>Ga0302319_10008405_pt1 | contig 20068 bp, 13 predicted proteins | sample Bog_T0_2_FD_203319 | JGI IMG/M metagenome (GOLD analysis project Ga0302319, IMG submission 203319) | Peat permafrost microbial communities from Stordalen Mire near Abisko, Sweden - Bog_T0_2 | ecosystem: Environmental > Terrestrial > Soil > Wetlands > Peat | place: Sweden: Abisko, Stordalen Mire... | reverse complement strand
TTTCGGGAGATATTTATGCCGGACTGCAACCTTCGTGCGCGTGACTCTCGCGCCTTTATCCGCAACATCGTGGCTGTTGCCGGTTTCTTTGTTTTGATTTCATGCACGGCTTCAACTCGCGCGGAAGAGAAAAAAGCGCCGGTTGCGGCTCCTGGCGACACGCTGGGTACGCCGGGGCCATTGGCGCAGAAGCTCTCGCCGAAACTCGACCGGCGCGACCTAGCCAAGGCCATGAAGCTTGTGGCCGACTGGCAACTAAGCCGTATGCCGGCCGAGGCGCAGGTGGATTGGACGTGGGCCGCGCTTTATGCGGGCTTCATGGGAGTTCCTGAGAAGGTGGCCGGCGATAAATACCGGCAGGCGATGCTGGGGATTGCAGGCGAACTGAAATGGCAGCCGGGCCCGCGCACGATGCATGCGGACGATCAGGCAGTGGGGCAGATGTATATGGAGCAGTACTTCCTGCACAAGGATGCGAAGCGGATGGCGGCGCTGCGCGCACGGCTGGACACTGAGATCGCTACGCCCGATCCGACCGATCCGAAGAAGCCGCTGTGGTGGTGGTGCGACGCGCTGTTTATGGCGCCGCCGGTGTTTGCCGATATGGCGGCCGCGACGGGCGACAAGAAATATATCGCGTTCATGGATCACGAGTGGGACGCGACGACGGCCCTGCTCTACGACCGCGAGAAGCATCTCTATTTCCGCGACGCCACCTTCCTCGACAAGCATGAGAAGAACGGCGAGCCGCTGTTCTGGTCGCGCGGCAACGGCTGGGTGATGGGCGGCATTGTGCGCGTGCTTCAGCGGTTGCCCGCGGATTCTCCGCTGCGGCCGAAGTACGTGGCGCTGCTGAGAGAGATGGCGGCGGAGATGGTTGCGATCCAGGGAAAAGACGGATTGTGGCGGCCGGGACTGCTCGATGGCGATGCGTATCCACTGCCGGAGATTTCGGGCAGCGCGTTTGTGACGTATGCGCTGGCGTATGGGGTGAATGAAGGGATTCTGGATCGCGGCACGTATTGGCCGGCAGTCCAAAAGGCGTGGGCGGGAATGCTGACGCATGTTTATGCCGATGGGCGGCTGGGGTCGATTCAGCCTGTGGGCGCGGCGCCGGGGGCTTACTCGGAGACTTCGAGTTATGTGTATGGGGTGGGTGCGTATCTGCTGGCGGGGTCGGAGATTTATCGGACGGCGAAGTGAGTTGCGTCGAGGCGGCTGGTTGAGAGTTGAGGTTTCCCAGGTCTCAAAAGCGAGACCTGGGGCACCGGCGGTTTGGTTCCTGCTGAAGGATGAATCTGGATTGGGAATCGGGGTATCATTGAAGCATGGCAACGATTCGCATTTCGGAGGCCGAAGCAATCCGCGACTTCGCGGGCCTGATGGCACGCGTTCGTCTGGGGGCCGAGGTGGTCATCGAAAATGACGAGCGTGCCGTGGCAGTCGTGCTTCCCGCCGTTAGCTCGGGCCGTTTGCTATCCGAAGTTATCGCTGCCGCCGAGGCGCGCGATTCTTCAACCCTGCTCGACGGTGAATTCGCCATCGACGTGGAAAAAGCCATTGAAGCCCATCGCGCGCCGTTCTAGAGGTAGTCGATTGGGCTGGAGGCATCCGTCTTCAATCGCCCTGACAGCAGATCAATGAACAACTGACCAGTGCGCCTGCCTCGGTCCGAGCAATGGAGCATCGCCCGTTGTGCGAACGAGAGGATCAGCTCCCTTTTGCTTTCGTCATCGAGGACTTCATCGAGGCCGAGAGATATGCAACCGCCGTCGATTTCGGCCTGGATGCGCCAGTGGTCCACAAGAGTTCCGAGCCATGGTTCGCCTGCCGCCGTCGACAGCATTTCACGCAGCAAAGCGTGAATCCAGTATTCGAGGAATTCATCGCGGCTCCAGAATCCGTACCTTTTGTATTCGACGTAACTCGTGCCCATTTCCAGCTCCAGCTGCCGTGGTAACTCTGAAGTCCGCGAAAAGCAACCGCAGATCCTTCGACTCGCGTTGGCGCATTTCATGCGCCAAGGCTCGCTCAGGATGACAATTTCATTTTGATACGAGCTCTCGATTCACCATGGCTGTTTGCTCTGACCACTATTCCCAAATCCCTGATCCCTGTTCCCTATCTTTAAGGCACCACCGGCGACGCCCCATTCAGAAACGCCGGATCCATTTGGGCGATGTCGGCGCGGTAGCTTACGGAGTTGGCCGTGGGAAAGGTTGCGGGCGGTTTTTGCGTGACGCGGCCGGTGGCGGCCCACTCCGTGCCGCGCTGGAATGTGGCGATGAAGCCGACGCAACTCAACGCGAAGACATCGTGGCCCAGCGTGGTGTGGAAGATTCTGCCTTTGCCAAATTGAAGAACCATGAGCATGGGCTCGTCGTGGCCGGTGCCTTTGTTGTTGGGGTCGGAGTGCGCGGTGGCGAGGACGGTCATGTTTTTGCCGGGGCCGCGCAACATGCCGTAGAGCTCGTCGTTGGCGTGCATCCATATAGGAGGCAGGCCTTTGAGGATGGGATGTTCGGGCTGGCGCGCCGTGACCTGAAACGGTAGGCGCGCGCCGTGATGGCCGGCCGGTCCCGGCGAGGGATCGGAGTGGAGCTTGCCGTCCTGAAAATACCAGTACGGTCCGGCCTGCTCATTGCGATTGCGCCAGCCGCCGATGCCGATCATTTCGTTGTAGGCGGGCCAATCGGGGAAGGCATTGTCTGCGGCGTGGACGATGACCAGGCCTCCGCCGCCGGCAACATACTGCTCAAACTGCGCGCGCAGCTCCGCCGGCCAGGTGGGGCCGTCGTAGTTCATCACGAGGACGCTGTAGTGGCCGAGGTCGGGGTTGAAGCTGCTGAAGTCGCCGTCCGACGGCGGCGCGGTGATGATGGAGACTTCGAAGAGGCCGGTTTCTTCAAGCTCCTTTTTGAGGACCGGGGTGGTGAGGCGCCAGTTGTGATACGCGCCGGCGCTTTGGCCGTCAAGAATGGCGACGCGGATGGGAGTCGCCGCAGGTGCGTGTTGCGCTGCCGCCGGGAACGCCGGGAGGCAGCAGAGACCGGCCGCCAGGATCATAGCTTTCATCATTTGCCCTCACTCACCGATAAAGAGACCTGAATCAGCAGAATACCGCTCCTAGCGGCGGGGGAGCAGGGAAAGAGCCAAATGGGCCGGGGATGGCTCATAAGTACCCTGTTTGGAATGGTTACCGACTCTTGCGCCGCCCCCCATCCGTGGGATACCCGAATTTGCGGGGAATGCCTAATCTGAGGGGTGAGCAGCACCGTGGACTTGTCAGTTTCCGCCTGGGTCGCGGGGGGAAGCACACCCAAGAGTCTCCCCTTGGCAGGAATTCACCCTCAAAATGCCGGTGGCAGCGGCGCTTTGTGCATGGCCCGGAACACAGACCCGCGGGGGCGCGTTTTGGTATGGGAGCAGGGATGAAAGTCATCGGAATCAGCGGGTTGGAAAACGCGATCTCGTTCAAGAAGGCGCATTGGAAAGACCTGGACGAGCGCGAATACCGTATCGCCCAGGGAATGGACGCCGCGGCCGCGCTGGTGATCGACGGCAAGCTGGTGGCCGCCGCCGAGCAGGAACGCTTCTGCGGCAAAAAACATACCGGCGACTTCCCCATTGACGCCATCCGCTTTTGCCTCGATCAGGCCGGCATCTCCATCGACGAAATTGACGAGATTGCGCACGGGTTCGACTTCACACCCTACCGCGAGATTTATTCCGGCGACGAACTGTCGTCGCAGCTTTACGAGCAAGTGTTCTCGCGCGAGGCGCTGCTCGAGCAGGTACGGCGCGATCTGCCCGGTTTCCCACTTGATCGGGTTCACCAGGTGGGGCATCACCTGGCGCATGCCGCAAGCGCGGCTTACACCTCCGGGTGGGACGAGTGCCTGATTGTGGTGAACGACGCCATGGGCGAGATGGAGAGCCTGAGCGTCTACGACTTTCACGATGGCGAGTTTGAAAAGATTCGCACCATTGCCGCCAACGATTCGATCGGCATTCTCTACTCGCTGGTGACATTGCATCTCGGCTTCGATTTCAACTCGGACGAGTACAAGATCATGGGCCTGGCGCCGTATGGAGATCCGGCGCGGTACCGCAAATTTTTTGAAGAGGCCGTGGAGCTTTGCCCCGATGGATCGATTCGCATTCCCATGCTCAAGCTGAACCACACACGCGACGAGCGCGAGACGTACGCGGCGACGCGCGCGTATCTCGATGAGCACCTGATCGCGCGGCGCGCTCCGGATCTATCAGTGAACTCGAATCATGAGGACGTGGCGGCGGCGCTGCAAGAGTGCCTGGAACGCGTGGTGATGCACGTGTGCGAACATTTTGGCGAGGAGACCGGACTGCGGCGGTTGGCGCTGGCGGGCGGCGTGGCGCTGAACTGCACCGCGAATGGCAAGCTCATGCGCTCGCGCCTTTTCGACGAGGTATACATTCAACCCGTGGCCGGCGACGACGGCGTGGCGCTGGGCGCGGCGCTCTATCGCACCTCGCTTGCGCAGAAGATGCCCAATGAGCGACTCCCTGCTCCGCTCTTTGGCCCGCAGTACAGCGACGCCGAAGTGGAGGCCGCGCTACAAAAGTTCGACGGAAAAATCCAGTGGCAGCGCTATGCGACGGTGGACGAAACTTGCGCCGCGGCAGCGAAACTGATTGCGGACGGGCGTGTGATCGCGTGGTCGCGGGGACGCATGGAGTATGGCCCGCGCGCGCTCGGCAATCGCAGCATTCTGGCCGATCCAGGGCATCCCGAGATGCGCGACCGTATCAATATTATGGTAAAGAAGCGCGAGGCCTTCCGGCCCTTTGCGCCGGCATGTTCGGTGGAGGAAGCGCACCGCTGGTTCGAAGTTCCGACCGGCGCGGAGTTTCCTTACATGATCAGCATCGTGAACGTGCGCCCCGAACTGCGTGACAAGCTGCCGTCAATTACACATGTGAATGGCTCGGCGCGCCTGCAGACCGTGAGCGCGAAAGACAATCCCGATTTTCACGCACTGCTCGTGGAGGTGGGCAAGACCACCGGCCGCCAAATGGTGCTGAACACCAGCTTCAATGTGAAATCGCAACCCATGGTGAACACGCCGGACGAGGCGATTGCGACGTTTCTCGGCACCGGCATCGAATGTCTCTTTTTGGAGAATTACCATGTTACCCGCGCAGTTGCTTGAGTGGAACCAGACCGACGCCGATTATCCCCGCTCCAGCACCATTGCGGATCTTTTCGCCGCTCAGGCCGCGCGCACGCCCGATGCCGTTGCGGTGATTGCGCACGGCCGCTCGCTGACGTATCGCGAGCTGGATGAAAAGACAAACAGGCTGGCGCGATATTTGCAGGGGCTCGGCGTGAGGCCCGATACGCTGGTGGGCGTAGCCATGGGCCGGACCGAATTGCTTGTCACCAGCCTTTTGGGAATTCTGAAAGCCGGCGGCGCGTACGTTCCACTCGATCCCACCTATCCCCAGGACCGCCTCTCGCTGGTGATTGAAGACTCCATGATGCCGGTGCTGCTCACCACCGCCGCGTCGCGCGCGCATCTTCCACCGGCTGCCGCGGGGCTCACTATTCTCAACGCCGAAGAAGCGGACCTTATGCGCGAGAGCGCCGAGGCCATCATTTCACCGGCGACGCCTGCCAACCTTGCCTACGTGATGTATACCTCCGGCTCCACGGGCAAGCCAAAAGGCGTGATGGTGGAGAACCGCAACGTGGTGAATTTTTTCACCGGCATGGATCGCGCGGTCGGATGCGAGCCGGGCGTGTGGCTGGCTGTGACCAGCGTGGCTTTTGATATCTCGGTGTTGGAGCTGCTCTGGACGCTCACGCGCGGCTTCACCGTTGTGGTTCACGGCGACGAGGGTACGGCGACCATCGCCGATGAAATTACGCGCTACGGCGTTACGCACCTGCAGATGACACCGTCGCTGGCGCGCATGCTGACCCTCGATGTACGCGCTTACGCCGCGCTGGGCTCGCTCAAGCAGATGCTGCTCGGCGGCGAAGCTGTTCCCGCGGCGCTCATCCATCATTTGCGCCAGGTCTTTACGGGCGAGATCCACAATATGTACGGTCCCACGGAGACGACGATCTGGTCGACGACTTGCCGCGTGGAAGATGTGGATTCGATCGTCTCGATCGGAAAGCCTATCGCCAACACGCAAGTCTACCTTCTCGATTCCGATCTCAGCCGTGTTGCGCCGGGCGAGATCGGCGAGCTTTTTATTGGCGGCGACGGCGTGGCGCGCGGCTACTGGCAGCGGCCTGAACTGACTGCCGAGCGCTTTTTGACGATTCCCGCGCTCGCGGCCGGACGCGGCGATGCTGGAAGGATTTACCGCACCGGCGATCTTGCTCGTTTTCTGCCTGATGGCAATCTCGATTTTCTTGGCCGCGCGGATTATCAGATCAAGCTGCGCGGGCATCGCATTGAACCGGGCGAGATTGAGGCGCTGCTCGAGAGATGCGCCGGCGTCCGACAGGCGGTTGTGGTTCTGCGCGAAGACCGCGAGGGCGACAAGCGCCTCGTCGCGTACGTCGTCGCAGAAGGGATGGATTCGGCTGCTGTTTTGCGCGCGGCGCTGGACGCGAAGCTGCCCGACTACATGGTTCCTTCGGCTTTCGTATTTCTCCATGAGCTGCCATTGACCGGCAATGGCAAGATCGATCGCAAGGCGCTGCTGACGCTGCCGCCGCCGAATCTTGCTTCCGCCGCGGCCGCGCACATTGCCGAACCCACGAGCGAGATGGAGCGCACGGTGGCGAAGGCCTGGCAACAGGCGCTGGGCATTCCGGCCGTTGGATTAACTGACAATTTCTTCGATCTCGGAGCGCACTCGCTGACCGTTGCAGAAGCGCACGCGAAGCTGCAGGAGGCCCTGGGCCGCGAGATTGCATTGCTCGATCTTTTTCAATTCACCACGGTGAGCGCACTGGCCGCGCATCTCAACTCGCAAAGTACCGGAACACAAGCGGCAGCCAGCCAGCTCTCGGAACGCGCGGCGCGCCGCAGAATGGCGCGCCAGAGGGAACTCACAGCGACATGAAGCCTTCTACCATCGCGATCGTCGGTATGGCGGGCCGCTTTCCGGGGGCGCGCAACACGGCCGAGTTCTGGCGGAACCTGCGTGATGGCGTTGAATCCATCCGCGACCTGACGGACGCGGAGCTGCTCGCCGCGGGCGCAACGGCTGAGGATCTCGCCAATCCCGACTACGTGCGCCGCGCCGCGATTCTGGAGGGCGTGCCGCTGTTCGATGCGCCGTTTTTCGGATTCAGCCCGCGCGATGCCTCCATCATGGACCCGCAGCACAGGCATTTCCTGGAGTGCGCGTGGGAGGCGCTGGAAGACGCGGCGCATCCGCCGCAACAATTCCCCGGCGCGATCGGCGTGTTTGCCGGATCGGGGATGAACTCTTACCTGATCCACAATCTGCTCGCCAACCGCCGCCTGCTTGCATCGGCTGGACTCTTTCAACTGAAGCAAACCGGCAACGACAAAGACGTGCTGGCTACGCGCGTCAGTTATCAGCTCGATTTGCGCGGTCCCAGCATCAACGTGCAGACCGCATGTTCCACTTCGCTGGTCGCGGTGCACCTGGCCTGCCAGAGCCTGCTCAACTTCGAGTGCGACATGGCACTGGCCGGCGGCGTTACGATTGAAATTCCGCATGGACATGGCTACGTTTATCGCGAGGGCGAGATTCTTTCGCGCGACGGCCACTGCCGCAGCTTCGACGCGAGTTCGAGCGGAACAGTTTTTTCCAGCGGCCTCGGCATCGTGGTTCTGCGCCGGCTTGAAGATGCGCTTAGGGATCACGACCACATTCACGCCGTGATTCTCGGGTCAGCGATTAACAACGATGGCGCGCGCAAAGTGGGCTATCTTGCGCCCAGCGTGGAGGGCCAGGCTGAAGTCATCCGCGAGGCGTTGGATTACGCAGATGTCTCGCCTACCAGCATTTCTTATGTAGAGACGCACGGCACGGGAACCCGCGTGGGCGATCCCATTGAAGTGCGCGCTCTGACGCAAGCATTTGGAAATACGGGAGAGCGCGGCGCGACGGCGATCGGCTCGCTGAAGTCCAACGTGGGACACCTGGACGCCGCAGCCGGCGTCTCTGGCCTGATTAAGACCACGCTTGCGCTTGAGCACGCACAGATTCCAGCCAGCCTGCACTTCGAAAAACTCAATCCGCATATCGAGATGGAGAACAGCCCGTTTTATGTGAACGACAGGCTTGCCGATTGGCCATCCACTGCCACGCCACGCCGCGCCGCTGTGACTTCGCTCGGCATTGGCGGCACCAACGCGCACGTGGTTCTTGAACAGGCGCCCGCCATTTCGCTTAGGCGCCAGCAGAAACCGTACCAGATCGTCACCGTTGCCGCGAAGACCGAGACCGCCGCCGATCAGACTTTTGCGAATCTGGCCGCGCATCTCAGAGAGCATCCGGAAGTGAGCCTTGCCGACGCGGCCTTTACATGCCAGCTCGGGCGCACGGCACTTCCGCATCGCCGCGCCTTCGTTGTTGAAGACACGCGCGAATCCATTGCCGCGCTCGCCGATCTCGACCGCAAACAGCTCATTGCCGGCAGCGCCGGACGCACTGCACCCGTGTTTCTCTTCTCCGGCCAGGGTTCGCAATACGTAAACATGGGACGCGAACTCTACGAGAACGAAACGGTTTTCAGAGAAACGCTCGATCGATGCGCGCAGCACTTGCGCGAACCGCTGGGTATCGACCTCATTGCAACTCTTTATCCATCGGACGCCGAAAAGGAAACCTGCGCGGAACTTCTAAACCAGACCTGGCTTACGCAGCCCGCGCTCTTCGCCGTTGAATACGCGCTTGCAAAGTGGTGGATGTCGCTTGGCGTTGAGCCTGCCGCCATGGCGGGCCACAGTATTGGCGAATATGCAGCTGCCTGCATTGCCGGCGTCTTCTCGCTTGAAGATGCGCTCGCGATCGTCGCGGCGCGCGGACGGCTGATCTTCGATTTGCCCGCGGGCGCCATGCTTGCCGTGCCGTTGGCTCCCTCCGAGATTGACATCGGCGGCGCAATTTCCTTAGCGGCCGTCAACAATCCGGCGATGTGCGTGCTCTCAGGCCCGACGGCGGCGATTGCCGCGTACGAAGAGGCGCTGGCAAAGCAATCTGTGGCCTCGCGCCGCCTGTTGACTTCGCACGCATTTCACTCCGCGATGATGGAGCCGATTCTCGGTCCGTTTGAAGAGCGGCTGCGCACAGTTCGCATGAATGCGCCGCGCATTGCCTATCTCTCGAATGTCACCGGAACCTGGATCAAGGTGGAGGAAGCGACCGACCCGGCGTATTGGGCGCGTCACATCCGCTCGACCGTGCGCTTCGGCGACAATCTCGCGGAGCTCTTCAGCGCGCCGGAGCGCGTACTGATTGAAGTGGGGCCGGGCAATGTGCTGACGACGCTGGCGCGGCAGCAGGGCGGCGCGTCAGGCAGGGCGTTTTCTTCGCTGCCGCATCCGCGCGAGAACGTTTCCGCGCTGCGTTGCGCGCTCGAAACGCTCGGTAAGCTTTGGACGATCGGCGTCAACGTCGATTGGTCGAAGCGCCACGCGCCGGATTCCGTGGCACGCATTTCGTTGCCCACTTATCCTTTTGAACGACAGAAATTCTGGATCGAGCCGGACAAGACGGCGCAGCCCGCGCCGGAGCCGGCGTCGCGGCCGGCGAGCGTCGATGAGAGCGTTTCGCTTTATCGCCGTGCCTGGAAGTCCACGCCGCTGCCCGCGGCTTTCGCAACCGAAGGTGGCCCCTGGATTCTCTTCGGCGACACGCTCGGCGTTGCCGATGAGATTGCCCGGCAACTCACGGCCGCCAATCAGGAATTTGTTGTCGTCGAGCCCGGAGAAAGCTTTAAGCAGGTGCGGCGCGGCTGCTTTGCGCTGCGCCCTTCCGCTCGCGCCGATTACGATGCACTCGTTGCCGCGCTTCTCGCGTCGGGCGCGACTCCGCGCAGGATCGTTCACTTGTGGTCTCTGGTTGCGGAAGCGGCCGATGCGCCTCTTGGGGAAACTCTCGATCGCAGCTTTTTCAGTCCGCTGTATCTGGCGCAGGCGCTCGCGGCGCAGGATCTCGAAGGCATACAACTAGCGCTGGTCTCCAATCAAATGCAGCAAGTGGCCGCAGAGCCGTTGCGTAATCCGGCGCGCGCCGTGCTTCTGGGCCCTGCCCGCGTGGTGCACAAAGAGCTGCCGGGCTTTAACGCCAAGGCGATCGATCTCGATTATGACCGCGGCGAAACCTCGAAGTGCGCGGCGCAGGTAGTTGCCGAGATGAGCGCGGGCTTTGAGAACTCCACCATTGCGTGGCGCGGCGGCGAGCGTTTTGTGGAGACGCTGGAACCGATGCAGCTTTCCACCGAAGGCGAGCGCACGCACCATGGCCGTCCGCGCCTTGAGCGCAACGGCGTCTACCTGATCACGGGCGGCCTGGGCGCACTGGGCCTCACCGTGGCTGAAGATCTGGCGCGCGCGTATCAGGCACGTCTGGTGCTCCTGGGACGCTCCGCGCTTCTACCCGAAGCACAGTGGGAATCCGCACTGCGCGACAGCGCAATTTCTGAAACCGAGAAGGAACTTATCCGCAAGTTGATGGCGATTCGGTCCATCGCGGGAGGATTGCTCGTCCTTGAGGGAGACGTGACCAACCTCGACGACATGAAAGCCGCAGTGGCACAGACGCGGCGGAAATTCGGCACCATCAGCGGTGTCTTTCACGCCGCCGGCGTGCTCGACGACGGCCCATTGATGCTGAAGACGCAGGCGAGCGCGACCCAGGTCCTCGATCCCAAAGTGCGCGGGACACTTGTGCTGGAAGCAGCACTGCGCGACGAGTCGCTCGCTTGCTTTGTACTTTTCTCGTCGATCAGCTCAATTCTGCCGCCAGCGGGTCAGTTGGATTACGCGGCTGCCAACGCATTTCTCGACGCGTTTGCGCTCAGCCGCGGCGGTCCTGTGATCGCGATCAACTGGGGCGCGTGGCGCGAAATCGGAATGGCCGCGCGCTCCGAGTCTCCTCATCCGTGGTTTGAGCGACGGCTCTTAGAAACGCCGCGCGAGACGGTTTACGCCGGCGATTTCTCGGAACAGCGGCATTGGTTCCTTTCCGAGCACAAGCTCAAGGGAGGCAAGGCAATTATTCCCGGAACCGCTCACCTTGAGATGGCTGCCGGCGCCTTCACGCGCGGGTCGCTTCTGGGAAGCGTTGCACTGCGGAACGTGTTTTTCCTCAGGCCGGTCATGATCGACCCTGATGAATCCAGAGAAGTGCGCATTCAGCTTCGGCGCGACAACGAGAACGGGGCGAGCGGCGCTTATCGCTTTTCGGTTTTCTCGCGCAAGGGCGGTTGGATTGAGCACTCTACCGGGATGGTGGCACCCGGTCAGCCGCAGCCAGCGGAGCGCGTCGATCGCGCGGCGATCGAGGCCCGCTGCAACCAGCGCCACTTTGCTTTTGACAAGAAACACCGGACACGGTGGGATCGCCAGTTTGACTTTGGATCGCGCTGGCACTCGTTGCAGCGCCTGCACATCGGCAAGCGGGAAGCTCTCGGAGAAATCGAGCTCGACGAGAAGTTCGCCGCGGATGTTTCCGCGTTGCGCATCCATCCGGCGCTGCTCGATATGGCGACAGAGCCCGGCCTTTATCTGACCGAGGACTACGATCGCTCGAACGATCTTTTTCTTCCCATTTCATACCGGCGCATGTGCTCGTACCATCCGCTTTCTGCCCGGATGTTCACCCACGTGCGCTCACGAAAAGAGAGCGCGCAGCGCGGTGAGATCGAAACCTTCGACGTGACCATCTTCGATGAGCAGGGGCGAGTGCTGGTGGAGATCGAGGGTTTCTCGATGCGCCGCATCGTCGATCCGAAAAAGATGATCGAGGACGCCGGATTTCCGCGCGATGCAGTGGCCAAGGGCGGAGAGACGCTCATTGAGATTGCGCCAAGCCTGGGAATTTCCCCACGAGACGGCGCACGGATTCTCACGCGCATCCTGCTTGCCGATGCTCCCGCCGGAGTGGTTGCCGTTGCGCAGCCCCTCGAAGAGCAGGAAAGCAGCATGGCAACGGCGGCGCCGCATAAACCATCCGCCGCACCTGGCAGCGCCGCGGGCGGCGAAAACATTGAGACGACGCTTGCCGGATGGTGGCAGGATCTGCTCGGCGTCGATGAGGTGAATGCCGACGACGATTTCTTTGCGCTCGGCGGCCACTCGCTCGTCGGCGTTCGTCTTTTTGCGAAGATCAAGAAGACTTTCCACGTCGACCTGGAGCTGGCCGTGCTTTTCGAAGCGCGCACGCTGCGCCAACTCGCTGACGTCGTTCGCAGCATGCAGCCTGCAGCCCAAGCCGACGAACCCAGCGCAGGGCCGCTGCCGAAGGCACAGAAGGCGTGGACATCGCTGGTGGCGGTGCAGCCCAATGGATCGAAGCCGCCCCTCTTTTGCGTGCATGCCAACAGCGGCGACGTGCTGTTCTACGAGCAACTGGGGCGCGCGCTCGCACCCGATCAACCGCTGTATGCCTTCCAGTCGCCTTTAGTGGCGCAGCCGGACCGCACGGACCTCACCATCGAAGATATGGCGGCGCTCTACATTCGCGAGATGCGCGCCTTCTGTCCCAGCGGGCCCTACTTCCTGGGCTCGGCATCGTTCGGAGGGTTCATTCTCTACGAGATGGCGCGCCAGCTCGAAAAGGAAGGCATCGAGCCCGGCCTGGTTCTGATCCTTGACCTGAGCATGCCGGGCAGCGGCGAGCACTTCAGCGCCGGAGTGAAGTTGAGAGAGTTTTGGGGGAAGCTTCGCCGGGACGGCTGGAGTTACCTGCACAGAAAGGCGAGGGAGAAAGGCACCTATTACCGCACCAAGTTCCTGGATAGCGCGATATATCCAGTCCTGCTGCGGAGCTACCTCGCCGCCAAATGGCCGCTGCCGGACTATCTGCGCTATCACTACCATTCGAAGGCGCACTGGCGGGTCTTCGCAGCCTACAAATTCAAGCCGTTTCCAGGAAAGATTACGCTGATCCGGGCCCGCGATCGCGGGATTGAGAAGCTGGGTGTTCGCGAGGATCCGACGTTGGGCTGGGGCAGTCTGGCTTTGGGCGGTGTCGAAATCGTCGAAGTGCCCACCGGGCATTTCGACATGATTTACGAACCTTACGTAGGGACCTTTGCAAAACAGCTGAATGCGATGTTGGCGGAAGCACGCGAAAAGAGCGCGACCGTGACGGCGGCAGGGTAACCCCACCCTGCGCGCAGGCAACGGGCGGCGTGGAGTTTGCCGATCACGGCTTCGCTTGAAGAGGAAAAAGCTCGCGCACCATTTGCAGCGCGTCGGCGGCCGTTGCGATCGTACCTTCCAACTGCGCATCCTCGGCCGCGCGCAGCATCTCCTTGAATCGCGCGCCGGGCGGATAACCCGCGGCAATCAGTTCCCTGCCCGTGATCAAGGGCTTGGGCTTCATGGCTTCCTCGGGCATCGCGGAAAAACGTTCGCGCACAAACTCCCAGTTTTCAAGATTGCCGCTTGCGGCCAGGCAATCCATGCGATGCAGCGCCAGGTGCTCGTCGAAGCGATCGAGGCGGAAAAAGCGCTTGAGCGTTGAGGACTTCATGCGCGGCGCGTCCATGAAGCGCATGTGGTTTTCGATGAGCGCGACCACCTGTCGCGTTTCTTCGTTGGAAAAGCGGAAGCGGCGGCAGATTTCCGCGCCCACGGCGACGCCGATCTCCACGTGTCCGTCGAAACGGATGCGATCGGTAGCGCGGCGAAAGGTGGGCGGCTTGCCTACATCGTGCAGCAGCGCGCCCCAGGCGAGGGTCATGCTGCAATCCGGCGGTAATTGCTCAAGCAGCATCAATGTATGAATCCACACATCGCCTTCGGGATGGTACTGCGGCGGCTGCTCGACGCCTTTCATTTGCGCGATCTCCGGCAGCACTTCGGCGAGCATGCCTGTTTCATCGAGTAGCTCGAAGGCGCGCCGCGCCTGGCCTTCGGTGAGCATCTTTGTTAGCTCATCGCGCACGCGTTCGCGGCTGACGGCGTGAATGCGAGAGGCCAGGGATTGGATTGCGCGAAGGGTTGCCGGATCGAGATCGAATGAGAACCGCGCCGCGAAACGCACCGCGCGTAACATGCGCAGATGATCTTCTTCAAAGCGCAGCTCCGGGCGGCCAATGGCGCGAACGATGCCGGCATCGAGGTCGGCGAGGCCGCCGACATAATCGAGGACGGCGGAGCGGAGGAGTTTGGGATCGGCTATGTGCTCGGCGAAACGCTCGACTTCACGCAGGGGATCGAGGAGAAGGCCATTGATCGTGAAATCGCGGCGCTGCACGTCTTCCTGAGCGCTCGTGGTGTAACGCACGGCATCGGGATGGCGGCCGTCGGAATAGGCGAGGTCGGAGCGGAAGGTCGCGACTTCCGTGACGAAGCCGGTACTCTCCGTCTCCGGCGCGACTAGAACCACTCCGAAGTGCGCGCCGACGGCGAAGGTGCGTGGGAACATGTCCAGAACCACGTCGGGCGTTGCGTTCGTTGCCACGTCGTAGTCGGACGGCTCGCGGCCCAGCAGCAGATCGCGCACGCAGCCGCCGGCGAGATACGCCTCATGGCCGCGGGAGCGCAGTGTCTCCACGATTCGCAGGGCTGCTTCGAGTTGGAGTGTGCCGGCCATCGTCGATGTTTCTATTCTCTCTCTCTCGGCCGTGCAGACGAAGGGCGTGTAGCGGGTCTGATGGAAAGAGGCAGTCCCTCAAGGGCTAAAACCCACAGTCGTTCTGCGGCATTTTCGGCACGACTGAAGTCGTGCCCTTTCAAAACAATTCCAAACTGAGCATCGAGCGACAATAGCGCACTGAAGTGGTGATATCGTAGCGATCTTCGGACGAGCGCGGGTCGGGAGACCCGCACTACAGCCGGTCAGGAGACCGGCGGTACACAATACACACGGTACGCAATACACGCGGTACACAATACACTGAGACTATGCCCGGCTCCGGACTCATTCTCGGCATTGAGAGCTCTTGCGACGAAACTGCCGCGGCGATCGTGGAGCGGGGTGCGCGGACGGTTTCTTCCGTCGTCGCTTCGCAGATCGCGACGCACGCGCGCTATGGCGGCGTTGTGCCGGAGCTGGCCAGCCGCGAGCATCTGCGTGCCATTGTTCCGGTGGTTCGCGCGGCGCTTGCCGAGGCGCACGTTGCGCTCGCCGATCTCGATGCCATTGCTGTCACGGCCGGGCCTGGTCTTGCTGGAGCGCTTTTGGTGGGCATTACTTATGCCAAGGCGCTGGCGTTTGCGAATCAGCTTCCGTTGATTGCTGTGAATCATCTTGAAGGGCACATTCACGCGGTGCTGTTGAATGAGCGGGAGAAGCGCCCGGAAAACGCAGCAACGCAGGATGCAATTTCGTCGGTTGCGAAGGATGCCGGCAGGCCCACTTCGCAAGAAAGCAACCGCAGATCCTTCGACTCGTCCGCCGCTGGCGGACTCGCTCAGGATGACAACAGCGATATGGGAAATGATCCGGCGCTGGCGCTGGTCGTCTCTGGCGGGCACACGCACCTTTATCTCGCGCAGCCGACGGAGGGCACGTGGAATTACACGCTGGTCGGGCGCACTCTGGACGATGCCGCGGGCGAGGCCTTCGACAAAGTTGCCAAGCTGCTCGGCCTCGGCTATCCCGGGGGTCCGTGGATTGACGCGCTCGCCAAGTTCGGCAATCCGCAGGCGGTGCCTTTCGCGTTTGCGCAGGTCAAAACCAAAGTTCATTTGGGCGGCAAGGTCCCGCGCACCAAGGCGGCGAAGACTGCGCCGATCGCGCGGCTCGATCCGCATTTTCTTTTTTCGTTTTCGGGGATCAAGACCGCGGTGCTGCGTTACGTGGAGCTGCATGCGATGCGCGCCGAAGCCAGAGAGCGCGTGAGCCGGGTGCTCGCGCATTTTCGTCCGCCGCAAACACGCGAAGAGGCTCTGGCTCTCTGCCCGCAACCGACCCTCGACCTGATCGCCAGTTTCCAGCATGCGGTGATTGGCGATTTGATGAAGAAGACCTTCGCCGCCGCGGAGTCGCTGGGCGCGCGACGCATTCTCATTACCGGAGGCGTGGCCGCCAATCGGGAACTGCGCGAGCGTTTCACTCGGGAGGCAGCGGCGCGTAGTGTGCGGATTTCGTTTCCTACCCTGGCGCTTTCTACAGACAACGCAGCAATGATTGCCGCCGCCGCATGGCCGCGGTTGCTGAAGCAGGATTTTGCTTTGCCGGAGCTTAGCGCCGATCCGTCGCTGGCCTTGAGCTGATGGTTGGGAGGGCGCCATGAGAATTCAATGCGAGCGTGTTAGACTCGTTTGGTTCGGGAGACGATGCATGAGAAATCTGTTGCGCGTAGTGGGGTTGGTTGCATTCCTGATGGTGTTGCCGGCGGCGCACGCTGCCGATGCGAGTGGAACCTGGAAGGGCGCCTTCGATTTTCAGGGCTCGAATATACCGTTGATTTTCCATTTCGCGATCGCGAGCGGCGCGGTGACGGGAACCGTGGAAGGATTGCCGACGACGCCGGCGGAGATTCACGACGGCAAAGTGGATGGCAGTACGGTGACGTTCGAGGTGAGCACCGACTACCAGGGGCAGACCTACAAGCTGGTTTTCAAGGGAGCCGTCGCAGCGGCCGGGGATCAGATTGCATTCACCCTCGGGACGGAAGATGGAACCTGGAAATCGCAGTTGACCGCGGTGAGGGGTGCGGAAACTGCGCCTGCGGTTGCGGGGCTGGATATCAGCGGAACCTGGAAGGGGAGCTTCGATTTTCAGGGCGCGATCATGCCGCTGATGCTCCATCTGACGAGCGCGGCGGGCGTGGTGACGGGAACCGTAGAGGGCCTGCCGACAACACCTGCGGAGATTCAGGAAGGCAAACTGGACGGCGACACGGTGACGTTCTGGCTGAACACCGATTACCAGGGGCAGACGTACAAGCTTGTGTACAAAGGCAAGGTCACGGCCGGGCAGATCGTGTTCACCTTCGGGACAGACGATGGAAGCTGGGGCTCTACGATGACTGCAACGAAGGCCATGTAAGGGCGGCAGATCAGAAGCAACCAGTCAAAAAAACATGAGACAGTGGGTCAGTTTGAGAAACCATTTCTCAGGGGCTAAAGCCCGCCTCTATTTTTGGTTTTTTGCGGCACGACTGAAGTCGTGCCCTTTCACGACGGATTCGAGCTGACCCACCACCAAACAGTCGAATCCATGGGACGTTGCGTCGCACACTGCTAGTATCAAGCGAACGGTTCCCCGCGATGCGGCTCAGGAGGTCGTCCATGGTCGAGACCGGCGTTGCCGGCGGAGCGCGCGTATCGCACATCGCGCAAGCGTCCGCGGAAGACGAGGCCATCGGGCGGAGTGCGCAGCGCAAAGCGGCCGTACGCCTGTTGCCATTGCTCGCCATTGGCTACTGCCTCGCCTACATGGACCGCATCAATATCAGCTTTGCCTCCTTGCAGATGAATCGCGATCTGCACTTCAGCGCGTCGGTGTACGGGTTTGGCGCGGGACTTTTCTTTATCGGGTATGCGCTGTGCGAGGTGCCGTCGAATCTGCTGCTGCTGCGCTTCGGCGCCAAGCGCTGGCTGGCGCGCATCATGTTCACCTGGGGATTGCTTGCGGCAGCAACGATGTTTGTGCGCACACCACTCGAGTTCAACGTGCTGCGCTTCCTGCTGGGTATCGCGGAGGCAGGGTTTTATCCTGGGGTGATTTTTTACCTGACGCTGTGGTTTCCCGCGGGCATGAGGGCGCGGGCAGTGAGCCGGTTTTACATTGCACTGCCGCTGAGTTCCGTGGTGATGGGATCAGTAGCAGGGTGGCTGCTGGGACTGGGCGGCAAGCTGGGACTCGCGGGCTGGCAGTGGCTGTTCCTGGTGGAGGGTTTGCCGACTGCGCTTTTTAGCCTGGTGATTCTGAAGATGCTGCCGGACGGGCCAGCGAAGGCGAAGTGGCTGACTGCGGAAGAAAAGGCGTGGCTCGAAGGTCAGCTGAAAGCCGACGGTGAGAAGGCGCACCTGGGACATGGCGCGGGTGTGGCGCAGGCGCTGCTTGAGCCGAAGGTGTGGATGATCGGAGCGTATTTCTTTTTCGCGCTCACCACCAGCTACGCCTTCAGCTTTTCGGCGCCGGCAATTTTGCAGGGCGCGACGGGCTGGAGCGTGACGCACGTCGGATACCTGGTGGCGTGCTTTGGATTGGCGGGAGCTGTGGGGATGCTTGTGAACAGCGCGCACTCCGATCGCAAAGGCGAGCGGGCACTGCATTGCATTGTCCCTTGCCTGGTGATGGCCGCGGGCTATTTGACGGCGAGTTATGCGAAGGAGCCGTGGCTGGTGGTGGCAGGGCTGGCCGCGAGTTTCATCGCCTTCATGTCGATGCTGGCACCGGGAAACGCGCTCCCCATGCAGTTTTTGGCCGGGCGCGCGGCGGCGGCGGGTATTGCGGGCATGAACACGATTACGATGTTTTCGGGATTCGTGGGACCGTACTGGATGGGCGTGATGAAGGACTACACAGGAAGTTATACGGCGGGACTGAGAGGGCTGGTGCTGCCTTGCCTGCTTGCTGCGGGAACGATGGTTGCGCTGACGCGAAAGCTGGCGCGGCGGCCCGTTGCGACCGTTGCGGAATTGGCGAAAGAAGCGGTGTGACGGATCAGTCGTCAAAGCAGACGCCGATTCAAGAGCGCGATATCGAGCGTCGTGCGGAGTTGTGAATAGGTTGGTCGATCGAATGCAGGGCTGCGATGACAGCGACTGGATTCCTTGCGATTACGGTGAGGAAGGCTCTGGCCGAAGACTCCGGCGTGCGCCGTCCGCCTTCCCAATGCTTAACTGCATCGAGCGAGAAACCGAATGTGCGCGAAAAGCGGGCCTGGGTCATCTTGAGGCGCTTTCTTATGCCTTTCACGTCGACCTCGGCGGGCAGATTGACCTTGTAGCCGTCTTTCTTTCCTGCCAGGAACGCGTCGACTTCATCCAATCCGGTCATCAGGTCGTTGAACAGTTTTGTCATGGCTTACCTCCCGTACTTCGTAAAGATTTCATCGGCGCGCTTGGCTAGATCGTTGCGCTCTTTCCTGGTCAGATTGTCCTTCTGGTTCTTGGCATAGGCGGCGACAAGGAATATCGGGGATGCTTCGCTGCGAACGATGTAAATGACGCGCGCGCCGCCGCGCTTCCCCATGCCACCGCGCGCAACCCTCACTTTGCGGAACCCGCCGGTTCCCTGCATTACTTCGCCGCAATCCGGGTCCGTGGCAACCATGGAGACGATCCGCTCAAGTTCTGCGGCGGTAAAGATTGCTTCTGCATTCCTGAGATAGCCCGGCATCTCGACGACGGTCTGCACCCTATACTTGTACTCCATTGGACACTTTTCGTCAAGAAGTCTTCTCCCAGGTGATGGGGGATTGAGCTTCAAGAATGTCTTGTTTCTCTGTCGAATGAGACTTACGATCCGCTACAGCACGGCGGCTGCCGGCAGGATGTCTTCCACGTCGACCCATTGCGTGGGATAGTTGCCGGTGTAGCAGGCAGTGCAATAGCCAACGTTGTTCTCGTCGTGCACGCACTGGAGCAGACCATCGAGTGACAGATACGCCAGCGAGTCCGCCTCGATATAGTGGCGTATCTCCTCGATGGAATTATTGGCGGCGATGAGCTCTTTCTTGCTGGGCGTATCGACGCCGTAGTAACAGGGCGAGATGGTGGGTGGGCAACTGATGCGGAGATGCACTTCAGTGGCTCCAGCGCCGCGGACCATGCGGACGATTTTGCGGCTGGTGGTGCCGCGGATAATCGAGTCGTCGATGAGGATGACGCGCTTGCCGGCGAGAAGATTGTGCACGGGGTTGAGCTTGAGGCGGACGCCGAAGTCGCGGACGCGCTGCTCGGGCTCGATGAAGGTGCGGCCCACGTAGTGGTTGCGGATGAGGCCGAAGCGGAAAGGA
>Ga0302319_10008403_pt1 | contig 20068 bp, 22 predicted proteins | sample Bog_T0_2_FD_203319 | JGI IMG/M metagenome (GOLD analysis project Ga0302319, IMG submission 203319) | Peat permafrost microbial communities from Stordalen Mire near Abisko, Sweden - Bog_T0_2 | ecosystem: Environmental > Terrestrial > Soil > Wetlands > Peat | place: Sweden: Abisko, Stordalen Mire... | reverse complement strand
GAATAACCGGTCCATCCGCAATCGGATCCGAGAACGGCACGCCGAGTTCGATCAAGTCCACGCCTCCGCGTTCCAGCGCAGCCACCAGACCGGCCGTAGCAGAGGGATCGGGGTCGCCCGCGGTTAGATAAGCGATGAATCCAGGCCGGCCCTCCTGACGCAAACGGTCAAACAGCCGGCTGATGCGGGTCTGGCTCATCCAGCTCCTTCAGATTCTCGCGATATATATCTGTATCCTTGTCGCCGCGTCCAGAAAGATTGATGATGAACAGCTCGCCTTTGGCGCTCGGTGCTCTGCGCAATGCCTCGGAAACGGCATGCGCGGATTCCAGCGCCGGGATCAGGCCTTCGGTATGCGCCAATGTCAGCGCGGCCGCCAGCGCATCTTGATCGGTGCAGGACACATACTCTGCCCGGTGTTGATCGCGCAAGTAGGCATGCTCAGGGCCGACTAGAGCGTAATCCAGGCCTGCCGACACAGAATGAGTCAGCGCCACTTGCCCGTTTGAGTCTTGTAACAGGTAACTGTAAGCCCCATGTAAGACACCAGGCGATCCGCCGCTAAAGCGGGCCGCGTGCTGACCCAAAATTTCGTTCCTGCCACCGGCTTCGATGCCAATCAATTTGACTCCTGCGTCGCCGATAAACGCATGGAACATACCGATCGCATTACTGCCTCCGCCGACGCACGCAAACACGGAATCAGGCAGCCGATTCTCCCGCTCCAGGATCTGACGCCGCGCTTCGTCGCCGATCACGCGATGAAAATCCCGCACCATCAACGGGTAGGGATGCGCGCCCAGGGCCGACCCCAACAGGTAATGAGTGGTCGCGACATTGGTAACCCAATCGCGCATGGCTTCGCTGATCGCATCTTTCAGAGTCCGGCTGCCATTCGTCACGGCCACAACCTTTGCGCCCAGCAGACGCATGCGAAACACGTTTAGGCGCTGGCGCTGCATATCTTCTTCGCCCATATAGACGATGCATTCCAGTCCGAACAGCGCGCACACGGTAGCCGTGGCAACGCCGTGCTGTCCGGCTCCCGTCTCGGCGATGATTCGCTTCTTGCCCATGCGCCGCGCCAGCAAGGCCTGCCCTAACGCGTTGTTGATCTTATGCGCGCCGGTATGCAGCAGGTCTTCCCGCTTGATGTAAATCTTCGCCCCGCCGAGCGTCTCACTTAAACGCTTGGCGAAATAAAGCGGCGTCGGGCGGCCCGCGTAATTCGTGAGCAGGTCCTTCAGTTCAGCCTGAAACGCAGCATCGACGCGCGCTTCCTGGTAAGCCTGCTCGAGTTCTTCGAGCGGCGCCATCAGAACTTCGGGAACGAACCGCCCGCCATACGGTCCAAAATGCCCGGTGGAATCGGGTTGAGAGGTGATCATAGATTCATGGCTAACGCAGCCTGGATAAATTTTCTCATTTTGGCGTGGTCTTTGCGCCCGGGCTCGCTTTCAATCCTCGAACAAACGTCGACTCCCCAGGGCCGCGCCTCTTCAATCGCCTGTTGAACGTTGGTCTCATCCAGGCCGCCCGCCACGATGATCTTCTTCGATGTTAGTTGACCGGCTTCGCGCGCCAGCGCCCATCGGAACGTCTTACCGGTGCCGCCACGCAATTCCCCGCTGGGCGTGTCCAGCAGGAAAGCCTCGGCTTCATCGTCCGCGAACCATCCAACCTCCATGGCTTCACGAATCGGCAGCGACCGCCACACTGGAAGCGTGGAGCACGACGAATCGCCGTGCAATTGCGCCACGTCCAGCCCCGTCTGCAAAGCAATGCGGGCGATCGAATCGGGATGCTCGTCCACAAAGACTCCGACCTTCAGCACCCCCGCCGGTACTTTGTCCGCGATCATGGCTGCTCCGGTAGGCGAGACGTAGCGCGGACTGTTGCGATAAAAATTCAACCCTATGGCCGAGGCGCCCGCTTCGACGGCAGCGGCGGCGTCTTCGCGATTCGTGATCCCGCAAATCTTGACCATCATGCGTAGAGCGACCGCAGCGCCGCGGCGGGATCTGGAGAACGCATCAGATGCTCGCCGACCAGGAATGCCTGGTATCCAGCCGCTCTCAGTGTGCGTATGTCAGCGGCTGAACGGATGCCGCTTTCAGCCACTTTGGCCGCATATTTTGGCATGCGTTCAGCGAGCCGCCGGGATACGTCGAGACTCACTTCGAAAGTCCGCAAATCGCGGTTGTTCACGCCGATGATCGCCGCGCCGGAATCGATGGCCAGCGACAACTCGTCTTCATCGTGAACCTCCACCAGCACCGCCATCGCGAACTGTTCCGCCAACTCCCGGAACCGGCGAAGCTGCGCGCCATCGAGCGCCGCGGCAATCAGCAGTATCGCGTCCGCTCCGTGGGCCGCCGCTTCGAGGACATGATACTCGTCGATGGTAAAGTCCTTCCTTAGAACAGGCAAATCCACCACTGCCCGCGCTTTCTCCAGATGCGCCAGACACCCTTGGAAGTTCGTCGCGTCGGTTAGCACCGATAAGGCAGCAGCGCCGCCCTCTTCGTATTGCCGGGCGATAAGACTTGGATCGAATCGATCGACGAGCACGCCTTTGCTGGGCGAGGCCTTCTTGATCTCTGCGATCACTGCGAAAGGATGTTTGAGTAACGCCCCGGAGAAGTCCCGGCGCTGTGAGACAGACTGGAACGCGCGCGCTTCCATGCCGGGGTCGCGCTGCAGCAGTTTTATTTTCTTCTGCTCGATGATTTGCGCAAGAATGTCCGGAACTGCTTTCACCATGTTAGGAAGACCTACCCACGGATCAGCCGGATGGTGAGTTGCATCATGCTTCATCCTATCAGGATGCGTACCGAATCGCCGCGGCTAAGCGGTCAGTCGAGATTGCCTTGTTCGATAGTGACGCTCTCCCGCACCACCAGCCGGTGCGGCGCCAGTTCGAATAGCTTGGGAAGCACCCTGCTTACATGTTCCTCAAAATCCACGAACACGATAACGACTGGAAGATCGCCGCCCGCCTCCACCAGACCCGATGTACGTACCTGATTTCTGCCGTTGAAGCCCGCCACTGCGTGGAATGCACTCGCCCCCGCCACATTCTCCCGCCGCAACATCTGCAGAATCTGACGCCACTTATCCGATTCGTTCAGAAATATCGTCACTTGCACGGCAGTGTTCATTTCTAGAAACTCCGGTCTATAAACTCCGGGCCAGCGCTCCACCGAGCATCACCGCAATAAAGCACACCGCATTTGTCGCCACAAAATTCAAAGCCGCCATCGAGAACTGGCCTTTCTCAAAGAGGGCGAACGTCTCAAAAGCGTAGCTGGAGTAAGTGGAGTAAGTGGCGCAGAATCCCACGGCGAAGAAAATCCGCCAGCGTGGATCCGCCAACACCCGCTCGCTAGTCCAGATGAGAAAGAATCCCAGGATAAAACTAGCCGAGATGTTAATAACCAGCGTGCCAAATGGAAAGCTGGATGGGATAAGTTTCGCAACATACTGCGCGACGAAATAGCGGAGATTCGCGCCGAGGATTGCACCGAGTGAGATCAGGAGGACTGTTTGCAGAAGAGACTCCAACCATCGGATCTGGTAGGAGTCATCAGCCCTCGCAGGCGGTTGTGGCGAACTCCATCGCCGTCAATTCCAAGTTTATAGCCTGGCGCATTCCCACGCAAGCGACTTATTGATTGTAGGCAAAGGCGAACTGTAAACGAATTTCTTTACCTTTGAACTCGTTAGGCAGCGGCGGAAATGGCACCGAGGCGCTGATACCCGCGACGGCGGCCCGATCCAGCGGATCGGCTCCCGAGGGCATGGAAATCACCAATTTGGGCACTTGTCCGTTGCGATCGACAGCGAACTGCAGAATGCACTTCCCGCGGCGCCCCAAGTGTACGCTCTCCGGCATAACCGCGAACCAGTTACGCCGCACCGTTGCCAGAATACGGATCAGATACGGTTTGAAATCCACGCCCATGGGGTCGCTCAGCAATTCGAGCGAACTCTGCATACGGGCCGGAGCACCTGGGCGACGCACGTTGTCGGACATCATTGGCAACTGGTCCAGGTCGCCGACCACGATGCCACCGTCCCCGCCCCCGCCTCGCGCCACACTACGAACCGCATCCTCTACGGACGTGGAGGCTTTCGGGATCAAGTTGCGGATGCCTCCCTGCACCGTGCCGGACCCGTTCTGACCCGGTGTTTCAAACGCCAGTTTGGGTTTCTCGACGGTTTGGATCTGCGGAGGAACCGGGGCTTCCGTCTGCGGCAAGGCCTGTGGCGGCTTCACGGACGCCTCCAACTTAGGGGGCTCGGGCAGGGGCACCGCAGTAGGTTTAGGGCCGGCCGGCAGAGGATTGGACGGCGGAGCCTGGAAATGCTTTTGGGGCGTGGCCGGGGGAGTGGGCGTGCGCGGTGCGACCTCCGCTTTCGCCAGCAGATTGTCGAGCTTCACTTCTTTCGCGACCTTGGCCTTGTTCAGATCCTTTTGGGTCAACTGCATCGGCGGAAGGATCAGTGGAGTGTACTTGCGCGGCGCTGCCTCTTCGGTTGCCGCAGGCTTCAGCGAGTCGAGATGGGCGAACGCGATCAGCAGAAGGAACAACACCACATGCACCAGAACGGAACCAGTTCCGGCACTGACCAGACGAGACCTTGGCTCTGGCTCCTGCCAGTCCAGTCGAAATATCGGACCGGTATCCGTCTTTGTAGGCATCTAGCTGAAAAGAAAAGACGTCCAACACCAAGCAGAAGTTGCTACGGACGTGGCGAAAGCTGTTGCGCGACTAACTTCGTATGCTCTTCAATCTTAGCAAGGATGCCCAAGGCGGCGTTCAGCGCGCGCAGGCCGTCCGCACCTGACACTCGCGGGCGGCGGCGGGTGGCCACGCATTCCAGGAAGTCTTCTACTTCCAGCTTCAGCGGCTCGGATTTTTCCACGGGCAGACTTTGAAAGCCGATCTGCTGTGTGGACGATACGGTATAGGCAGCGGCCTGTTGACGCTCGTAATCGAGCGAGATGTACTGATGGGGCTGAAACAGGCGCAGCTTGCGAACCCGCTCGGTCGACACCCGGCTGGCAGTGAGATTGGCTACGCAGCCGTTGGCAAACGCCAGCCTGACATTGGCGATATCTACCTTGTCCGAAAGTATACAAATGCCGGCAGCGCGAATCTCGGCGGGTTCGGAATCGACCATCGACAGCACGATGTCCAGGTCGTGAATCATCAGATCCAGCACCACGTCGACGTCCAGGCTGCGCGGGCTAAACAGGCTAAGCCGGTGAATCTCGAAAAACAGCGGAATCGTTTTGGCCTTCTGAAGCGCCGCCACGGCTGGGTTGAACCGTTCCAAATGGCCCACCTGAAGGATGCGGTTGTGGCTCGCGGCTGTTTCCACCAAACGCTGAGCCGATTCGAGATCCGCGGCGATCGGCTTCTCCACCAGCACGTCGATCCCGTTAGCCAGTAGTTTGCAACCGATCTCCGCATGGGCGGACGTCGGCGCCGCCACGATGGCCGCGTCAACATGGCCTATCAGGTCGTCAACTGACGGCACAACCGCGCAGCCAAATTCAGCGGCGATCGCCTGGGCACGCTGGATGTCCGGGTCCACCAAACCCACCAGTTCGGCGTTGGGCGATTGCTTGACGATTCGAACATGGTGCCGTCCGAAGACACCCACACCAGCTACGGCGACACGGATTTTTCGATTCTCGGCTGACAAATTCCGACAGTAGCACAGGCGGTTAAAGATAAAATGTTCTGTGTTCTCTTTGAAAAGGAGTCTCCATGTTCGCGCTCAAACCGCTTTCCCACGACAGCGTCGCCGGCGCCCTCTCCAAGGCCGAGCGTTACCGCCTGCTGAATGAACCCGCCGAAGCAGCCAGCATCTGTCACGACATCCTCGAAATCGAGCCGGAAAATCAGCAGGCGCTGATCATGTTGGTGTTGGCGCTCAGCGATCAGATCCGGGAGGACCCTCAGGCGTTCGTCAATGCGCTGGCCACCGCTTCGCGCATCCATAGCGCCTACGACCGTGCGTACTATTCCGGCATCATCTGGGAACGGCGCGCCAAAGCCCGTTATCAGGACGGCGGCCGCAGCCTCCAGCACACCGTCTACGAGTGGATGACCAAGGCCCTCCGTCTGTTCGAGCAAGCCGAGCGCCTGCGAACTCCCGGTAACGACGATTCCATCCTACGCTGGAATACCTGCGTCCGCTTCCTGGCCCGCCATCCCGAGCTAACTCTGCGCAGCGAAGAAGCCTCCGAACCCATCCTGTCGGAATAACCGGTGGCGCGCGCACTCAAACTGCTGTGCGGGTTTCGTTGCACTGCTCCGGAAGCACCCCATTCCGGCTCTCTGGCTCCTTAACACTGAAAGTGGCCGTGAACCAGAACGTCGACCCCTCGCCCTCCCGGCTGTCCACTCCCAACGTGCCCCCCATCATCTCGACCATCTGCTTACAGATGGCCAGCCCTAACCCGGTGCCACCGTACTTGCGCGTTGTCGAGGCGTCGGCCTGCACGAATGGAAAGAAGAGCGCCCCGATTTGGTCCGGCCGGATCCCAATGCCCGTATCGGTGATGGCGAACCTCACTGTCGCCGTCCCGCTACTACGGCTCTCCAGCGCCGCCTCCAGCGTTACCGCTCCACGGTCGGTGAACTTGATCGCATTGCCCAACAGATTCGTCAATACTTGGCGCAACCGCTGCGCGTCGCCACAGAGCAGCACCGGAATCTCCGCCGCAAGGTGAGAACGAAGGGCCAATTTCTTGGTGTTCGCTTGTACGGACGCAAGTTCGACAACTTGCTCGACAATCCAAGACAGGTTGAACACCAGGTTCTCCAGGACCACCTTGCCGGCTTCGATCTTCGAAATGTCCAGGATGTCATCGATTAGCGACATAAGGGATCGCCCGCTATTCTGCAGGATTCCCATGAATTCTCGCTGCTCGGAATCGAGATTGGTATCCATCAGCAATTGCGCCATGCCCAGCACGCCGTTCATCGGAGTGCGGATTTCATGGCTCATATTGGCCAGAAACCGGCTCTTGGCCCGGTTAGCCGCGTCCGCACCCTCGCGCGCGCGAATCAATTCCTGCTCGTAGCGCTTGCGCTCAGTGATTTCCTCGGCAATTCCGGCAATCCGGATCAGTTGGCCTCTCTCGTCCCGGATCGGAAAAGCCCGGTCGCGGATCCATTTTTCCTGTCCGTCCGGTGTTCGGATGCGGTACTCCGAATCCACCCGTTCGCCCTGAATCTGCCTCGCAAACGCAGCGTGCGCTCCCTCGCGGTCTTCCGGATGCATCGTCTCCGTCCAGGACCTCGGGCTCTGGTAAACCGACTCGCAGCTTCTGCCCCAAACCTGTTCATACGCCGGGCTGACATAGATGACCTCGTCGGCCGCCGCCGGCATCATCCAAAAAACCTCGCGAACGTTTTCGGCCAGTTGCCGGAACTTCTCCTCGCTCTGTTGCAATGCTTCCGCCGCCCGCTTCCGTTCCGTGATGTCCCGGAAGAACCACACGCGCCCCAGGTACACGCCCGCTTCGCTGCGCAGCCCGGCTGAATAGCGTTCCAGCGTCCGGCCATCTTTCAACTCAATTTCCGAATGATCCATCAACTCCGGTTGAGCATAGAGTTCATTCACCCGCTTTAGGAAAGAATCGGGATTCTTAACCCGTTCCAGGCGCGCCTTCGAGCCGAGCTGATCCGGCCCCGGAATCCGCCAAACGTCCAAGTACCGTTTGTTATGCGATACCGGCGCGCCCTGGTTATCCACCACCAGAATTCCATCCAGCGACACCTCGTGAATGGCGCGAATGAGAGAGTGTTGAAAATCGCGCGCTTGTTCGAATTGCTTGCGCTCCGTAATATCCGGACTCAAGCCCACATGCCCCAGGAACTCGCCGCTCGGCGAAAAACGCGGTTCGGCATAGGAGCCTACCCATCGCCACTCGCCGTCGGCGCGCCGGACCCGCAATTCCCCCTGGAAAGGCGTCTGTTCCCGCACCACCCGTTGGAACTCGGCGACAAACGCGGGCGCATCGTCCGGGTGCGCCACCATCTGCCACTTGTGCCCCTTCACTTCCTCATAGGTGGCGCCGATCATTTCACGATAGGCCCGATTGATGAACTGAACGCCGCCTTCCGCGTCGGTCACCCACATCGCCGCCGGGCAGCCGTCCGCCATGATGCGGAAGCGCTCTTCACTTTCGCGCACCGCCTCCTCGGCCTGCTTGCGCTCGGTAATGTCCGGGCACAGCCCGACATGGCCCAGATATTCGCCGCCCGGCGAAAAGCGTGGCGCGGCATAGGAGGCGATCCACCGCCACTCCCCATCCGCGCGCCGCACCCGCAATTCGCCGCTGAGCGACGCCCGGTTGGCCACCGCCCGGTGGAATGCCGCTAAATATTCCGGACCGTCGTCGGGATGAACCAGCAACTGCCAGTTGTCCCCTTTTACCTGTTCATGACTGGTCCCGCAGAATTCGCGGTAGTTCCGGTTCACAAACTGCGTCTCACCGTGGCTGTCCGCTACCCACATCATGATGGGGCAGCTGTCGGCCATCATGCGGAAGCGCTCTTCGCTCTCCTGCAACGCCTCGTCTTTCCGCCTTCTTTCCGTAATGTCTTCCAGGTGCGCCAAGGCATGCATCGGGTTGCCGTTGCTTTCCAGGATGGCCTGCAGCTTCATACGCACCCACACCACCGCGCCACTGCGGTGTTGCAGACGGTGTTCGAGTTCCAGCCACGTCCCAGGTTCCCTTAACACCTGTTCCAGGAGCCGCCGGCAAACCTCCACGTCGTCCGGGTAAACCACTTCGGGCCAGCTCATGGCGAGCATTTCCGGTTCCGAATAGCCCAGCATCCCGGCCAGCGTCGGATTCGCCTGTATCATCCGCCCATCCAGCGCGGCCATCGCGATGCCGAACGGCGCATGTTCGAAGATATTGCGAAACCGCTCTTCGCTGTCCCGCAGCTTGCGTGCGGCCTTTACGCGCTCGCCGATATCGCGGATGATGGCCGCTACCCCAACGATCTCACCGGCTTGGTTCTTGATTGGTGAGCGTCGAATCGTTACATCGATCGGGCTGCCGTCTTTCCTCAGCCGGACCGTTTCTACAAGGTCCGCCGAACGCCCTTGCAGCACCGTATCGATCATGCCGCCGATCTCCTCCAGCCGGCTCGACGGCGCCAGAATCGACCCCTTTTTCCCTATGATTTCTTCGCTCGTATAACCAAACAGCAATTCCGCGCCCCGGTTCCAACTCGTAATGGTCCCATCCAGGCGTTCGCTTAAAATAGCCGCGTCCGACGACTCCACGATCGATGCCAGCAGCGCCTGGGCTCGCTCCGCCCGCTTCCGCTCCGACACATCGCGGATGATAGCCGAGATCGCCGCCACTTCTCCGGCCGAGTTTCGGATGGGCGAGAAGCTTACCGAAACGTCGATCCTCCCGCCATCTTTGCGAACGCCGATTCCATCCCGGGAAGGCACCCCACGGCCCTCCATTACCTGCTCGGTGTATCGAGCCACGTTGGGATGCCGTTCGGGTGGCACCACCATGGTCAACGGACTCCCGATCGCTTCCGCGGCGGAGTACCCAAATACGGCTTTCGCGCCTCCATTCCAAGTGAGGATGATTCCCGTCGGCGAAAATGCGAAAATCGCGTCTTCCGAGCTTTCCACGATCGCCGCCAGAAACCGCTGCGCTTCTTCCGCTGCTCGCCGGCTGGTTATGTCGTGCTTGATCGCGATGTAACTATCGATCTCCCCGCTTGAGCCCCGCAGCGGTGTAATCCGCATCTCCGCCGTGTAAAGCGTTCCATCTTTGCGCCGGTTGGTTAGCTCGCCATGCCAGATTCGGCCCGAAGTTATGGTGTTCCACAAATTGGCATAGACACGCTCGGGCTCGCACCCCGACCTCAGAATGCGCGCGTTCTGTCCCAGCGCTTCGTCGTAGCTATAACCCGTTAACGCCGTGAACGCAAGATTTACATACCGGATCGTTCCGTCCGCCCCGGTGGTCAGGATGGCATCCGCCGCCTGCTCCACCGCCGCTACCAGCCCGGCTTGTCCTACTCCGCCACTTGCGTCTAACATATTAGAATCTATAGGGTTAAGCCCTCAACTGAGCTTATCGGCCAAGCCCGTGGATTTATGAAAATCGGGATTACTCCTGCTTCGTAAACTTCCGGTCCGCCACCAGTGTCACCTGCATGTCGCCCGCTAACCTTACTATCCGATGCACCAAACTCCGGCTCAGCGACCCTATCGCCGAGCGTTTCTGAGTGCGCGCCAAAAAGATCTGCGTTACCTGATGCGCCCTGGCAAACTCTACCGCCGTTTGCGCTACGTTCTCGCCCTCCAGCCGCCGGGTCTCGATATGCAACTCTCGCGCGAAGCTCAGATGCTTCTCGATGGCCGCTTTTTGTTCCGCCGGCAACCGTTCGAATTCTCCCCGCTTCAAAACGCAAACGGCATAGCATTCGCCATGGATATAATCCCCCACGCGGCGGCCGCGCCGAATCAACGCGGTCGACGCCGGATCGCTGGTTATAAGAACCAGGATACGCTCATTGGTGGTGACTTCTTCGGTGGTCGGCGATGGATCCTCCGGTTGGCGGGCGTCCACTTCATGGGCCGTCTGCCGTAGCGCCAGTTCGCGCAAGGCGCCCAAAGTGGACTCCTTGAAGAAGTTCCGCAGCGCCTGCTGAGCTTTGTCTTGCGCATAAACGACGCCGCGTTCCAGTCGGTTCAACAGCGCCCGCGGCGTCAGGTCTACCATCACCACCTCGTCGGCCTGCCCCACAATCCAATCCGGAATCGTCTCCCGCACCCGCACGCCGCTGATCTGATACACCTGATCGTTCAAGCTCTCAATGTGCTGGATATTCATGGTCGTCATCACGTCGATGCCATGATCCAGCAGGGCCAGCACGTCTTCCCAGCGCTTGGCCCGCTCGGAGCCTGGTACGTTGGTGTGCGGAAACTCGTCCACCACGCAAACTTCCGGGTTGCGCATCAGGATCGCCGCGGTGTCCATCTCTTCAAACAGCGTGCCGCGATATTCCACCGCGCGCCGCGGAATCATCTCTAATCCGTCCGTCTTGGCGATGGTATCCTTCCGCGCGTGAGGCTCGAAGTAGCCGATCACCACATCCCGTCCGTGGCGCCGGGCGTCTTGCGCCTCCTCCAGCATTTGGTAGGTCTTTCCGACGCCCGCCGCATAGCCCAGATAGATCTTCAGCCGGCCACGCGAATTCAAGGGACTCATTGCGGGAATACGCGCACGTCCATGTTTTCGGCGCGGTCTAGCAGACGGTCCACCGGCGTGCCCGAGAAACGAGTCCACCATCCGCTTTGACGGCTATGCCCGATAAAGATCTGGGTGATCCCATGGGCGTGGGCATACGCAAGAATGGCCTCCGCCGGATCTACACCTTCCAGAATCTCCACGGTGGCTCCGGCTTGCCGCGCAATATCGAGATTCTTGTCCAGCGCCGCTTGATCCTCAGGAGCGGTCTCCCCCTGCGTGACGTACACCGCGAACAACTCGCCATGGAACCGCGCCGCATTGCGCCGGCCGCTCTCGATCATTCTGGTCGCATTCGCGCGTGGCGTCAGGCACACCAGAATGCGCTCCTGCGCCCCCCAGGAAGCCGCGATGCCGCTGCCGTCGAGGGACGACGAAAGCTGCCGGTCTACGACATCGGCCGCCAGCAGCAAAGCCAGTTCCCGCATGTCCGAGAGCTGCTCCTGATTCATCACCCGGCTGGTTCCAGCCCCAGCGGGATCGTCGCTGCGGTTCAGCGGAAGTTCCGGCGGCGCGTCCACCACCACGATCTCATCGGCCTTCTGCAAAAAACTCACGGGGACCAGTTGGGTAGCGCGCTTGCCAGTGATCTTTTCCACCCGGTCCACATACTCTTCGATGTACTGCAGATTGATGGTGGCGATCACCGAAATGCCGTTTTCAAGCAGCCGTTCCACATCCTGCCAGCGCTTCTGATTGGTGCAGCCGGGCGGATTATCGAAAGCCAGTCCATCCACCAGGCAGACTCCCGGATGCCGGGCCAATATCCGCTCGACATCCATGATCCCCGTCCCCGCGCAGTCGAACAGCGGAATCACTTCCAGGCGGCTCAACAACTGTTGCACGTCCTCGGATGCTTTGGATTGCACGGAGCCCACCACCACATTCTGGCCGCGCTCCCTTCTCCTGCGCCCCTCGTCGAACATGCGGTACGACTTGCCGACGCCCGAGGTGTAGCCGAGAAAAACCTTCAAGCGTCCACGGCGGGCATACTCTTCTTCCGCTAATGCCTGCCGTAGCAGAGTCTCGGGGTTGCGGCGCGGATCTACTTTCATTGCGGCGCCACTTGAAAGCGATACCCGACCCACGGTTCCGTTAGCAAGTAGATCGGCTTGGCGGGGTGCGGCTCAATCTTCTTCCTTAACTGATTGACGAACACCCGGAGATACTCCACCTGGCTTCCGTAATCGGGTCCCCACACGGCTTGCAGCAGCTTGCCATGAGGGATGGGAACATTCGGATTGGAGGCGAAGTAATGGAGCAGATCGAACTCCTTGGGTGTCAACCGCACCTCGTTGCCATTCACCTGCAGACGGCGAGTGGCGAGGTTGATTTCGATGTCTCCTAGATGAATAATCCGGTTGACCGATTCGGGCGTAACGGGCAGTCTGCGCAGGGCCGCGCGGATCCGCGCCAGCAGTTCCGGCATGCTGAACGGCTTGGTAATGTAATCGTCCGCGCCGGCGTCGAGGGCGGCCACTTTATCCGCTTCGCTGTCGCGCACCGTCAGCACGATCACCGCGACATCGGAGGTCTCGCGGATCTCACGGCAGGTTTCCAGGCCTCCTATGCCGGGCATATTGGTATCGAGCAGCACCAGGTCGGGATGATCTTGCCTGAGCCTCTCCAGCGCTTCCTCGCCGGATCTGGCATCGGTCACGATATAGCCTTGCTCCGTAAGGCTGGTGCGCATCACGCGGCGGATTTGGGGCTCGTCGTCCACCACCAGAATGCGGGCGTTGGTCATGAAGCGACCGCCTGCTTGGCCGCAGGAAGCGAAAAGAAGAACTCCGCGCCTTGCCGCGGCCGGCTCTGCACCCAGATCTTGCCGCCATGCGCTTCGACGATTCTGCGGGCGATGGTGAGGCCCATGCCGGTTCCCGGGATCTGCGTTCGAACCTCGCGAGCCCGATAGAACTTGTCGAATATATGAGTCTGGTCCGCCTCCGGGATCCCACAGCCGCGATCCAAAACGCTGACCACGATGTTCCCGTTCTGGCTTTCGGCGCGAAAGGTAATGGGCGAGCCGGGCGGAGAATACTTCACGGCATTGCTCAGCAACTGCCGCAGAACCAGATGCACCAGGTCCGGATCGGCCTCGGCCTCCGGCACTCCCGGCGCCACCTGGACCGAGACCGCTCGTCCGTCGAGAGCCGTCTTGGACTGTTCGATAATCTCGTCAATCAGTTTTTCAATCATCACCGGCTTCTTGTCGATGTGCAGTTTCCCGGCTTCGATCCGCGCCATCTGGATGGCTTCCGTCACCATGCTCGACAGCCGGTCCGCTTCTTCGTCGATTACAGTGAGCAACTCGTGTTGCGCGGTGGTTTGAGAGTTCGACGAAAGCATCGCCGTGGTGGCTGCCTTGATGGACGTCAAGGGCGTTTTGAACTCGTGCGCTACGGCGTCGAGCAGAGTCGACTTTAACTCTTCATTATGGCGCGCCGCCTCCGCGACATTGGCGACGGCTTGGGCCTGTTCCTTTTCGAGCGCGATGGCTACCAGATTCGCAATGGCGTGCATGGCCGCTTCCGATACCGTGCCGCCCACCATGGTTAAGCTGCCGATTCCATGGCCCCCCAGACTCACCGGCAGCGTCACGGCGCCCGTCGGAGCGTCTTGAAACTCAGTCCCCTGCATCGCCGAATCGCGCATTTTCGTCTCCGGAACGGGGACATCCGCAGCGCCCGCGCGATAGAGATTGCCGCTGGCCCGATCGTAGAACACCGCGCCGGCGCAGCCAAACACTTGCGCCACATGGTGTGCGACTTGCGATGCGATGGTGTGATCGGTACCGGTTAACAGCAAAGCCCGGCTTAGCTCGTAGAGCCTTTCCATCTCCTGCTGACGCTGGATGGCTTCTCTGGCGCGGCGGGAGGCGCGGTTCGACAAATTGCTGGCCAGGATCGCGGTGGCGAGAAAAGCCAAGAGCGCCACCCAATTTTGAGGATCGGCGATGGTGAAGGTGCGAATGGGCGGCAGGAAGTAGTAGTTAAAACCGAACATCGCCACCACCGCGGTCAGCGTGGATACGAATAGACCCCATCGCGCGGCGACGGACATCACCGCCAGCAGATAAACCAACGCTACGGTGGTGCTGTTGACGGAAACCACGGAAAAGCAGAACCACGTGATCGCGCCAACCAGCAGGACGGATACCAGACTCCGCCAGATGCTATTACTTATTTGTTCGGACAACGTTCTATATCAATTCTAGCGAAGGCTGTGTTTCGGGATGGCGTGTGTTGCGCCGGGGTACAATCAACGCTATGTTTAAGGCGATTCCGGCCCTCAATTTCGCCTTCAATTCTGCCGTCAATATGATCGGCGTGGTCCTGGGGGTTGCGTTGCTTGCGCCCGCAGGAGCACGAGGCGGCCAGTTCGTGACGATTGACTGTCCAGGTTCGACCGACACCGGCGCGGCCGGTATTAACACTGCCGGTGAGATTGTCGGCAGTTGTACCATCGATGGCTACGATATGGCCTTTCTAAGGCTTCCCAATGGTGTGATTCACGTTCTCTCTATCCCAAATGCCGCGTGGTCCGAGGCAGCCGATATTAACGATAGCGGAGTGGTGGCGGGCGCTTACTACGACAATTCCTCCTTATCTATGAATGGATTTGTGTTTGGCAATAGCGCAGTGACTTCTTTCAGCGTGGCGGGAGCTAGCATCACTTTTGCAACTGCCATCAATGCCAGCGGGGTGATCGTCGGCCAATACGGAAACAGCGATTTGCAACTTCATGGATTTGTCCGCGACGCCCAGGGCAACATCACCACGTTCGATGCGGTTCTGAATGCCTTATCTACACGACCATGGGGCATCGATAGCTCGGGAGAAATTACCGGTGACTACTCGGACCCCGCCGGCACCCACGGATTTATCCGCGATGCGCAGGGGAACACAACGACCTTCGATGTGCCCGGCAGCGACCCATCGTTTGGGAGCTATCCGAGGGCGATGAATGCGAGTGGCGAGGTGACTGGCTGGTGGCGGGATTCTCTTGGTGTTTACCATGGATTCACGCGGGATCCGTTGGGGAACTACACTCGATTCGCAGTGCCGGGGGACGGTTGGACATTCCCCGTGTCGATCAACGACTCGGGAGAGATTGTCGGGACGGGGACGAATACGGCCAGCCTGAACTTCGGCTTCGCGTTATCCGGTTCGAGCACGCTTGTTTTTCAAGATCCTCTCGGCATAACCGGAGGGACTGCGCCCCAGAAGATCAATTCGAGAGGCGAGGTCGTCGGATTTTATGAGGACATTCACGGCATCGATCATGGCTTCTACTGCGACTCACTTCCGCCGGCAGATAACTGAACGCTAGTAGGCACGAGTGCCTGCGCCACGTGACTAGGGAATCAATCTTGTACTAATTAGGCATGGTTATAATCAAGGCGTGCGCTATCTGTTGATTCACTGGCTGTTGAACGGCGTCGCCCTCCTAATCGTCGCCAATATTCTTCCTGGCATTGAGGTGGACAGTTTTGGGGCCGCACTGATTGCCGCCTTAATTATCGGCCTGGCAAGCGCGACCGTGGGCCTGATTCTGAAGATTGTTCTGCTACCCTTTATCCTTCTCACGCTCGGTATCGTCTATTTTCTGATCAACGGGTTGATGCTGAAACTGGCGTCGGAGTTTGTCTCCGGATTTCGGGTCAATGGCTGTCTTCCGGCCGTTCTCGGGTCCATACTGCTGTCTATCATCGATTACGTGCTGAATCGGCTGGTAGGCTTCTGAACCCGCTACTGTTTCTGTAGCTTTTGCGACACCTTTTCTACCTCTCCCCAGACTCGCAGCAGATTGCCGCTCCACATCTTTCCGATCTGCTCTTCGGTGTAGCCGCGCCGGACCAGCTCCAGCGTGACGTTGAATGCCTCCGCCGCGCTATCCCACCCGTCAATCCCACCACCGCCATCGAAGTCCGAAGAGATGCCCACGTGATCGATTCCGATCAGCTTCACCGCGTAGTCGATATGATTCACGAAGTCCTGCACGTTGGCTCTTGGCCCGGGCGGGAATTTTGCGTCGATTTCCGCCATCCGCTTTTCGAAATCTTCGCGCTTCTCGGGCGGAAGAGCCGCCAGAAAGCCTTGCAGTCCACGGCCTCCCCCATGGCCCGCGTGGCTGCCAGGGCTGCTAGCATCCTCCACCGGACATACCCTCGCCGGATTCGCCTTGGCGCCACCGGCTCCGCGGGCGCCACCGGCCCCCTGCATCGCCAGCGCGAAATCGGAACCCAACTTCGCTAAGGCAGCAGTGCGTTCTTTCGGCTCCGGCTTGATATAAGATGAAAAGCCCACCACCTGGATCACTCCGCCATTCTTCTTCAAGGCCAGCAACTGCTCGTCATCCATATTCCGGCTGACGTCGGCCAGCGCCCGCACTCCGGAATGCGAGGCAATCACCGGAGCCTGGGATAGCCGCATGGCTTCCATATTTGCGCCTTTCGAAGGATGCGACAAGTCGACCATCATGCCCACGCGATTCATCTCGGCGATCACTTGCCGCCCCAGAGGAGACAGTCCGTTGTTGTACAAGTAGCCCTGGACTTCTCCCGTATTCGAGTCCGCGAGCTGGCTATTGCCATTGTGGGCCAGCGACATGTATCGCGCGCCTCTCTCGTAAAACTCCTTCACTCGCTGCAGGTCCGTTCCAATGGGATAGCCGTTCTCCACCCCGATCACGGCGATGCGCAGATTCTTTTTATGCAATCGGAGAACGTCGGCCGGCGTCAATGCCAAGCCGATGTTGTCAGGCGCGATTTTCTCCGTCAAGCGATGAATAGCGTCGAACTTTGCCAGCGCCGACTGATAAGCGCTGTCATACCCCTGTGGCGTGAGCGGGCCCTGGCCCACGAAAACAATCATGAACGACACGTCCATCTTGCCTTCCACCATCTTCGGCAGATTCACTTGCGTCGTTAGGCGCATGGTGTAGTTGCAATCCGCCGTGAAGTTCGCCGGCTCGATATCGTTGTGCGTGTCCAGCTTTAGGACGTGCTCGTGAATGGCCCTTGCTTTTGCAAGCAGTGCGGGGTCGTCCGATTGCGCGGTAGCCGTCATCGCCAACAACAGGATGGCCGCCCACGTCAATCCGGCCATGACCGGCGTTCGCTTAGAGTTTGTCAGAACACCCTCCTCTTCCGCGAAGGTTGGTCTCCGCGGGATGAACGAAACGCTTATGATAGCAACGATGGATGTTATCCCGCCCGCCGCAGGAAAAGTCCCGCGAACGCGGCCCGGCAACTATAAAACAGAATGAACCAAAGCACCGCGACCACCAGCGCCAGGGGTAGTCCGCTGGGCGCCATCAATAGGTGAAACAGAAGTATGTTGACGATCACCGGCCCGAGCAAGGCCAGCGCCAGGGGCACATACTGATTCGCCAGCAGCAGCAAGCCTCCCGCCAGTTCAGTTGCGAAAACGAATACCATGAAATGCGATTGAATCAGCGGACCGAGAAACTGCGAGGCTAATGCGGGCATTGGCATCGGGGGGATGAAGTTCAGAAATCCGTTCAGGCCAAACACAGTGAATACCAGGCCCAGCAAATACCGGGCGATGGCTGCAGCGATTTTCATGGGCGGTTCCCCTCTCTCGCTACCTGATGCTTACATGACATCTGTCGCTTCACACAAATGCGACAAATGTCGCCTTTTGCCCATCTTCCTCGTCAACGGAGCCAGCCTGGAATCGATCGGTACGCGAATCCGCGACGGCCGGACCCCTGTAATTCCGACGAGATCGGTCAGGCCGGCGCCGTTCCATCACGGGGATTTTCAGGACGCGATGTCATGTTCCCTGTCGCTCTTGGCGCATGCGGAAACTATAAGCGGCTTCAAGCAGAAGGCGTTCTCGCAGTTTATTTATAAGGTGGTTATAGTAGAGACGGAAGACAAAAATGGCAAGAACCTTGAGTGAGCCAGTGGATGAGCTGGAGCGGCGAGACAAGCAGCACGATAAGCAAATCAAGGCCATCCGCAATCTTGCAGGAGGGCGCCCAGATCGTGGTGTCCATCGGGCGAGCACAGCGCAAGCTACAGGCCAACTTGGACGAATTAACCACTACCCTCAAGCGAACGGTCACGCCAAGCTCCAGGTCGATCTGCAATGAAAAACGATACGGTAAGTGAATATCTGGCCGATATTGGGAGGAAGGGCGGACAGGTTCCGGAGTAGCGAAAGGATTTGCCGCCGCCACTCCCGAGCAACGTGCGGAGAACGCCAGGAAGGCCGCACAGACGCGCTGTGCCAAGGCGAAGAAAGGCGGGGAAAAAGGCAGCTAAAAAGGCGGGGAAGAAGGCGAAGAAGAGGTGAAAAGAAGCAATGCTACTGACTGACGAAGACAAAAATTGGATCGCGGAAACAATCGTGGGAAGCCTGAGCACGATGGAAGCCCGGCTGAATGAGGGGATGCGCGCGCAGACGGAGCCGCTGGCGGCGGCCATCGCCAGCGTGTCGAACGAGATGGCGGAGGGTTTCAAGGCGGTCACATCCAGATTCGATATTCAAGCCTCGAGGCTCGACCGCCAAGCCGCGCTCATCCAGACCGGCAGCCGTTGGATCAATCGCATGAACGACTGGGCCGACAATGGACGTTTCCCTCGACAAGAAGAGTGAGGAAATCGCCGGGTTGCGCAGCCGTCTGGAGAAGCTTGAAGGCGGGAAATGAGAGCACATCCAGCGGGATTCATCGGTCCAGAGATTGCTTTTGGAGTGGGGGTGCTAATGACTGGTCGCTGACGCGGCAGGGTAAGAAGAAGGCCGCTAAATAAGGTGAAGAGAAGAAATGATGCCGTCCAATCAAGCGTTACAAGTCTTCTATGGCACTCTGCCGCTGATCCTGATCCTCATCGGAATCTGGTTGCGCGAGCAGCTCGTGCTCCGACCTGCTCTCCACGATGCGCTCGAGCGAGGATGTCATGCGCCATCTGATCGAGTCCGTGCATAAAGTCGAAAAGCGCCTCGTGGTTCTCGAAACCCGCGCCGGGGTCATCTACCAAGGGTAGGAAAGGCGCGCCCGAATCGTTTACACGGACGATTCACCCCGACCAGACCGGCTCTGCCATCAATCGCGCCAATTCGCTCAAATCCACCGGCCCCAAAACCGCCGCCGGCAAACATAAATCTTCACTCAACGCCTCTTCGCCATGGGCTCACCGGGCAAGTCGTCGTCATGCCCACCGACGACCTCGCCGCCTACGAAACTTTCACCCAAAACTTCCCTGACGAACATTTACCCTACGGCGCCACCGAAACCCACCTCACTCAGTCGCTCGCCGATTGTGCCTGGCGTCTCAATCGCGCCACTGCCCTCGAAAACAACATCCTCACCCTTGCCTTGGGCGCCAAGTCCGCAGACGGCGTCACTACCGACAACGGCCAGGTCCTCGACGCGATCAACAGTACTCTGGCCCTCTGCGAACAGACCAAAGCCATCTCCAACCTTGACCCGCATCTCCCGCATGTTCCTCCAAACCCTCCCCAAATTAGAAGATCTCCAAGCCAAACGCCGCGTCATCGAAAAACAGAACTTGGATATCGTCGGCCGCCTTTATAATCACCGTCAAGAAGAGATTGAACACGCCGAGGAAGGCTGCGAACCAGCTCCTGCGCCATTCGATCCCACCCACGGTGGCTTCGTTTTTTCCGTCGGACAAATTCAGGCCTAGACGCTCCGCAAACGGCTAGTGGATACCGCGTTCAAATACAGCTGGAACGGCGTGAGCTGCGAACCGCTTAAGCA
>Ga0302319_10008402_pt1 | contig 20072 bp, 20 predicted proteins | sample Bog_T0_2_FD_203319 | JGI IMG/M metagenome (GOLD analysis project Ga0302319, IMG submission 203319) | Peat permafrost microbial communities from Stordalen Mire near Abisko, Sweden - Bog_T0_2 | ecosystem: Environmental > Terrestrial > Soil > Wetlands > Peat | place: Sweden: Abisko, Stordalen Mire... | reverse complement strand
CCGGGCTGAGCGCCGGAATGCGGGCTGCGCGGCGCAGGGCTTCGAGCGGATGCTCGGCCGAGTAAAGCAGGGCATCGATCTCGGCGACCGTCACCCGTTCGGGGCCGTCCGAGAGCTTCTCGATGCGATCGCCGGCGCCAAGCTCGCCTTCCTGGATGACGCGGAAATAAAATCCGGGCCGGCGGTGTGCCACCAGCAGCGCCGGCATCTCCGGATGTTCCAGCCTGATGCCAAGCCGGTAGCAGGTGTCGCGCGGTTGGGTGACCTCGAAGATGGCACTGCCAATCCTGAAGCGGTCGCCGATGCAGACCTCGGCATCGGCGAGGCCCTCCACCGTGAGGTTCTCGCCGAAAATCCCGGGTAATAGATCCGACCGGCCAAGAACGTTCGCCCAGTAGCGATAGGAGTCGAGCTGATAGACCATGAGCGCACGTTGCTCGCCGCCATGGCCGCGGAGGTCGCCTTGGCCGTCGCCATCGAGATTCAACCTGCGGGCGAAAATCCGCCCCGTCACAGGCTGCTTCCAGATCGCCGTCCGGACCGTCCTGCCTTGCCACGCAACGTCCTTGGGAAGCCCGACATTCACCGAAACGACGACGCTCATCGGTTCAGCTCGCACGCGGAATAAAGCCAGGCACGCCGGTATGAACCACCGTGTTGAACCGGACGTTCGTCGTGATGGCGTCGCGAATCTCGCGCATCGCGTCTTCCGGCAGGCGCGAAATCTCGAAGTTCTCCTGGATACGGCGCGGTGTTTTCGAGGTGGTCAGGAAGGCCGTGCCGCGTTGTACGGCCCAGGCCAGTGCAACCTGCGCAGGTGTCTTGCCGACGCGCTGTGCAATCGTTGTGATCACGGGATCTTCCAGCATTTTCGGATCCATGCTGTGTCCCAGCGCTGCAAACGCCAGCAATACGATGCCGTGCTCCTGGCAGAACGCGAGCAGGTCCCACTCAGGCAGATACGGATGCGATTCGACTTGCACCACCGCAGGCTTGATCCGCGCAGCCGCAACGATTTCCCGCAGCGTCTCCAACGTAACATCGGATAAGCCAATTGCCTTACACTGACCGTCATCCACGAGGCGCTCGAGCGCTTGCCACGTCTCGATTAACGTCACCCCGGCATCATAGATGACCTGACCGCGCTCGTCCCGCGGGTCCTGCTCATCACCGGGCCGAAAGGCAAATGGCGTATGAATGAGATAGCAATCCACAGAATCCACTTGCAGTCGCCGGCGGCTGGCATCAAAGGCCGGCTTGACGCGTTCGGGACGATGATTGGTGTTCCAAAGCTTTGTGGTAACGAAGACATCCTGCCGCCCGACCGTCCCCGCCGTGAACGTCGCCTGCATCGCATCGCCAACCGCTTGTTCATTGCGGTAGCGTTCGGCACAATCGAAATGGCGAAATCCGGTTTCGAGTGCGATTCTGGTTGCTTGCCTGGTCACAACCGGGTCGGCAATCAGCGTGCCAAACCCGACGGCTGGGATCGCGCCGGAGCCGTGGGTAAGCGGTATCCTCGTGTAGCGAAGCGTGTCGGCGGTTGCCATACCCATACTCCTCCGTCCGGGGCCGTCCGCCGCGGAAGCAGCGAACGTGTTCGATGTCTCGTACGCATCTCAGCGCACCCATTCGGTTGCGTGGGTGCGGGAACAGATAACACCGACCTTTAGATCGTTCAGCGCCGTCAGAACCGGGGGGCGGTCGCCTCGGGCGCTGCCTGAAGAAACAAGGTGCCGTAGTCTCGCATCCTCGCCCCGATGACGATTGTGCAATTCCACCGAATTTTCGGCATTTTGAACGACCCCGACCGTTCAGGCCGGCGCATCTCCGGCGGCACTGGACGCTACCAGACGGAACCTCTTTTTCGAGGAACAGACAGATGCAGGAGGCGCGGCTGTTCCGGCCCATCACCCGAAGGGATCTGTGCGGCGACCGGCATGAACCGACCGACCAGCATCATCGATTGAACGCCAGCGGACCGCTGACGAACCGATTGCTCCGAACGTAGAACCGCAGCGGACTGTCGGCTGCGCGCGTAATGCCGATGCGTTTGCTCTGGCCGATTTCGTCCGACCCCCGACCGTCCGTCCCGATCCACAGCGGACCAGCCTGACACAGGTCGATCCCGTCCAGCCGGCGGTCAATCCCCAAGGCTGCACACAGCCGTCCCGGCCCCCGCGCCAGGTCCCGCACCCGCTCGGTGCCCCGGTTTCGCGCCATGATCGTCATGCCGTCGGTTGGCTCGATCGCCCTGATCAGGACGCCCGCACCCACGCCTTGCGTCTCGCTGGACACATTCAGCATGAACGAGGTGCCATAGGCGAGATAGACATATGCGTGCCCCCGCTCGAGGAAGAGCGCCCGATTGCGCCGGGTGATGCCGCGATAGGCGTGGCCCGCGGCGTCGCCGATGGAATACGCCTCGGTCTCGACGATGCGGCCGCTTGCCACGCCCTCCGCCAATACCCGCACCAGCATCTTGCCGATGAGAAAACACGCGAGCTCGGCGGTATCGGCCGGCAGCTCCGCCCGGTCCAGCACGCGCAAGCGCGCGACCGTCGCCGCGATTTCACCCCATTCGCTCAACCAAATGGGCGCGCGAGGGTCCAGGTTCGAACGGGTCGCCGAAGTACTGGGTCTCGCGGGCGACCTTGCCATCCAGGAACTCCATGACGCTCACCGAATAGGACGGCCGGCCGTCATACGACAGGATGAATTCCGACACCCAGAGGGCCCCCGAACCGACGATGCGGCGCACAGTGAAGCGCTTTGCGTTCGGCTGCGCGGCACGCGAGGCCTCGATGTTGCGCCGGCCCCTGATGCGCTCGCCCGATTGCGGGTACTCCAGCACTGCGTCCTCTCGGTATATATCGTGCTCGCCGTCGAAGTCGTTTGCGTCCGCGGCGGCCCAGTGGCGATTGAGGGCCTCTCGCATCTCGTTCTCACCCATGCTGCTACTCCCATCCCTGGTCATTGAGGGTCGGCGGCGCCGTGCCATCGCACATTGGCCGCCTCGCGACCCCGATCACGGGCATCCTGGCGAGGAGAAACAGAGACCGTATAGAACCGGAACCCTCCAGAACCCTGGGTGGGAACAAATTGGCGCTGCTTTTGGCTGCTTGCCGGTCGGGGCGCTGCGACCACCCCATGCGCAGCGCTAAATATTGGTTCCGTTCTTGTTCACCGCCCCAGGTTCCAGACGGTCTGTCGTGGCATCGAGCAACATCTGACGGAACAGACCGAGCAACCTCATGTCGAGATGGGAGGCCATCTGGTCGACCATAAGCTTGAGTGCGGTTTCCGGTTCCATCGGAGCCTTGTAGACGCGCCGATCCGTCAGCGCACTGAACACATCGATAATCGATGCGATTCGGCCGAGGCGATTGAGCTGGTTTCCAGCGATACCGTGCGGATAGCCGGTACCGTCCAGCTTCTCATGATGCTGTTCGGCGATGCTGACGATGCCCTTCGGCAGATCGGGACAGGCGCGCAGATAGGCGACTGACGATGTGACATGCCCCTTCATAACCTCGAATTCGGCGGCGTTGAGGCGTCCGGCCTTATTCAGCACCTCGTGCGGGATCGACATCTTGCCAACGTCATGCAGAAGGCCGCCGCTTGCCAGCAAGACCTGCTCATTCTTGGGTAAGTTAAGATTAAAGCCGAACAACGCGAGATAGGTTGCGACACGCATCGAGTGAACGAATGAGTAATTGTCGTGGTCTCTGACACCGAGCAGTATGCCTTTGAAATCATTACCAGATACTGCTTCGACCAGTGGTTCGCAAGCGTCACTGACCGATCGATAGAGGATGGGTTCGCCATTGCTGATCCCATCCGCGATTCCGTTGAACAGTTCCATCGTCCCAGTCAGGGCTTGCCGCTGCACGGGGTGCAGTTTTTGCCAGTGGCGCTCCACCCGACCATTCAGCAGCCTGGATATTGTCATGAGGAGTGTCTTCCTCGTGTAAGGAAGCACCAATTGATCATCCGCGCCACATTGTATGACTCTGCCTCGGGTCGCCTTGTCATCCTCGGCAACCAGCATCACCACCGGGACGATTGCCAATTTCGGGTCGAGGCGCAGCATGCGGACGAAATCGAAGCCATTGCTTGCTGCGAGTTCCTCAGTGACCAAAGCGAGGCGCGGCGTGCGCGCGCGGAACCCCGCCAGGGCCGGCGAAATATCTGAATACTCGGCAAACCTGTAGAACGACAGCAGGCCGCTGGCCAGTTGCGATCGCTCGACCGCATTGCCCGCGACGATTGCGACGTAGGGCTTACCGGTTCGATTGGCGTTCTGCCCGTCCATTTTGAATACACTAGTCCCGAATACTCGGATACTCAGCCAACCTGCTGACAACCCGGCTCTTATAGCGGAATAATGTGATGTTGGCCCATATTATTTACCGAAGTTACAATGAAGGGATCGCCAGTTTCCTGGTGAACCGGCGGATACCCCAGCCGTCGCACAGGCGGAGCGATCCTCATGCTGATGAAATTGCTCACGAAAATAAGCTACAGCGTTTCCACTCAGGGTGGCAACGCGGTAGGGTCTCGCGTCGCTGTTCAGACCAAGGATCCCGGGTTGCGAACGTAGTCTTCCTTGATCGCATCGGCCGCCCAACAGGCCAGCATGCCGATTGTCTCGGTTGGACCGTTCGCCGGTTGCTGCGGGAACGCGCTGCCGCCCACGACGAACAGGTTCGGCACGTCCCACGACTGCAGGTACTTATTGACAACGCTGGTCGACGGATCGCTCCCCATCACGGCGCCACCAACATTGTGCGTGCTCTGGTATCCCGTGATCCCGAAACGCGTGCCCTTGCCCTTGCTCCCCAGCGCCGACCCGTTCAGCGCCCGCCCGATCTCCATGCAGCGCTCGGTCATGTAGGTCATCATCCGCAGATCGTTGTTGTTCCAGTCGAACGTCATCCGCAGCAGCGGCAGGCCGAACGCATCCTTGTAGGTCGGGTCCAGATCGAGGTAATTGTGCCGGTAACTCAGGCAGGAGGCATGCATGTGGATCGACATGTTGCGGCGGTAATGATGCGCCACGGCCTTCTTCCACGCCCCGCCCCAACGCGGCGTGCCCGGAGGGACCACCTTGCCCTTGATCGGCGCCGCGCCGCGCGCCGCGACGTCGAAATACGCCCCGCCGATAAAGCCGAACGGACCACGGTCGATGACGTCGCCGTTGAATTCGTCGATCGACGTGTTGACCATGCCGCCGCCAAAGAAAGGATTGAACTCGCGATCCTCGAAGAACACGTTGACCGAACCGCCCTGCTGGTAAGCATAGTTGCGGCCGACAACCCCTTTGCCGGAGCGCGGATCATACGGCGTGCCGATGCCCGACAGCAGCAGCAGCCGGACGTTGCTGAAGCAGTAGGCGCCCAGAATCACGATGCTGGCCGGCTGTTCCACTTCGTTGCCGCGCGCATCGATATAGGTCACGCCGGTGGCCTGACGTCCCGTGGAATCGGTGTTGACGCGCAGCACGGTACACAACGGGCGCAACTCGAACGTCGGTTGCCGCAGCAGCGCCGGGAACACCGCCGAAAGCGGGTTGGCCTTGGCGCCTTGCGCGCAGACATGGCTCGAGCAGAAGCCGCCGTGCGCGCATTCCAGCATCTGTACCCGGTACGCGTTGCGGTAGTCCTGTGTCATCGCCGCGGCGGGCCCCTGGAACGGCACGTAACCCAGCGAACGCGCCGCGCCGGCGAACAGGCTGCCCTCATACGTGCGTTCTGTCGGCGGGTTTGGATACTCGCGTGAGCGTGGACCTTCGTGCGGATTGCCGCCTTCCTGGATCTCGCCGTTCAGGTTTCCCGCCTTGCCGCCAACGCCGAAGATATGTTCGAACTGGTCGTAGTAAGGTTCGACCTCGTCCCAGGTGACGCCCCAGTCCTGCAGGTTGCAGTCCTCGGCGATGAACGATTTGCCGTAGCGTTCCTGGATGCGCGAGCGCATTTCGAAATCATGCGGCAGAAAACGGCGCGCATTGGCGCCCCAGTGTGCCGAGGTGCCGCCCACCATCTCGCCCGGCTTGAACGCCCCCATCTCGCGCATTGGCAGCGCCGTCTGGGAGTCGGTGTTGCGGAATGTGAGGGTGTCGCGCGCCAGGTTCTGGAAGATGTCGCTGTGACGATCGAACTTCAGTTCGTCATACACATCGGGTTTGTGAAAGTCCGTGTTCACGTCGATCGATCGGCCGCGCTCCAGGCACACGACGCTCATGCCGGCGCTGGCCAGCTCCATCGACATGATCGAGCCCACCACGCCGCTGCCCACGACGACGACATCGACTTGTTTCAATTTCGTGGCCGACATATCAAATGTCCCTGCTGCGCTTGATGACGACGTGCTTCGGAAAGCCTTCGGCGTCGACCGGCACCTTGCCGGTCTGGATGTCGAGCACGCTGACCGGTTCGGCGTGGTACGGCTCACGGCTGGTGATCAGGTGGCGATAGTTGCCGGATGGCACGCCGGGAAATCCGAGCAGCTTCCAGCCCACTTTATCGCGGTTGCCGCCATACAGCGGGTCGGCGAAGTAACCTTCCTCGGTATTGCGCCATAACAGATCGAAGAAGAATTTCGATGACAGCGACGGCAGCGCGATCTCGTCGTTCTCCAACTGTTCGAGCAGGCGCAATTGTTGGTCGCTCTTGAGCTGGGCGAACGGCCGGTCGAACGCGGCCTTGCAGTGCTGGTCGATTTCGGGGATCGCGATGCGATAGACTTCCTGCGGCGTGAAGCGCGATTGGTAACCCTGCTGCGGCGTGCCCTCCATCCACGGGCCGCTGCGATATTGACGGCCGTGGACGCCCCAGGTGCCGGCCAATTGGCGGTCGATATAGACCACCACACCAGCATCGCGCGCTCCTGGGCCCAATTCATCGGTGGGAATCAGATGCTCGACGGCGGCTTCGAGAAATCGAATCTCGGGTTCCAGCAAATAAAGATAGGAAGCCCCGATCGGGTTGTCGCTCAAGGTCGTCTCCTCAGTTCCCCACGTCCGGGTGTATAATGTGGTCGGGCATTGTCAAGCTCACCGCAAACGGAATGAATCTGGCGGTGTACCCAATGGAGCGGGGAAGACGACATTCCTCAACCTGCTCTGCCGTATCTACACGCCCAGCGCAGGCGCGGTGCGCTTCCGTGGCCGCGATCTGCTCAAGCTGAAGTCACACGACCTCGTCAAACTCGGTCTGGTGCGGACCTTTCAGAACATCCGTCTGTTCGCGGGTATGACGGTCCTCGACAACGTCCTTGTCGGCATGCACGCTCATCTGAACCACGGCCTCGTCGGGTCCGCTCTGCGGTTGCCGGGCGCGATGAAGGAGGCCGCGGCGGCGAGCCGGAAGGCGTTGCTGCTTCTGGAGTATGTCGGGCTGACATCAACGCCGCCTCGTTGTCGTTCGGCCAGCAGCGGCGATTGGAGCGGGCGCTTGCCGCCGATCCGGCGCTGCTGCTTCTGGACGAGCCGGCATCCGGGCTCGACAGGACCGAGGTCGAACAACTTCTCGTCGTGCTGCGCGAAATCCCCGCTCGCGGCGGTGTCTCCATCCTCGTCATCGAGCACGACATGAATTTCGTGATGGGTCTCGCCGACCGGATTACCGTGCTGGACCATGGCGTGGTGATCGCCGAGGGTACCCCTCAGCAGATCCAGAATGATCCGCGGGTGATCGAGGCCTGTCTGGGCAAGGACCACGCGCTTGTTGCGACTTGACAATGTCGAGACCTTCTACGGACCGGTCAGGGCGCTCACGGGCGTGTCCTTCACGGTGCCGGACCGCAGCATCGTCGCCCTGCTAGGCGCGAACGGTGCGGGAAAGACGACGACGCTGCGGTCTATCTCCGGCCTGACCCCTGCACGGAAGGGCACGATCGAGTTCGACGGATACCGCATTGAATGGCTGCGCCCGGAACGAATCGTCGGCGCCGCGATCAGCCTGGTTCCGCAGGGCCGGCTGCTGTTTCCAGACCTGACGGTGACCGAGAATCTGGAACTCGGTGCCTATCTGCGCCGCGGTGGCGCTGACGTAAGGCGGGACATCGATCGCGCTTACGAACGATTCTTGATCCTCAAACAGAAGCGTGGTCAGGACGCGGGGACGCTGAGTGGCGGCCAGCAGCCGATGCTCGCCATCTCCAGAAGCCTGATGTCGCGTCCGAAATTACTGATGCTCGATGAGCCTTCGCTCGGTCTCGCGCCGCTGGTCGTTGCGGAAATCTTCGAGACCATCAAACAGATCCGTGATGACGGCATGGCGATTCTGCTGATCGAACAAAACGCCAATATGGCATTGAGCATTTCGAACTCTGGGCACGTCCTCGAAGCCGGACAGATCGTGAGGTCCGGCGATGCGGCGACGTTGCTCTCCGAACCTCGCGTGCAGCAGGCCTATCTCGGGCATACGATCGGTCCGGCGGGAACTCGGGCGGAGCGAGCCTGATCCTACCGCGGCGGATGCGTCACGCAACCCGAACGAGGCGGGGCAGGGCGCCCTTGCCCCGCACTTCTGCCTCCTCGAACTCGGCGGCGGCAATCGCCCGGTCGAGAGCGGCGCGCAACTCTTTCGCCGACTCCAGCGTCAGCTCGATCCCGGCTCGCGCGCCAGGGTCGAGCTCCGCGTTGATGAAATCGAGCGTGATGACATCGCCCAGAGGCGCATGGCGCGCGTGGTCATAAGCCACCACCGCCTGCGACAGCGGGAACCATTGGTCCCCGCGTTTCGCCATGCCCTCCGCGCGTACGATCTCGATGATCGACGTGCACATCTTCGATCTCCCTATTTCGCCAGGTACTTGCCGAAGAACGCCCAAATCTTGTTCCAGCCATCCATCGCCTGTTCAGGACGGTACAGCGGCCGGTGCCAGTAGAAGAAACCGTGGCCGGCCCCGTCGTAGCGGTGGAACTCGTAGGTCTTGCCGTACTTCTTCAACTCTGCCTCATGCTGATTGACCTGCTCTGGGCTCGGCGCGCGATCGTCGTTGCCGAACAGGCCCAGCAGCGGCGCGCTCAGATCCTTCGTCAGGTCGATCGGGGCAACTGGCTTTTTGTCGTTGAGTTCGTTTGGCGCCGCCACCACGCCGCCACCCCATTGCTCGACGACCGCATCGACGTCGTGCTTCTGGCAGGCGTAGATGAATGCGTGCCGGCCGCCCGAACAGGAGCCGATCAGACCGACCTTGCCGTTGTTATCGGGCTGCGCGCGCATCCACTTCACGGCTGCTTCGGTGTCGCCGACCATTTGGGAGTCGGCAATACCGCCCTCGGCGCGCACCTTGGCGGCGACATCGTCAGGGTTGCCGTCGCTGCCGCCGCCCTCGCGCTCATACAGGTTGGCGCAGATCGCCAAATAGCCGTGATGCGCGAAACGGCGTGTCGTCTCGATGTAAAGCTCGCTCCAGCCAGGGAGGTGGTGGATCAGCACAACGCCCGGGAAAGGCCCCGGGCCCGATGGCCTGGCCACGTATGCTGTTATCGGCGTTCCTTTGTCGCCTGTGATCGTCACGTTCTCACAGGTCATGCCTCGGTAGAATGACATCGATCTTCCTCCATGGACTTGAGACTTGGGCCGCAATGAGCCATCGCCACACCGTCATCGACCAGCGGAATCGAAGTCGATCCGCTTCCCGAAGGCGGCGCACCAAGAGTATCAGACAACCGCACATCGGGCGCAACAGGCCAACGGGCGGCCGTCCGACACCGATCTTTCGTCCGATAAAAACCCCCACATTTAGTGCATATCAGATGTTTTATAGGTGTTTTCGTCCCATCGGCTACGGATTGCGGTCGGATAATGCCGACGGCTGTGATGGATCAGACGCCTGTGTCGATCGCCGTTCTCGCTGAGCGTTTGCGCAACGCCTTCCCCCAAATCGAGGGATCGTGGCAAACGCCCTCTGTGTCAATTACATGTCGGATTCGGCTAACCCGAAATGTGCGGTAACCCGATCGCAGATTGCACCAAGCATGCAGGTATGCTTCGACAGTTCCGCGTTGCGCCCACTTCGGCTCAATACCAATAACTGAGGTGGATCGGTCTGTTTCGTTTCCCGCCGTGTCGGTTTAGCCAATCCTAACCTCGGCGGTGATATGGTTGCCAGGATAGAAAACCCGACCGTTACGATCGAAGACAACCGGGCGGGTAAGCCGGATCGGTTTCATGCATCCAGCCAACCTCGCAAAGGGCCACACCACATCGATCAACCTCACCTAACTTTGCCGACACCATCATGTCATCGCTACCTTCGAGCGCAATAACCGTTACGATTCCGTCCAGTTGCCGATCACGTCTGCGGCGGAACAGAGTGGCTGATCGGCATTATTTTTTGGGGTGATGTCGAAAAGCGCGATGTGGCCAGGCACGACCTCTCAGGAACCGACGTCAGCGGTCGTTGAAGGCGAATTAATGGCGCCGCCGGCATTGCGCGCCCCAGACTACCGCAAGCAGGAGGGCCCCGATGGCAAGCCACTTCGGATCGGGACCCACGTTCAACGTAATGTCGGTTCTGATCAGGGGCTGACATGGCCCCTGAATTTCTCCGGCGGCCGTGTTCCCCATTGTGACCGGAGCCCCTCCTCAGCCGGGACCAGGTTGCCGCCGTTCTGCACGTTCAGCCGGTCCGTATCAGCCCAGTGCTCATGCACCCGGCCCCAGGGATCGGCCCAGTAGTCGTACACCTGGCTGCCGAGAAGGTGGCGGCCGATGCCCCACATGTGCTCGTACTTGCCCAGACCGTTCAGATATTCGTGGCCGATGAACACGTCGTCGATGTCCTGCACCTCAAACGAGAAATGGTTGAGGCCCGCCCGTTCATTCTTCATGCAAAAGAAAGCGTGGTGATCGACATAGGCGTCACCGGCGTCGATCCGGCTGAATTGACCGATGATGTTCGCCTTCTCCCCGGCATAAACGTCATCGGAGCACACCAGACCTAGCGTCTCGCGAAACCAGCGAACAGTCTCCTGGTTCTTCGGCGAGCCGAGGACAGCGTGGCCGATTCGCTTCACACTGGACGGCCCGGCTGCAAACCGGATGACCTCACCGGCACGGTTCAATGGCTCAACGCCCGAATTGATTGCCTGCCGCACCACTTCGATCGGCTGCGAGGGTTCGATGCCGTGCACGATCTCGATGGTGTAGCCATTTGGCTCGACCAGTCGAACCCGTTTGCCGCCGCCTGGTTCATCGATGGTTTCGATATCCGATGCACCGGGCAGCTTGGAAACCGTATCGAGTTCGTCCTCGTTGCTCACCGCCCATGCGAAGCCGATGAACTTCGGATCGCCCTTTTCAGTGACATGGATATGGTGCGCGGGATCGGTGCCGCGCATATACAGCGCCGTCGGCGTTCGAGCCGCCCGCACCATGCCGAATGCGGTCAGAAATTCCTCCTGCGCGTCCAGGTCCGGAGACTGGAGCCGGGCGTATGCGAGGTCGCGCACCTTGATCACCGCCATGAACATCCTCCCAAGATGAACCGACATGGCCGGTCGGTTGGTTTCGATGCCTGAGCGTGATCTGTTTTCCGGCCGTCAACAAGGGGTTGGTGAGAGATCTGCGACACGGTGCGTGCGGAGGGCCGAAGCAGCCAACGGAACGTCCCAACAACTGTGAGCTCAGCAGCGTTCCGCTCGGCGAGGCCGGCGTGGACCTGATCACTGGCCCAGTGTTGCCCAAGCTTTCGCGGAGGGGATTCCGGCGGGGGCCCGTAGCCCAACCACCGATGTCGATCTAGGCTTGGCCGTCTCGCTGTGGAGCCCTCGATGCATAACCTGCCCCGCCTTCTACTCTGGACCGATGCGCCCGGTCCCTACGTCGACGCCATCAACAATGCTGGCCTCTCCGATCGCGTTGCGATCGAGACCTTGGGTCGCAAAACCCAACCGTCAGATGCCCAACGGGCTGAAACGCATGTGTTGCTCACGGTTGGCGTTCCGCCGGGACTGTTGCCGACCATGCCAAATCTCCGCTGGGCCCAGGCACTGACAGCCGGCGTCGAAGCCTGGCTCGCGCTGCCGGACCTCCCCGACGGGCTGATCCTGACATCTGCCCGGGGCACGCATCGCGAGTCCATGCCAGAAAATATTCTGGGCGCCCTGTTCCATATCACCAAGCCATATGCGGCGATTGCCGCCGACCAGAAGCAACGCCTCTGGCGCAACCGGATCGCCACGCCCCTGAACGGGCAAACGCTCGGCATTCTCGGTCTGGGCGCAATAGGGCAGGAGGTCGCGCGCCTGGCCAGCGCGCTCGGCATGCGGGTTCTTGGGACTAAGCGCCGCCCCGCAGCGATTCCGGGCGTCGCCGAGGTGCTGCCGTCGGAACGAACCAACGAGGTCCTCGCACAATCGGATTTCGTCCTGTTGCTGCTCCCCGCCACGCCTGCAACCGCCGACATCATCAATGCTGATCGGCTGAGCCAGATGAAGCGCGGAGCGTGGTTGCTGAACTTTGGCCGCGGACATCTGATCAAAGACGATGATTTGATTGCGGCGGTGACACAAAAGCAGATCGCCGGGGCAGTGCTGGACGTATTTCGCCAGGAGCCACTCCCGCAAGACCACAAATTCTGGACAACGGAGGGGATTCTCGTACTACCCCACATAGGCGGCCCTCACCCCAACCGCGACAGTATCGTCGCCAAGCTGTTCATCGACAACTTACGACTGTACCTCGATGGCCAACCGCTGAAAGAAGTCGTGGACCGTGGCGCCGGCTATTGAGCCAAAACCACAGACCACGAATCTGCCGGGATCAAACGCCGCGCAACGACCGGAGACGGGATCGGCTTAGCCCGAAAACTGTGTGGCGCCGATTTCGCCGCGCCGTCAAACGCTCACGCAAGACCGCCCAATAACCCTCGTCACTTCCTGTTTGTGACAAAGCGGTGTAGAACTAAGAAGTAAGCACTGCGCAAAGGTCAAAATGACAACCGTCTCGCCCGCCCACGATTTCCTGCTGCCCCGCCTCGCCGCCATCGTCGATCAGGCCGTCGGCGCAGGAATACCAAGAGATGTGGCCGTCGCGGTATTGATCGATCTCGTCACGTCACCCGGTTTCGACACCGCTGCGCCCGATCCCAATGCGGATTCAGAGCCACACCCGGATTACCAACGCCAACCTGGTATGGTGCTTGTCCATGGCATGGTACCCATCGGGCCGTTACCAATCGATGCTCAGGATGAGGCTGACTTTGTCAGACCGTTCGGTCCGCTGACCCCATCCTGATATGCGGACTTACCCGCTGATCAACCGACAACGCCGCAAGACGTCAGGCCACGACGTCGGCATCCGGACGATCAACCCCCTCGGCTAACTCAGTGTGCCACTGCCCCGTCGCATCTTGATACTCAATTTGTGTGGTATCGCCCGGCACGCGTTGCTCGGCCACCACCCGCCGCGCCGCTGCCAGCGCCCTCGCCTTAGTGGGGAACGGCTCGGAGAACACGTCATCCAGGCGGTACGCCCATCCGCCGTCATGCTGAACGATCCGATAGTGCAGCTTAGGCACGACACGTTCTCCTTCCACCGCGTGGGCGAACGATAAGCGCTTTCGCAGGCTCGTGCCAGACCTGATCGTCATGCACCGACCGCCCGCGGCAGATCGGCCGGAGCCAAATCAAGCAGCAACCTACTGCTCATCGCTCGACCTTAAAGGCCCAGCGGCGGCCAACCTCTCGACCGATATTCCGCGCCGCCGAAACGCGATCGCGCACCACTTGGAAGTCGTCTCAGAACGCCGCCGCTAACAGCTTTGAAGTCAAGATGCCGTCAGCAGCAGGCGCGCGGAAACGTACCACGGTGATCGTATATCCGCTTATCTTACTTCAGCGCAGGCACAAAGCGCGTTACACTGCACTCGGATCGAGGCGGTAACCGCCCGGGGCGGTCATCAGCAGGCGACAGTTGGCCGGATCACTCTCGATCTTTTGCCGCAGCCGATAGACATGGGTCTCAAGCGTGTGCGTGGTTACACCCGCATTATATCCCCAAACCTCGTCGAGCAGCACCTGACGCGACACAACGCGGTTGGCGTGCCGATAGAGGAATTTGAGTATATCGACCTCTTTCGCCGTGAGACGGATGCGTTGCTTCTTCTCCGGCCCGATCAGCGTCTTCGACGCCGGACGAAAGGTGTACGGCCCGATCGTGAAGACAGCGTCCTCACTGGTATCAAACAGGCGGAGCTGCGCCTGTAAGCGAGCAAGCAACTCGTTTACGCGAAACGGCTTCGCAATGTAGTCGTTGGCGCCGGCATTCAGCCCGCTGACGACGTCGTCTTCTTCCGCCGCGCCGGTCAGCATGATGATCGGCATTGTATGGCCCTGCTTGCGGATGCGGGCACAAAAATCCCGTCCGTCGCCATCCGGCAGACTGATATCAAGGATGATCGAATCGAACCGGGCTTCCGCCGCGCCGAGATGCCTGCTCGCTTCGTCCAATGAGGCCGCTTCGATCGACTGGAATATCCCGCTCGATGCAACCTGGTCGGCTAAAACCTGCCGCAGTGCATCGTCGTCCTCAACGATCAGAATGGGTCTGGCTGCCGACATGATATTTCCCTCGCAATGCTGGCGAAGTCGTAACCCTATCGGATTAGGTATTTGATCGCAAAGAACATTTACGTGAACAATCTAAACGTAATGCAATTCTGGGCCGGCCCGCGAAAAGCCGGATGACGTTATCGTGATAGAACGATCTCGCACACGCCTGTTGTGCGCTTTTCCAGTGAACGAGCGTCGCAGTCGCTTTGGCACTATCAGCCAATCCTTTGCGCCGCATCGTTCAATTATCCGACATCGGATTAATCACCGCGACCGTGTTTCCTCGGTCGAATTTTCGCTGACGGTGCCCACCCCACGACGAGTCCGCGACGTCTCCCGCAGGGAATCCGCCGAAGAAGCTGTCTCGCTCCCCAGCACCCAACGTACGGAGGTTGACGTATAGGTAAGGCCGCGATATGACCCGATCCATGGCAACGGGACGGCTCTATACCGTGACAGAACTGGCGAAGGAGCTCGGAATGACCCCGCGCGCCATCCGGTTCTATGAGGACAAAGGCCTGATCACCCCCCAGCGTGCGGGGACGACACGCGTTTACGCCGCCCGCGACCGGGCCCGCATGATCCTGATCCTGCGCGGCAAGCGGCTCGGCTTTTCCCTCAACGCGATCAAGGAATATCTTGATCTCTACGACACCGACATCACCCAGCACGCGCAGCTCCGCACACTCCTCGCCGGCGCGGCCAGGCGCCGCGATCAGCTCCTGGCGCAACGCCAGGCGATCGACGACGCCCTGTCGGAACTCGCCGAAATTACCTCACAAGCCGAAGCAGCCCTGAAAATTCCTGCTCCGCGCGCGAACGCGTAGCGAGCGCCTGACCAAAGGAGACAACATGACAAGCGCCGTCATCGCTGGCTACGCACGCTCGCCCTTCCAGCTCGCCACCAAGGGCGCTCTCACACGCGTCCGCCCCGACGATCTCGCGGCCCAGGTCGTCCGAGCGCTGATCAGCCGGACAGGCGTGAACCCGCAAGATATCGAGGACCTTATCATCGGCTGTGCGTTCCCCGAGGGTGAGCAAGGGCTCAATGTCGCCCGTCTGATCGGCCTCCTGGCGGATTTGCCGATCTCGGTCGCCGGTGTGACGGTTAACCGCTTCTGCGGTTCGTCGATGCAGTCGATCCACATCGCCGCCGGACAGATCGCGCTGGGCGCCGGCGATGTGTTCGTCTGCGCGGGCATCGAGAGCATGAGCCGCGTGCCAATGGGCGGCTACAATCCGCTGATGAACCCGGCACTGATGAAGGCGATGCCGTCCGCCTATATCGGCATGGGTGAAACCGCCGAGAATGTCGCCCGCAAATGGCAGATCCCTCGCGGTGAACAGGAAGCCTTCGCCGTTCGCAGCCATCAGCGCGCCGCCGCCGCGGCTGCGGCTGGCAACCTGACGGAAGAAATCGTGCCGATCACCGGCAAGGCCGGCGCGGTCAGTCAGGACGGCTGTATCCGCCCCGATACGACCGCCCAGACGCTGGCCGGCCTCAAACCGGCATTCGACAAGGATGGCACAGTGACCGCGGGGACATCGTCGCCACTCACCGACGGCGCCGCGGCCGTGCTGGTGTGCAGCGAGCGCTATGCCGAGAAACATGGAATCCAGCCGATCGCCCGGATCAAGTCGGTCGCGGTTGCCGGCTGCGCGCCCGAAATCATGGGCATGGGACCCGTCGCCGCCACCAGGAAAGCGCTCGCCCGAGCCGGGATCGAGATCGGGGCGATCGATATCGTTGAACTGAACGAAGCCTTTGCCAGCCAGGCGCTCGCCTGCGTTCGGGAACTTGGCATCCGTGATGAAATCTTGAACATCGACGGCGGCGCCATCGCGCTTGGTCATCCGCTCGGCGCGACCGGGGCGCGGATCACCGGAAAGGCGGCTTCATTGCTCGCCCGCACCGGCGGCCGATTCGCGCTGGCAAGTCAGTGCATCGGCGGCGGCCAAGGCATCGCCACCATTCTGGAACGCGTCTGATGGCTGGCCCAATCAGAAAGGTCGGCGTCATCGGTGCCGGCACGATGGGCGCTGGCATCGCCGCCCAGGTCGCCAATGCCGGCATTCCGGTCGTCCTGCTCGATATCGTCCCGAATGGGGCCAACAACCGCAATAGTCTGTCCGAAGGCGCCGTCGCCAGGCTGCTCAAAGCCGAACCGGCCGCCTTCATGCACGACGCGGCCGCGAAGCTGATCGACCCCGGCAACCTTGAAGACGATCTCGGCAAGCTCGCCGACTGCGACTGGATCATCGAGGCCGTGCTGGAACGCACCGACATCAAGCAGGCCCTCTATCGCAAGCTGGAAGGCATTCGCCGGCCCGGGACCGCGATCAGTTCGAACACCTCGACCATCGCATTGAACGTGCTGACCGAAGGCATGAACGAGGCCTTCCGGCGCGACTTTCTGATTACCCATTTCTTCAACCCGCCCCGCTACATGCGCCTGCTGGAAGTCGTCGCCGGCCCCGACACCGCACCGGACACCACTGCCGCCGTCACGGAATTCGCCGACGTGGCCCTGGGGAAAACGATTGTTCATTGTGAGGACAGTCCGGGCTTCATTGCCAACCGTCTCGGTATCTACTGGCTGCAACGCGCATTGGTCGAGGCGATCGATCAAGGACTGACGGTTGAGGAGGCTGATGCCGTTGTCGGCCGCCCCATGGGTATCCCCAAGACCGGCGTATTTGGACTGATGGACCTCGTCGGCATCGACCTCGGGCCGCACGTCAATGCCTCGATGCGGGCCGTTCTGCCGAAATCCGACGCGTTCCATACCGTGGATCGTGACGTCCCGTTGATCACCGAAATGATCAGTCAGGGCCTGACGGGTCGCAAGGGCAAGGGCGGGTTTTACCGCCTGGAGCGCTCAGAATCAGGCCGCACCAAACTGGCGATCGACCTGAAGACCGGACAGTACCGGCCGGAGCAGCAGCCTGTCCTGCCGGAAATTGAAACCGCGGGACGCGACTTGCGGGCGCTGCTGTCGTCACCCGGACGGATCGGCACCTACGCGTTCAATGTGCTGGCGCAAACCATCGCCTACGCTGCGACGTTGATCCCTGCCGCCGCCGCCTCCGTCGCCGACATCGATGAAGCCATGCGGCTCGGCTACAACTGGCGCTGGGGCCCGTTCGAACTGGCCGACAAGCTCGGTTCCGCCTGGCTGGTCGAGCAATTGACGCTGCACGGAATGACCGTCCCGGCGACCCTGAAGGACGCCGCGGGCAAACGGTTTTACCGAATTGACGGCGGCAAACGACAGTATCTCGGCATCGACGGCGCCTATCACGACCTCGTTCGCGCCGACGGCGTGCTGCTGCTGGAAGACATTAAACTGACCACAAGGCCGGTGCTGAAGAATGCATCCGCCGCGTTGTGGGATATCGGTGACGGCGTTGCCTGCTTCGAGTTCACCTCCAAGTCGAATGCTCTCGACGACAAAACCATCGAACTCCTGGCCAAGTCCATCGAACACGTGGCCGCGAACTACAAGGCTCTGGTGATCTACAACGAGGCAAGCAACTTCTCCCTCGGCGCCAATCTGGGGCTGGCTTTATTCGCTGCCAATATCGCCGCATGGGGCGAAATCGAAAAGTCGATCGCCGCCGGCCAGCAGACCTACAAGGCACTGAAATACGCGCCCTTCCCGGTCGTGGCGGCGCCGTCCGGCATGGCACTCGGAGGCGGATGCGAAATCGTCCTGCATGCCGACGCCGTGCAGGCCCATGCCGAGACCTACCTCGGACTGGTCGAATGTGGTGTCGGCCTCATTCCCGGATGGGGCGGTTGCGGCGAAATGCTGGCCCGTTGGCAGGCTGAACCCGCTTTGCCACGCGGTCCAATGCCCGCGCCGTCGAAGGTGTTCGAGACCGTCAGCATGGCGGATGTGTCCAAATCGGCCCATCAAGCAATGCAAAAGAAATTCCTTCGCCCGACCGATGGCATCAGCATGAACCGCGACCGGTTGCTGGCCGATGCGAAAAGGCGGGCTCTGTCGCTGGCCGATGGCTACACGCCGCCGAAACCGCCCGAGTTCCGGCTGCCCGGCTTGTCAGGCCAGGCCGGCCTTAACAGTGCCGCCCAGGCACTGCACCGACGCGGCATCGCAACCGGCCACGATCTGAAGGTTGCCGCAGCCCTGGCCGAAGTCATCTGCGGCGGCGATACCGACATCATCGATACCATCAGTGAGCAACAGCTCCTTGACCTCGAACGCAAGGCGTTCCTGTGTTTGGCGCGGACCACGCCGACGCTGGCCCGCATCGAGTACACGCTCGAAACAGGCAAGCCGTTGCGCAACTAGCACGTTCCGACGTAACAAAAGCAGCATCAGGGGCCATCAAACATGCAGATCTACAAAGCGCCACTTCGTGACATGCGCTTCGTCCTGCACGAGCTGCATGACAGCACGCGACTGAACACGCTTCCCGGGCTTGCGGACGTCACGCCCGAACTGATGGACAGCATCCTCGAGGAAGCTGCGAAGCTGACTGAAGAAGTTCTGCTGCCAGTCAACGCCTCCGGCGACGAGCTCGGCTGTGTGCTGGAAAATGGCATCGTCCGCACGCCCAAGGGCTTTAAGGAGGCGTACGAGACGTTTCGCGCAGGTGGCTGGACAGCCACCGCCGCCGACCCGCACTATGGCGGTCAGGGCCTGCCGGAGAGCCTGAACAAGCTGGTCGAAGAAATGATCTGTTCGACCAACGTCGCCTTCGGCATGTATCCCGGCCTGACCCGCGGTGCATGCCAGGCCATTGCGCACCACGCGTCGGCCGAACTGAAGGACACCTACCTGCCGAAGATGGTAAATGGCACATGGTCCGGCACGATGTGCCTGACCGAACCCCATTGCGGCACCGATCTGGGAATGTTACGAACTCGTGCCGTGCCACAGCCCGATGGCAGCTATAGGCTTGACGGCACGAAGATATTCATCAGTGCCGGTGAGCATGACCTGACCGAGAATATCATCCATCTCGTCCTCGCCCGGCTGCCTGGCGCGCCGCGTGGCAGCCGCGGCATCAGCCTGTTCCTGGTACCGAAATTCATTCCGACAGCCGACGGTCTCCCAGGCCGCCGCAACGGCGTAATCTGCACCGCGCTTGAACATAAGATGGGAATCAATGGTTCGGCCACCTGCCAGCTGACCTTTGAAGACGCCGTCGGATGGCTGGTCGGCACCGCCAACAAAGGCCTCGCCACCATGTTCACGATGATGAACAGCGCGCGGCTGGCGGTTGCCATCCAGGGCCTCGGCGTCGCTGAGACCAGCTATCAAAGCGCCGTTGCCTATGCCCGCGACCGCATCCAGGGCCGCAGCTTGAGTGGTGCCAAGGCCATCGACAAGCAGGCCGACCCGATCATCGTCCACCCCGACGTGCGCCGCATGTTACTCACAATCCGAGCCTACACCGAAGGGTGCCGCGCTCTGGGTGGATGGGTAGCGCGGGAACTCGACGAGTCAGAGCGCTCAACCGACCCCGCTGCCCGCCA
>Ga0302319_10008401_pt1 | contig 20077 bp, 15 predicted proteins | sample Bog_T0_2_FD_203319 | JGI IMG/M metagenome (GOLD analysis project Ga0302319, IMG submission 203319) | Peat permafrost microbial communities from Stordalen Mire near Abisko, Sweden - Bog_T0_2 | ecosystem: Environmental > Terrestrial > Soil > Wetlands > Peat | place: Sweden: Abisko, Stordalen Mire... | reverse complement strand
GTACTGAGCGGCTCGGGTCGCGACGTGATTCGGCAGCTCAACCGCTCTCCAGAGCGGAGGACCGTGGCGGTGACCTTCGCGGATGACGAGCAGGGCGCGGCGGCCGAGCGGGTTATCCACCAGGTCGTGGAGTTTCTCCCGCAGTTGATTCAGGAGCGGCAAGAAGAAACCCTGAAAAAGGTCGTCAACGTACTGTTGACCGACGTCACTCCATCGAAGGCGGCGCGCGAGCAGGCGCGCATGCTGATTGAGGCCAAGTCCGCCATTCTGAATAGCGGAGATTTTTTGCCCGCGACCGAAGTAGCCCGACTTGCCGGCTTCAGCTCGACCAATCTGAGCGTGCAGCCGAATAAGTGGAAGCGGAACCGGGAGATCTTCGCCATCCAGCATGGCCGAGAGGATTATCTGCCGCTATATGCCCTCAATCCAAGCGACCATCGTCCGCGCAAGGAGATGGCCGCGATTCTCAATGTCTTCGGAGATGCGAAGGACGGGTGGGGGCTGGCCTTCTGGTTTGCGGGGCTGAATAGTTTCCTCGATGACGAACGTCCGCAGGATGTGCTGGCCACCGATCCCGAACTCGTGATTGCCGCGGCCAAGGACGAGATGGCTGAGTTCGCACATGGCTAAACGGGCAGCAACCAGCGCTTCGCCAATCGTCCCCTCGAAGATCAAACCCACCACCTGGGGTTCGGGCGAGACGATGTATCGCGTGCATGACGCGATCCACGCTGTCGATCAATTCAATCCGAGCCCCAAAGGCAATGCCCGCTTCAGTCCCATCCTTGACCCGTCAGGAAACGTGATTCCGACTCTCTATGCTGCGACCACGCCCCGCGGCGCTTTGATGGAGAGCGTCTTTCGTGACGTGCCGTACCGCACGGGATTTAAGCACATTGACTCGAAGAGGCTGGAAGGCAGGGTGTGTTCGACGCTCCTGTTCCAAGCCGACTTTGAACTTCTCGATCTGAGCAAGGTCGCCTTGCGCGGACTGGGCATTCCCCCTCGCCAACTCATCGATACGACCAAGGCACAGTACCCTCGAACACGTGCTTGGGCCGAGCAGGTGTACGCGGCCCATCCGAAGATCCAGGGTTTTCTGTGGTCCTCTCGGCAGGATGACCGGGCGCTCGCGGTCGTGCTGTTCGGCAGCCGAGTGAAGGCGTCGGATCTTCTCGATGCCAAACTCTCGCGCCCGCTCATCGGGAACGGCGTTCCTGTGGACTTCGTCGTCGAGCTGGCAACCGATCTGAAGGTACTGCTCAAGTAAGACTCCCGCCAATTACTCCGATGACCAGCGCACTGCCGGTTGTCTCGGCCGGACCCAGTGAAAGTCTGGCTGCAGCTCATCCTTGTTCCAAAGGGTGATTGCCTGCGCTTTTTTAAAAATCACCCAAAAACCTCAAAGGAAATCCCATGAAGCCATCGAAGCTCTATGAGGCGCTCCATGCGCTGATCGGTGAACGTGTGCCCTTGCACATCTGGGGCGCATGCGGAGTCGGAAAGTCGCAGATCGTCCACCAGGTCGCGGATGATCTCGATTATGACTTTCTCGATATACGGGCGGTGCAACTCGATCCCGTTGATTTACGCGGGCTGCCGCGCATTTCGGCTGATCAGACCGAGTGGGTTCCGCCCAAGTTTCTTCCCACTTCCGGCAAAGGCATTCTCTTTCTCGATGAGCTGACCTCGGCTCCGCAAATGACCCAGGCGGGTTGCTATCAGCTGGTGCTGGACAGGATGCTCGGCGAATATGTGCTGCCCGACGGCTGGGTTGTCATTGCAGCCGGAAATCCGGCATCCGAGCGGGGCGTTCATTTTGCGATGCCACGGCCGCTTCGCAACCGATTTGTGCATCTAGACCTTGAACCGGATCTTGACGACTGGTGCAGGTGGGCTGTGAAGGCTCAGGTCCGGCCTGAGATCATCGCCTTCCTCCGCTTCAAGCCGGAGCTTCTGCATACGGGGGACGCGACGTCGGACGCTAACGCGTGGCCCACTCCGCGTTCGTGGGAGATGGCCTCACAGGTGCTTTGCGGTATCGCCCGTCGTCAGAAGACGCAGTTTCTCTCGGGGGCCAGCGAGTTTGAGGCGCAGCTCCTGGATGGAACAGTGGGGCCGGCAGCGGCTTCGGAACTTGTCGCGTTCATTCGGCTGTTCCGCCAGTTGCCTTCGATCGACGAAATTCTTCTGAACCCCACGACGGCCCCGCTTCCCACAGAGCCTTCCGCGCAAATCGCCATTGCTACCGCCCTGGGCAGGTGCTTAAGCGACACCTCGGTAGGGAGAGGAATCGCGTATCTCGACCGGATGCCAACTGAGATGCGGGTAATGGCCATGCGCGACGCAGCGGCGCGGGACACCGCCATCACCCACACTCCGGAATTCGTTCGCTTCGGAGTGGATTACCGGGAGGTCATGCAATGATTACCGAACGAGCAATGCTTGCCGCCGTCCACATCAGCATCTGGACGGCCGTCAAACACGACCGCAAGGTCAGCCGTGATGTTGCCGATCAACACGGTGCGCATCAGGGCGCGGGCCGCTACAACAAGCAACTATTGCGTGGCGCCGACAAGCTGGATGAACTGCGCACCCTCGCAGGCCAGATCCGGCAGCACTTCTACAAGATCACGCTGCCCTGGTCCGACGAAGGGTTCCGTCTTCTGCCATCCAACTTCTATTTCGATCTCATGGAGCGCATGCGCGAGTTCGAGGCTGGTTTCGAGCAGGGTGTCGAGAGCTTTCTCCGCATTTATCCGCAATACATCGAGCAAGTCAGACCGGAGTTGAACGGGCTCTTCCGCGAAGAAGATTACCCGGCTCCGGAAAAGCTGAGGAAGAAGTTCGGCGTCAAACTCGAAGTTCTGCCCATTCCCTCCGGCGCCGACTTCCGCGTGCAGATGTCGGCCGAGGAGCAGGCGCGGATCTCGCGCGAGATCGATGCCAACGTCCGCGAATCGCTGATGCGCGGGACGGAAGACCTCTGGAGGCGGCTACGCGAGGTGGTCGCTCACATGGTCGATCGGCTCAACGAGCCGGAGTCGCGCTTCCACGGCTCCTTGGTCACCAATGTTCTGGACCTGGTGGAGATCCTGCCGCGGCTTAACGTGAACGGCGACACAGACCTGAACCGCTTTGCGGATCAGGTCAAAGAGCGGCTTTGCAACTACTCCGCTCAGGATCTCAAGAAGCATGACCTTTTGCGCGTCACGACGGCCGCCGACGCTGCCAACATCGTCGCCGAAATGGATGGTCTGTTGCGCAGCCGCGAGGCGACAGAACCCGCTGAGACCCCGAGCGCCGACGACATCTTCGCCCGTATGTCCGCGTACATGGAGGCGCCTGCGGCAGCATGAGACATGATGTCACTACAACCATAAATTGGCCGAAATGGCCACGATATGGTTGTAATCTGCAGTGGCAGTTCATGGTTATGGATCACGCGCGAGCGAGCCCACACTGAGATAGGAGTAAGCTAAATCACGCCTACTCGTCTGTAAGCGACCATCTGACCTGCTAGTGCCCTCTTCTACGGGTCGGCCGTTTTACGGCAACCTACCCAAAACTCATTGAATTCGGGGCCTATTTCAAAGTTCGTCGCACGTTTTGGCGAATGGCAGCCCCCGCATATGCTCCGTGATGCGGGTTGCGCTCTGCTGGAGGATGTTGAGGCTGCCCTCCCAGGCCACAGTTCAGTCGAAGGCAAATTTCTGAGGCGGTCCAGCTCTTTCGACCACCTGCGCATTGGTACACCGACTCGCGCTAGAGCCAGCCGCTCCGGGCGAGTGTCAGACGACAGGAAAAATTCTCTGCGTGCTATCAAAAAAGTGCTTTTGATCATGGTACACTTCTTGCCAACCTAGGACAGTTCAAGTCCATCGCATTTGAAGGGAGATATTCCATGAGTGTGCAACAAGAAATCTCGATGCTCCAGGAGTGGTTGATGAAAGACGACACGCTTCTTCAAAGCAAGAGAGACGCATCGGGAGAGCCTGCAGCCGAGTGTGACTTTGAAAACTCTGGAAATTTCAATCAGTGGGTCAACTTCACCAACTGGGCAAACTGACAATCTTCTAGACAAATGCAAGCTGCCGCCAATCCGCGAGTGCAGTTGTTGATATTTCAAGCAACTGCATTTTGCAACATCGACTGCAAGTATTGCTATCTGCCCAATCGCCTCGACACGCGGCGGATATCTCCGTCGCTGATATCGCGCGCGGTTGAGCGAGTCATTGAGACTGGATGGCTTAAGGATCGTCTTTCGGTAGTCTGGCACGCCGGTGAGCCGCTGACCGTCGGACACAATTGTCTTGAGCAGTTAATCGACGCATGTGCGCCACTCAGTGCTGTAGCGCGAGTTCAACACCGCGTACAAACGAATGCAACGCTAATCGACGCCCGCTTCTGCGAGATCTTCAAGGCCAAGGGTGTGAGAATCGGCGTCAGCATCGATGGCCCTGCAGACCTGCATGATCGAAACAGGATCCGCCGAAACAAAACGGGCACATTTAACGAAGTTATACGCGGGATCCAATACCTAAAGGAATTCAGTCTGCCTTTCGATGCCATATGTGTCTTGACAGCGGCATCCCTGGACCGCGCTGAAGAGATTTATGAATTTTTCAGCAATTTAGGCGCTGCCACCGTCGGTTTCAACGTCGATGAACTGGAAGGGATGAACCGTCATTCGACTATCTACAACACTCATTCCATGGAGAAATTGGCGAACTTCTGGGATCGAATATTTCGAATTCATTTTGAGCGCCGGGCGTTTCGATTGCGTGAAGCAGATTCTCCGCTCGATTTTTTGCGACATGGCGGACTACGCGATCACCAGCGCCAGTTAGTCGATCCCTTTACGATCCTCACGGTGGGAGTGGATGGCTCCGTCGGAACTTTTTGTCCGGAACTTCTCGGCCAGAAGCACCCGCGCTTTGGCGACTTTTCCATTGGAAACATCGAGTCGCAGTCATTCGACCGAATGATGGCGGGTTCCCGCTTCCTCGAAATGAAAGCTGAGATACAATCCGGCGTGGATCGCTGTAAGCAGGAATGTATGTACTTCGATATGTGCGGGGGAGGCGCGCCGTCGAATAAAGTTTCGGAACATGGCAGCTTCGATGTGACCGAGACAATGCATTGCAAAGCGACGAAGAAGCTCTTGATCGACGCCCTGTTCAGGCAGGTACGGATGCACCGTTCGGTCAAAGCGGCAAGCAGTCTGGAGAGAAGTGTATGGACTCTGCCGGATACTCTCGACGGTTCGGCGTGTGAGCGAATTATAGCCGCCGCCAATTCTGCCGGATGGAGTTCAGGAGGGCGTTCCGTCGATAATAACGACCGAAGTGTTGAACTCCCGACGCGGAGCTACAGTCGAGCGAACGTAAACTTAAACCCGATACTCTCAGTAATCGGGCCTTCGATACCTTCGACGATCGAAGATATGCACTTCGCCGGTCTATCTGCGGAGAAAACGATCTGCCTTCGTTACCTACCGGGAGAGTCGTTTCCAGCTCATGTGGACAGCCCTAATGTCGTCTCCAATAACTCTCATAGCCTGTTTACCATCATCGTCTATTTGAACGATCAGTATGAAGGCGGCGAGACATACTTCCCCGATTACGATAGATGCATTCAGCCAGCCACCGGAACGAGCCTTATCTTCGCCCATGGGCTGCGGCACGAAGGCCGAATGATTAAATCGGGAATCAAGTATGCGCTGCTCACATATCTTCAGTACTCGCGGGTCGAAGCGATCTTCCAATCGCCGGAATAAACAGATTTGCGCCGGCATAGTCCTGTGCTTGCAGCGATGGCAGTCTATCGACGGTCGTCCACGTCAGCTTGGGTAACAACGCGACATTTGGCGCTGAATGGACGATTACACACTCATGGTTGTTTGGAAAATATTGAACCAGGTAGTTCCGCAACGGTGTCAGATTCAGAACATTTTCTTTGAGAGTCAGATGCGCGTGCTCGGAGAAAAATGAACCTATCTGAAGAAGCAATAGGGGCACCGATGTCGCCAACGGCACATTCCGATACACGATACTGGTTGCGTCGTGAATTGTTATGCCATTCGCAGGATCGTATTGAATGTCAGCAAGCAGTGTGTCGATCGAGGAGATACCGGGCACCACGCAAGTATTCCACCTGCGCGTCGCCGCAATTTTTAACAAATCTGTCGATACACTGTCGAAGACGAGTGGATGGCCTGGAGTCAGCCATGCCGTTGGACGATTCGTCTCGACCTCTCTGACGACGGCTTCTCTTACGTCACGATAGTTCTCCGCTCGAATGCGGCTCTCTCGATACAACGGCCAAAGACTCTTGCACTTCGACGCGATATTGGATGGAAGCCTGTCCAGATACTCGTTCGGTATGTTCGTACAAATGCAAACACTGGACGAAAGCGATTCGATCGCTTGCAGGGTTAAATGGTGAGGAAATGCCACGCCAGCTCCGATGATATAAAGATCGATGTTTGCAGGCATGGCTTCCATCTCTTTGTCACACTCCTTGTTTTCCGATGCGTACGCCTGTGCGTCGAAGCAATTCTCAAATCGAGTTGCCGGGTTGAACTCTACAAGCGAAAATACCCAAGCGCTGTTATCGCCACATCGTTCTTGCTCTTACCCAAGGTCGTTGAATCGTGGATGATATTCTCCGTTGGGGCGATATAGTATTCGTTCGGCGCTATCCGCATGCGAAGAATTGGATATTGATGGAAAGAGTCGAAAAAGGCCCTGATAAAGCTTCGGCTCGATTCTCGATGAAGGCTGTGATCGATTAGAGACATAGCGATCGTCGAGATAGTCACATTGCAAAATAAGAGAAATCGATCCTCTTCTCCCAGATTTAAGCAAATACGGTTTCGGCAGAGATCGCGGGCCCGAAACTCTCTGCCGTCCCAACTGTCCAGGTGCAAGCCGATCTGGTGGCCCGTATTCCGATCGGTAGTCGTTGTGATCAGATCTTTGGCAATCACAGAAATTCCCAATATCCTGGGACGGGGAGTGGGAAACAGCGAACGAGAACGCGCTAGCTTCTCAAAGGAAACAGCGCAACGTCGAAAGTCCCTAGTCTTCATGAAGCTATTTGCCTCAGCCTGCGACGCAAGTCCCAGTCTGCGGATCGTTTCTGCAGCTCTACGCAACTCGCCTGAAGCCTGACCCAAGCTGACTCCTCTCGACCACGGGCAATAATTCTTTGCGATACCGAATAACGCCGCTCGCTGCCTCCGATCGGGCACACGCCATGTATCGGTGGGGATGACGGAGTCGCTGTCGTAACCCAACTCATGGCATACTTTTTCGTCGAGTATTTGCACTCCGCTACTAAGCTCAATCCTGTCGGAAAGAGCATCGGAAAGCCAAAGATCCGGCACCAAATCCCCGTTACCGGTTAAAGCTTCAACCATTCGTGTCGAAAGATTCCGTTTTTGGGTAGGCGCTTGTTCCATGTCGGTTTAGGAGATTGTATCCATTCTAGCCGAAGAGTGCCCTTCGTCAATCGCAACCGCGCAGAAGGTTCACAGCGTTATCCAACTTCTGCTGAGTGGCAGCCTGTTCCACTGAATCGGACCTGTTGGTCTGTATCTCCAAAGCGCGCTTGTAGCAAGCAATTGCTTCGAGAATGTTCTCCTTGCGATTGCCGTCGATTCGTTCCAGCCACGTGTCTCCCAAAAGCCCATGCATTGTGGCGCAATTCTGAGGCGACGACTCTGTGGTCCAAACCTCAAGAGCGCTTTGGAAGCACGCTATCGCCTGTTGGAAATCCTTGAGAATTCGATATGTCCGCCCGAGAGAACTGAGCGTCGTTGCCCATTCCAGTGGATACGAAGTCTTGGTCCGAATCTCCAGTGCGCGCGTATAACAAGACACCGCATCGCGCAGATAGTCCACTCTATTCGCGCCCGCCCGGTTTCTCAGAGCGCTTCCCAACTCGTGCTGTGTCGCTGCCCAACCTCGCGGATACGATTTCGGATTTTGCACTTCCAAGGCCAATCGATAACAGCCGATCGCCTCATCGTAGTTCTTCTGTTTGATATGGACGCGTCCCAGATCGCATTGAACGGAGGCCCAGGCTTCTGGAAACGATTCCCGTCGCAAAATGTCTAGCGCATGTTTGTAACAGGCGATTGCCTTTTGTAAATTCTCCGCCTCATGGCTGAGGTTTGGGAAGTCTCTCCAGACGTTGCCGAGGACAGCTTGAGTCCACGCCCAGCCACGAGGATGAGAATCCTTCGTCCAAACATCCAAAGCATGATGAAAACAGGCGATAGCCGTATTGAAGTTCTCCTCGATATTACCGTCAGATAGGTCCATCCAAGCCAAACCAAGAAAATTTTGACTAGTGGCCCAATCGCGCCATTCACCGTGTTCCTCTAAGACCGGTAAAACAATTTCGAAGCGTTCGATTGCTTGTCGTAGGTTGGTTGCACGAACCCCGTCGGGTCGGCACCACCAAGCGCGGCCAAGGCTGGATTGCGTTTGTGCCCACTGGATTGGAGTCTCCTTCTCCTTACGAGCACTCAGTGCGCGCTCGTAGCAGGCAATCGCCTGTTCTATGTTCTTCGGACGCTCTCCGTCCGGTCGATCTCGCCATGCGTCGCCCAGATTGTTCTGCGTTGCCGACCAGGCCAGAGCGTCGCCGTCAGACTTCCTAACCTCAAGGGCGCGTTGATAACAGGCAATTGCTTCGCGCATGTTCTCTGCCCGGTCACCATCAATTCGACTAGCGTATACGAGACCGAGGCGGTTCTGCGCGCGCGCCCAATCGTCCGGAAGTGAAGCCACGGTTAGAACCTGTAAGGCGCGATGCAACAGAGTGCTTGCCTTGCGCAGATTCTGTATACGGTCCCCAAGCGACGCCTCATAGTATTCCTTGGCCAATCTGCTAGAGAGAAGAGCTTCGAATTCGGTCCATTTCCGGCGCTCCTGAAGGTGAAGAGGGTCTAACCACGACAGGAGTTGGTAATGAAATACCATGTCGATAGGAGGACCTGTTCGAGCAGTCTCTATGAGCTGCTTCCATTCCTCTACCGCCGCAGCGCTATCGAGATGCCAAAGGTGATACCAAGCAAGCTGAGCAAATGCATCTGTGGGTTTCGGAGCGCGGTCTTGCCAATAGCTTCGCCAACTTTGATGGGATTCACGCCAATGATCGGGCGCCGAAAGAACAAATTCTTCGCTGATTGCCCGTTGCATCGTTGAATGAATTGTCCACCAACCTTGCTTGCCTTCTACGTCAACCAGAAAACTGAAGGAACGAAGCATGGCCCAATCCGCGTCTTGAAAAATCGACCGTTGCGCGGAATGAGAAGAGCGTGCCGCTGCTTCGTCGAATTCCGGTGTCAGCGATAGCCTGCGAATCCAGTATTCGTGAGATCGGCTAGGAAGGGACTGCATGAATCTCAGAATCAGCTTTGTCCAGTCGTCAGGGGGTAAGGATGCAAAGATCGCTGTATCTATGACTCCATTATTCTTTCGGCGTTCCATTCGCGCAAAATCTGCGAGAAGACTCATGTGAAACGTATGGCAAGTTCCGTCGGCTGATTGGCAAGAGGTAACGATAGCTTCCTGAACATCCGGCTGCTCCAACCCACATCGTTGCAAGAATTCGCGAGCGGATTCTGTCGAAAGCCCATCGACTGGAATTTGTTTAAGCCATGTACTATCTTTCCAGCACGATTCGAGATCGCCCCACGCGAGTTGGTTTTGTCCGGCGAGAATGAATAGCACGCGATCGTTCAAATCGCGAATGAGGTCTCGCAGCCATTGGGTACGAATCTTAAGGTTGTACTGCGTGCTATCCACTGGTTGGAGGGCTTCCAAAGTGTCAACAAAAACGACCGCCTTAACGGCATGATCATTTTGAGCCGGAAATACGTCTCTGAGATCGTCCACTAAGCGTTCAACGAGACCCCTCTCGATATCTTCCACCCGCAATTCTCTCAGACGCCTAAGATCTTTATGCATCAGGTCTCTGAGGCCTAGTTTGTTCCTGGCATAAGGATAGAGTATTTCAACTATTTCGTAAGTCGCCTGCAATGGGCCGCCGACGCCCGGGATCAACCCAAGCGCTCGTTTGAACAAATCGTCACCGATGCTGGCAGCCATCTTGCGAGCAGGGTGGTTAAGTGTCGACTCGTCGCGAACTCCCTTTTCTACCAGGAGGTACTTGGTTGCGATATCAAATCGCGGGCATTCGGCCTTCGATATCCGACGAATTGCCGCCAACGCGGCGGAGGGATCGTCGCAAAGAGGATTGGAAACGCCTTCCCGAGTAAAGTCGATTCGAACGGAAGGGACTCGCCGAGGCGAAGCTAGCTGCCTTTCTAAGTGCCGTAAAAGCCATGATTTCCCGATTGCGCCAGGACCAAACAGCATCGTCGCGGGAATCCGTGGAAGCTCTCCGGCGCGGATGTTTGTTTTGGCGGTGAACCAATCTTGATGCTTTTCACGGTTGGTAAACAGCTGGATCTCATTGGACGGCTCATCCGAAAAACTGCCAGCTAATCGCATGCGCCGAGTTTATCAAGTCTCATGGATGGTGGTAATCTCCTTTTCTTGAATACAGAAGTCAACGAAGAAGAAGACCTTCCTGCCAGATGGAACGACATGGATCGCTATAAGGTCTACCAGCTTCGCGACGCGCGTAGCATGAGGCGCGGTATCGCCGATGCATAGCGTCATGGTGTCACGACGTGCTGCCTTAAAGAAGTTTTACGGTTCTGACGGCGCGAATGGAACGAGAGTAGGGGCTAGACGCGCGGCGACCGCCAAAGTATGCGCAGTCGCACGAGTCAGCAGAATTTGTGGGTGGGGGTTGGTTTAGGCAGCGGCCATGGCCGCTGCTATTGCTGGAAAACGCCGTGAGTTGAGGCCCCGGCCCCAGCCTCTTGTGAGCCGCTAATTTGTCAAGTCACTCGATTTGGCTCGGCTGTAGTGACAGTCTGATAACAACACCCTGGTTTGTCCTTGGCGTAGAAGGATCTCCTGCGGGCATCTGTCGATTTGGTGGCGCTCCTTTGCGAGTCCGAATCCAATCATGACGAGTTCGCCGCATTCTTGGGCGATTGTGCGGCATGAACGGCGTGCGTGGTTTTGCCACTGCCACCCTCTGACTTGTGAGATCGATGACTTCATTGTGCACGGACAGCGCGAAGCCGCGAGGTTGTAAAGCAATAACGTATTGACACAACCGAGTCATGAAGCGATGGCGTCAATGCGTCGTTTGGTCGGCCCGACAGTGATGCCATTGAAAGCCCCAATCTGGCAGCGCAGTCATAGTCGCGACTAATATTCCATCTGGCCATAAAGTCGCCTACTCGCGGATATGATGGATTCGAGAAGCTGCCGAGTTTCTGAAAGCAGGGCATCTTGCCTAATCCTTATCGGCCATTCAGGCCCACGTCTGTTTACGACCGTAGGTGGGTCTTTGACCAACAGATGCTTCAGCAGGCCGCCCGATTTCGGTGCGAACGCGTCTAATTGCGAGATTGGTTAGATGGGAACTTGTGAGTGACGGATTCCTCTTCATTATTAAGGAAGAGGTTCGTTGCAGCGATGGATACTGACCAGCGTTGGCAATCTCTCGGATCGCGAGGCGAACCGCATTGTCATAGGCGAGGTCAACCTTCTGCTGCTCCAGGGCGCGATGCGCCAGGTAACGGACCCGAAGGCGATGACAAAGGTCTGGGAAAACGACGCGCAGAGTGTTTGCATCTTTATGCAGTCTCGATGCGAGAATGACAAGAGGAACCGGCGGCTCCTCCAACGCCCTTTTGAGTGCCTCCTCGGTTTTCGTTCTTTGAAAGCGGCAACGATCAGGGGAACGAGCCGTCAGGGCCTTACAAAGTTGACGGCAAGCATGACGTTGATTCAACTGAGGAACGCTGATGCCCAGCCGGAGCGCAACCTGAGCTATCGTCGGTGGCGGTTCTTCGGTGAGCGCACAAAGAAGTTCTTGCCGGTAAGTTTCAGCGCGGTGTTCAGCCTGGCGTTCACGTTTCGCATTGGTTGCTGCGCACAGAGCCGGGAACCAGGCTTTTCCCCTGGACGTGCTGCGGTAGCCCATTATCTGGAAGAGCTTTAGGATCGATAGAGGCTCATCCATCGCCATGTTTGTTTCTAAGCGCGTCTTGATTTCTGCTGCGGCGCGCTCGCGCTCTTCGGGCGGAATTGACCCAAGGCGAACAACTCGCGTGATGGGGTATTGCGGCATAACCACTCGTTGTTTCCGGCGAGTAGCCAATGAACCTGATGTTGCGAGCGCGCTCCACTCAGGATCGGTTCTCAAGACCTCTTCCATGACCAAGCGGTTGATCGGCACTCTGAGATTCTGACAGAGCCGAATGACGAGCGCCAGTGAGGGGAGCCGCTTTCCCGTGAGCCACGCGTTCAGCGCTGCGCAGCTGATTCTTGTTTGGCGTCCTAACAACTGCTGATTTCCACTTGCCAATTCGACCAGCATCCGTTGCAGGTTACTTAGCAAATGGCAGGGTGAATCGTGATTGCCTGCCCCGTTTCCCAGAGCGAGGAATTCGCCAACCTGGTTTGCTATCCATAACTGATCTTCCATGACCTGTGCGGACGCTGGAGCAGTTGGCGCGTCCGAATCGTCTCCCAGCCAACCATTGCAGTGAGCGCAAAACCCAGGATGCGCGTGTGCGAAAAGGACCAACATGGGCCGGCGGCAATGGGGGCAGTGCTGTTCCAGAAAAACATAATGGACAGGGCAAACAGTCACCGGTGCCAATGCCCACGCCAAGCACTCATAGATTGGCATTCCACCGCGTTGCCACTCCCAAAAACAACGCGGACACCAGGTTCGACGCCGTCGTAGAATTCCGTCAGAGGCCAGCAGGCGTCGCCAAGGTAATAGGGTTAAAGCGCACAAGTCGCGCCGAGAAGTCAGCTTCCCCAGAATGGCCACCCACTGCTCAAAGCAGGAGCTCATTCCATTAAGAGAGTGCAGGCCGGAAAAGTGGGTATTCGTCGGCATTGTGGAGAGATCGGGAAAGATCTCTTTGAGGATCAATGTCCTAACGGAAACCGTATGTGCTTCGGCCACGCGCATGATGTAACTAGACAGACTCTCAACATGCTGGGTGCCAATCGCCATCGGTTGCAGAGAATACAATCGGCTCCGTGGAGGCATCACTCGCGGTGCCAAATCCCAAAGGTCATATGCCACGTCAAGCCGTCCTCGACAAGCCCGCAAGTTGACCGATCGGGTCTCGCTCAGGGTTGCGCTGGCCGACGTGCCTTCGCGGCTGAGATTTCTTGTGGACGGCGGGTTCAGCGGAGTTCCCTCCCAACCCCAGCAGTTCGCGCAGGCGTGGCCGTACCTGGTCTGCCGATAACAATTGCCTTTCACCTTCCTGGGCTTCCACCGCGATTTTCTCGCACCGTCCGGCAGAAAGGGCGGTAGTCTCCAGATGGCGGGCAGTTAGAGTCTTACCGCCTTCTCCAAGAGCCGCAATCAATGCCCGATCTAACCACTCCTTCAATATCCCGATGCATCCCACGGATCGCTCATAGAGCCATTCCCAGAGGGGCAACAGGTCGGGCTGATTTTCCAACGGCAGATGTCGCTGAAAGGTGAGAACAGCATTTTTGAAAACGCGAACGTCTTCCTCGCTCTCGGCACTGTAGCGCCGGAAGTGAATGTCGAGACTTCTTCGTGATAGCTGGCCGTTTAGATCGCGAAAGGCGAGGAGATCGTAAGTGCCGAGCAATATGTGAACGGTCCGAGTGCAGTTGGCAAGGGACTTGATGACTTCCAGTTGGTCGGCCAATCTCCTGCCGGAGGCCATGCGGGTCAGATGCTGGGCTTCGTCGATCAGAATGGCGGCGGGCCGCCGGTGTTCGACAGCTGACTCGAGGGCCTGACGCAATTGAGCCGCGGAGGCATCAGGTCTGACAAACTGGTGCCCCCGAGAATCTCGTGCGAAGTGGATCCACTTTGGTTTGAGCTTGCAGTCAAGCATCGGTTCGCTCAGCTCAACCAGCGTACGGCGATATTGATCTCGCCAATTGAAGTTTCCGTTATCGGGAGCTGCCGCCTCAACCGCGACGTAAGGCAATCGGCTGGGATCCGCTTTCATGGAAGGTTCAGCCTGCTCGGAAAGCACTTGCTGAATCTTCAATCGCAGTGTCGTCTTGCCTACGCCCGTCGGTCCGACTACCATCACGATCGTACCGGGGGGAGCCTCGTTGATCGCTGCTACCAGCAGATCCTTCGCGGTCGAGAGCATCGGGTGCGCCACGGTCAGGAGCCGGAATTCTTTGATACGGACTGCGACCTCTTCTGATGTCATATCAAAACGCTCCGTAGGTTTCGTACTCTTCGGCAGGCTCCATGACAACGGATTGGAGAGGCGGCACAACACAAGAAGATTGCAAGGTTGGGCGACTGTCAGCGAGCGGCCGCTGCGCTACCGCCTGCTCATATTTACAGCGAATCGGTCTGGCTTGGCGGTCGCGCAGTCGCTGAGTTAGCAGAATCTCCTGTGCTTCTACCGATTGCAGGAAATCTCCGATCGCCGCTGCTGAAAGGCCGCGGTGGCGAGCATGTTCCCGGTGACGTCTCCGGAGTTCCTGCGTCGCGAGCATCAGCTCACGCTCCGAGCGGCCCTGAAAGATCGCGTGGTACTCGGAATGGCATTGAACCCATTGGCCTTTTATAAAAGCAAATGCGGTGCCGATGTCGAAAGCGTCGTAGCGGACGGGAACCTGGGTTCTTTCGATCTCAGGGTCGCGCAACGTATCCGACCAGTAATAGATGTAGTGAATCTTCACGCCCCGCCCGGGCAATACTTGGGCGGTGCCCATGGATGTGGTCGGAAGGGTCATGATGAAAAGCTCCCGATCATAGCTGATACGGCGCCACGGGCGTTGTCCGGCTAGTGTCATCCCTGCCTCATAGGCTTCGTGAGGGCTTTGTCCGAGGGCAGGATGATCCAGGGAATCATAAACTTCATATAGATACCGGGCGAGGTGATCGTGCAAATCAACTAACGTCCATACGGCCTTGTGTTTCGGGTTGACGCACGCTGTGACTTGCCGCACTTGGCGCATGATCTGGGTATTGCCGCAGAGATTGTGGATGAGCTGAGAGTTGCATGTCCCGAAGAGACGTTCCACCACAGAGCCAAAGCGAGCCTTGGCGGGCGGTCGAGTTTTCTTGGTGCACTCGTATCGGGCCAGCAGGGTCTCAAAATAAACGCTGTCGAATTCCGCGCCTCCATCAACTACGAACGTTTGAGGCAGACGATTGTAGCGGGCCACGCATTCTCTTACGATTGCCATGCAGGAGCGATAACTGGGCGGATCGAAGGAGAACGAGAACGCCAGAACCCTTCGCGAGAACGCATCGGTAAGCAAGGAGAGCCACGGTCGGCCGAGATTGCGACCAGTCGTCGAACAGACGAGCTCCACGTCCAATTCTGTGTGGTCAACATGGCCAATTTCAAAGGGGCGTTCTCCGTGACGAGGCGTCTTCAACTCCAACTCCCAGAAGAATCGCTCCTGTTTATATGCAGCACGTGGTCCCATCCGCTTCAGGGTCTGGGCATGTCCGGCTGCCGAGTACACGGCCTGGCGGAAAGTCTCATAGCTGGGAGCGATCAATCCCCGGTCGTTGCACGCGCTCAGCAGCACGCTCCACGATGCATACATACTTTTCTGCTTGTGCGTTTCGTAGTCCTGATGAACCACTGCCGCCATCAGGTCCTTGGTGACCTCGGGCAACCTGGCCTCGCGATTGCCGCGCCGATGCGTTTGAGGAATGAGTCCCATATAGCCCGCCCCGCATTGTGCTTCGGCCGTCCTATACATCGCACGCCAGCGACGAGCCGAGCGCGGCGAAATCGAGATAGAGGCAGTCAATGTTGTGCTGTTCAACGGCCGGCGGACAATCTCGTAGCGATGGTTAGCCTGGGCAAGGTCTTTCTCGCTCGCACTGGAAAGCCTGTTCATGATTTCGGAATCGCCGTCATTTGGGCGCAAAGGAGTCTCGGTAATCTGGCCGTCCTTCATCAGTGCATAGTAAGCCTTTGCCGGGAGTTGGATGATTGAGTTATCGTCAACGCGGCGAAGGGCCACGTGCGTTTGCCCGCAATTCAAAACATTCCAACGTTGCCCGTCCCAATTCACCTCGCTGCCGGGAGTTGGCGGGCCGATTGGATCGCTACACAATGGCTTTGGCGCGCACGTCGGGTTTTGAGCATCGTGCGCGGGAACCTGCCGATTTGAGAAAACGGGAACGGTCGCCGGCCGGGTGAGCGGAGAACCACGCAGATCCACGCACAGCTCGTCCCGCGCAATCAGGACGTAGACATCGTCACAGGTTGCGCCGTCACCGCAGGCTGCCAGCAAATCGAGGAGTGAAATGCCAGGGCGAGCCGCAACCCGGGCGAGAAGACGATTTCTGGTTGCAGGAGCGACGGTTGTGTGGTCATCGCGGAAATAATCTTCCAGGAACTGAATGTTGCGCTGGTACACCCAATTGATGTCCCGCGAGCAACGAACGGAGTAGGTAAGCCCGAACTTCTGCGCGTACGCCTCACCTGGAGGGCAGTGCCATGCGTCGTCATCCCGCAGGAATCGATGAGGACTTCTCTCGGCACGACGCAGAATTTCCTCTTCTGTCTTGCATTCTTCCCAACCGGCGCCACCGGTGCGCATGACAAAATAGTCCGGCGTATGAACGGCCACGATTCTCTTTCCCTGTGCGCTTTTGTACTCAAGCTTAAAGGAGGGCGGCTGGTCCCAGTATTCGAGCACTTCGGGGTCGTGCTCCAACTCATAGATCCTGGCAAGCTCGACCCGGTGGCTTTCAAACTGGATGACGACACCCATCTTCTTGCTCGGATAGCGTCCGCTCACATTTTGTCGCCCGCCACCCACGTGCCGAGCCGGCCGGGAAGAACGAATCTGATTGATGATTGCGCGGGCACATTCTGGCAACCCGAGGCGCTGGAACCAGGCTAAGAAATCTTCGTTTTCGAGCATGACCCCTCCCCCGCTGAAGCCTTCATCCCATCATTTGCTTCGATCCCTCCGCTGATTCTTCAGCGCATGCACAAACCTCAACCCAGCTTCGTTCGTTAACTCCTGTAGATGACGGCCATTCTCAATGGCCTGCTGAATCGTCGGTGCCAGATCGTCGGGCACGTATATCGAGAATCGCCGGGAGCCTCTGCGTCCGCACAAGACATAGCTAACGTGCCCCTTTCCTGAAGTGCATGCCGAACAGTTTTTTCGGATGCACCGGGTCTTTCGGAGCGAGAGCGAACCCTCCGCAATCGGCCACACGCTCCGAACAGCCGTTTGGAACCAATGGCGAACCTGAACTTGTGTTTCCTGTCGTCGCATGTACGTAATATCTCATACATGCACTCAATCTGAAAAGAACCGTCCAAATGAGAATCAAAATGGTAAGTGCGGCGATGAGCAATGCCGCATCCGCGGCCACATTTTGCTTGGAAAACGGAACTCGCGGCCAACTTATCCTTGGAATGCCCAAACTCTAGCAGACGGCATCCACTGAAACCCGACATTTTCGGCCAACTTATGATTGGAGACCCGGCCAATTTATGCCTGTAGTGACACACGATGTAGCATAATCGGCGCAAGCGACTGCAGAATCAGCGAAGAATTCTAAAGAGTCAGCATTGCAGACACACCGGCCGCACCTAGGTCCGTGAGTGCCTTGGACTGAATACGCGAGTTGACCTAACCGCTGTTGGGGGTTCGCCGACCCTAGCGGGCCGACATTGCGTCACCAATCCATTTCTTGGATCGCCAAATCCGGTAGGAAAGGGCTTCGGCATTAAAATGGGACGATACAGGACAACCATCTGGGGGCAAGAGCATGCCATTCCTTGAGAGCGAGTGTACGTCCGAACTCCGGCAAGCAATTCAGGCTGTCGAAGACCGTGCTGATGGCTGCTACCAATTACTGCGACTACTGAAACAGCCCCGGAATCTGGCGATGTGGGCCCTCTTGACCGCGATGGCCCTCGAACTGGAGACGTTCCAACAGCGTTTCGGAGCCAACAGCTTTCGTCACAGAGTGGCACTGATCAACCTTGAGCGTTATATCTGTGGCTTCCATTTTATTGCGCTTCACGGAAAGCCAGATTCCAAGCTCGTGCACAGTTACACGTATCACGGCAGCATCAAGGTCGATGCAACATTTGCACTCAACATCAGCAGATACTATACGAATTTCCTTAACATCTTTCCTCTGTGGCACCGGAACCATGAGCGAGCCGAGGTCATGCCAAATGGATCGGTGCGTTTTCATATTCCTCGTGATTCCGAGCGCCAGCGTCAGGTAATCGCGTATCAACAGCTTTATCGCCCAGCCGAAGAAATTAGAAAAACCCCAAAAAAACAGGACAGATCTCCAGAATTACAGCGCCTGTTCAATGACCTCTTTCAGCAAGCCCGCCACGCTGGTCTTCAGAAGAAGTTTCAATACGAACCATCAAGAGAGTTGGTCGAAGCTCTGCGACCGGAGTATCAAGAGCGCTTGGACGCCAATTTCCGGCATCCTGATTCCTTCCAGCTCAATACTTACTCTCTCGTGGAGTTCAAAGCCGTTTATATCGGTCTGTTGATTCTGAGCGCGATTCACGAATACATCTGCTATCCGTGGGATAAGCAAGGGCAACCGATTCCAGAGTCCTCGTTGGTCATGGTCAAGAGCAGATCCCAATGGATTAGTAGATTGAGCAGCATTTCAGGGGTCCCCAAAAATACCTGCGATACCATCGTCAAGGATTTAACGCTCCGTCCGGAAAATCGCTCGTTCACCAGCCTCTGCATAACGCCCTTCGTGCCTCTAGACAGCCGGGACGATGCGCTCGCAGTCGCGCCACAGTTTCCCCTCACCAGTGCCGTTGACGAAAACGCGCTTCGCCAGTTCTCGTACACCTATCCGGCGCTATTTTCTGCGCAGAATACTCAGAAAGAAGAGCGCATGAGAAGCCAACTAAGGGTTGCGAACCCAGGATATAAGGTTGATTTCTCAATTCCTGTTCCCGATGGCTCGACCGAAATTGATTTGCTCATCGAAGACGAGACAACCTCGACGGTCGTTCTCGGCGAGCTGAAATGGCTGCGAAAACCATACAAACCGTTGGAACGCCTGGAACGAGAGAAAGACCTTGAAAAGGGGATTTCACAACTAGAGTTGATACGTGCGTATGGCAGGGCGCATCCTGATTTTTTGCTCGAACGCGGTAAGATCTCAAGGCCATTATCCGATTACAGGAAGGTTCATCATATTCTCTTGGTGCGCGATTACTGGCATTGGATAGAGCCGGAAAACACGATTGCGATTCTCGACTTTGACGAATTCCTGGCACAGTTCCGTGAGAGCACTTCCTTGCATGACTTGATGACTGCACTTCTTTCGTATGGGTGGCTCCCAATTGAAGGTCAACAGTTTTATGTCGATTACACCGCTACGTCGGTTAATGGAGCGACGATCGAGTCGCCGTTGTTTCATGACGGAAGGCGCTAGCCCGGTGGCTTCTGGTCGGTATCCCGGTTATTTCCTTGAATACAAATAAGAACTGTGGGTGACCTCTTCCGCCGCAGCGGAATGGCGGGGAATGCAACTGACACGAACGCGCTGGAGCCTGGTCACTGATTATTGCCGTCCCACTCTTCATCTTTCAATGGGCTTCTGAGCAAAGGATTTCCCTTGACTACATCGGAGAATTTCCTCTGTAACGCCAGATGCTTTTCGATCACATGGGAAATGCCGCGTTGAGTGCCCCAACACTCGCAGCCAATTCAAAATTGGAGGCCCAGCTAATTCATGCCTGTCATGACATACGAAATTCCTTCGTCAGAGCGCATTCGGAAGGCGCGCACAGCGCTTCTGCTCGATCATCCCTTCTTTGGCTCGCTCTTGTTCCGGCTGAAGAGCGAAGAGTGCCGCGCGATTCCGACCATGGCGACCAACGGTGTTGTGCTCCGCTACAACTCCGCATTCGTCGATACGTTGAACGCGGCGACGCTGGCCGGGGTGCTGGCCCATGAGGTCATGC
>Ga0302319_10008397_pt1 | contig 20085 bp, 15 predicted proteins | sample Bog_T0_2_FD_203319 | JGI IMG/M metagenome (GOLD analysis project Ga0302319, IMG submission 203319) | Peat permafrost microbial communities from Stordalen Mire near Abisko, Sweden - Bog_T0_2 | ecosystem: Environmental > Terrestrial > Soil > Wetlands > Peat | place: Sweden: Abisko, Stordalen Mire... | reverse complement strand
GTATCCGGGATACCAGGACTCATCATTTTTCCACGATGAGAGGGGATTCAATACCGCGACACCCTACGGCGATTCGGCCGACTTTCTTTTGAGCGACGCCCCCGGCTGGCTGCTCGAGCGCTATCCGGTGCTGGTGGTGGCGGGGGAACTTTCCGGAGGCGCGGAAGTTCGCGACAAGCTCCAGGCGTATGCGGCTCAAGGCGGAAAGCTGTTCATCACGGCGGGCAGCCTGCGGAATCTGCCCGGAGGTCTGGCGGGCATCGAAAGCGCAGGGCGCGCCATTCGATTCAATGGCGACCAGCAGATTTCCATCGGCACCGACTCGATCACCGAGGGACAACCCTTCGACCTGCTGCCGCTTCAGGCTCCATCGGGCGCGCGGATTCTGGCCAAGGCAGGAAGCACGCCGGCAGCGGTTCAGATGCCGTTGGGCAAAGGGCTGGTGACGGTGTTTGCGAGTCCATTTGGGCTGGGAGCAGAATCCGCCGTCAAGGAAACCATCGTCCGGGCTGAAAACACACCGCTTCCCAATCCCTATCCGATTCTGCGCCACGTCCACGACATTCTCGATCAGGCGTTTCAGACCCAGAAATTGTTCGATGCCGGCGAGGGGCTTTCGTTGATTGTTTGCCGCCGGGGAACGGGCGACTACACGCTGGGAATCGCCAACAACTCGCTGGAGGAACTGCCATTCCGCATCGTCTCCCACGTCGGTGCGATCCAGGCGATTGATGAATTGCCGCTGGACCAGTCGGAAAAGCAGGCCGTCGGCTATTTGCCGGAAGGCTTTGAGAATGCCAAAATCGGCGTGAGCGGAAAGGACACGATCGCCGGCGCTGACATCCGCATCTTCCGAGTTCGAGTGCAGGAGTCAGGTGTCGAGGAAATCGCCCACGCCACCCCGCCGCAAAACCCGACCAACCGATTTCTCCCATTGCGTGGAATGAACCCAATCAAGGATGAAATTCTCCTCCGCCCGACTTTCTTCCAGCATTTCGACGGAGTCACTGTGGATTGGAAATACGTCGCCAGCCGTGACCCGTCCGCGCTCAAACAGGAAGCTGCCTGGATTGGTCTGCAGAAAGTGCGGATTGTGGTGGATCTGACGTCAGGTGTGAACCTCTTCCCGGATCTCCGGTTGGTGAACAACATCGAGCCGGATTACGCCCGCAGCATGGCGTCCATCCGCGAGGTCATCGAGAAGATGGAAATTCTTGGCGCGCACGACCTGATCGTCCCGCTCCAGCGGTTCGTTGAGAACAACATCTCGCAACAGGCCACTTGGAATGGCTTTGATGCGACCATGCGCGAGATTTGCCGGGAGGCCGACGCGCGCCACATTACGGTCCACCTTCGTCTGGCGCCGTCCCGGCCGCCACGCGACCTCAACGAGGCGGTCCAATTTGTCAACCGGGTCGGCGCGCCCAACCTGCGCCTGGCGCCGAGCACCGCATTGCTCCTTGCCGCAAAGTCAGATCCACAGCAAATCGCTGAAGCGCTGAAGGACCGCTTGGGTCTCTGGCTCGTGAACACGCCGGACTTCGACGTTGCCGGCAAGATGTGGAACGCCTACGGCCCCATCGCCGGATCGAACCAGGAGGAAGAACTGGCGGGTCTGCTGCGCCTCAATCCTAATGTGCCGGTCCTGTCCGATGTGCCATACGAGAACCAGGATCAGGAATACCTCGACGCCGTCGCGCTCGACCAAATTCTAAAGCGCGCAGCTGCCCGCTAACCACAAAGCGAATGGAATCTCTCTTTCTTCGACCACTCAAACCCGCCTCCTGCGAATACCGAAGCGACTGGCGCAATAAGAAAATGAAACGTTTCTTCCTTGCCTTTACACTCGTTTGCTTTGCCCTGTTTGGGCTGGACCGTCCGCTTGAGGCCGCCGAACCCGTCGTGGTCGCCAGTCCCGATGGCGCGATAAAAGCCGAACTCACCTCCGCCGACGGCGTGTTGCGTTACCGCATCACAGTGGATGGCAGCCAGGTGCTCGCGCCTTCAACCCTGGGAATTCTCGCTGATGGAAATGAACTCGGCCGCGACGCGGTTCTTGGCGCTCCGACAACCCGCTCCATTGACGAGCACTACAGTTTCTTCGGCGGTCATTCCACAGCGGTGAATCAGGCGCGTGAGGCGGCGGTTCCGGTTACTGCCGGCGGCGAATCCTATTTCGTGGATCTCCATGTTGCCAACGATGGCGTGGGCGTCCGGTTGCGGCTGTCCCCCAAGCCGGGCCGGAAGATTCAGGCGGATCGTTCCAATTGGAGGCTTGAGGGCGACCCGGTGCTTTGGGCCGCGAGACTCTCGGCGGCTTACGAGTCCACCTACCAGACGACCAGTCTTGGAAATCTGGGAACAAATTCCTATGGCTTTCCGATGACCGCGAAAATCGGCGGCTTGTATGTCACCCTGACCGAAGCGGCATTGAAGGACTATGGCGATCTGGCTGTCAGGCGCGGGGCGGACGGCGCGCTGGAAGGATACCTCTACGCAGATCGCGACGGCTGGATCACGGACGACGCCGTGGTTCAACCGTGGCGGGTGACGATCGTGGCGCGCGATCTCACGGCGCTGGTCAACAGCACGCTGGTCCAGAACCTCAATCCGTCCGTTGATCCGTCCCTGGCCAAGGCGGATTGGATCCGCCCCGGACGATCCACGTGGCAATGGATGGCGGTTGACGCTCCCCGCCTAGACGACCAGCAGCAATGGGTGGATTGGACCAAGGCGCTCGGTTACGAATATTATCTCGTGGATGATGGCTGGTCAGCCTGGACGAATTCGTGGGAGTCGCTCGCGTCCGTGTGTAGCTACGCCAAAACCAACGGTGTCAAGGTTTGGTTGTGGACCAACAGCAAAGAGGTCAGGGATTCAGAGGCGCGAAAGGCTTATTTCCGCAAAGCCGCCGACATCGGCATCGTGGGAGTAAAGATTGACTTCCCGCCCGCCTGCAACCGCTGGTGGTCCACGTGGTATTACGACACGGCCCAGGACGCCGCCGCGTGCAAGCTGATGGTGGATTTTCACGGCGCGAACAAGCCGGCCGGCATGGAACGCACCTGGCCGAATGTGATCACGCGCGAAGGCGTCCGTGGACACGAATACCACATGACCCGTTATCGTCGGCTGATGGATCCCGCGCACGACACCATCCTGCCGTTCACCCGATACATCGCCGGACCGGGCGATTACACCCCGACCGTTTTCGAACCAAAGGAACTGCAAGGCAACACTTGGGGGCATGAACTCGCCCAGGCAGTGTGCTTCACCTCGCCCTTCCTTTGCTTCGGCGGTCATCCCAGGGATTATGTCGCCAATCCCGCCCGCGATGTCTTGTCGGCCATCCCGGCGGTGTGGGACGAAACCCGTGTCCTGCCGGGCAGCGAGCCGGGCAAGGTGGCGGCCTTTGCCCGCCGTTCCGGCAACCAATGGTTCCTTGGGGTGATGAATGGTCCCGCTGACTCGACTCTGGACTTGCCGCTTGATTTTCTCGGCCAGGGAACGTGGAAAGCCACCCGCTTGGGCGACGTTCAAGGCAAAGCCGACGCTTGGGATCGCCGGGACGACACCGCTTCCCCGGCGGATCATGTGCAATTGCAATTGTCGCCGCGCGGCGGCTTCGTCGGCTGGTTCCGAAAGTGATCACTCATGGGAAAGTCTGGCTTGATCCGCGCGATTCTCCAGAGCGGTTTGACAAAAAACTGCGGCCGCGCTCTGAAAGCCGGCTGGGTGATTCCGCGAGGTTTTGGACTGCGGCAGCCCTCTGCCGCTTTTCCACCGCAAGACGGACGACCAAAGCGGCAGAGGGCTGCCGCAGTCCAAGACGCTAACGCGCAATTCGTTCACCTAGCTGTCTTGGTGGCCACAGATTTTCCTAAACCCCTAATACCGCTCTAACCACCTTCCGGGTTTGTGAATACTTGGAGCCGGCCTTTTTATATGCCTTGCCTTTGCGCCGGGATGGCCGCCGCTCACTGCCCGACTGCGCGATAAAAGCCGGCGGGAACACCCGACAAATTGGTGACGGTAAAATTGCAGTTGCCGTTCGTATCCGCGCAATTGGTGAAGACGCATTGCCAGACGACCGGCGCGTCAGATTGGTGGCCATTTGCGCCCGTCTAGTCGTGATGCTGGCGATTGGCATCAAGCGCTACCGGCAACCGCTGGATTAGCTGCGTCATGTTTATCGCAGAATGCGCGAGCCGGATTCATCAAAAACCGATCTGTGGCGCATTCGTTGCTTCTGGTTCTCGCTCGCCAGAGATCGCTGAAAAATCTAACGGGCTTGAAACAACCATCACCAGCTTCAACTTGACTAAAATCTAAAGGCTGGTGTATTTGTCGCTTCCGATTTCCATTCACCCTGAACAACTGACACAAATAATGTATTTGATACAATCTCACAGTTTCCAAGGGTTCTTCTCCTTGCAATTACCTTGTAAGTTCCAATCTCGTTAAGGTTGCACAAGGAACGTAAATTAAATGTGTAATTCATATTCCCATGGGGTTCAATAGACCGTAGTATGTTTCTAAGATTCAGACCATTATCCGGCGGAGCTATTGGGGATATATCTTTGCTCGATGGCGAGATTACTATAAATGAAAAATCTATCGCTTCATTCCTATCAACTATGTAAAGTATGCCATCGGATACATTCGTAATACAGATTACTAGATTAACTGGCTGGTTGGTCTTTATGTTTTCGTTTGGTTTATCAAGCGTAATAGACATTTGAGCACCGCAATTTGTGATACCCAGATTATTTGTATTTGTGTCGTCTGCGAAAACTTTCCAGACCGACATTATGCCAATAATCAAGATTATATGGATTGTTGCTTTCATAATACCTATGGGTATTCGAACGGGATTAGATTGTTGGTAACTGTAGTAGTCCAATACGGGTAAATCTGTGTGTCAAAATCAGTTGGATTAACACTGTTTGTAACGGGTCCACTCTCAATGGCCCATCCACTCGCGCTATTTGTTGCAGAACCAGCCCAATTCCAATTTACAGCACGCAGTGGAACTGCGTGTGAACTATTTCCGTTCGGCGTGAACAATAACCACATTGTAAAGTTACCATCCAATATGTTATATTCAAGAAAATCGCTTGTCAATGCCGCGTTTGGGCTATCCGTAGTTCTATTAGGATTATTAGTTGGGTCTGACCCATACGGAGCCTGATTGTCTAGTCCAGTTGCGAAGGCACGTTCATAAAACTGTTCAGACGGACGCTTTCTTGTTGCACTCAAGCTGTTTATAACCTGTAACCAATAGACGGCCCCTGATGATATCGTCGTTGAATTGGAGAATACGATGCCGGGGATATTTGTCACACCAAAGGCAAGTCGAAGGTCACCCCAAGAAGAATTCACGCTAACGGTTCCAGTTGTCGTGATGATTTTCGCCTGTGGCCGATACATGCTGAACGGTCTGCCGACGAGGATTTTGTATGATGAATTTCCATTCGTGAAGCGCAAGGCGCAATTCGCCGTGGCTGAATAAGTATTCGGCGGGTTGGTTCCGCCCGAAAACCACCAAGCGGTGGCGGTGTTGCTCTTCAACAGATTTGTATTCACATACGGCACGGCGGAACAAATCGGAAACAAAAGACCAGGAACAGCGTTAGATAGTGCATTAAAACTATTTCCGCTCAAAGTCCATTGAAAATTGGTCGCCATCACGCTCCCATCATTCGGCAGACCGCTCAATGCAAACGTCACCTCCTGCCCCACGCAAAACTCCGGCTTGGTGATCGAAAGATCAATCGCCGTGCCATTGGTGCTGGCCGTGATGGTCAACGGATATTTCTGCTGACTGGCGGTGAAAGTGTAGTAATTCGGATTTAGCATTCTCGAAACTTTGGGCGTGATATTATTCGAGTTGTTGTCCTTCAAGGCGCACCATAGGTTGCTGTCCGCGCCCAAACTTCCCAACGCGCCCATTACGAATTGATTTGGCGGCAATGGATAGCCCGTCTGCGCCCCCATTATGTTGGTGACGGCAAGAACGCTTCCGCTGATTTGAAACAAGCTCAACCGATGCGACTGCCCCTTGCCGCCCGTCAGCAGCGTCAACATCGCCTGCGCCTGCCGTGTGTAGGTGTTGGTGCCTTTTGAATCCACCCAATTGGTCGCCACCTGGCACGATTCCGGTGTTATGGTTGGCGGGCCGACCTGCACCAGGTTTGACGAACAAGTGTCGGTCATAGTTCCGTTCTGGCTCGGATTTCTGACATTCAAAATATCCTCGTCCGCCGGCCAGTTGAAATTGGTCGTGCAGGTTCCGTAGGCACCGGTCACGGCGTCATAAGCAGTCGTGCCGATGTCCTCCTGCCACAGCAAATGATAATGTTCACTGTGGGGAGTGTTGGCCGTTATGTTTGGGTGCGGGCCGGATCCGTTCGGGCTGGTGGGAACAAAACTATTGGTCCAGTCGTTTTTATAGCTCGTGACAACGATTTGCGACGGTTTATCGTTGTTGGTGTTGTTGAGGAAGGGATTCTGGCTGGACTGTGCCTGGCTGTTTAATTCTTGTTTCTGGTAGGACTGCGAGAGTGAGGGGTAAGCTTCAAGATCAAAACACGCCACCCCGCCAGGCGTCACCGGCACATTGAGCGCATACCAGGTTCCGTCTCCATTGTTGACGCCCTGTATTCCATTGACCCAAACCGCGCTGCCCGCGTCGGACACCACTCCCGTCACATTCAGTGAAGGCTGCCATAACTGCGCCAACGGAACTGGATTCATTGCCAGTGTCTGCGTGCCTTGGGACAAATCCATGCTGATCGTTGTCATCAAACCTGCCGCGTTGCTGACCACCAGCATCAAGGCGTTGTTCCCGCCGTTCAAAGGCAGGTTTTCCAGCCAGAAGTTTCCGTTCCGCTCCACCAAGCCATCGGCTCCCGAAATGTTTCCGTTGGTGTCCGTGATTTGCGCCGTGACGGTTGCGGTCGGGTCGTCCAAGGTGCCGCGACAGGTGAAATTGCTGGCGCAGATTACGTCGCCATCCTGCGGCCAAACAACTTGAACCACCGGGTTGGTCGCCGTCGAATAGTCCAGCGTGATGTTGACATTGGTCGTGGTGATGTTGCCCGCCCAATCCGTCACCCGCAGCGTGATCGTGTTGACGCCATTGGTCAGGTCAATGTCGTAGCACTGAATCCAGTTGGTGGTGAAGTCACCCGACACCGGGTCGAGGTATTGCAACGTCACAGAGCCGGTCTGGTTGCTCACCACGCCCAGGGCGTTGCTGACATCGTAGCTGACGGCGGACAACGGCTTGGTGGTGTAGCCGGCCAATTGAATTGTGGGTTGGGCGGTGATGTTCACGTCAGGGCTTGTTATCACAACTGTCGGCGCAACGGTGTCGCGTGTCAATTGACCCGTTTGCCACGTCTGCTGCGCCGATGGCGGCAGTCCGCGCAAACCAACGGATACCGAATAAACCCCATCTGTCGAACCAAGATTCACCGTGATATTTGTCCCCATGTAAGCCTGCCAGTTGGCATCCGCCGGGTTGGCGTCGTTGACCAGCGCGGCATAATAACTCGGCACACCGGCCAGCACATTAACCTGCACCGCGACGGTGCTTTGATTGACAGTGCTATTTGTTGCCGACATCGTGAATTGAATGACATTGGGATCAAAACCATTGGTGTAATCGGACAAAAGCGTATTGCCCTGACTGTCCAGATTGGCATCCGACAAATTCACCGTGCCGAAGTATTTCCAAAACCACCATTCCGGGGTTTGGTTGCCGCCGGACGTAACGCCCGTCCAGTCCCGCGCCCAAAGGAACAAATTTGTCCGGCCCCACCCCGGCACTGTGAAGGCCGTCACATTCTGATTAGTGTCCGGCGGGAACACCTCCGTTTCGATGTTCCAACTTGAAGCCGGCAAATTCGTCTGGCTGAAAATTTCATAAACAAAATCCAAAGTGGGAACACAGTGCAGATTCACATACGCCAGCCCGTTTGTGACGCCGACACCATTTGCAGCCACAGACCGTTTGTGGGCATGGTGTAATTGAAACTGTCGGAATAAAAATCACCGCCGGGCGGCAGGTTGAAACCATCCGCCGAAGTCCTCATGCCGTTCGCCATTCTCAATGACATCAGCGATAGGGGTGCCACGGAGTAGTCAACCTGCTCGTCCGCCATGAGATAAACGCCGTCACCCATATCCCAAACCGGGACTTGTCTGCTATTGACCGGCAACGGCGGCCACGGTTGAGCGGTTCCCGGAGCGTGCTGCGCGGAATAAAACGTTCCGACAGGCGGCAACGAATCCGCTGGAATCGTCGGCGTCATTTCCACCGCCCGCAACAACACTTGCTCATCCGACATCGCATTCACGTCTTCCGTGCCGGTCATCGCCGCCTCTTGGGCGTGAAGAAGATGCAAGCCGAAGATCAAACCGCCGCCACATGACATACCGATGAGAAGATTCCTGATTGATTTCATTTTTGTTCTTTCCCGCGTCCCCGTCCGCCAAATAATAGGGCGTGATTACTCACGCTCACAACAGGCACTGGTATGCCTTTCAAGAACGCTTTCGGCACGCCCCGCCTGGGACGTGCTTCGAGCGCTGTCTTGAATTGAAATTACCAGTTTCGTTGTGACAGCAGCCGAAGCCGCAAATTTGTCTTTGTTGTTTTAGATTTCTACATTTGTTTTCGCCGACGGTTTGTTTTACGACCTTCGTGGAAATTTTCCAAGAATTAAATTTGCGCCCCGCCTTCGCGGAAATTACGAAAATAGCAAGTTCTTATGGATTCACCGGCCAAATGCGAGATTCGCGGACAAGTGCCACGACAAGAAATGTTGAACCATTGGCAAATTGTGCCTAGCCACGGTTCTCCGGCTTGTGATATTGATGCGCAAAGTTTGAAACGTTCAAGCTGACAAAACCAATAACCAGATATCGTTTATGCCATACCAGGAAATCTCCGCCACTGTCACCGACAAGAACATGCAGGCCGTCAAGGACGCCATCACCGCAATCGAAACGGCGCTGCCTTTTCTCATCACCCTCACCGAGGCCGAACGCAAGCAACTGCGCAAAACCGGCGCGTCGCGGCTCTCCTTTGTGCAGGACGCCGCCCAGGTCGCGCAGGACAATCCCGACATCCTGCCCAAGACGTTCGACGTGGATGGATTTGAATCCGCCGTGGCGCTCTTCACGGCGATGACGGAAATCAACACGCTGCTGGCGCAACTGGCCTCCCAGATCGACGACACGCACCTGGCGGTGGGGGTGGAGGCGTTGAGCGGCGCGTCGGACGTGTATAAATATGTCAAGGCCGCCGCCACCAAGACGCCGGGCCTCAAGCCGGTGGCCGACCAGTTGGGGCAACTGTTCCAAAAGGGCGCCGCCACGCGCCGCGCCAACAAGAAAGCCGCGGCCGCCAAGGCGGGCGCGAAATGAATCTGCCTTCCGCTGGAAAATTTCCATCACTGCCCGCCTCCAGACATTGGAAGCGGGTGGTTTGGTCTTGGGGATTGTCAAACAGAGAGGATTCGCGCTTAAGTTATTGTAAATAAATTAGTTGCGTTCAAGGACATCGCAGTTCCAATGGACGAAATCGCAGATCGGGAGAACATGCCCGTTCATCGGAAAAACGTGAACGCAGGGTCGGACAAGGAAATCGCAGAACTGAACAACGAGAACACTCATCGGGAGCACGCGCTTGCAGATCGAATGAACGGCGGCGTTCATCGGAAAATCGAACACGCACTTCGGATTGAGGCGAGCGCAGCCCCGGAGAACGGCGGCGTTCCGATGGACAAATACTTCAATCTTCCGGGCCGGGCCGGAAGATCCGCCGGAGCTGAATTGGCGGTTCAATAGCGCATCAGCTTCACGCGGTAGATGGAGCCTTGAGCCGAGAGAGAAATGCTGGGCGGAGTGAAGGATCCCTGGTAGGTCCGGCCAACGTTGGTGGTTTTCCACACGCCGTTCTCATAAACGCCTTCCTCGACCTGAAGGAATTGGGCCGCGGTGAATCCAGAACCGACCGTGGGGCGGAAATCCACCGAGGCGTTGAAGCCCATGATCAGAAATTCGTCCGGCCCCAACTCGCCCACCAGCACGCGGGCGGCGGGCGCGGGCGCTTGCGGAGGCGAAGCGAACGCGGGGGATTGCGGAGTCGGAGCGGGCGGTTGCGTCAACGAATTGGGCGCGGCGAGAAAACGAACCAGCAGGTGGTAGCGGTCGAAGATCAGATTTTTTCCACGGATGACATCGTCCGCAACGGCGGCCTTGAGTTTGCCCGATGCTTGCAGATCAATGATGGCAGGCATGGTGGCATTGACCATGCGGTAGTCCGCGCCCAGGTCAACATAGTTGGCCGCCAACTCGGAACCGGAGCCGCCGTCCACACCATAAGCGCCGAAGCCAATGGCCGGATACTCCGCCAGCGCGTAGAAAAACGCGCGCGCGCCCGACATGGTCCGGCCCGCTTCCGGGCTCCAGTAGGGATTGTCGGGACGGACGTAGCGCGCGTTGATCATGCGGAAGTTGACGAAAGGCTGCACGGAGGTATCCGCGGAAAGAATGTCAATGTCCGGAGCGCTGGCTTTCCAGAGGTCGAGCATGTGGGACACCGGCCCGCCGCTGGGGTAGCCCTCGCCGGCACGATCGAACGAGTCAAACGCGTCGGCGGTGTCTTCGCCGCCTTCCCAGGCATTGACGTAAGTGACCAGTGGATAGACTTGCTTGCCGGCCCTGGCGACTTCGTTGATGTAGGAAGAAAGGTAGTAAGTGGTGAAAGATTCCTCCGCCAGCCGGCTGCCAAAAACCTCCGTCCACGTTCCCGGTTTTTTCTTCAGGGCCGTAACCAGCGAGGCGGGCACGGGGCCGTTAAATAACTTGGTGGACTCCGGCGAGTAGTCGCGGATGCTGCCCAGCAGACCGGATTCGTTTTCGACCTGCATCAGGATGACGGTGCGATCCGCCTCGTCAACCTGGCGAAGATGAGTCATCATGGCCACATAAGCTTTCTTGTCCGCCTCCAGAGTCGTCCTTGAGTGCGGCGAGAGCACACGAATGGGTTTGCCGCCCGAATCCAGCACGCGGGGAAAGCGCGTGACATCGGACTTGACCCAGTTCGGCGCCCAATCCATGGCTCCGTTTTTATAGGTGCCGAACCAGAGCATGACAACGCGGAGATTCTGGGCGCGTGCCTGCTGAAGGATTTTGTCAAAGTCGCTGAAATCGAACTTGCCTTCTTCGCGCTCGATTTCGTTCCAATAGACCGGATACTCCACGGCGTTCACATTCATGGCCTTGAGCTTGGGCCAGGCGCGCTCCATGCGGTCCGGGAAGGCGCTGTCGTTGTTGACCTGGCCGCCCAGGATGATGAACGGCTTCCCGTCCACCATGAAGGTGAACTTGCCGTCCGTTTTCACCAGTTGCGCAATGGGTTTGCCCTGCGCGTAGGCAAGGGTGACGCTGGCCGACAAGACCAAAGCCAGCAGGATGAGTTTGTGCGCCAATAAGCCGGGTTTCCGTGTCATATAAATTTCTTCAATTGAATTGATTTGGTATTTCCAATTTGTTTCCCGCCCACGATCCAAGGGAACATTTTTAGTAATTTTCCCTCCCCGCCAGAGAAGCGCAAGCTTTTTTCCATCCAGAACCCCCGCTTGAATGCAATTCCGTCGCGGCCTTCGGCGGGTGTGGCGGGGAAATTTTGGACTGCGCCAACGGGTTATCACCCTGCTCGACACGGCAGATTGCGCCGGGGAATTGGAACACTGCGGAATTTCGTCAAACAATCTCCAGTGACTTCGCAATCTTAAGCGGTTAATCTCGATCTGTGCCTGATAAGCAAGAGGGTAAATTGCCGCCGCTGTTGACTGGCGTTCCACCGCCATTAATCGCGGCGTCTCCGCCTTCGTCCGCGCGGCAGGCGCTCGCCATGGTTTTGAGCATTTGTCTCGGCCTCTTCTTGGCGGATGCGTTCATCTCGCTGGCGGATGATTCGTTGATGTTATTTTTCAACCTGCATCTGCTGGCGGGCATCCGGCTACTGGTATTGTCACTGGCGATGCTGCTGGGCCTGGCGGTTTATGTTTTGATGGCGGTCACGCCGATGATTCCCAAGCGGCTGTTCCTGCCGGTGACGTTGTTCAATCCGGCGGTTCCATTGCTTGGCCTTCCCTTCATGATTTATTTTTTTGACCGGCTGCCGTGGGTGGCGTGGGGATTCTCGTGGTTTCAAGTGGCGCTGGGTTTGTGGATTCTGTTCCAAATCCAGGGCGGATGGAAGTTGCGCTGGCCGCTGGTGCCGGTGGAGCGGCTGGGTGTGCGGGGTTTTAGCTGGCTCAACCTGTGTGTTTTCGTGCTGGCGAACCTGCTGATATTGCCGCCGGCCACGGTCGTTTATCTCGCGCTTTGCACATCGGCGGCGGTGAACCACTTCAGCGACGGTTTCATGGCGTTGCACCCGGCCGGCTTCACGGTGCAGATGAGAAAGTATGCGCGCGATGACGGCAAGACGGTGGAATTGTTTCCCATGTCGCACGTCGCGGACGCCTCCTTTTACCAGGCCATTTCGCGGACGTTTCCCACCAACTCGATCATTTTGCTGGAAGGGGTGACGGATAAAAATCATCTGCTGGCCAGCGGCATCAGTTACAAGCGCATGGCGAACACGCTCGGCCTGGCGGAGCAACATGAGGAGTTTGCCCCGGAGCGGGGCGAAAAGGTGCGGGCGGACGTGGACATTTCCATCTTCTCAACGAACACGCTGGCCTTGCTTAACCTGGTGATGCAAATCCATGCCCAGGGCTTGAAGCCGGAGACGCTGCAAAAATTGCTGCTGTATCCCGCGCCCCCGGATTTGCTGGAAACAGTCACGGATGATTTGTTGAAAAAGCGCAACCAGCATCTTTTGGATGAAATGAAGGCACGGCTGGCGCAAACGGACTGCATTGTGGTGCCGTGGGGTGTCGCGCACATGCCGGGAATCGCGAATGAAATCCAGAAGGATGGTTTTCATTTGACGGAAACGCACGACTATTTGGTGATCGGGTTTCACCGCAAATAACGAACATGCAGATGATAATTTTTCGCGGAAGTTTTGGCCGGCTCGCGGTAAAACAGCACACTTCTCCACCTTTTGAGCTGGCTTTCATGGGCAGAACATGAAACTTCGGCGTCAGATTCAAAATTTTGGGTTTGCATCATAATCGGCAGGCTGCTTGTTTATAAGGTGATGGGCCCGTAGCTCAGCGGTTAGAGCAGGCGACTCATAATCGCTTGGTCCTCGGTTCAAATCCGAGCGGGCCCAGTCTTCGCTCGAAGCGGCGCAGAGCAAAGACTACCGCGCCGTGGCAGCGCGAAGGCGGGCCGACACATTCGTCCGATGATTTGCTTCGAGCTTCGACTCGGCGCGCCGGAGAATTTCCATCAAGGAACGCACCCTGTTTTCAATTTCAAAATCTCCCCGCGCAATTGAACCGCCAGTCGCTTGCGATCCGCGCCGGTTCGTTGAACCGGCGCAAAGCGGACGGTGGCGCGGACAGCGCGTTTGCCGAGCAGATTAAGCAAATGCGGCAAAAAAGTGTGCTCGCCCCAATAACAAACTTCTTCGCTCACGTCGCCGTCTTCGATGGTGTATTGAATCGCGCTGACCGAGAGCGGATCCGCGGATTGCGCCGCCGGTTCGAGCAGGGACGATTTGAACGGCAAAACCGTCTGGCCGTTGGAACTGCCCCCTTCCGGAAATAGAACCACGAGCGCGCCCCGATCCAGTGCGGCTTGGATTTTATCGTTCACCTCGCCGACATGGACGCGGCGTTCGCGGTCAACGAACAACGTGCCGCCCATTTGCGTGAGCCAGCCGATAACCGGCCAGGATTTAATCTCGCGCTTGGCCACAAACACCGCGGGCGCGAGCGACGCGAGCACAAAAATGTCGAGATAGCCCGAATGATTGGAAACGAGCAGGCCGCTTGCGGGAACCAATCCGCTGACGCGCGCTTCCAGCTTGAAAATTTTCAGCACGCGTCGCGAGTTGCGCTGCAGCCACAGCGCGCGGGCGGCGGCTGCGGATTTTTTCGGGCGGAAGGTGCATTGAAACAGAAATTCAAAAGAAGCGGCAAGAATAACACCGACAAACCAGAGAAACCTTCCGGTGACGCGGAGCGGATGCCGGGGCAGCCCTTTCATGCGTCATCGCATTTGGCGGCGCTGAAAAACAGCCAGGCCCAGCCAGCGAGAAAGCTCGCGCCGCCGAAAGGCGTTATGGCGCCAAGCCAATGTTCGTTCGTCACCGCGAGCAAATAGAGCGAGCCGGAAAAAATCACAATACCCGCCAGAAAACACCACCACGCGCCGGCGGCAAATGGCTTTCGTCCGGCGAGCAGGAACAGCATGACCGCGTGGATGAAATGATAGAACACGGCTTTTTCCCAAATCGCCGCCGTGCCATTTTGCGCAAGGATGTTCTTCAGTCCGTGTGCTCCGAACGCACCGAACGCCACGGCCAGAAATCCAATCGCCGCCGCAATGCGCGTGGCCGTGGAGGCGCTCATTTCGTTTCCGCATTCGCGCCGGCGCGCTGCTGGAGCTGCCGTTGAAGAAACTTGTCCTCCGGCGCTTCAAGCCAGGCGGTCAGCCAGACGTTGCCGAGCATCTGCCCGGCCTTGACCAGTTGCCCTTCAAGGAACGGCACGCCGTCCATGCCCTTGCCAACTTCGCCGGTGAGCTGGCCGTTCTTGTCCATTTCATAAAGCGGTTCGACGAATTTATTTTGCTCGACGAGGTAACTCACCGCCGCGCGAAACATGCCGTCCGGCTGGTCTGCGTTCGCGATGCGCGTGGCGGGCTGGATTTTTCCGATGAGCGTGTCCACTTTAATTCCGCCGGTCTTTTTGAAATAACCGCCGTCAATCCAGGCATGAAATGTTGTCTTGGTCGTGTAGCCCTTCGGATTGTCGCCGACCCAGCCGTTGTAATGCACTGTCGTGTGCAACGGCTGCGAGCCGTCGCCGACGAAATGGCCCATCACGCCCATCACATAAATGCAGTCCGCCTGCGCATTGGCGATTTCCTCCGGCGTGCCGCCGTATTGCCGGAACGTCTTGAGCGAACCGAAATCGGATTTCAACTTCTCGTAATTTTCCGTGATGGCCCACGGCAAAAAGCCATCCAGCTCGCGCGTGTGGTCGGCGTCCTTTTCCGGGTCAATCGGCGGAAACCGGTCAGGATGCGCCACGCGCGCCTTCGCGATGTCCGCCATAAAATCGTAGCGCATCAGCGGCAGCGTCTCCGGCGTCAGGTCGAACAGCTTCACATCCTCCAAATCAATGTAATGATCCGGGCCATTGACATTTTTCAACGGCAGATCGTCCACGTTCCGCCAGCGGTCCGGCTCGCCGGCCAGATACTCGATGCGCCCTTTCAGCGCGGGCGTCAGCTCGAATCCGCCAAAATCCCGCGGCAACGACGCCAGCGCCAGCTCGTTGATCGCGTGATGACCTTCGTAATCCCACGCGCCGGCGCTGAAGACAAACGCGCCGGAGGCGACCGCAAGTGCGAACCATTTCAATTTCATAATAGCTTAATTGCGCGGGCAATTTAGTGGAAGACGCCGCCGTTGCCAAAGAGAATCCACCAATGGTTGAAAATCCGTGTTCTTCCGCGTTCGTCGTGATTAAACTGCGCCCGTGAAAATCATCACCGACGAACGCTGCGCCGGGTATTCGCGCGAGGGACATCCTGATCGGCCCGCGCGCGTCACAACCGCCGTTGAGCGGCTGAAAAGCCAGACCGAACTGCAACTCGCCTGGGCCGCGCCGGGCTTGGTGACCGACGCGCAAATTCTCCGCGCCCATTCGCCGGAACTTCTGGCGCGCCTGCAAATTCCGCGTGACTTTGATGCCGACACGCCGTTTCACGAAAGCATCATCAAATTTGCCCGCGCCTCCGTCGCTGCCGCATTGGATGCGTTGCAGGCCGCGCGGGACGGCAAAAATGTTTTCAGCCTCATGCGCCCGCCCGGCCACCACGCCCTGCGCGACCGGGCAATGGGCTTTTGCTACCTGAACAACATCGCCATCGCCGTGCTCGAAGCCCTGGCGACCGGCTCGAAACGCGTCGCCGCTTTTGATTTTGACGTGCATCACGGCAACGGCACGGAAGCCATCTTGCTCGACCGGCCCGGCTGCGCGTTTTTTTCCATTCACCAATTTCCCTGCTTTCCCGACACAGGCGCGGCGAACGTCGGGACAAACTGCTTCAATTATCCCGTCGCGCCGGACGCGCCGCGCGAGGCGTATCGCGCCGCGCTCGCCCGCGCGCTCGGCGATTTGAAAAATTTCCAGCCCGACCTCATCGCCGTTTCCGCCGGGTTCGACGCCTACGCGCGCGACCCGCTGGCCGACGGCACGCTGCTGGCGGAGGATTTTCACTGGCTCGGCAAAGAGTTGCGCGCGTTAGAAATTCCATTTTTCAGTTTGCTCGAAGGCGGTTACAGCCGGGACTTGCCGGAATTGATTCATGCCTACCTCAAAGGTGTGGAAGGAAAGTAATTCGGCTGGACACGCGCCAATGAAAATCTAGTCTCCGCGCATGACATCGCCGGGGGTTGCCATTTTATTTGGAGGTTTGATTGCGTGGAGCATCTATCGCCGCATCCGCCGCAATATCGGCCGGCAGCCGTTGCGCCCGCGCCGGGCCGTAATTTCCATCATCATTCTCGCTCTGGTCAGCGCCCTGCTTGTCAGCACATCGCTGCAAAATTCGCGCCTGCTGCTGGGCATTGGCGGCGGCCTGTTGCTCGGCGTCCTCTTGGGTTTCGTCGGATTGCGTCTCACACAATTTCAAACGGCCGACGGAGGCCATTTTTACACGCCGAACGCGCACATCGGTGTAGTGCTTTCGACGCTGTTCGTCGGACGGCTGGCTTACCGCTTTTGGGCGGTTCGCGATGCCGTCGCGGCGCCAAACAGTCCGCCGCCATTCCAAAGCCCGCTGACCTTCTTTATTTTTGGGCTAACGGCCGGCTATTACATCGTTTATCAAGCGGGCCTGTTCAAGCACAGCCGCGATAAAAATGTTGCCAGCCAAAAAGGTTTTGCATCGGGCGGTTCCAGTTTAGAATCTCCGCGTGACCGTCCTTGAGGCAATTCAGAAGAGCGCGGATTTTCTCGGCAAAAAAAGCGTCGAGTCCCCGCGACTCCAAACCGAACTCCTGCTCGCGCATCTGCTCAAGCTGCCGCGCATGAAATTGTATCTGAACTTCGAGCGCGTGCTCACGCCGGCGGAAACGGACGCGCTTCGCGAATTCGTCAAACGCCGCGGCCAGCGCGAGCCGCTTCAGCACATCGTTGGCTCGACTTCGTTTTGCGGCTATGAAATCGCCGTCAACCGCAACGCCCTCGTGCCGCGTCCGGAAACGGAACTGCTCGCGGAACTGGGCTGGAGGTTTCTTGGAGAAATTGCCGCCGCGCCGGAACGCCAAACTCCCTTTCAGCGTGAAAGCAGCATGCCGTCCGAACACGCCGAACCGGAGTTCGGCGTTCCGACTGCCTTGGACTTCGGCACCGGAACCGGCTGCATCGCCATCGCGCTCGCGGCGAAATGTCCCAATGTGAAAATCACCGCGACGGACATTTCGGCGGACGCGCTTGCTTTGGCAAAAGCAAATGCCGCGCGGAACCAAGTCGCGGAGCGGATTGGATTTCTCCAAGGCGACGGCTTTGCCACGTTTCATTCGGAGGGACGAGTTCCACGAGTCCCAAATTCGGAGATTGAAGCAAAAATCATGGACGCGTGTAACTCGTCCCTCCGAAATTGGGAATTTGACCTCGTCATCAGCAATCCACCTTACATTCCCTCCGCCGAAATTACCACGCTCCAGCCGGAAGTCCGCGATTTCGATCCGCGCGCAGCGCTTGACGGCGGCGCGGATGGGCTGGATTTTTATCGGAAGCTCGCGGCGGAGGCGGGGCCGTTCCTCAAGCCGGATGGAAAAATCATGCTGGAATTTGGCGACGGCCAGGAGGAAGCCGTCAAAAGCATTTTTGAAACGCAAAAGTGGATTGTCGAGGCGGTGAAGGAGGATTACAGTCAGCGCGCCAGAATTTTAATTGCCAAATCGTCCTCATCCACGTCGTCGTCCTCATAATCGAATTCGAGGGCGAAGGACGAGAACGAGGACGAGCAGGAATAACAAATCATGGAAAGTTTTTTGATCAAAGGCGGCGTGCCGCTGCACGGCGAGGTGGAAATCAGCGGCAGCAAAAACGCCGCGCTGCCCATCATGGCGGCAACGCTGCTGACGGACGAGCCGTGCGTCATCCGGCGCGTGCCGAACTTGAGCGACACCCGGTTCATGGCGCAAATCCTCGTATCGCTCGGTGCGCAGGTGAAATTTGCCGATGGCACGCTGACGATTCGCGCAAAAAAAATCAAAGGCTACGCGGATTACGAACTCGTGCGCAAAATGCGCGGCTCAATCTGCATCGCCGGGCCGCTGCTCGCGCGATTGCGCAAGGCGCGGATTTCATTGCCCGGCGGCTGCATCATCGGCGCGCGGCCAATTAATCTGCATTTGAAGGGCTTCGAGGCACTCGGCGCGAAAATCAAAATCGAGGGCGGCTATGTGGATGCGACTGCCAAGAAATTAAGTGGCGCGACGATGTTTCTCGGCGGACGTGCCGGCTCGACGGTGCTCGGCACGGCAAATGTGATGATGGCGGCGGTGATGGCCGACGGCGTCACGGTCATCGAAAGCGCCGCGTGCGAACCGGAGGTGGTGGATTTGGCGGATTTTCTGCGCGCGATGGGTGCGAAGATTTCCGGCGCGGGCAGTCCGACCATCACCATCACTGGCATCGAAAAATTGCACGGCGCGGAGCACGGGGTGATTCCCGACCGGATTGAAACGGCGACGTTCGCCATTGCCGCCGCCGCAACGGACGGTGAAATAATCATTCGCGGCGCGCGGGCGGAGCATTTGCGCGCGGTGATTGACAAGTTGAACGAGGCGGGCGTGAGCATTGAAAAGCGCGGCGCAAATCTGGTGATCCGGCGGAAGGGAAAATTGAAACCGTCGGACGTGACGACGCTGCCGTATTCCGGTTTCCCGACGGACGTGCAGGCGCAGATGACGGCGCTGTTCACGCTCGCGCCGGGCATCAGCATCATCACGGAGCGGATTTTTGAATCGCGGTTCATGCACGTGAGCGAGCTGGCGCGGCTGGGCGCGGACATCGAAATCGAGGGACCGAGCGCGATTGTGAAGGGCGGGCGGCCGTTGAGCGGCGCGCCGGTTATGGCGAGCGATTTGCGCGCGTCGGCGGCGCTGGTGATTGCCGGGCTGGCGGCGAAGGGCGCGACGCAGGTGAACCGCATTTACCATCTGGACCGCGGCTACGAGCAGATGGACGCGAAACTGCGGAAACTCGGCGCGCGGATTCAGCGCGTCGAGGAGAAATAACATGAACCGACTAAACTATTTTAACCCTTATGATTCAAAAGCTGGCTCTCACGAAGACCAACTGACAAGGGCTTATCTCGTCTTGCTGAAACATTCCAGTCACGCGCTCTTTACTTTCATTGATTATGCCCGGTCAAACCAAAAAACATCCGGGGATGAAAAGCCGATTTCACTAATTGACCTCGTGGATCAAGACTGGGATTTTGAAACGCAAAAAGAAAATCCTGTCATTAACACAAATTGTTTGCTCTCCGTCCTGATTACAGATTCACAGTTAACAACGGCCGACTCGAATGTTAAACCAAGCGAACGAAATGCAAGATATGACGGCGTGATTACCTTCGGCAAGAGTTTGACGATAATCGTCGAAAACAAACCTAGTTCAAGCAATGTCTGGTTTGGCCAGTTGAATCCGTCAAGGCAAAATCTCGCGGACGACACGTCTGTGTATCGCCATCCGATAGTTTTAGAGTGGAAAGAAATCATCAAGCAATTGAATTGCTCTGTTGAAAACATCTCAATCCATTCTGCTTCGCCTAACGGCGGAGGGTGTAGGCCAGCACTTTGAAGGCGGCTTCGGCCAGCAGTTGACTCGGTTTGCGAGAGGTCAACATCGAACCCATCGT
>Ga0302319_10008395_pt1 | contig 20088 bp, 16 predicted proteins | sample Bog_T0_2_FD_203319 | JGI IMG/M metagenome (GOLD analysis project Ga0302319, IMG submission 203319) | Peat permafrost microbial communities from Stordalen Mire near Abisko, Sweden - Bog_T0_2 | ecosystem: Environmental > Terrestrial > Soil > Wetlands > Peat | place: Sweden: Abisko, Stordalen Mire... | reverse complement strand
CATCGATCTGACCACGCTGGCCGGCGATGACACGGCCGAGCGGGTGGTTCGGCTTTGTGCCAAAGCAAAGCAGCCGTTGAAGCCCTCGATCGTACACCAGCTTGGGATCGAGTCGCTGAACCTGAAGGTCGGTGCGGTGTGTGTGTATCACGCGTTTGTTGAGACGGCGGTGCGCGCTCTTGAGGGTTCCGGGATTCCAGTGGCGGCGGTGTCAACTGGATTTCCCGCGGGGTTATCGCCGCTGCCGGAACGGATCCGCGAGATTCGGGAGTCGGTGGACGCAGGCGCTTCGGAGATTGACATTGTGATCACGCGCGCACATGTATTAGGCGGCAACTGGCAGGCGCTCTATGACGAGGTGAGAACGTTCAAAGATGCATGCGGGCCGGCACACATGAAAGCAATTCTTGGCACGGGCGATTTGCGCACGCTGCGGAACACTGCGAGCGCAAGCATGGTGGCCATGATGGCTGGAGCGGACTTCATCAAGACCTCGACTGGCAAGGAAACGATCAATGCCACGCTACCCGTTGGACTGGTGATGGTGCGCGCCATTCGCAGCTATGCGGAGAGGACCGGCATGATTGTCGGTTTCAAACCAGCAGGCGGAATTCGCACGGCGAAGCAGGCGATGGAGTGGCTGTTCCTGATGAAGGAAGAGTTGGGCCGGCGCTGGCTCGAGAACGATTTGTTCCGCATGGGGGCGAGCGGCATGCTCACCGATATTGAGCGCCAGTTGGAGCACTTTACAACCGGCCGCTATTCGGCCGATTACCGCCAACCGATGCCGTAATCCAAATGCTCCGCGAAGACGGAGAGAGAGCAGATTGGAATGAGCGTTCTGGACGAGTTCAAAGCAATGGAATACGGCCCCGCACCGGAAGATGCGAGCGATGCGCACGCGTGGCTGGCTGCACATGAGGGGCGATTCCAGCACTTCATTGGCGGTGAATGGCATGCGCCCGCGGCGGGCGAGACCTTCGATGTACACGATCCTTCAAGCGGAGAAACGATTGCCAAGGTAGCGCAGGGAACGGCTGACGACGTTGATGCCGCTGTGACATCCGCTGAAGAAGCGCTGCCGAAATGGCAGGCACTGACGCCGCATGTGCGCGCGCGCTACTTGTATGCGCTGGCGCGACAGTTGCAGAAGCACAGTCGCCGCCTGGCAGTGCTGGAATCGCTGAACAACGGCAAGCCGATCAGGGAGAGCCGCGATCTGGATATTCCGCTGGCGGCGCGGCACTTCTATCACCATGCGGGTTGGGCGCAGTTGCTTGAACAGGAATTTCCCGGGTATCGGGCCTGCGGAGTCGTAGGACAGATCATTCCGTGGAACTTTCCTTTGCTCATGCTGGCATGGAAGATTGCTCCCGCATTAGCCGCTGGGAACACGGTGGTGCTGAAGCCGGCAGAGTTTACGCCGTTGACCGCGCTTGCGTTTGCCGAGATTTGCATGGAAGTGTCGCTGCCGGCTGGCGTGGTGAACATTGTTACTGGAGACGGAATCACGGGCGCCGCGCTTGTGAACCATGCCGGTGTGCAGAAGATTGCCTTCACCGGGTCGACCGAGGTTGGGCGCGCGATTCGCTCTGCAACGGCACACACATCGAAGAAGCTCTCTTTGGAGCTGGGCGGGAAATCTCCATTCGTCGTGTTTGAAGATGCTGACCTGGATAGTACGGTCGAGGGCCTGGTGGACGGTATCTGGCTGAACCAGGGAGAAGTTTGTTGCGCGGGTTCGCGTTTGCTGGTGCAGGAGAGCGTGGCGAATGTTCTGTTCGCAAAGATACGCGCGCGGATGGAGACGCTGCGTGTGGGCGCGCCGCTGGACAAGTGTACCGATATTGGCGCAATCGTGGCGCCGGTGCAGTTGGAGCGGATTCAGCGATTGGTGCAACAGGGCATTGCCGAGGGCGCGACATGCTGGCAGCCAGCGCAATCTCTGCCTCACAACGGATTGTATTTCCCTCCAACGCTGATGACAGGTGTGCAGTCGTCTTCAACGGTTGTGCAGGAAGAGATTTTTGGCCCTGTGGTTGCGGCGATGACGTTCCGCACGGTTGACGAAGCAGTGGAACTAGCCAACAACACCACGTATGGGCTGGCCGCAAGTGTGTGGAGCGAAAATATCAATGTAGCGCTTGAAACCGCTGCCCGGCTGAAGGCTGGCGTGGTTTGGTTGAACGGGACGAACTTCTTCGATGCGGCGTGCGGATTTGGCGGCTATCGTGAGAGCGGATATGGCCGCGAAGGCGGGCGCGAAGGGATGTATGAATATCTGGAGCCGGCATGGTTTCAGGATGCGCCACTGCTCCCGGAGAAGGCGGACGCAGCAGGCACCCAAGGCGCGCCGAAGGCTGATGTAGCGCCGGCACACGATGGCAGCGCGGGTCCTGCATTCATCGATTGGACGGTGAAGCAGTATATCGGCGGCAAGCAGGCGCGGCCAGATTCAGGCTACAGTTTTCCGGTGTACGACAAGAGCGGCGCGCTGATTGCCGAGGCGCCACTTGGTAACCGCAAAGACATTCGCAACGCAGTTGAGGCTGCGCGTAAAGCTGCATTCTGGGCGAAGGCGCCCGCGCACAATCGCGCACAGGTCATCTATTACATGGCCGAAAATCTCTCTCATCGTTCGCAGGATACGGTGGCGCGGTTGGCGCGCGTAGTGGGTCAGGAGCAAGCTGAACGAGAGGTCGCGGCGGCGATTGAGCGACTGTTTTCGTATGGAGCCTGGGCCGACAAATTCGACGGCGTCGTTCACGCGCCACCGATGCGCGCAGTTTCGCTGGCGATGAATGAGCCTATCGGCGCTGTGGCTGTTGTGTGTCCTGACGAGTCTCCTCTGCTGGCGCTGCTCTCGCTGGTTCTTCCGTTGGTTGCGATGGGAAATACCGCGGTTGTCGTGCCGTCCGCGAGCTATCCGCTGATCGCGGGGGATCTGTATCAACTCTTCGACACGAGCGATCTGCCGGGTGGAGTGATCAATATCGTCGCTGGGCGCACCGATGAACTTGCCAAGGTCTTGGCGGATCATGACGGCATTGACGGTATCTGGTACTTTGGAAGCCGCACGGGCGGGTCGGCTGTGAAGCGCGCATCGATTGGAAACCTGAAGCAGGTTTGGACCAACGAGGGCAAGGTTGTGGATTGGTTCGACACAACGCAGGCGGAGGGGCGGCTCTACCTGCGCCATGCCACGCAGGTAAAGAATGTTTGGGTGCCTTACGGCGAATGACGTGCCGTGCGAGCAAGAGAAGCACTTAGGAAGTGGTTCACCAAGAAAAAGTGCTTATGTTCGTCCCAGCGTCCTTCACCAGCGCATTGCCGGTCACCATTGTTTTCTCCTGCAGTCTTTTCTTTTCTCGACGCCAAGGATAATTTAGCTATGGCAAAGAAGTGGGTCACAGTGATGGGCAGCTTTGTTGCGGATCTCGCGTTTCGGACCGACCGCGTTCCGGTGTGGGGCGAGACGTTGATGGGGCATTCGTTCAAGCTAGGGCCGGGAGGAAAGGGCTCGAATCAGGCCGTCGCGGCGGCGCGAGCCGGGGGCAGAGTGAGCTTCATCTCGAAGCTGGGGCCGGACCCATTTGGTGACATGGCGAGGAACCTGTATCAGACCGAGGGCATTGACACGCAGTTTCTCTTCAACACAGACAGCGCGACCGGCGCAGCGGCCATTATCATCGACGCCGCGAAAGGGGAGAACGCCATCATCGTCGTGCCGGGAGCATGTTATGAAGTTACTGTTGCCGAGGTGGATCAGGCTCGAGCGCTTATTGCTGAATCGAGCGTCTTCATTGCGCAGCTTGAGCTTTCGCTGAGCGTCGTCGAACACGGTCTCGCGGCGGCGCATGGGCTAGGGGTGCCAACCATTCTCAACCCCGCGCCGGCGATGCCGCTGCCCGATAGCATCTACCAGCACATCGACTACATTACGCCGAATGAAACTGAGACGGCGGCGCTCACCGGCATCCAGGTTGTGACGGTTGCCGACGCAGAAAAGGCAGCGGACGCATTTCTTGCTTGCGGCGTGCGCAACGCCATCATCACGCTTGGGGCGCAGGGAGCATTCGTAAAGAACGCCAATGTTAGAGCGCACGTGGCCGCGTACGATGCTGGGAAGGTTGTCGAAACTACGGGCGCGGGCGACGCCTTCAATGGGGGATTCGCCGTTGCGCTATCAGAAGGGATGGATCTGATTGAGGCTGCGCGTTTCGGCTGCGCTACTGCGGGCATCTCCATCACGCGGCCGGGAACCGCGCCTTCGATGCCGACACGTGGGGAGATTGACGCTTTGCGTCGCTAGCTTGCGTCGAGTACATCGCATTCAGCACACTTTGCCCCGCATGCTGTTGATCGTAAATTGCCGGTTGGTCAGAATGACGCGCGCGGATCGTGGCGCGCGAGCCGGTTGAGCAAATAGGCGATTTCTGCTCGGGCTGTCGCGCTGAGTGAGGAGCAGGGGACACGCTGGGTGTCATGGGCAATTGCGCCGCGCTTCTGCAAAACATATTTGCGGACGGCCAGGCCGATGCCCTGCTGCTGCTCGTAACGGATGAGCGGAAGATGCGCATCGAAGAGATCGTGCGCTGCTTCACGATTTCCTTTCTGCGAAAGTTTCACGACATCGACGAGCATGTCGGGAAACGCATAGCCGGTCATGGCGCCATCCGCGCCGCGCTCCATCTCGAAGTCGAGAAACAAGCCGCCGTTGCCGGTGAGAATTGAGATTGGCCTGAGCGATCCGTCGCGTTGGAAGCTGCGCAGCGTAGAGATCTTATCAAGGCCCGGCCAATCTTCATGCTTGAGCATCACGCAGGAAGGATTATCCATGACAATCTGGCGAATGACTCTTGGCGTCATCACCACTGTCAGCGTAAGCGGATAGTCCTGAATGACGAAGGGAATATCGGTGCCTATGGCGGCTGTGGCTTGCGCGTAATAGTTGAGGATCTGATCGTCAGTGCGGAGGGAAGGAGGGGGCGCGATCATGACGCCGGCAGCTCCGGCCTCCATCACGCCGCGGGCGAGGGAACGCATCGCCGCGAAGCCCGGGGCAGAGACGCCGACGATGACAGGCACACTCGCACGGCGGATGACTTGGATGGAAATGGCCAATGCTTCAGCGGGGTCAAGCTTCGGCGCTTCACCCATGATGCCAAGAATGGTGAGGCCGGAGACGCCGCAGGATAAATAGAAATCCGTCATGCGATCGACCGACTGGGTATCGACCGCGCCATCGGGGGTGAATGGCGTTACAGCGATTGCATAGACACCGTTTGCGGTTGCATCAAGCTTCATTGGAATTCCCATTCGAAAAATGCTATGAGTTCAAATTTATCTGGTACGCCGAGATTGAGCGAATCAGGATGCGTCAGGGGTTTTGATGGTGCTGTTGCGCAAGAGAAAATCGAAATCGCAACCCTGGTCGGCCTGCAAGACGTGTTCTTCGAAAAGCCGGGCGTAGCCGCGGCTGGCCCTTTCGCGATGCGGCGGCAGCTCCTTCCACGCGGAGAGGCGGGTTTGCAGTTCAGCGTCGTCGATCAGCAGCTCGATCCGGCGTGCGTCCACATCGAGCAGGATGCGGTCGCCGGTTTGAACGATCGCCAGTGGGCCGCCGACGGCTGATTCCGGGGCAATATGCAATACGATTGTGCCAAAGGCTGTACCGCTCATGCGGGCGTCGGAGATGCGCACCATGTCTTTGACTCCCTGGCGCGCGAGCTTCATCGGTATCGGTAGATAGCCAGCCTCGGGCATGCCCGGCGCGCCTACCGGGCCTGCGTTGCGCAAAACAAGAATGTCATCGGCATCGACATCAAGGTCGGGCAGGTCTATGCGCGCGGCCATATCTTCTATTGAGTCGAAGACGACCGCACGTCCTGTATGCCGCATCAGTTCCGGGGAAGCCGCCGATTGTTTGATGACGGCACTGTGTGGCGCAAGATTGCCGTGAAGAATCGCGATCGCGCCGGAGTGCTTCAGCGGAGCAGCCACGGTGCGAATTACATGCTGGCCGGGTACGCGTTCCGCCTTGGCAATCACGTCGCAGATTGTGCTGCCTGAGACGCTGAGCGCATCTAGATCAAGAAGGTCGGCAAGCTCGCGCATGAGAGCAGGCATTCCGCCTGCGTTGTGAAAGTGCTCCATGTAGTGCGCACCCGAGGGCTTGATGTTGAGCAGAACGGGGACCTCGCGCCCGATCTGATCAAAGGCGGCGAGATCGAATTTTATGCCCGCGCGGCCGGCTATGGCAGTGAGGTGAATCAATCCGTTGGTCGATCCGCCGATAGCTTGCAGCACGATCATCGCGTTGCGTACAGATGCGTCGGTGATCAAGTGGCTTGGCTTGGGTGAGCCGGAGATGGCCATCTCCGCAGCGCGCTTGCCGCTTGCCTCAGCGATGCGGCGACGGTCGGCATGGGTGGCAGGCGCGGAGGCGCTCATGGGCAGCGCGATGCCGAGCGCCTCAACGATGCAGGCCATGGTGCTTGCTGTTCCCATCACGCTGCAGGTGCCGACGGACGGGCAAAGGCGGCCACTGATCAACTCAATCTCTTCATTGTCAATTGTGCCGGCACGATGCTGGCCCCACAGGCGGCGGCAATCGGTGCAGGCTCCGACGATTTCGTTCTTATAGTGGCCGACGACCATGGGGCCGGTGGGCAAAACGATGGCTGGCAAATCCGCGCTGGCGATGGCCATCACCTGTGCAGGCAGCGTTTTGTCGCAACCGCCGATGACCACTACTGCATCCATAGGCTGGGCACGGACCATCTCTTCGGTGTCCATCGCCATCAGGTTTCGCAGAAACATTGAGGTGGGGTGAGCGAAGCTTTCGCCGATGGAGATGGTTGGAAACACCATCGGCAGGCCGCCGGCGAGCATCACGCCGCGCTTTACACTCTCGATCAAATCGGGCACGTTGCCGTGGCATGGATTGAAGTCGCTAAATGTATTAGCGACGCCCACGATAGGGCGTGTGAGGGCATCATCGGAATAGCCCATGGCTTTGATGAATGCCTTGCGAAGGAACAACGAGAATTCGGCGTCGCCGTAGCTGGTCACTCCCTTATACAAGCCCTTTTTCATCTCTCGTTTCCTCTGACCGGTTGATGCGGATTTTTGGTTTCATACCTTGGGCAGGATTCAAAAGGGTCGCGTCAACGATTGACCAATCTTGCAGGAACGAGCAAGACAATCAGAATCGCAGACGCAAGCATGCAGCCGGAAACCAGGAACAGGCCGGAATTCAGGGTGCCCGTATAGTCTTTCAAATAGCCGATGATCGTGGGGCTGAAAAAGCCGCCCAGATTGCCGGTGCAATTGACGAGAGCGATGCCCGCAGCTGCAGCGGCCCCGCCGAGGAAGGACGTGGGCAGCGCCCAGAACATGGGCAACGCCGTCACCACGCCGACCACCGCCAAGGTGAGGCCGATCATCGCAATCATCGTGCTGCCGCCCGCCCGGGTACACAATGCAAAGCCAAGGGCTGCCACGATGCAGGGAACAATGACATGCCATCGGCGTTCGCGCATTTTATCGGAGTGGCGACCTGCAAGAATCATGGAGATGAGCGCAAGCGAATAGGGCACCATGGTTAGCAGGCCGATGTCGAATGCGTCTTTGATGCCGGTTTGGCGGATGATGGTGGGCTGCCAGAATCCGATTGCATACGATCCCATCTCCATGCCGAAAAAGATCGCCCCCATCAGCCATACTCTGGAACTTGTAAACACGGAGAGGATGGTGTGGTGGGTCTTTACGCCTGCCTCTTCGCCGATCTCCGCGCCGACGACGGCCTTCTCTTCCGGGGAGAGCCATTTCGCGTTGGCCGTGCGATCGTTTAGAGAGAAGAAGATGAAGACACCGAGAATGACGGCGGGGATGGCCTCGAGAATGAAAAGCCATTGCCATCCCGCAATGCCCTGCCTGCCGGAAAAGTGGTGAAGAATGAAGCCGGAGATCGGGCCGCCAACGATGCCTGAAACGGCACTGCCGGCCATGAGCACTGCGACCATCTTGCCGCGCCGATGCGATGGAAACCAGTAAGTGAGATAAAGAATCATGCCGGGGAAGAATCCGGATTCGGCCACGCCGAGCAGACATCGGATGGTGTAGAACTGCCACGGGGTGCGGACGAGCGCGGTGCATCCGGAAACGATGCCCCAGGTTACGAGCAAGCGGCAGATCCAAACACGCGCGCCGACTTTGTGAAGAATGATGTTGCTTGGTACTTCGAACAGGAAATAGCCCAGAAAGAAAATGCCGGCACCCAATCCGTAAATTCCGTCACTGAATTTCAGGTCGCCCATCATTTGCAATTTGGCAAAGCCAATGTTTACGCGGTCGACATAAGCAACGATGTAGCCGATAAACAGAATGGGCATGATGCGCCAGGCGATCTTGCTATAGAGCGAATCGCTCACGTTGACGGCAGACGGGCTCATCGCGGCATGACTTGATTGGAACAATCGCTGCCCCATTCTGTGACGCTACTCAAATCAGTTGGGTCTCTGGCCGGCGCGAAAAGCCGCATAGCGAGCCTTGGTTTCAGCATTGGGCGGGTAGAGGCCGGGAAGGGATGCCCCCGCCTGCACCTCGCCGATAATCCACGCTTCAAGCTTTTCCTGCTCCACTGCTGCTTCAACGACGGCGTTGAGCATCGCGCTTGGAATCACGACTGCGCCATCTTCATCCGCTACGATGATATCATCGGGAAACACTGCGACCCCGCCGCAGCCTATTGGTTCTTGCCAGTTGACGAAGGTGAGGCCGGCCACCGATGGCGGCGCCGCGGCCCCTGAGCACCAGACGGGCAGGCCTGTTGAGAGCACACCTGCGAGGTCGCGCACGACTCCATCCGTAACCAGGCCGGCAACGCCACGCACCTGCATGCGTTGGCAGAGAATATCGCCAAAGATGCCTGCATCGATAATGCCCATTGCATCTACGACAGCGACGCAACCCGGCTGCATGGCCTCTATCGCGGCGCGGGTCGAGATGGGTGAACCCCAGGACTGAGGCGTAGCCAAGTCCTCACGCGCGGGAACAAACCGCAACGTGAATGCCGGGCCGACAAGGCGCTTTTGTCCAGGGCGCAGAGGCCTGGCGCCGCGCAGCCAGATGTTGCGCAGGCCCTTCTTCAACAGCACGGTAGTGAGCGTTGCTGTGGTGATGCCGGCGAGCGTCTCAATTGTTTGTTTGTCCAATTCCATTTTCATCCGCTCCGCAAATGGGTCTTTTTGAGTTTGCACTGTACATGCTAGACGCTGGTGATGAGCCCGCCATCGACGCGGATTACGGAGCCGGTGAGATAGGCAGCGCGCTCGCTGGCGAGAAACGCAACGACGTCGGCATACTCTTCCGGCTTGCCGTAACGGCCCAGAGGAATGGTGCCCGTGCTCTCAGCCGAGACTTCCTCGACACTTCGCCCTTCCCGTTTGGCCTTTGCTTCGTCGAGAAATTTGATGCGGTCAGTGGCGATGCGGCCGGGCAGAACGATGTTGGCAGTAATGCCCTCTTTGCCTACTTCGCGCGCCAGCGTCTTTGACCAGCCGACCAGCGACAGGCGCAGCGCGTTGGAGATGCCAAGATTGGGGATTGGCGCCACCACGCCAGAGGAGGTGCTGGTGATGATGCGGCCCCAGTGCCGCGCCCGCATGCCGGGGAGCACGCGGTCGGTGATGGCGATGACAGAGAGCACCATCGACTGAAAATGTTTGGTCCATAATGCTGGGTCCTGGCCAGCGGCTGGGGTCGGCGGCGGACCGCCGGTGATGTTGACGAGAATATCTACCGAACCAAATTCATTCTCAATCTTCGAGACATGAGCATCAATCCGCGACAGATCGGCAAGGTCCCATAGAAGACCGATTGATTTTGAGCCGCTACCAGCCAGCACTGCTTCAGTGCCAGCAATGGCCGTGGATTCGATGTCGGCGATTGCCACGTTTGCGCCTTCGTACGCGAGTGCTTTGGAAATTGCACGGCCCAGGCCGCCGCCGCCGCCCAGGACTAATGCCGTCTTATTCTTGAGGCCGAGATCCATTTGTTGCTCCTGTGAACGCCATCGTATCGTAGCATTCTTCAATCAGCATTGCTGTCGCGTGTGGCCTCAGTGGGGCCAGCCACTTGAGGTTCGAGGCGCTTATAGCGAGACTCCGCGCTTCCAGGGAATGAAATCGTTCTGACCGAGCAGTTCAGCCTTTGTGAACCGCTCACCGCTTGCCACGTGAATGGAAAGCTCAAGCAAGTTCTTGGCGCACTCCGCGATTGTAGTTTCGCCAGTCACGATGCCGCCAGCGTCGAAGTCAATGATGTCGCCCATTCGACCGGCTAGTGTTGAGTTGGTGGAGATTTTCAATACTGGGGCCACCGGGTTGCCGGTTGGCGTGCCCAGGCCTGTGGTGAAGAGCACGAGATTCGCGCCGGCGCCTACCTGCGCGGTAACGCTTTCAACGTCGTTGCCAGGCGTACATTGCAGCGTGAGCCCCGGCGTGGTGACGTACTCGGGATAGTCGACGACGCCGCTGATCGGGGAGACTCCACCTTTGCGCGCCGCGCCCGCGGACTTGATGGCGTCGGTCGTCAAGCCATCTGCGATGTTGCCTGGCGAAGGATTCATCTCGAACCCTGACTGCACAGCCCTGGCCCGCGCCTGATACGCCTGCATCAGGTCGCGGAAACGCTGCGCCAATTTATCGGATGTGCAGCGGTTGATCAGTTCCTGTTCAACGCCGTGCAATTCTGGAAATTCCGAGAGGATCGTCTTGCCGCCCACTCCAACCACCAAATCCGAAACATAGCCGACTGCCGGATTCGCCGAGATGCCGCTGAATCCATCCGAGCCTCCACACTGTAGTCCCAAGGTCAACGCGGAAAGCGGTGCAGGTGCGCGTGCGGTGCGGTTGGCTAATGCGAGTGCCGCGAAGGTTTCATCCAGCGCTTGATTCATCAACGCCGCATCGCGCCCCGACTTCTGTTGATCGAAGACGAGCACAGGCTTGCGCAACTCGGGGTCGCGCGCGCGCAGCTCATCCATCAACAGGCTCGCCTGCGCATTTTGGCATCCCAGGCTTAGCACTGTTGCACCGGCCACATTCGGATGATGGATGTACCCGGCCAACAGGCCGCACAGTGACTGGGCATCCTGGCGCGTTCCGCCGCAGCCCCCTTGATGGGTAAGAAATCGAATACCGTCGAGGTTCTTGAAGATGCGCTCAGAGCGGGGATGGGCCTCAGCTTCGGCAGCATCTTGGCTGTCGGCTCGTTGCCGAATCAGTTTACGCACATGCTGCCGATAACTGTTTGCGGTGGTGTAGCCCAACTCTTCTTCCAGAGCTTCTTTCATTCGATCGACGTTGCGGTTTTCGCAGAATACAAGAGGCAAAACAAGCCAGTAGTTGCGCGTGCCCACCTGGCCATCCGCGCGGTGGTAGCCCATGAAGGCGCGGTCAATCCAGGCCGAGGCGTCGGGCAGGCCAACTGAGGCAGGCTGTCGGGCGGCACTGTATGCCCCTGCACGATGGCGAATGTTTCGCGTGGAAAGCAGGCCACCGCGACCGATTGCCTCAACCGCCTCGCCCACGACCATGCCGTAGAGAAAAACCAGGTCGCCGGGCCTGAGATCAACAAGCGACATCTTGTGTTTGGCGGGAATTCTTTCAGCGACCACGCAGGAGGACGGAGACGATGCCGGGCCAAACTGAGTGAGTCTGCCGGCTTCCAACGTCTCAAGCGCCACCACTACATTGTCGCGTGTATCGAGCTGAAGAACGGTTTCCGGCATGGAGATCTTCCTTCGGTATTCGCTGAGAAGCCAGCAGGGAAAGCTGGTCCCAGCAAGGATACAACCAGAGCGAAGGAGCGGGCCAGTTGGTTGCAACGATGGTTGCTGGATCGCAGAATCCGCCGGCAGAATCCGCTCAAATGTCGCCAGGGGCAATGTGCCTTGACCATTTGTGGTTTACTGCTTTGGACCTCGGCCACGCCGGATCAGGGAGGTTACCCATCGCTAGGGCCGGTGCTGGGTGATTTAATCAGGCATGGCTTCCGAAATCAGGCCGCACAAGCCGCGCCGCATTGCGAGAATTCAAATGGCCGCGGTTTCAATTCTTTCAGTTGCAGGCATCATCAACTATATCGATCGCGGTTCGCTTGCCATTGCCAATACAACGATTCGCGCCGATCTTGGCATGTCGGCGACACGGATGGGGGTTTTGCTTTCAATTTTTTCGTTGTCCTACGCTATCTCGCAACTGCCGGTGGGGGTGCTTCTCGACCGGTTCGGCGAGCGCGTCGTTCTGGGTGCGGGAATGTTTCTCTGGTCCATCACGCAAACTGCAACCGGCTCGGTGAGAGGCTTTGCTTCGTTTGCCTGCGCCCGCATAGGTCTGGCTGTTGGCGAATCTCCATTCGTCGTCTCCGCCGTGAAGACAGTGAACGACTGGTTCGATGTCCGCGATCGCGCTACGCCGATGGGAATTGTCAACGCAGCGACGACTCTCGGACAATCCATTGCGCCGCCGCTTCTTACTGTCGCGATGCTCGCGTTCGGGTGGAGGGGGATGTTCATGCTCATTGGCGTGCCCGGCCTGCTGCTGTCGTTGGTCTGGTACGCCTTTTATCGCGATCGCAAAGATGTATCTCTGAACGGTGCGGAGAAAGACTATCTCGAGATTCCTGGCCACGGGAGCAGGTTCTCAGACATCTCGTTGTCTCAGTGGATGGGGCTGTTTCGTTTGCGTACGATGTGGGGAATGATGCTTGGCTTTGGAGGCATCAACTACACGGTGTGGCTCTATATGTCGTGGATGCCAAATTACCTTGAGGCGGAACACCACATCAGCATCGCCGCTACGGGGACAATCGCCATGATTCCATTTGCGTGCGGAGCTTTGGGAATGTTTCTCAGCGGAGTGATCGCCGACTTCTTTGTGCGACGCGGGGCTTCGCCGGTGAGGAGTTATAGAACTCTGCTAGTCAGCGGGATGACATGCGCCGCTGGATGCACCTTGCTGGTGCCGTACATATCCGGCGCAACGGGCGCAGCGTTTGGAATCGGCATGGCGCTTTTCTTCAATTATCTTGCAGGAAACGCCGGTTGGTGCCTGGCGCAGTGCATGGCGCCGGCTGGAGTTGTCGCTTCGGTTGCGACGATTCAGAACTTCGGCAGCTTCGTTTGCGCCTCATTTGCGCCTATCATTACGGGCTGGCTGCTTGATCGCACTCACTCGTTCTACCTGCCGCTAGTCATTTGCGCAATGGTATCGATTCTTGGTGCGCTCTCTTATCTATTCATTGTGAAAGATCCGATCACGGTCAGCGGACCGAAGAGAGAACTGACGGCTTCGCACTGATTTGTTCAAGCTCAAACCAAGCCGCGCCTCCAATAGGGTGGGGCGAGCTTTTTGCTTCAGATGAATCATTGGCGAGGCGGCCATTGCCAAAGATTCGAAATGCGAAATCACAACGCAATAAAAATCGCGCCATCTTCGACGGTAAGCTCGATGCCGGCGGCCTTTGCGGCTTCCTGCAGGGCGGCGTCGAGCATGACCACCGGGTCAGGGCTTACATCGATACGGCGCATCAGGCCCTCGCCCTTTTTGGCTCCCGCTGAAAGGGTGATCTTCAATCCGCGGCGCTTGCATTTGACGGGCGTACCATCTTCGAGCTTCAAATTCATCGGCTTGATATAGGCATCGATGTAATGAACCCCGATGCGCGACTTGTCGTCGGTGTGCACAGGGAGCCTGCTTGCGGCAGCCGCATTTACATCACAAAGCTTGACTTTCACGTAGGCCTCCTGTGGCTTCGATCTCTCTTGATGCCTGAAATTCGTCCATTACTTTTCTGAACGCGCGGATGTGTTCTGGCGTGCTTCCGCAGCAGGCGCCCACGATATTTACACCGGACTCGAGGAGCGGCACGAGACCTTGCACCATTTGTAGTGGCGTTTCGTCATAAATCACCTTCATGTTCTCAAGCCGGGGCTTGCCTGCGTTCGGCTGCACCATCACCGGCAAACTGGTTACGCTCTTATAGCGGATGACGGCATCGCGCGCGCGCAGCATCTCCATCCCAGTGCCGCAGTTCAGCGCAACGATGTGTGCGCCGTGTTCTTCCATGAATTCAGCAGCCCTCTCGGGCTCAATGCCCATCATGGTGCGGAAGGTTGATCCGTCAAGGGTTACGTCGTAGGCCAGGGAACCAATGATGCATTTTGCACCCGCGGTCCGGGCCGCCTCTATGCCGATCAACAGTTCCTCGAGCGACGTTTGGGTCTCGATGATGATGGCGTCCGCGCCACCGTCAACGAGTGCGCCGGCCTGCTCTTCGAATGCACTGCGAACCTGGTCTTCTGTGAAGTCGCCGAATGGCTGAAGCAAGCCGCCGAAGGGGCCAATGTCTCCGAGCACGTAACCTTGTTTTTCGCCGAAGGCCTTGCGAGCAATGTCCACGCCGGCCTTGTTCACTTCAACGACGTGATCCGCTTCGGAGTGGCGGGTGAGCATGATGCGCGATCCGCCAAACGTGTTGGTGATGATGCACTCCGAGCCAGCTTCAACGTAGCGGCGTTGGATGGCGAGCACTCGCTCAGGATGCGTGAGATTCCACGCTTCGCCGCAATTGCCCTGTTCCAGTCCAGCGAACATGAGCTGTGTGCCCATGGCTCCGTCGCCGAGCAGTGTTCGCTCAAGGATCGCTTCTTGCAAGAGTTTCTTCATAGTGTCTCCGGGTCTTCAAGCCAATTCTTTTTGTACCAGGGCGTAGTGAATCGTTTCCAGAACCAGGCCCCACTTGTGATCGCGGCTGGAAGCGTCACAATAGCAACCGGCCGCGCTGATTTTGCGCCGCCACGATAAAACGGAGTTCAATCGTTCTCCGTGCAGGGGCCGCTCGCGATCGATGGCGGACATCAGGCCCGCGGAATTCTCAATGTACTGGCACATGTGCGTGTGGCCGCTGTCGCTTGCGGCCGGGGCGCAGCGCTGATCCAATATAGGATACCCATCAGCGCGCGAGCCAAGCTTCACGTTGTAGTTGAATGCCAACGGCCGACCCATGTTGGTGCAGGTCGTTCCTTCGTAGCGGAACATTGCGTCGAGCGATCCGTCTTCGTCGATGTGCAAGGTAAGACGCTCGTCTGCCCACCGCTTCAATGCTTTCCGATTGACGCTGTACTCCGCGTCCTGGTCGAGGACCGGAATGCGAGTCGGAACCTCCTCGCCCCACGATCTTGGAGCTCGCCGATACGGCGCTCTTCTGTACTGGCATGGGCCGAACGAGCAATTCTCGCAGGGCACAAGGTCGGTGAGTCTGCGCAATCGGTCGGTGTGATGCGTCAATCCGAAGACAGCCAACAACGTCTTTTTGGGGCGCAACATGCCGGAGACAAATGCTTCCACAGTCGAAGGGAAGTGCTCTTTGCGCGTTCGCTTCAACAGTTCAAGCAAGCGCGGCTGCTCTGCAACATCCCATTCGGGATAACCGGGACTGTAGTTGGGCAAAACAGCCATGTCATGGTGCTCAGCCCAATCGCAGAGACGTGCGCCGGTTGCGGTGGCCAAATGCTCAACAACGGCCGAAGCGAATATTTCGAGGAAGAAATACTCATCCGGCTTTTCGTCCGCCCAACGTCGTCGGCTTTCCTCTTCGGCTTCAGGGCCGGCGCCAACAGCAACCAGAATCACGCTGTGCGCATCGGCTTGCTGAAGCGTACTCTGCAACCGTTTGCTGGTGAAGGTTGCGCCGTCAACGTGAATGGAGTCGCCTGCGATTTCAAAGTACTCTGCCTGGCGCGCATAGACCCAGGGCCGGGCATTTTGCGCGTACCATTCGCGCGCCCAGTTTGCCAATTCCAGAGCGCGGCCTTCGAGAACCCATCCGCGCGGATAGCCAAGAAGCCGCACATACTCCTCTATCTGTACGTTTACATCGGGAACCGTGCTGGCCAGTTCCATGGCTTCGGCTAGGTCGCGCATGGGATCGGCTCCACAGGCTTGAACTGACAGCCTTCCACAAAGAAGTCGAAGAATCCAGGGTGAGTTTCAAGGCGGCAGTGTTGAACTCTCTTTACAAGCTCTTCCAGCTCCTGACGTTTCGATTTGCTGAGCAGGGCGATGGTTGCGCCTTCAATGGCAGTGTTTCCGGCTTGAACAATCTTTGATGAGGCCAGGCTGGGCACAAGTCCGATTCGCTTTGAAGCTTCAATGTTGAGATGCCGTCCGAATCCGCCGGCAAGATAAAAGACTTCGATGTCGTCGAAGTCGATGCCGTATGTGTTGAAGACAGTATGCAGCCCTGCAACATTTGCGCCCTTGGCCTGCGCCAGCTCATTGACATCGCTTTCAAGCAGATAGACGTCGGCGTCTCCGCTTGGCGCGTTGCTACGATAGAGCGTGACCCGCTGAAGGTCATCTTCAAAGCGGCCCATATCATTCATGCGGCCGGTGCGGAGCAATTCACTCAATACATCGACGAGGCCGGAGCCACATATGCCTTCGGGCGCGACGTCACCGATGACACGGAGGCCGAAAGTTCCGTCGTTGGCAATCGCAACTTCTTCGATTGCACCATCCAATGCAGGCATGCCGCAAGCAATGGCTCCGCCCTCGAACGCCGGGCCGGCCGGGCAAGAAGCAGAGAGAATGCGGTGCTTGTTGCCAAGGATCAATTCGGTATTGGTGCCAATGTCCATGACAGCTACGAGGCGTTCTTCGTTGGCAAGGTCCACCGCGAGCATGCATGCCGCAGCGTCTGCGCCCACGTGACCGCTGATGATCGGAACGCCATACACGCGAGCTTTAGGATGAATCGGCAAGAGGCTCTGCTGCCCTGTCTGGGCCAGACTCGTGGTGGTGCGCTTGCCTTCGGCCATTTCAATTTCGGTGATGGATTGGTAAGGGTTCTGGCCTATCGAATAGACACTTTGGCGAAAGAACAAGTCGCGCATCGTGGAGTTGCCCACGACCACCATCTCAAAGATGTTCTTCGGGTCGACCGGGAACTTTTCGATTGCGTGGGTCAGATAGCCGGCCAGGGTGCGCATCAACAGTCTTCCGGGATGGTCTGTGTCGTACGCGATGCGCGACATGACTTCAGAGCCGCCGAAGCGCTGCGGATTTTCAAACGAGGTGTCGGCAATCAGCTCGCCGGTTTCAAGGTCGACCAAACGCAGGACAACGGTGGTGGTGCCGAGATCCATGGCGATGCCGAGTATCGGTCCGGTGGAGCGATCTACTTCCACGCCGTCGATCAGAATGCGATCTCCATCGCGGGTGACGGCGGGATCGATTTTGAACGCACGATTGCTGACCGGGAGGCCAAATGTTTGGCGCTCGATGCGCATATGTCCGCGACGCATGGTATGGCAGCGGACGTGTCCTTCATCCGCGGCGACAGAGGCCTGACATGCAAGGCGGAAGTTTCCCTTGAGGTGGCGCTCCGGCTCGGCAAGCGGCGAGAGCGCGCTCATGCCTTCAATCACTTCGACCATGCACTCTTTGCATTTGCCTTGCTTGCGGCAAGAAGTGGGCACGTCGATGCCGAGGGCTTCGGCGTAATCGAACAGCGATCGCTCGCCCGAAGCCTCGATAGATTGTCCGTTGATGGTGAGGGTGACGGCCATTCCTGAAGTTTCCCTACCAGCCCTTCTCTTCGAGTTCCGCTTTCAGTGCTTCCGCCACTTCTTGCGCAGAACCTTCGCGCTCTTCTTCCTCGCTCCATTTCCACTGGGCAAGGTAGTCGTCGGAGGACTGCAGTCCGCGTTTGGCGGCGAGGATATCGACCTGTTGCATGAACCTGTCAGCGAGCATGACGGTGACGTCATCCGATTCATCCTCGGCTTTGATCTGGGTGGGGATCTCCTGCCAATACAGGATCTTGTACGTTGTCATTTTGTGATTACACCTGTTCCGCAAGGCGAATAAACAGATCGACGGCCGCGGATGCGTTCGCGCCGTATCCATCAGCGCCAATTTCGTCGGCAAACATCTGGCTGATGGGAGCGCCGCCGATCGCCATTTTGATGTGAGTGAGGCCAGCCGCCTCGAAGCCGTCGATCACGGTCTTCATGTACATCATGGTTGTGGTCAACAGCGCGCTCATGCCGATGATGCTCGGCTTGAATTTTTCAGCCGCGGCCATGAATTTATCAAGACTCTGATCCACGCCAATGTCGTGCAACTCAAAGCCCGCGCCTTCAGCCATCATGCCTACCAGGTTTTTGCCAATGTCATGCAAGTCGCCGCGAACCGTGCCCATGAGCAATATGCCTTTGGGTTTGGTGGTGTTGTCTTTCGACGTGAGCAGCGGCTTGAGCACCGCCATGCCTGACTTCATGGCGCGAGCCGCAATGAGGACTTCAGGAACGTAAAGCACGTTGTGCTTGAAGTCTTCGCCGACTACGCTCATGCCGGCGATCAATCCCTCGTTCATGACTTCCTGCACGGACCGGCCCTCATCGAGCGCTGCCTGGGTAAGCCGCCCGACCTGGTCGGCATTCCCCTCGTAGAGGTACTGGTTCATCAGGGCATAATCAGGCATCGATCCTCCGCTTATCGGGCGCTTGCAACGGCGGCGCCGGCATGCTTTTCATTGAATTCCGCCAGTGCTTCAAGCATGGCCAAAACATTTTCGCGCGGCATCCCAGGGCTGACGCCGCCGCCCACTGAGAGAATGATGCCCTCGCCGCCGGAGCCTTCAAGCACCTCGAGGGTTTCGTCTTTCACTTCATCGGGCGTGCCGCGAACCGCAATCTCAAGCGGGTTCACATTGCCCATCAAACAGATCCGGTCGCCGACGCGCTGTTTCACTTCGGTGATGTGCTTCTGCTTGCCCCAGTTGAGCACGTTGAAACCGGCATCGGGCAGGTGGTCGAGGCAGGCGTCCACTTCGGCGTCATTGTGGTAAAGCTTCACCCAGTCCTTGGGAAATGCGTCGCAGATGCGCTTCAAATAAGGATGCGCGAACTCAAGATAATGCTCCTCGTTGATGAAGCCAACAATGTCGTCGAGGATGAAGATGCCCTCGACGGTATCGCCCATGACCTTGTGCTGCGCCTTGAGCCAGTCGATGATGACGCGGGTACACAGGTCGATCAACCTGTGCGCGCCCTTTGGGTCTTCGACCAGGTCGATCATGAATTCGGTGGTGCCGCGAACAAATCCGGCGGTGCAGAGCGGGCCGCGCGAAGTAACCATGGGGAGAATGTAGCCGGCATCCAAAATGCGCTGCTTGGCCATGCCTATGCGATGCAGGGTCAGCCCGGCAAAGCCGTCTGCCTCCACTTCGTACTCGGGAAAGTTGTCGATATCCTCAAGCCGATAAAGGGTGTGGTACTCGCTTGGCGTGTTGTCTTGCCAGAATTTGATCTTCGAGCCCAGGATCGATGGCTCAGCCGCCATGCCGTATTCCATCCACCAGGAGGGGATGAAGATGATGTCTGGAAACTCCTGCATGATCTTCAGGTTGGATTGGAACCAGAGTTCAGGATCAAGGAAATAGTCGAGATGCTTGATTCCGAGGTACCCAGGGATCCAAGGACTATCAATGATCATCGCCATCGGAACCTTATCCAGCTTTTCCCGACGCACTGCTTTCTTGAATACTTCCCATTGTTCCGGCCGCATAGTCTACCTCCTTGTCATCTTGGGGATGCACGCGACCGTGACCAGCTCAGAACTGGCCGACATGCAACTGCTCAGAGTTCTTCAATAGTAGCCATTCTAGCCCAGGCAGGTGACGTTGATTCGCGATATTGTTCTTGTATCGAAATAAATCGTCTCGCTATTGGGCTTGGCTCCCGATGCTCGCAATAGTAATGGATGGGCAACAAGACACACAACAGAATTTGACATCGCTCCCGGCCAAAGTGCCGAAGTGGCCGGGCCTTCCGCAAAGCCTTCCACGTGGTGCGGGATGCCTGCAGGGTTGAGGGCCAGGTTCGTCTTGGATGCCGGTGGCCATCGCAAGCACTGCACTTCCGTAGACAAGCGGGCGCATGGATTGCGTGATTGCGTCGCGTTCTGAATGCTAAAATCGCTCACATTGGAATGAAATGACAGAAGTTGCCCTCCA
>Ga0302319_10008394_pt1 | contig 20090 bp, 16 predicted proteins | sample Bog_T0_2_FD_203319 | JGI IMG/M metagenome (GOLD analysis project Ga0302319, IMG submission 203319) | Peat permafrost microbial communities from Stordalen Mire near Abisko, Sweden - Bog_T0_2 | ecosystem: Environmental > Terrestrial > Soil > Wetlands > Peat | place: Sweden: Abisko, Stordalen Mire... | reverse complement strand
CACCAACACGCGCAACCGCGTGATCAACGACTTCAGTATCAACGTAGCAACGGTGAACGGGTCCGGCTCGCAATCCACCAATAGCGTTCTGCTGAAAAGCATCTTCGGGATGGGGGTGCCGGTCAGCGGCAAAAACCTCTTCCCGTCGAACATCGCCGGACTTCCCACCTGGTACACCATTCGCGCCAGCAAGGACGGCTATGTCGCGCGCAAGCGCGATGCCGAAGTGCTCGTCGCTATCAACCCCGAGACCGCCAAACAGGATTGCCTCTCCCTCCCCGTTGGCGGCGTGGCCATCTACGAGGAAACCCTCAACCTCAAGCAGTATCGGGACGACGTGTTTTTCTATCCTGTCCCGCTGGATAAGATCACCGCCGCCATCTGCCCTGAAGCCAAGCTGCGCAAGCTCGTCAAGAACATGGTGTACGTCGGCGTCGTTGCCCAGCTTCTCTCCATCGACCTCGCCGTCGTCGAGAAGGGACTGCGCAAGCAGTTCGCCAAGAAGGTCAAGGTCTTCGAACTCAACTTCGGCGCGGTGAAGGCAGGCTTTGACTATGCTGCTGAGAAGTTTACCAAGCATGATCCCTACTTCATCGAGCGGATGGATAAGACGGCCGGCAAAATCATCATCGACGGCAACGCCGCCTGTGGCATGGGCGCGGTCTTCGCCGGTGTCACAGTGGTCGCGTGGTATCCCATCACGCCCTCCACGTCGGTGGTTGAAGCCACAACCGATCTGCTAAAGAAATTCCGCGTCACGCCGGAAGGCAAGGCCACCTTCGCTGTCGTGCAGGCAGAAGACGAGCTCGCTGCCATCGGCATGGTGCTCGGCGCAGGCTGGGCCGGCGCACGTTCCATGACCGCAACCTCCGGTCCCGGTATCTCGCTCATGGCCGAGTTCTCCGGCCTTGGCTATTATGCGGAAATCCCCGGCGTCATCTTCAACGTGCAGCGCACCGGCCCCTCCACAGGCTTGCCCACGCGCACCTCGCAGGCTGACCTGCTCTCCACCGCCTTCCTCTCTCACGGCGACACCAAGCACATTGTCTTGCTGCCTGGAAGCGTCAAAGAGTGCTACGAGTTTGGCTATGCGGCCTTCGACATTGCCGAGCGCGTGCAGACCCCGGTCTTCGTCCTCAGCGATCTTGACCTGGGCATGAACAACTGGATGTCCGAACAGTTTGCTTATCCTGACAAACCACTCGACCGCGGCAAGGTTCTCTCCGCGGAAGATCTGGAACGTCTCGGTGGCTTCGCCCGCTACAAGGATGTGGACGGCGACGGCATCGGTTACCGAACCCTGCCCGGAACACGTCATCCCAAAGCGGCTTACTTCACCCGCGGCACCGGACACACTGACTCCGCTGCTTACAGCGAGAAGCCGGAAGATTACGTGAACGGCATGGATCGTCTTGCCCGCAAGTTCGACAATGCGCGCAAACTCGTTCCGGGCCCGGTGACCGTGAAGAATGGAACCTCCAAGATCGGCATCATCGCCTACGGAAGTTCCGACTTCGCTATCGTCGAGAGCCTTGATCAAATCAAGCAGGAATACGGCCAGGATGTGGATTACTTGCGCATCCGCGCCTATCCCTTCGCCCACGAGATCCACGACTTCGTCGCCCAGCACGAGCGCGTCTACGTCGTCGAGCAGGACCGCGACGCGCAACTCGCCAGCCTGTTGAAGCTCGATCTTCCCGCGGAGCAGGTCGTCAAGCTGCGCAGCATTCTGCACTTCAACGGACTTCCGCTGGATGCGCAGACCGTCACCGAAGAGTTCGCCACCAAGGAAGGCCTCAGCAGCATTGCCGCGCCACATGTCGAAGACGTCGAAGTGCACGAAGGCGCCGTCGCCTCCTAGAGGTCTACTCCGGAGTCAGTCTCTTAGGCCTCTCTTAACGAGACTGTCATCCGGAGCGAAGCGTAGCGCAGTCGAAGGATCTGCGGTTCGGGTTTGAGCAGCAAGTGAAGAATGGGTGTCCCATCCTTGAATCGCACCTTGATTCAAGGGTGGGAAAGCACAAACAAGAAAGTAGTACTGAAAAGGATCTGATCCATGGCAACAGCAGCACCAGCACCGAAAGTCAATCACATCGGCCTCCCGGTCCTCGAGTACCGAGGCGGCAAAACCACACTCTGCGCCGGTTGCGGACACAACGCCATCTCCGAGCGCATCATCGACGCCATGTTTCAGATGGGCGTCGAGCCCGAGCGCGTCATGAAGATGAGCGGCATCGGCTGCTCCTCCAAGAGTCCGGCTTACTTCATGAGCCGCTCGCACAGCTTCAACAGCGTGCACGGTCGCATGCCCTCGGTCTCCACCGGCGCCATCCTCGCCAACCACACCATGACCACCCTGGGCGTCTCCGGCGACGGTGACACCGCCTCCATCGGCATGGGCCAGTTCGTCCACCTGCTGCGCCGCAATCTTCCCATGATCTACATCATTGAAGACAACGGCGTCTATGGATTGACCAAGGGCCAGTTCTCCGCCACCGCCGACCTCGGCTCCAAGCTCAAGACCGGCGTCATCAACGACCTGCCTGCGATCGACACATGTGCGCTCGCCATCCAGCTGGGCGCCACCTTCGTCGGCCGCTCCTTCTCCGGCGACAAGAAGCAGCTCCTCTCCATGCTCAAGGCAGCCATCTCTCACAAGGGCACCGTCATGCTCGATGTCATCAGCCCCTGCGTCACCTTCAACGATCACGAAGGTTCCACCAAGAGCTACAAGTTCATGCAGGACAACGACGAGCCCATCAACGAAATCGACTTCGTCGCCAGCTTCGACGAGATCGAAGTCGATTACAACTCTGGCGAAGCTCTCGATGTGGAGATGCACGATGGCTCCAGCCTGCGCCTGCGCAAGCTCCTCGAAGACTACGACCCCACCGACAAGGCGAGGGCCGTACGCACCTTGATGGACGCCCACGAAAGCAATGAAATCCTCACTGGCGTCTTCTACATCAACACCGAGAAGCCCAGCTTCATTGACTTGCTCAATGTTGTGGATGAGCCGCTCGGCCAGTTGCCCGAGTCCCTCACCCGCCCTCCCAAGTCCGCCCTCGATAGTCTCATGGCCAGCCTGCAGTAGGCTTCGCACATCTTCCGCAGCAAGAAAAAGCCCCGCAAGACGCAGGGCTTTTTCTTGTATGCATTTGTCATCCTGAGCGAGCGTAGCGAGTCGAAGGATCTGCGGTTGTTCCTTCTTCGCATTTTCCCTGGGTGCCACCCGTCTCGCTTTTGAGACCGGGGAGACAACAATCAACGTCGTCTCGGACTCTCACCCTTTTCTGCACAACTGCTTCATCAAGCCGCTCGCATCGAGCAGGGAATTATCGGCTCGCACTGCCCAGCGTGGGCCGCAGTCCCATGCTGTTCAACTTCGACTTGGCCTGCGAAGCTTCCGGCGTCTGCGGATGCCGCTGAATAAGCAATCGTAACTCATGAATGCCCGCATCCTTCTTGTTGATCTGCAGCAGAGCCAGACCCTTGCGCAACTGCGCGGCCGGGGCCTTGGCATTGCCAGGAAAATTCTCCAGCACCGCGTTATAGAACTTGACCGCATCGGCGTAATTCAATTGCCGGTAGGCGATCTCACCCAGGTAGAACTGTGCCGTTCCTGCCAGCTCATCCATCGGATAATAGTGCTGCACATCTTCGAACTCGGTCGCCGCTGCGGTGTAATGGGCCGCGTTGTAGTCGCGCAATCCGTCCTGGAAGGTTTCCTTCAACGGCGGAGCCACTCCGCCCCCGGAGGCAGGCGGCGCGGAATTCGCTGCCGCCGGTTGTCCGTTCATCTCCGGCGCCGCCCCTCCTCCTGCCGACGGTCCGGCTCCTGGCCCGCTCGCTCCAGTCGGGGAACCGCCCGCCGGCGTCTGCGTGCTTTGCAATTGCGCCTGCAGGTCGGAAACCGACTTGTCCAGCTTGGCGATCCGCGACTTCAACTCATCGACCGAATCGTTGAGCGACTGTACCTGGCCGGAGACTGTATCGATCTTTCCATTGCTCGCCTCGGTCTGGGCGTTGATCTTCTGTTGCAATCCGCTCACCACGACGGACATTTGGTTGGCATTGTCCGCCGTCTGCTCCACAAGGTGCTGCAACACGCCAAACCGTGTGTCCAGCGTGGACTGCAGTCGCTGCACCATGTCCAGCAGCTGTTGCACCTGCGTCTGCAACTCGATGATCTCTTTAGAAGCAGCCCGAGCTGGAGCGGCTGTGCCCATCAAGAGCACGGCGATTGCTGCGGTTGCGACGAAGCGTTTGCGGAAGGTTGTTGTCATTCTCATGGTTCACCTGCTGTCCCGAGTCTGAAGTTCCTATCAAAATTGACTGTCCACGCGTGTCCCGTTTCTGGAATTCACAACAAATTGGAGGCTGTCATTCTGAGCGAACGGGGCCCCGAACGCATTTCAGTTCGGGGGGTCCGAGCAAAGAATCTGTGTCTGTCCTTCGCCCGTTTGCAAAGAACTTTTGAGTCAGGAAACAAATGTCCCGAACGCAAAGTTGATGGGCTCCGATTCAACCTTCGTTCGCATCGACGTTAGCTCAGCGAAACGCCTCCCTACGCCCAGTGCTCACAGTCCAGTTTACTGGCCGCGCCCGGTCGCAACAACAGACTGTCCCTGATCTCGACCGGACTTCCGGAAGAAATCTGGGACAGGAAATCGCCTGCCCATTTCCGTGCCATGCGATTGCGCTTTTTCGCCATCGGGCTGCCGCTTATCGGTCGATGGTGAAACCAGCGCGCCGGTTCTGTTGCCAGCATTCTTCAGTGGACTCGGAGCAGAACGGCTTCTCCTTGCCATAGCTCAGTACCCGGATGCGATTTGCGGCCACTCCGCCTGTCACCAGTGCGTTCTTCGCCGCATCCGCGCGGTTCTGTCCCAGCGCCAGGTTGTACTCGTTGGACCCACGCTCGTCGCAGTAGCCGCCAATCACAACCTTGATGTCCGGATGGCTCACCAGATACGAAGCATCCTTGGCCAAAACGGCTTGTGCATCGCCGCGAATGTCATAGGTGTCGTAGTCGAAGAAGGCGTCCTGCACATGGGCCTTGAACTCCTCTTCCGCGCTCATGGTATTGGTCGGCACCACGACCGCCGGGGGAGGATTCACCGTGACCCGCGCTGTGGCATCGGCATTGCCGCCCGGCCCCGTCGCTGTGAGGTGGTAGCTGGTCGACGCCGTCGGAGTCACGGTCTTGACTCCCGATGTGGGCACATCGCCGATTCCGTCGATCTGCACCGTCGTCGCATCCGAAGTGCGCCACGAGAGAACCACCTGGTCACCGGCCGATATCACCGAGGGTGTCGCCGTGATCTGTGCCGCGGGTGCTTGCACCGTGGGCGGTGGGGGAGCGGTTTCAGCAGGCGGCGGCGGTAACGGCTTCTTTTTGCAGCCTGCGACTGCGACCAATGCAACAAGCAATACACAAGGTACGAACATCCGAGAGCGAGCGTTCAATGGAGTACTCCTTCCGTGATTCAAAGTGGGTCCTGATCGTGATGGGGCATTCTGCTGTCGTTCCTGCTGCGGCAAAGATTGAGGCAAACGAACAGGAGAATGCGGCCCGTGTCTTCAAATGTTGAAAACTTGTGTCATTGCTTGAGCGGCAATGCTCCTTCTGTCTTTCAAGAAGCATGACCGCTGAACTCTGTGCCAGCACGTCGCGCAACCCGGAACAAGAATGCCTCAACCCAGAAATCATAGTTCATTCCGTGGAATCGATACGTGTGATTCTGCACACTTGCCGAAACGGGGGAACTAGCTGATACACAACCTCTCAGCGGCAGTTTGTTTATCGCCTTACTTCCAACTCCAGTTGGGCATCGAGTTGTTGCCCGTGCGCGTGAGTTGCTGTTGGTGCGTTCCGTCCGGCAGCATCGTCCAAATCTCCGTCTTGCCGCCGATCGTCCGTTGAAACACAATGTGTCGATTATCCGGAGCCCACGATGGAAAATCGTTGCTGCCCGACTCGTGCGTAATCTGCAGGTAGTCCTTGCTCGCCAGGTCAATCACGTGAATATCGTCTCCGCCCGGGTCGCCGGGGCCATACTTGCGGTTCCAGCTGAACGCCAGCAACTGACCGTTCGGTGACCACGAGGGCGATACCGCATAGCCTCCGTCCGTGATCCGCTGTACGTTGGAGCCGTCGACATCCATCGTGTAGATTTGCGGCTCGCCCGTGCGCCCGCTCACCCACGCGATCTGCGCCCCGGTCCTTGGATTGAACGTCGGACCGATATTCGGCCCCTTGAAGCTGGTCAGTTTATGCAGGTTGTTGCCGTTGGCGTCCGCCATCCATATCTCCGGGTTCCCGGTCCGCGCAGAGGAAAATGCCACCTTCGATCCGTCTGCCGACCAGGCAGGGGACTGGTTGCTGCCCCCCGCCGTCCCGGCCGGAAACGCAACGTAACGGTTCAGCTCGAACGAAAACATGCGGATCGACCATCCCTCGCGTCCCATGGAAGCAAAGGCCAGCCGCGAGTTGTCCGGTGCGATGCGCGGCGAGATGGAGATACTGCCCAGATGCGTCACCGCATGCTGATTCTGCCCGTCGTAGTCCATCACCCACACTTCTTTCGTGCCGGTGCGCGTGCTGATGAAGTAGATCTTGGTCTCGGCGATCCCATTGATGCCGCCGCCCAGCCGCAGAATGATCTCATCCGCAAACCGGTGCGCAATCGTCCGCGCCGATTCCTCGCTCGCTGCTTCGTTGTAGGTCTTGGCCAGCACCTGCGGACTCACCGTGTTGCGGCTGTCGAACAGCCAGCCATTGACGCTGACCCGTCCGCCACTTGCCGCCAACGACCCAAATGCCACCATGGCCGCATTGGCCGGCGCCGCCGACCATTGCGGCAAACTGATCTCCTGCGGCGAACCTGGCGCTGCCTGCGGCGCCATACTTTTCGACACCATGTCGAAGATGCCCGCATTCTCCAGATCCGAGAACAGCGTTCCGTCGAACACCGCCTTCAGCGCCGGAACCTGCGGATCGCCACCCCCCGGCTTGAAGTCGGCCGCCGCAATCCGAATGCGGTCCGCCCCAAGATTCGTGCCCGTGTGCACCCAATCCTGCCCCTGCACCGAAATACTCATCATGCCGCTTGCAATCAGCAGTGAGCACACGGCTGGCCGGAATCGCTGCGCAATCCTTTGGGAAAATTCCATCATGTCGAAAAATGTCCTTCCTCGATCCGCTCGCTCTGCACATCCTGGCCAGAGGTCCGGCTCTCCACCCTACTCGCTCCAAAGCGGCCCGCTCGCCCCGTCAATACGTACAATCATAAGTCACATCTAGCCACTGGTCGTTCGACTCGCGCGGCAGATCCCCGAAGGTGTCCACACGCTGCGTAGCCAGCAGGCACGAGCGATCCAACGTCGGGCTTCCGCTTGCTGTATTGATGCGAAACTGCGTCGGCACGCCTTGGCGGCTCACCCGGAAGTAGATCTGCACCGTCGCCCCTTTGGGCGTCCGCGGGTCCACCTGGCCGCGCATCCAGTTCTGGCTCACCTTGCGTTTGATCCCTTCCACATACCAGGCAAAGCGGCTGCCAAAGTCTCCGTTCGTCACGCTCACCGGCTGATCCGCCTGGGCAGACTGCGCGAACGTTGACCGTGCCAGCTTCGATCCCGCCTGCTCGCCAAACTCCGCCCGGTTGTCTTCCTTCGGCTGAGGCTGTTTCGGAGGAGTCTTGGGAGCTGTCTCCTTGGGCTTCTGCTGCTTCGGCTCCTTGCCCTGGATGGGAATCGCCTTCTCGTCTTCCGCAGCCTCTTCCTTCGCTTTCGGGGGGGCTGGCGCCTCGCTCGGCTTCTCGGTCGGCAGCACATTGTCGGTCTTGGGATGATCGGCGGGCAGCGGAATTGCGCTCGAATCCAGGCTCACCTGGATCGCGCTCCCCGCCCCCGGACTTCCCCAGAAATTATGGTGAAAAAATCCGTTCAGGAGCCCGTAGAGCGCCACCGAGCCGAACAGGATTCCGTGCAGCACCAGCGAACCGGTCGCAGGCGCTGCAATAGGATCGGGCGTCAGCTCCCGCTCCAGTTGCTCGCCGCCTTCCAGTACGCTGCTCATCGATTCGCCCGAGGATTTCTGGCCAGGAGTCTCCTGGTCATTCGAGTTGCCAAACTCTCGCACCGCGCCCCTTACTTCTCCGTCGACACTTTGGCTTCCAGAGGCTGGGTCACAATCGAGACATTGGTTATGCCTGCCTGCTTCACCGCGTCCATCAAAGAAGCAAATGCCCCAAACGGAACCGACTCATCCGCGCGCAGGTAAATGATCTGGGTCGACGGGTCCGTTCCTTGCTGACGCAGTCTCCGCGGCAACTCGTGAATATTCACTGCTTCGTCGCCCAGAAAAACCTGTTGGGCCTTGTTGATGGTCAGCACCAGCCGCTGTTCCGTGATCTCTTTTACAGTGCGCGTCTTTGGAACGGCAACTTCAATGCCCGACTGCAGCACCGGCGCGGTGATCATGAAGATCACCAACAGCACCAGCACCACGTCCACCAGCGGCGTAATGTTGATCTCTGCCAGCGACGACCGCGTTTGTCCGTTGCTACTTGTAAACGCCACGTTCCGCCTCCCGAGGGGGTTCGGGGCTGGGTGGCCTTGCCGGCGCAGCGCCGCGCGCCGGCATCTCTTCCAGGGAGTTCAGCAGTTCGCGGCAGAAGTCGTCCACTGCCGAAGCAAACACGCGGATGCGCGCCGTGAACTGGTTGTAGGCAATCACCGCCGGCACCGCGACAAACAAGCCCGCCGCCGTGGTGATCAAGGCCTCGGAAATGCCCGGTGCGACCGCCCGCAGCGTGGCCGCGCCTGCTGATCCAAGGCCGTGAAATGCGTCGATGATGCCCACCACCGTGCCGAACAAGCCCACAAATGGGCTGACCGAAGCGATCGTTGCCAGCCACGTCATCCGCCGTTCCAGTGCCGTCACCGCTTCGCTCGCCGCTGTCTGCGCGGACCGTTCTAGTGGAACAAGATTGCGCGGTGGACCGGAGCCGCCCGTTTGTCGCCGATAGGTTTCGTATACGTCCTCGTATACCTGGGCCAGGGGGCTCGCTTTGCAATCCACGGCCAGCGCCGCGATCTCCTGCAGCCGGGTCGCCTTGCGGAACGCGCGAATGAACCGCCGGCTCTCCTTCGTGGCCTTGCTGAACGTGGAGATCTTGCCCAGGATGACAGTCCATGAATAGAGGCTGGCAAGCAGCAGAAGCACCAACACGCCTGAAGCCACAAAGCCAATATTGCCAAGCATATCTGCGATCGCACTCGGTCCCGACGCGGGGGTAGGGACAGCGCCACCGTCAGCCTGGAAGATGACGAGCAGGGCAGCGTTTAAAATCGTCATTCACCTCATGAAGCAGTGTTCTGGCATCGCACCCAAGTTGGGCGTAACCCCCAACTCGCAATCGGTTCACCGCTTCATCCACGGTATCAGACGAGATAGCCCGTTCCAAGTTATCGATATGGTGCAGCGGCAACGTTCGCGGGCGCCCATCCGGCGTCATGCCCCTGTCTCAAATCCCCAGTCTCGGATCGTCGCCGGGAGGGTCGCCCCTGCCGAAGCAGCGGCCTCGTCGGGCTCCAAGCGCTGCCCGACCGGTGCGCAAGTGCCCCGCAGTGCGTTCAAACTTCCGGACGACCCAAGAATCCGTCTTCATATCGCGCTGTAAGATTAAGCGCATATAATTCGCGCGTACGCCGCACGTATATAAAACAAGGGGCCTCTATGAAAAGTAAAATCCAACTCTTGAGCCTGTTTGCAGCACTTTGCGCGGGCTCTGCGTCAGCTCAAGTTGCCTATGTCTACGTCCCCACAAACCTCGGAATCTACGCCTACAGTGCCTCCTCCGCTGGAAAGCTCACTCCGATCAAAGGCTCTCCCTTCAAGGAAACCACCGGTCTGGCGGTTGGCACCAACGGAAAGTACTTCATTACTGTAGGCACCGATTGGGTGCATGCCTACGCCATTGCCGCGGATGGCGCGCTGGGTAGCCAGGTCTCCCAGATCAACACCCAGAATTACGGCGGTGCTCAGTGTGGAACCACCGCCAGCGGCAAATTCAATCACAACGGAATCGACATCTTTGTCGAGCTTGCCGGCGCAACCGACAGCGACGGAAACCTCGTGTGCGATGACATCCAAACCTACAGCATCAGCTCCAAAGGTGAGCTGACGTTCAAAGGCGATCTGGTCTTCAGCAGCGGCTCCACCGTCGAAGGTGCCACCTTGCCCTCCTTCATCGGCACCAACAAATATGGCTTCAATCTGGAGTTCTATTCCGGATACGACGCCGATCCCGGCGATATCCCCTCCTACTTCAACACCTTTCAAAGTGAACCATCCGGAGCGCTCGAATTTGCCCCAAACGCCAGTGTCAGCGGTCCGATAGCGGGGGGAGGCAACGGCAGCTACAATCCCTATGCTTTCACCGCAGACCCCACCGATCATCTGGCCGTCATGGTTGAGTCGGGAATCGGTTCTTTCGGCTGCTTCTGCCAGATGGCGAGTTTTACCGAGACCAATGGCAAACTTGTCTCCACCAACACCTGGGAGAACATGCCTTACTGGCCGGACACCTGGACGGGCCCGCTTCTTATGTCCCCGTCTGGCAAGCTGCTGGCCCTTGGCGTGGCGCCGGGGATCCAGTTATTCCATTTCAACGGCGCCAACCCCATTACTCCCTACACCGGCATCATTGGAGAATCAGGCGGACACATCAGCCAGGTCGCATGGGATAACGCGAACCACCTCTACGCCCTGAACTTGAACAGCCACAATCTCCACATCTACGACGCCACGCCCACCAGCGTGAAAGAGGCTTCTGGATCGCCTCTCTTGATACCGAATGGAGCCCAGCCCACCGGAGGACTGATCGTTCGCGCTAACTAGGTGCCGGATCGCTTCAAGTCCTGCCAACTCGGGTTAACCCGGGCTTTCTCGCGTTTTCTCCAGACCTCCGTGCCCCAGCCTTCCGCAGTCTCACCGCGGAAGGCTGGGATTTTGATGGACCTCAGAACGGCACAATGCCGGCCCTCGGCATCACTTCAAGATTTCGCCCCTCTTCACCTCCAGCGACGTGTTCTCCAACCGTAGCCGGATCGGCAAGCCTCCCAGCACGGGCGCCGCATCGCGCACGAACTTTTCGAAGCCCGCCACCATCTCGGCATCGTCCCAAATCCCGTCCCCCACAACGAACGCCAGTGTCGTCTCGTTACTTTCCCGCGAGAGAAATACGTCCGCGCCCTTGCCCACGAAGAATTCCGCCGTTGAAAGCGATCGCGCCAGACCCTGCGCCTGGACATCGGTGGCCGCACCGGAGTAGTAAACATGGTCGTTGCCGGTCGAAAACTTGCCCACGATCGATTCACGCTTCACCCCGTGGTCCTCATCCACCAGCAGCACTTTGATCGGAAACCCGCCCACTGCGGGAGCAGCCTCCCGAGCCACTTCATCGAACGATGCCACAATATCCGGCTTGTCCCAGATCCAGTCCCTCACGACAAAGGAAATCGTCCTTCCCGCAGCGGTTTTATCCAGGATCACCGTGCTCCCGGTGTCCGCAAAATAGCCATTGGCCTTCAGCTCCTTGCCCAGGACCTGCGCGTCCGATTCGGTTGCCGAACCCAAGTAGTAAACTTCATCCCGCGTGCCGACCACGACCTTCGGGGAACGGCCCAATCTCCTGGACGAAAGGAGCCCTGCCCCAAGAACCAGGGCCGCCAGCAAAATCGCGTAAGCAAGCCCGACTCCAAAAGCGCGCCAGCGCGACTCCACCCGTCCGCCCCGCACCACAAGTTCCCCCACCGCGCCTCCCTGAAGGTTGCTGGCAACGCTCTGCATGGCGAACACCAGCTTCTCTCCGGCATTCGTTTCACTCTCGGGAACGAGTTCCCTCACTGAGTGAGCGCGTTTTCAGCTGAAACTGCGTCAAAGCCAGCCTCACTCTTCGTGCTATGCTGCGCTCGGAAAGCCATGCACGTCCCTTCGCTTACCATGGTTCCTGTGCAGGTTAGGTTCCTCGAGGGCTCCAAAAGATGCTTGTAGAACTGCGCGCGGAAAATTATGCGGTGATCGACCACGCCATCGCCGTCTTCGGGCCCGGGCTGAACCTGCTCACCGGGGAAACCGGCGCCGGCAAATCCATCCTCGTGGATGCGCTCGCCCTCCTCATGGGCGGCAAATCCTCGGCCGATGTCGTCCGTCACGGCGCGGAGAAGGCCGTCGTCTCCTGCGTCTTCGAAAGCACAGCAGGCGCGGAGCACATCCTCGAGGAAAACGGGATCGACGCCGAAGGCAACGAGATCATCCTCCGCCGCGAGATCCTGTCCTCGGGCAAGGGCCGCGTCTTCGTGAACAATCAGCCCGCCACCGTTGCCGTTCTCAAGCAGCTGGCGCCCGAGCTGGCGCTTGTCCACGCCCAGAGCGAAACCCTCTCCAGCTTCGATCAGACCCAGCAGCGCATCCTCCTCGATCGCTTTGCCGGCATCTCCACCGAAGCCGTCGCGGACGCCTACGCCCGCTGGCGCAAAGCCGATGCCAGTCTCCGGGAACTGATCGAAGGCGAACAAGACCGCCTGCGCATGGTCGACCTGTGGAGTTATCAGCGCAAGGAAATTGCCGACGCCCGTCTTGAATCCAACGAAGACGAGACCCTGGAGACCGAGAAGCGCGTCCTGGCCAACGCCGAGAAGCTCTACGCGGCGGCCATGAGCGCCTTCGAGCAACTCTACGAAGGCAGCTCGTCCGCCGAAGTTTCTCTGCGCGCCGCAACTCGACAGGTCGAAGAGCTATCGCGTTACGACGCACGCTTCACGGAGTTCGCGCAACAACTGGAGTCGGCACGCGCCACCGTCGGCGATGTCGGCGGGAGCCTGCGCGACTACGCCGAAGGCATCGATGCATCTCCCGAACGCCTCGCCGAAATTGAAGACCGCCTGGCCGTACTCGATCGACTGAAACGCAAATACGGCAAGACGGTCGCCGAGGTCATCGCCTTCGGGGAAGACGTCGCAGCCAAGCTAGCCGAAGTCGAAGATAAAGACGAGATTATTACGAAACTCAAAGTCGAATTGAACGCCGCCGCCGCGAGTTATCGAACCACCGCTGCGTTGTTGCACGTGGAACGAAAGGCCGCCGCCACCAAGCTCGCTAAACTCGCGGAATCGCAAATCAACTCGCTCGCCATGAAGGTTCGCTTTGAAATCGCCGTGCACTCCGCCGATGCAGGCCCGGACTTCACTCCCGGCAATACGCACTCAATTGCTTGGCGGGCTTTAGCTCCTGAGGTCGGCTCGTCGCAAATCGACGCAGACACCCAATGGACCGCCACCGGCTGGGACACCGTCGAATACCGCATCGCCACAAACCCCGGCGAGCCCATGAAGCCCCTGCACGAGATCGCCTCCGGCGGCGAAATGAGCCGCGTCATGCTCGCGCTCAAAGTCAGCGTCGAAGACCACGCCGCCAAGCCCAAGAAGAAATCCGCTACCCCGCGTACCCTGGTCTTCGACGAAATCGATATCGGCATCGGCGGTCGCGCCGCAGAAGCTGTCGGTCAAAAGTTGAAGGCCCTCAGCCGTGTCCAACAGGTTCTCTGCGTGACCCATTTGCCCCAGATCGCCGCCTTCGCCGATCAGCATTTCCTCATCGACAAGCGCGAAGCTGCCGGCCGTACCAAGACCCAGATCCGCCTCCTTGACGACCGCGCCCGCACCCACGAAGTCGCCCGCATGCTCAGCGGAGCCAAAGTAACCGACACCAGCCTCCAGCACGCCGGCCAAATGATCGCCGCCAGTCGCTGATCCGCTTCTCCGTTAGCTCCAATCGGCGGGAGGCAAGTATGCAAGCCAAAAAAAGTCTCATGGTCGTTGCGACGGTTTCCCCCGAACGCTGGTTCCACAAACCATCGTCCCTGCGATCGCGTTGGCGCTCCATTCTTCCCTATCTCTTCCATGCGCCCCGTTGGTATACTGGGAGATGTGACCACAACTGCTCTCGATTCCATCTCCAACGGAAACCACACCGAGACTTCCCCCAGTCAAAAACGGGTGCTGTTGCTGAAGCCACGCGGCTTCTGCGCCGGTGTGGTGCGCGCGATCGACATTGTCAAGATCGCCCTGGAAACCTTCGGCGCGCCCATCTACGTGCGCCGGGAGATCGTGCACAACCGCTACGTTGTCAACGAATTGGCCGAAAAGGGCGCCATCTTTGTCCACGAAATCGACGATGTCCCCGACGGACAGCGCGTCATCTATTCCGCCCACGGCGTCTCCCCGGCCGTCCGCGAGCGCAGCAAAGGCCGCGGCCTCAAGGTCATCGATGCCACCTGCCCCCTGGTGACCAAGGTTCATATCGAAGCGGTCAAGTTCGCCCGCGACGGCTATTCCCTCGTGCTCATCGGGCACCGCGACCACGACGAAATCGAAGGCACCCTCGGTGAAGCTCCCGATGTGACCCAAGTCGTTTCGAATGTGGCTGAGGTCGCCGAACTGGTGGTGCCCGACCCAAATCGCGTCGCGTATCTCACCCAGACCACCCTCAGCCTCGACGAGGCACGCGACATCATTCACGCGCTGAAGGAAAAGTACCCGAACATCGCCGGCCCCCACTCACAGGACATCTGCTACGCCACCGAGAACCGCCAGGTCGCTGTCCGCAATGTTGCTCACGATGCTGGATTGGTCCTGGTTGTCGGTTCCACCAACAGCTCCAACTCCAACCGCCTCGTGGAAGTCTCGCGGAATCTCGGCACTGTCGGCTATCTCATTGACAACTCGCAGGCCATTGACCCCAAGTGGCTGGTCGGCGTCAACACGGTTGCCGTGACCGCTGGAGCTTCTGCTCCCGAAGTGCTCGTCGAAGACGTCGTCAATTATTTGCAACTAAACGGATTCGATAGCGTCGAAGAGGTTGAAGTCATGCCGGAGAACGTACGCTTCGGTCTGCCGCCGGAGATCATTCAAGCCATTGGCAACGCAAGTGGTACGCAGAGGCTTCCGGTCAACTAGTTTGTAGGCTGAAGAGCTTCCGTGCCCACCCTTGCGCGTTCGTGTTCGCGCAAGGGTGGGAAATCCAAACCCTTCATCGGTCACGTTTTTGCACAAGATCAGCGAAGGCGAAGAATCTGCGGTTGTTCTTCTGAGAGGGCTCTGCACAATCCGGGGCCAAAGTACAAGTCATGGTCGGTATTTCTGTACGGCCGAGGCGCTTTCAATCGAATGAGTAATCAGCATGGAATCAAGCAATCCGTAACGGCAGCCGCCCGGCCTATTTCAGCTGCCCCGGCTAAAGTTGCGGTGCCGCGCTTTGGACGCATGGACGCCGACCTGGCCGAAGTCGATTCAGCCATCGACGGCTCCCGCGAGTACATCCTCTCCAAGCAGCATCCGGACGGCTACTGGTGCGGCGAACTCGAGGCCGACTCCATGCTCGAGGCCGACTACATCTTCCTCCACACCCTCCTCGAAAGCGGCGATCCCGGCCGCCTGCAGCGCGCCTTCACCGAGATGATGCGCTACCAGAACGAGGACGGCAGCTGGAGCCTCTATCCCGGTGGCCCTGGCAACATCTCGCTCTCCGTCAAATGCTACTCGTCGGCCAAGCTCATGGGCGTCGGTGTCGACGATCCGCGGCTGGTCAAGTGTCGCGAGTGGGTGCTCGCGCACGGCGGCGTCGTCGCGACCAATACCTTCACCAAGATGTATCTCTGCGCCCTCGGCGAATATGACTACGACGCTGTTCCCGCCATTCCGCCGGAGATTGTCCTCTTTCCCAACTGGTTCTACTTCAATATCTACGAGATCTCCTCGTGGTCCCGCTCCATCCTCGTCCCGCTGGCCATCATCTACGCCAAGAAGCCCTTCAAGCGCATTCCGCCTGAGCACTGCATCGATGAGCTGTATGTCGGAGGCCGCGCCAACGCCGCCATGCGCCTCAAAATGGACCGCAAGCGCATCGTCTCCTGGCGCAACTTCTTTCTCATCGTTGACCGCATCCTCCATTTTGCGGAAGCCGTCCACCTTCGTCCCCTCCGCACTTTTGCTCTCCGCAAGGCGGAGCAGTGGATGCTTGCCCGCCTGGAAATGACCGACGGCCTCGGCGCCATCTACCCTGCCATGCTCAACGCCATCATCGCCCTGCGCTGTCTTGGCTACTCCGAAGACGATCCCCAGGTCATCCGCGCCCGCGACGAGTTCGAAAAGCTGGGCATCGAGCAGCCCGCTTCCGAGTCGGTTTCGGAGCCGACCTTCCGCATGCAACCCGCTGTCTCTCCTGTTTGGGATACCGCCCAGGCCGTCTGCGCCCTCGGCGAAGCCGGCGTCCCTCCCCACGATCCGCGCCTGCTCAAAGCCGTCGACTGGATGCTGGCCAAGGAAGTCCGTCACAAAGGCGACTGGTCGGTAAAGGTCCCCAATACTGAGCCGGGCGGCTGGTACTTCGAGTTCAACAATGAGTTTTATCCGGATACCGATGACACGGCACAAGTTCTGCTCGCTCTTGCCAAGGTGGAGAACCCCCGCGAAGCCTACCAGCACAACGTAGCCCAGCGCGCCATCGCGTGGGAATTCGCCATGCAATGCAAAAACGGCGGTTGGGGAAGCTTCGACAAAGACAACACCAAGATGATCTTTCAGTACATCCCCTTTGCCGATCACAACGCCATGCTCGACCCACCCACCGTCGACATCACCGGCCGCATCCTGGAAATGCTCGCCGCCTACGGCTATACCCGCGACGACAAGCGGATCCAGAAGGCCATCAAGTTCATCCTCAGCGAGCAGGAACCCGACGGCAGTTGGTTCGGCCGCTGGGGCGTCAACTACCTCTACGGGACCTTTCTCGTCCTGCGCGGCCTGGAAGCCATCGGCATGGATCATCTCGAGCCCCAAATCCAGCAAGCCGCGGAGTGGATTCGCATGGTGCAGAATCCCGATGGCGGCTGGGGTGAAACCTGTGGTAGCTACGACGATCCCGACACCCGCGGAGTCGGACCCAGCACCCCCTCGCAAACCGCATGGGCCCTGCTCGGCCTGCTCGCCGCCGGGGACGACCGCTCCGACTCCATTGCCAAAGGTGTCCGCTGGCTCCTTACCCGGCAACAACCGGACGGCAGCTGGGATGAGAGCACGGGCGAAGCTTGGACACGGCAAGCCTTGTACACTGGAACAGGCTTTCCCCGCGTCTTTTACCTCTCTTACGAGATGTACCGGCAATACTTCCCGCTCCTCGCCCTCACCGGCTACAAGCGGGCCATGGAACGGAACAGCAGCTCTTAGCCTTCAGCTTCTAGCTGCTAGCGCTAGGCAGTCGACTCATCCGCTGTTGTGGCATTTCTTAATAGCTGACGGCTAAAAGCTGACAGCTGGTTCTTTGGAGGTTCTACCAAGAATGGCGATACCCATCTCCCAGGTGTGGACAGTCGTGAAGTACGTCTGGAAGCAGAAGCTCACCGGCAAGAAGCGCTACCCGCTGGTGCTCATGCTCGAGCCTCTCTTCCGCTGCAACCTGGCCTGCGCCGGCTGCGGCAAAGTCCAGTATCCGCCCCACATCCTCAAGAAGCAGCTCACGCCCGAAGAGTGCTTCGCCGCCGTGGAAGAATGCGGCGTGCCCATGGTCTCCATCCCCGGTGGTGAGCCTCTCCTGCATCCGCAAATCGTCGAAATCGTCAACGGCCTGGTCGCCCGCAAAAAGTACATCTACCTCTGCACCAACGCGCTCGAACTCAAAAAGCGCATCCACGAGTTCACGCCGTCGAAGTACCTCACCTTCTCCGTCCACCTCGACGGCCAGCGCGAGCACCACGACTTCAGCGTCTGTCGCGAGGGTGGCTACGACATCGCCATTGAAGGCATCAAGGAAGCCGTCAAGCGTGGCTTTCGCGTCACCCCCAACTCCACCTTCTTTGATGGCGCCGACCCCAACTCCATTCGCGCTTACTTCGACGAGATCATGGCCATCGGCGTCGAAGGCATGGTGCTCTCCCCCGGCTATAGCTACGACAAGGCGCCCGACCAGTCGCACTTCATGGGCCGCGCCCGCGTCCGCAAGCTCTTCCGCGCCGTGCTCTCCAATCGCAAGAAGTCGTGGAAGTTCAACATGTCGCCCCTGTTCCTTGAGTTCCTGATGGGTGAGCGCAACTACGAGTGCACCCCCTGGGGCTCGCCCGCCTACAACATCTTCGGCTGGCAAAAGCCTTGCTACCTGCTCCAGGACGGCTACGTCGATACCTTCAAGGAGTTGATGGAAGACACCAAGTGGGAGGAGTACGGAGTCGCCAGCGGCAACCCCAAGTGCGCCAACTGCATGGTCAGTTGCGGCTACGAGCCCACCGCGGTCATCGACGGCTTCTACTCGCTCAAAGGCCTCTGGGCCATGGCCAAGGGCAACTTTAGCCTCTACAAGAACGAGCACGCCCTCAAGCAACTGAACGAGTGGCCCTCCCATGCGCCCGCTTCGTTGGTCCAGATCGCAGAGTCCGCTCGCGCCACCGAAGAAATCAACGTCTGATCGACCTGAATTCATCCCGGCACTCACCCACTTCAAGAATGCGGGTGTCAAGAATGCGGGTGCCCCATCCGTTCCGCAGTTTTATCGCGGAATGGGTGGGAGAGCACGAACCTGGGCCTGAGATTCACCCCGGCAAACACCGAACGCGATCCATGGGGCTCCAGCCCCCGAGGAAAAGAAACATGAGCGCCGAAGTCCTGAAATACACACGCCAGGAAATTGAAGATCTCGAAGTCGCCCCCGGCTTCGACCGGCAAAACCTCGAAGGCTCAGTCCCCACCCTCGCCACCGACGCCGAGATCCGTGAAGCCCTCGAAAAGGCCTTCGACTACCGTGGCGACGTCACTCTCACCCTCAAGTCAGGCGAGCGCATCGAGGCCTACATCTTCAACCGCACCACCGGCGCGACCCTCGCCGACTCCTATGTCACATACTTCACTCCCACCGCCAACGACAGGCGCAAGGCGAGCTACGCCGACATCGCCCGCCTCGAGTTCACCGGTAAAGACCGCGCCGCCGGCAAACACTGGGAAGCCTGGGTCGAGAAATACAACCAGAAAAAAGCCGCCGGCGAAAAGAACATCGCCCTTGTCCCCGAAGCGCTGGACTAGGTACCGAAAATCGGTTTGGGAGGCATCCGCCTGGATCCATCTGCGTAGCACCCCCAATCAGGTCAGCAACTTCTCCAATTCGGCTGTCAGTCCTTCGAATCTTCCGAAGAAGCTTTCGATCATTGCTTGCAAGAACGCGTTCCTATCAAGCCGTTCAAACGCGAACGGACGGTCGGCTGTTGCTCCTATCAATCCTAAAAATGCGAGTTGTGCGCGCCCGTTTCCCTCTCGAAACGGGTGAATCGCATTCAGTTCTCCGAGGAACCGGGCAGTCTCTCTCGGAAATTCGCTCCGGCTCTTTTCGGCAAATGCTTCTCCGCCACGAATGGATCGAAAGAGAAGATCCATCTGTGCAGGGATGTGTTCCGGATAGCAGAATGCGTTGCCGCCCTTCGAGGTGCGCACCGTTCGGTACTGCCCCGCCCAATCATAAACGTCTTGAAAAAGATGGTGATGAATGCTGCAATAATGGGCGGGATCGAATGTGCCACGCGGCAGGGGCTCTTCGGCGCGAAGCGTGGAGATTTCAACCTCGAACGCCTCCAAAATACCGGCGTCTCGTAGGTCCAAACGGTTGCGCAGAACAGACGTACCGGGAAAGGCGTAGGGATCGTCGAAGGCGTCGTAGCCCTCTGTCATGCGCGATTCCGCAATTGTGCGAACGCTTCAATCGTCTCTGCCCGCCGCACTTCCGAAGGAAGGCCCTGAGTCCGCTCCATACGCTCTACGCCATCTGAGTCCACCTTCAGTCCCTCGACCGCCGAAATAGCCGCAAATCTCCGCTTTCCTAGCACAAAGAGTCCGAGCTTTGCTATATCCTGATCGGTTAGATACACGTCCGATAGAGTGAAGGTGTTTCGAGTTGCAAGATCGTTCTGCATTTTGCTGATGCGCTCTTCATCAACATTGATCGAGCGCATGGAGACCGTCAAACTGTCCAGGCTATCGAACATGAC
>Ga0302319_10008390_pt1 | contig 20102 bp, 16 predicted proteins | sample Bog_T0_2_FD_203319 | JGI IMG/M metagenome (GOLD analysis project Ga0302319, IMG submission 203319) | Peat permafrost microbial communities from Stordalen Mire near Abisko, Sweden - Bog_T0_2 | ecosystem: Environmental > Terrestrial > Soil > Wetlands > Peat | place: Sweden: Abisko, Stordalen Mire... | reverse complement strand
GTATGGTGCATCGTCCCGCGATCTATGAACTGAATGGGGAGCAAACTCTGGACCAGGTTCTCAATTTAGCCGGAGGAGTGCTGATCTCAGCCAGCCTGAATCAGATCAATGTGGAACGAATTGAAGCGAACCAACGCCGCACCATGTTCAGCTTGCAACTTCCAGACAATGCGGAAGGGATAAAAAAGGACATTGCCGCGTTCCACGTACGAGGTGGTGATGATGTTGTCATCTCACAGATTCTTCCGTACAACCAGCAGGCGGTCTTTCTTCAAGGGCATGTCTATCGCCCCGGAAAATATCCGTATCACGATGGAATGACCATTAACGATCTCCTGCACTCCTATCAGGATGTGATGCCCGAGCCGGCGAGTCATGGGGAAATCACTCGTCTGCTTCCGCCTGACTATCGGCCGGAGACCATAAGTTTCGACGTGCCCGATGTGCTTCTCGGCAATGATCCTATCCCCCTGCAGCCTTTTGATCTAGTCCACATTTTCAGCCGCTACGAGATTGATTCACCTACGGTTACGATTGAGGGCCAGGTTCTTCGTCCAGGCAAGTATCCGTTGTCTCAGGGGATGACGGTGACTCAACTCATAAATATGGCTGGGAACTTTGATCGCAGCGCTTACCGGGACGAAGCCGGACTTTCAAGCTATGTTGTGGAGAATGGCCAGAAGGTCCTGACCAACCATTCTGTCGTCGATTTGCAAAAGGCACTGAACGGAGACAAGAGTGCAGATCCGCTGCTTAAACCTGGCGACCTCGTCAGCATAGAGCAATTGGCTGGTTGGCGGGATATTGGTTCTTCCGTTAAGCTAACTGGTGAAATCGAGCATCCTGGCAACTACGGCATTGAATCCGGGGAGCGCCTCAGTTCGGTGCTCAAGCGTGCTGGAGGCTTTCGGTCAGACGCATATCCAGCGGCTGCTGTTCTCGATCGCGTACAAGTCCGCGAGCTGGGCGAGCAAGCCCGCCAGGAGATGATTCTACGAATCGAAACTACGCCGATTGAATCTCAGTCGAGCGTAACCGGTACGCAAGATCAGACAAGCTTGGCCGCGCTCCAACTGCAGCGGCAACAGGTTCTTACCAGTCTCCGCAATCACCCGGCAAGTGGCAGGATGGTGATCAATATCTCAGAGGACGTCAGCAAATGGGAAAATACATCTGCGGACATTGAACTTCGCGCAGATGACACAATCGTCATTCCCAAGCGTCCCTCTTTTGTTTTGATAAGTGGTCAAGTCTATAACGCGGTATCGATAAGCTATGTTCCTGGAAGAAATGTTGGCTGGTATCTAGCGAAAGCTGGCGGATCCACCCCATCGGGCGACAAAAAGCACATCTTCGTTCTGCGTGCGGATGGATCGGTAGTTGCGCACGGGGGGGGCTGGGGCAACGGTAGTGTTATGAATATCCGGATGAGGCCCGGCGATACAATCTACGTTCCAGAGAAATCAATTGGTGGCTCACAGGTATGGCGGAACATCATAGCAACTGCCCAGGTCTTCACGGCTGCCGCGCTGCCTCTAGCCGCTGCTGGGACGTTATAACGGCAAATGCAGCTTCTGGAGCTTTTCGTAAAGCTTTCTGCGCAAGTTTCCCTGTGATGTCACTAAATCTATCAATCTTTATGGAAACTCTCTACTCTCGTGCAATCCTTCACAGTATTCACATGGGCCATACTGGATCTATCTATCTTTGCAATGCAGGTATGTGTGCCCAAGCGTCTATCACTGATCTCATAGGCGCAACCTATCAGTCAGTGAGATCAGTGATGGACGTCATCTGAAGATTGCTCGTCTTTCTGCCGAAAATGGAGACCGAACAATGAGTGCCCCAGAAGAACAGAATCGCGATGAAGTCGGCGATGATTGGGATTTATCGCAAATTCCAATCACCGAGTGCGTGGCGGCAGTATGGAAGCAGCGTCGATGGCTAGGTAAATTGATTGCATGCGGCACAGTTGTGGCCATTGGTATCGCACTCTTGACCCCGAATGAATATACGTCCACCGCCCAACTGATGCCTCTCGATGCGCAGACTTTCTCAAGTGCATCGCTGCTTAGCCCCCTCAACGGGGCGGCCGGCCTGCTCGGCGGTAGCGTTGGCGGCGGCTTGCTGAATCAAAGGACGCCGGGGGGGACCGCCATCGGCATACTCAGCAGTCCCACGGTCGAGGACGATATTATCAACCGCTTTGATCTTCTACATGCCTATCACACGAAGCTGTACCAGGACGCCCGCAGTGTGCTGGCCGCGAATAGTGTTTTCGATGAGGACAAGAAATCTGGGATTATCTCCATTTCTGTAACGGACCATGATCGGTATCGGGCACGTGACATTGCTCAGGCTTACGTCGAGGAGTTGAATAAACTAGTGAATAGTTTGAGTACCTCATCTGCGCGCCGCGAGCGGATATTTCTAGAGGAAAGACTAAGCTCCATCAAAGATTCGCTTGATGCGAGTTCTCATACACTCAGTCAATTTTCCAGCCGAAACGCCACTGTCGATCCTCAAAAGGAAGGCGAAGCTACCGTCGAGGCCGCAGAGAGGCTGCAAGGTGAACTAATCGTAGCTCAGGGGCAACTTTCTGGGCTAAAGGCTGTGTATGCCGATGACAACGTTCGCGTACGCCAGGTTCGGGCGCAAATCGAAGAACTGCAAAGTCAATTGCGGAAGATGAGTGGTATGGGGGAAGACGCAAACGCCACCGATCTCAAGGCTGACCAAGTTCTTCCTTCTGTCCGCCAATTGCCCTTGCTGGGCTACACCTACTACGACCTCGCCCGGCAAGTGACGGTGCAGGAGGGTCTCTATGAGACGCTGACCAAACAATACGAACTCGCCAAGGTACAGGAAGCCAAAGAAATTCCCCCTATCAAGGTCTTGGATCAACCTGGTGTGCCAGAGAGAAAATCCAGACCTCATCGGCTAACGATTACTCTACTCGGAGCAATCCTGTCGGCCTTTGCAGGCATTGTATGGATCTTGACGAGGACGCTCTGGGAACTAATGGATGATTCTCATCCTGCCAAACTATTCCTAGACAAGCTTAGCGACTCGGTTCGACATCAGGGCACAACTACGGAACACTAACTTGCGGACAAGATAACCGATGGCGGCCTGCCCGAGCCTTTGAAGCAGATTGCTCATCAGCTTAGCGCAGCGCCGAGCGGTCTATCCAAGTTATACTGGGTCTTCGTCTTCAGTTGTGCCGCACACAATCTGTTGCAGCTGCCAAAACTGTTCGCGCAGCAACGAACGGAAGACCTCAGGCCTCCGTGCGCTCGAGTGGTCCCAAGGGAGCCGACGAGCCCTTTCCATATAAGGTATGCGTCCTCGTCGAGCTGACTCGTCGTAGCGATTCGAGCGGAAATCCAGTATGCGCACCACCCGGATATCAGTGAGAGACGGTTGTTCAACAGGCTCTTGGGGCGTTTCAGGCAGATATGACTACGATGGATGCTTGCTGCTCCTGCAGCGGGCATCCATGTTTTCCCAGTTTCAATGTCGAAGCAAGTAGGAGGCGCGTCCTCCACAGTAGCATTATGCGGATGAACACGCGCAAATCGTCGGCCTTTGGGCCAGTGTGCCAAGAGCAATCAAGAGGCTTTGATAGCAGGCTTGTTCTTCAGGACCATGCCGCACATGCTGTTGCCCGAAGATGACAGCAAGACGTCCAGGGTCCCCTTGAGGACGCGGAGACAGGTGATGGCGAAGGTGCCGCTGCCGAGTCGTCGGCCGATCTTGTAAAAGACAGGGTTGTGGTGCCAGAAGCTGAAACTGAGGTTCTGAAAAGAGTCTCGGCCGAGATAGCTTGACGCTACGTCCTGGACGAGGCGCTTTGACCAGCGAAAGACGTAGTTGACGGCGTCGCCATGAATTTCCCACTCAGTGCCAATGCGCCGGCCGACGACGGATTGGTGCGGTTCCATGAAGATGACGGCGCGGGACGCGATGCGAAGCATCTCAGTGAAGCCCTGAACGGGGCGCTGGAGATGGTGGAGACCGTCCTGGATGAGGACAATATCATAGGCATCACGAGGGAGACCACTGTCCTCTGCATTGAGGACCATGGCCTTGAGTCTTGGATCGCGGAGGACAGCTGTATTGGCCGCGGTCTGTGAAAGATCGGAGACGGTAATATTGCTCCAACCGAGGTCGGCTAGAGCGGTTCCTTCCAGACCGTCGGAGGCGCAGAGGATCAGAATCTTGCTGTCGCGGGGGATGGTTGGGTCAGCGTGATCGAGACGGCGCATGGCCTCGTGCAGCCGCCAGTGCAGGACGTAAGAACTCATGGGATTTGCATCCTGGAATCGCGGGCCGTCGGCGACCATGGCCTCGCTGACATGCATCTGCAGATTGATGTATTCCTGTTCAGGGGTGAGGTGCGGCGTTTCCATAGACTCGATGTGTGCCAGGGACTTATTACAGGGATTATATACGGCGGCCTATTGCAGTCACGGAGTGGTACCCCTTGTTCTTACCCTAGAGACCGAGCGGCCTTCTCGTGGTGATTCATCAGGTCCCAGGGAGGCATGTCTTAATCCAGCAAGCTCCAGACTTCTCCTGATGACTGCAACTGCCAACTGCCTGTGTGCATCGGAGCATCGAGTTTCGCCAGATCTTCCAGTGTACAGAGAACATGCACTTGACAGCGATATTGAACCCGCTTCTGAATGCAATCCTTTTGATCAGGGTCTCCGCGATGTTCCGTCTGATACGCCGGCGACGTCAAGGCAATCGGCGGTTCCCTCGGTGTGTGTATCGGCGTAGGTTTCTGGGACTTCTGTGATTGCCCTGCTAGTGGGCACTGGACTTCCAAGCCTCCAGCCGCATCTATACAGGGTACATGTATGGGACGGGATGGCTTTTCGTTCGCGGTATCGTCCAACTTTGTTTACGGCGATCTCGTTAGGACGATGCTGAGCCATCGCGGAATGTATTCAGCAACAGTATCTAGTATCTATCGACTGGAATACCGCGTGATTGACCTTGCCACGATACTGTTGATGTCGATCGGGGATGCGGCCATACCAAGGTTTTCCACCTGGGCAGCGGCAGATTAATCCGACGCCTTAGACCTCGCACAGAGGCCGCTGAAATGGACGCTGGTCCCGGATGTGGTCACATTGGTGACCCGTCCCTTGCAGGGGCGCCGATGCCGCGCGTTGCCACCAGCAGGTCCAGCGAGAGTATACATAACTGGATCCCGATTCCAGCTTTCCGCAATCCTGGAATGCCCGTAGTATCCATCGTCTTAACATAAAGCCCGTTCACTCAGCTTCGTCCGTAGCCTTGATCAAATCAACTTCTTGAACCAACATCTTCTTTACCACATCGTCCATTCCAGAGGTCGCCGTCCATCCTAGGCTCGACGCTGCCTTGGAAGGATCAACCTTGTTTGCAATAATGTCCGCCGGACGAAATAGATTCTTATCGATGTGGACAAGCTTTCGCCAATCTGCATTGACGAGACGGAACGCTGTGTCTATGAAGTCCACCAGCGTATGGCTCGTTCCGGTGGCGATGATATAGTCTTCAGCGATGTCCTGCTGCAGCATCTTCGCCATTGCACCAACATACTCTGGCGCCCAGCCCCAGTCTCTCTCGACGTTCACATTCCCAAGAGTGAGATCAGCGCTCATGCCCAGAGAAACACGGGCGGCAGCATGGATAATCTTTCGAGTGACAAATCGTTGCGGGCGGAGGGGCGACTCGTGGTTGGACAGGATACCGGTACATGCAAACATTCCATAGGCGCGGCGGTATGTCGAGACCATCCAGTATGCAGCAGCTTTGGCTACCGCATATGGGCTGCATGGTCGGAACGGTGACGTTTCGGTAGCTCTCAGCACTCCGGTATCGCCAAAACATTCAGTCGATCCGGCGTTGTAAAAACGAATATCCATATCGGATAGCCGAATACCTTCTAGGAGATTGAGTGTCCCGAGAACGACACTGTCAATGGTCTCGTTCGGCTGGTCAAACGATAGTCCCACGGAACTTTGACCAGCAAGGCTGTATATCTCAGAGGGTCGAACGCGTCTCAGGAGACTGAGAACACCGCCTATATCGCCGGTATTGAGCGACACAAGCCGCACGGAATCCAGAATTTCGAGCTTTCGCAGGTTGCTAAATGTGTTTAGCTCTGCATCGCGAGAGCTTCCCCAAACCTCGTACCCCTCTTGCAACAGTGCCTGAGCAAGGTAGCAGCCGTCCTGCCCCGAGATGCCGCAGATCAATGCTTTTTTCCTCACTCGCTCCTCCCCGGTAGTCGACTCAAGAAGTTTCAACCTTTTGGTTTAGATGTTGACCCCACCTTCGCGTGGAGATCTTGAAAGTGTCGCGCAATATTGTCAATGGTAAACGATTCCGAGACCTTCGCACCTCTCTCGATCTTAACTTCGCCCCCATCGTCGAAACCCACAGATAGTGCGAACCTAGTGTATTCTTGCAAAGGGATGTTATTAGACAGGAAGAAGAGAGACCGTGTCGCTATTCGGCAAAGCCAAAGAAACAATCCGTAGAATCCTAGCCAATCGAATCCGGAGCCGCCTGTATCTGCGTTATCTGCAAAGGAGGCGGGGGGCAAATGTCGAACATCTCTTCAAGGACTCTTTGTCCGATCGATTTTCCGCCATCTACCGGAACCGCGTCTGGCTCAATGGTGCAGATACAGGCACTCTCTCCGGTCTGGGATCGGAGATTGAACACACACACACCATTAGGGAACAACTTCCCCAGCTACTGGCGGAGATGGGGACCAGAACGCTGGTGGATGTGGGTTGCGGAGACTTCAACTGGATGAAGGAGATCCAACTCCCTTGCGCCTACATCGGTGTAGATGTCGTCCCGGAGGTCATCGAAGCCAATAAGGCGAAGTATGAGTCGGACAGTCGCAAGTTCTATCTCCTGGATGCGACCTCGCATCCGGTCCCAAAGGGCGATACCGCCTTGTGTCGCGAGATTCTTATTCATCTTTCCTTCGCGGACACGGCAAGGGTGATCGAAAACATTCGCCGGTCCGGTGCCGTATTTTTTATCGCCACTAATGAAACAGGTTCAACCTACAACCACGACATCCTGTCTGGAGGCCACCGCGCACTGAATCTGCTCGTGGCTCCATTCTTCTTCCCACAGCCTACCCTAACAATAGCTGATGCTTCGCAGGCACCCGGCCGTAGTCTGTCCGTTTGGCGGATAGCCGATATCCCCATCCTGAGGATGGGGCTGCCTCCCAAGGGTGCCTGATTGCGAGCTGGAGCTGCTCGAACGAATTGCGCTTCCTTCTATTGTTCGAGTCGGTCGTGTCGGCTCAGGCAGATGTCAAGATATACCGTTGTCCGACCCCCAAGGCCACATCCGCCCGAGTGTTCATCCACGTCTTCGATGAAACTACTTCTCCACGTTATGCCTAACTGCAATATAACTCTTGGTCAAGAGTAGGCATCGCTCCTTTAGGATATGACAGTCAGGAAACAGCTCTTTCATCTCCCTGTACGTAAGAAGGCGAACTTCATCAACTAACTCCCTTACCTCGGCCGGCGTGGGCTTATTTAGCCAACCCCAGATAGTGAATCGGCGAGCGAGCTTGTACTGCACTCGTTTAGGAAGAAAATGAACAAACAAACCAAACTGATGTGGCTCAATCGGAAAACTGCGGGCGGGCGTCTGCACCCAAAGCTTGCTAGCGACGCGCCTGGCCTCTATCGCAAATGCCTGCTGATCTTGCCACGTGCCGACATGCTCGATCACCGAATTTGAGAATGCAATATCGAAGCTCTTGTCGGCGAACGGCAATGCCGTAGCACTCGCTTCAATCGCCGTAATGCGTTCTGGCAGTATGGAGACGGAACGGATATTGAGCAGCGTGACGGGGAATTGATTGACCTCGCCGGACTCGGTCGTCCAGGTCTGAACACCACCACCGATGTCAAGTACCCGCGTCTCCCGTGATGGTGCAAGCAGTGTATAGAATTTGCGCATCCGCCTTCGGCGAAAGTAAATTGATAGTCTAGAATGTAGCTGATGATAAGTCACCGCATTTATGATACTACAACGCTGCCATGGCGTTACGCCTAGCAAAGGTAGGCGCTTGTGAAATCCGTCGGAGGTGGGTTGGAATTGTGATGATCCAAGACTTCAATACTAAGTCGATGTGAAGTTGAAAGAGTCGCCTAGCGCTCCCGGGACGGAAGGCTTGCCAACGGTGTAATAAGTTCGTCCTCTAAAGCTGACTCCGGCTTCTAGATGACCGTAACCACTGGAACAGTACAAGTATGAGAAATCGTGGATTGTGTTTGAAATAACGACCTGCGAGCCGCCGCGGCTCAGATCCTAGACGAAAGGCCCATTCGAACCCGCTCCGCATGATCCACCGTGGAGCTTGACGCTTGGTCTTTGCAAGAAAATCGAATGCAGCGCCGACGGCCAGCATCACGGCGTTAATCCTGCCACGGTGATCCATAATCCACCGCTCCTGTTTCGGGCACCCAAGCCCTACAAACAGCATCTTCAAACCCGATTCAGCTATCGCCCTGACGACGTCCTCATCTTCCTTGAGGTCAAGAGGGCGAAACGGCGGGGAATACTTGAAGACAATGTTCAACTTTGGAAATCGCTTGCGCGTCTCAGCGACAAGCATATTCATCGTCTCTGGCAAGCCGCCATAGAACCCTACCGGAATATCAGCGGCTTCGGCCGACGCAAGTAGGACGAGCGTCGCATCCGGGCCGTACACTCGTTCGGCATCGCGGTGGCCGAACATCCGGAGTGCCCATACTAATGGCATTCCATCTGGATTGAGGATGTCCGCATTGTTTAGAAGAGAATGCAGGGATGGATCGTCATGAGCCTCCATGATCACATGGACGTTGGCAAAAATAATGGCTCTTGACTCTCCATGCTGAGCCCATGCTATACAGCGTGCGGCGGTATCTGTATAGCTGCGCCCATTAAGCCTTACCCCCAGAACCTCTCTCATTTCTATAACCCTACCACTTCAAAGCGACTTCGTATCGGCCCTGCGCCGGTCCGTGATCCGCCCATTCCGCAATCCGCGATGGCATGATAAAGTCAATCAAATCAATGATTGTGGAGCTAAAGAGACCGTCATGGCGAAATCTGTTTTGCTGGTGGGGCAGGGTAGCCATCTGGCGCGCGCGGTGTTAGGGGCCCAAGGCGAGGATATCTCTATCGATGCAGTCTCCCATGGTGTTGATTGGGACGGCATAAATCTCACCAGATATCAAGTCGTAGTCAACATGGCTTATGACCTCCGCTATATGCGCGAGGCCTACGACGAGCGTCGTGACTTCGACCTCTTCGTTGCACAACAGGCGGCCCGTGCGGGATGCCACCACGTGATGATGAGTACGCGACGCGTCTATGGGCCTTCGGCGCCCTTTCCGGTAAAGGAGGACCATCCACCAGCCCCGGTGGACCATTATGGCTCTAACAAATTGAAGACGGAACTGGCCGTACAGAAGCTGCTGGGAGAACGGTGTACGATTTTGCGCATTGCCAACGTCTTTGATTTTGAGCCAGGGCGTCACACCTTCTTTGGTATTGCTCTCCGCAGTCTCAAGGAGACCAACCGCATTGTGCTCGACGTCAGCCCATTTGTGCGACGTGACTTTATCGACATAGCGGAATTTGCACAGATCGCCCGGCGTGTGCTAGCGGTCTGCCCTTCCGGTGTATTCAACCTCGGTTCCGGCCATGCAACGGAGGTGGGAAACATTGCCATGTGGCTGATGGAAGGCTACGGAAAGGGGGAACTGCTGGTGACCTCATCTGAGGAGAGAGACAGCTTCGAACTGGACCGTAGTAAACTGGCTCTTACTCTTGGATCACTCGGAGTCTCCTCTGATATTCGCGCGCGTTGCATTGAGATAGGAAACAGGTTGATAGATGAATAAGATTGTGATTACCGGTGGAGCGGGTTTCATCGGGTCTCATGTGGTGGAAAAGGTCGTCGAGCGGTTTCCCGAGGCCAAGCTCTTTATCCTCGATAAGATGACCTATGCCGCGGATTTCGCCAACATCTCTCACCTGCTTGAGCGTGGGCGGCGTCACCTTCATGTGGGCGACCTATGCGACTTTGATCTGTGTCTACGCCTGACTGTCGATACGGATGTCGTGTTGCACGTCGCGGCCGAAAGCCATGTCGATAACTCCTTCGGCAATTCGCTTCGCTTTACTCACTCCAATACCCTGGGAACTCATACTCTGCTGGAGGCATGCCGGGTGAACAACGTGGGGAAGTTTATCCATGTCTCAACGGATGAGGTATACGGCGAAATACGCGAAGGACTGCATGTAGAGACAGATTTTTTGGATCCGACCAATCCCTATTCGGCTTCCAAGGCTGCGGCTGACATGATTGTGAACAGTTACGTCCGATCTTTCAAAATGCCGATCGTGTCTGTCCGTGCCAATAACATCTATGGGATACGTCAGTATCCCGAAAAGATCATTCCGCGTTTCATCCTGCTGGGGTTGACGGGACAGAACTTCACGGTCCACGGGGACGGCGGCAACTCACGGCGTTTTCTGGCGGCGGAGGATTTTTCTGAGGCTCTTATGCTGCTCATCAACAAGGGCGTCGACGGTGAAATCTATAATGTTGGCTCGGATACGGAGTATACCAATCTGGAGATTGTGAATTTGATTGCCTCACATCTTGGTATTGATCCGCGAGCACGCACGGAATTTGTGCCGGACCGCCCCTTCAATGACTCACGTTACGCGATAGACAGTACCAAGATTAACCGTCTTGGCTGGTCACAGACCCGGCCCCTGGAGGAGCACATGGACAGCGTCATCCAGTGGTACAAGGAGAACTTTTCCCGGTATGAGCATTTGTTCCGCAAGTTGGCTCCGAATGAAGAGACGCAGCTTGTGGTCGCCGAGCAGTAGCGCCTCTTTTAGCACCGCGTTCCGTCTCATAAAGGCAGAATGACTGCGGTTTCAATGAAACATCGGAGTTGCCGCAATTGAGAATTCTGATTGCTCACAACCGTTACCAACAAAAGGGCGGCGAAGACTTCGTTTTTGAGAATGAGAGTAAATTACTCGCATCGAAGGGACATCGGATTCATCTGCTGCAAGTCGACAACGATCATATCCAGGGTCCGCTTTCACAGATACAGGCGGCTGCGGATTGCATATATTCTGTGAAGTCCAAGAGGGCAATGGCTTCTGCAATTGCTGAGTTCCAGCCCGAGATTGTTCACATCCACAATCTCTTTCCCGCGATGTCTACTTCGGTCTTGCAGGCATGCAGTGAGGCTGGAGTTCCGTATGTCCGTACGGTCAATAATTTTCGAATGATCTGCCCCAAGGGGATTCTCTACCGTGATGGCTCCGTCTGCGAGGCCTGCGTGGGGAAACGGTTTGCGTGGCCGGGAGTGGCACATGCGTGCTATCGCTCCAGTAGAGCTGGAACGTTAGTCGTGGCGCTGGCCTCACTCACGGACCGCAGGCGAGTGGAATCAGGCACTGCGAAGCAGCACTACATCGTCGGGCTGACGGAGTTCGGCAAGAACAAATTGATAGAAGGGCATATCCCGAAGGCCGTATATCACGTGAAGCCCAATTTTCTGTTTGAAGATCCTGGCATAGGAGCGGGCGCCGGCGGTTACTTTGCCTTCGTGGGACGATTAGTGCAGGAAAAGGGAATCGAAACTTTACTGGAGGCATGGAGGCACGAATGTTCCGGCCAGAGATTGAAGATTGCAGGAACTGGTCCGCTGTCTTCTGCATGTATCGAAGCAAGTGCACAGAACCCCAACATCGAATTCCTGGGCCAACTAGCCAGAGACCAAACAACGGATCTGATTCAGAATGCATGTGCGATGATCTTCCCTTCTGTCTGGTATGAAGGGTTTCCGATGTCGATTGTCGAGTCACTGGCATCCGGAACTCCGGTGATTGCCTCTAAAATCGGCTCAATGGCTCATACGCTGATTCATGGGCAGACGGGACTGCACTTCGTCCCTGGCGATGCCTCATCCCTAAGCGAACAAGTTCTGCGCTTTTCAGCGGATACGGAGCTCCAATCCAGGCTGAGGATCGGGGCGAGAGAAGACTACGAGTTGAAATATACAGCAGAGATAAACTACTCACGATTGATTGAGATTTATGAAACCGTGATCGCGTCGTATCCAAACTGATGTTCGATAAGCCCGTGGGGCAGCCATTCGGCACGATTGCAGCTAAGTCCGCTTCCGCGGGTCACCTTGCGTCAGCCAGGCCTCACTTTGCGTGTGAATCTGCTGTCGCACCCAAACGGTATTCCTCTCAAAACAGAGATACATCACCAATACATACAGCAGCACTATTAGTAGGATGCCCAGCGCTCCTATCAACTCATGACCTTGAAAACCTCCGCGTGGACGGTGCAACAAGGCGACAAAGAAAACGATTGCAGGCATATGTAGGACATACATGCTGTAGGAAACTTCCGATCCCCTCTTCGCTAACCACCGTGTCCCCGAAAATGACCTCTTGGGCGGTGGAACAATAATGAGTAGATAAAGAAAAGCCATGCCGATCAAGCTGAAGATCAAGATAGCAACTACGCTCGAAAGATGATGATCAGAGATCATTACCACCAAGCCGAAGAAGCTGACCAAGACACCCAACTTTCTCCATCGTCCCCCCTTGGGGCTTGGCAGGAAATGGATTCCTACCCCTAACATCCACGTGATACCCAACAGGCAGTTACCCGCGTTCATAAAAACACAAATCGCAATAAATATAAGTAACCAAAGGGCGCGTCGCACGGGGGTGGTCTTTTGGAACAGGGCCAACGCCAGAAAAGGAAATGCAGCATAATACCAGAACTCGCATGAGAGGCTCCAGAGCGCCTTATCTGTGCCGTAAGGGCCCCTAAAGATGTTTTGCAGAAAGGTTGCATTGACGAGGAACGCGTGCCATCCACGGGGTTCAAAGCTCGCACTGGCCGCTGTTGCCGCTGCGAAGCCGCCTTGGATATGCACGGAACCGTAGTCCCATAGCATTACTGCCAACAGGCCAGGGAGCAGGACAACGTATAGGCGGCTCAGTCGGTTCTCGGAGTACGTCTTCCAGGACCACGTCCCGGTATCTATCGAGCGTAGAACGCTTCCACCTACAAGGAAGCCGCTCAGTAGAAAGAAGACCAGTACTGCCCGGTGTGCGATCACCCCTGCAGTGAAGAAATAGAAAATCTGCTTGCCCAAGCTCACATGCCCGGAGAGCACCTCGTGCGGGGTGAAGGTAAACATACGCCAATGTGATAACAGAACTAGAAACGCCGAGGCCGCTCTGACTGCGTCCAAGCGCCGACTGGCGGCTTCGGACAGGCGCATTACCTTGGGGGTCATACCGCCAGTATATATACTCCAAGGTTCACCCCACTGTGAGAGATCATGGGGCGAGACTTGCGGACCGAATCGGCCGTGGACAACCAAAGGGAAACTCCGATTAGCCCTTGCAAGTGTCCCCACAGAGATTCCATGGCAATCATCACATAGCAGCATGTCGCGGCAAGCGTCAGCTTTTCAGAGGTTGCGCTGATCTGAGGCGCGATAAAAATTCGATGCGTCGCTTTGCCATGAAATCATTCAGATAATAGTCGCTGGCACGTTGCCAAAGAGCACGCTGATGCGCCTCCAAAAGACCGGAGTCGGAGGCAAGCTCGATGAGCAGCTCAGCCAGCGTCTGGTCGTCGTCCTCATCAAAGAGCAAACTCTCGGACCCGATGACTTCAGGAATCGCGCCAGTCTTGCTGCCTACCGTGACGGTCGCCTGAGCCATGGCTTCCACTAGAATGCGACCGAACTGCTCCTCCCAGACCTTCGTTCTGCGCGAAGGAAGCACGAGGACATCGCTGCGCTGCAGTTGTCGTGCTACATCCCGCAAGGGAATTGAGCCAAGCATCGTCACTTGAGCGGTTATATCCAAGAAACGAGTCAACTGCTGAAGTTTCGACCGTTCGGGCCCATCGCCCATGATCGTGCAGTGCAAGGGTACCTTACAAGCGTGGAGTCTTGCGACAGCCTTCAACAAGCAATCGACCCCCTTTTCCGGGACCAGCCGTCCTGCAAAGGTGATTTGCAGGCAGCCGGGGTCGCGCCTTCCAAAGTGCGGTTCTGGATCGACGGCAGGAATGCCCATCTGCGGGATGACCTGCATAGGCCCCTTGAACCCCCAGTCGCGGTGAACCGTCGCCGCACCCGAACTGCCGGCGATTAGTCCCGCGCAGCGCTCCATCACAAAGCGGACCAGGCGACGACGCGGCAAGGAAAGCTTGCGTGGAATGTTCTCCCAGACAAACATGGCAAGCGGGATCGAACGGCTCGAGGCGACACGCGCAATCTGCGCTGCGCCAAGAGTATAGACTTCCTGATCATGCAACAGAACATCGGGCTGAAAGGCATCGAGGGCCCTGTGCAGCTCCGCAGCCTTATAGTGGAACGTTCCTTGACGCTTGCCCATTCGAATGGCTACCGGAAAAACTTGGAAGGAGGAATCCAAATTCGCAAACGTCTTCGCTGAATATGTACATCCGAGGTACTGGTTGGGAGTGATCAGACCAATTTCTACTCCGGGCAACGCCGCCATAGACAACAGCACAGGCAGATAACCCGGTTGCAATACATATGAATGCGAGATGATCCCCACTCTCAATCAAGCTTCTCCGGAGCATAAACTGTTGCAATTCTCGAAGGGTGCATCAGGGACTCCCCAAATAACGCTTCATCGTAAAACACGCCCAAGCCTATCGCCCCATAAACAGCTTGAGATAGGGCGAAATCGCGTAAAAAGGCCAGCGCCAGCCGAAGTGTCTCCTGGTATACAGAAACCACTCTCGCAACGGAAGCCCTTTGGGGGATCTGATTGTCTTCCACCGTTGCGCCAGGGAGAGTGCAGGATCTTGCCAACTTGCCGTCACTTGGTCGATTGAACACGTTCCGTAATATCCCGGCGCAATCCGAACAGGCACACCCTGCTTTGTTGCGCGTAAGCCATAGTCCCAATCACCCAAATAATGGGTGAAGCCTGGTTCGAAGTTGCCTATCCGCTTGGCGACAGCAGATGCGACGAATGAGAAGTTGGCGTGGAGAGTGTTACATGGCAAGATGCGGTCGGAAATAGCAAGAACGGGACGCAAATTTAGATAGAGCCCCGATGTGTGCCAGGCTAGCCCGCCATAAGTATGTTTCCCCGACACAGCATCTTGCAAGCTGCCTACCACAATTGCGGGTCCGTCCTCCGACTCGCACTGCCGATAGGCGGCTATCAACCTCTGAAGCGCGTCAGGGAAGAGTAGAGTATCGTCGTTGAGCCAGATGTAACCATCGAAATCAAACTGCATTGCGGTAGCAAAGGCCAGCCGCATCCCTCCATTCCAGTAGAGTGACCCGTCACCCTTGAGCAGATGCACGTTAGGAAAGTCGCGCTCCACCGCCTCTGATGTTCCGTCAGAACTACCATCATCGACCAGGAAGATTTCAATCTTCAGATCGTCGACGCCGATTTGCTGCGACAGTCTCTTCAGGCAGTCAAGCGTTTTGTCGCGACGGTTGAAACAGGTGATCAAGATAGCTATATGCATGTCTACCGAATACCCCATACTCTCAAACGCGTTTCGCTCCCTATTCAGATTCTGCTAATGTCCGAGAATACACTCTTGATAAGCGGCGTCCTCTGCTCGCCTTGGAAATCGGACCGGTCTCTTTGTCCCGTCGGACAACCATGGCATTGGCGATTCCCAAGAGCGCATACGCTTCCACCGGTGGATCGTAGGCAATGCTGTACACCATTATTCCGATCAGGACAGCAGTCCACGCTGCTGCTGAAGGCTCTACCGCTAGCATGTCGGTCGACGACAGCTTCCAGAATCTTCGAAGCGGCCGAATCATAAGGCAGAGCACGAGCAATAACCCGGTAGTCCCCAGGTTGAAGAATTGAGTAACATACTCGCTGTGCGGAGGGGCGTCATTATATAGACCTTTGGTCGGATCAAAGCGCCCGTAACCCCCCCCAACTCCCCTACCGAACAAGACGCTGATAAACGACTGTTGCTCACCAAGGATAAGTTGTTGCCACCCTTCGACGCGCCATACCCAAGTGTCATCGTTAGTTGCACTGTCATACAATTGCGCCTCGACTGACTGGGCCGCATTACCTGCCAGAATGGCATATCCGGCTATGAGGCAAAAGGCCAAGGCTCCCGCAGGTATGAGGTGGCGAAAAAGGGCTCTATCCTTAGTGAAAAATAGGACGAGTCCAGCCACCAGAACTGCCCAAACCGTTCTGTGGCGCAGAAGCACGGCCAATCCAAGAAACACCGCAGGCAACCACTTAGAAAGGAATACATGTTTTCTGTGGTACGACTGTCCGAGAGAGAGAAAGAAGCAAAATGCAATTAGTAGGGCTGGATCAGCAGGTAGGACGCGGCCTGCTAGCTCTGCGAGGGCAAATGGATCATGATGCGCGTATGCAACCCCGCCGATATCCAATCCGGCCCATGCGAGGATTGCCACTAAAGCAAGTCCAAGTCCGTAATACAAGAGAACACGCACATAGTTGCGCACGGACTCCGAATCGACCGGAGCGGTAAGGAAGTAGAGGCATGCTATAAGAAATGCGGCATACGCACGCGATTCGTTGCCTGCGGCCGGAAGCCCGTGAGCTAGACTTCCACGCAAAAAGCTGAATGCAAAAAAGACGAGATATGCAGCGACGAAGATGCGCGCGGTATTCCGCTCTCGCAGTCGTCGAATCGTTCTCATGATGCCTGCGACTAGGAGACAAAGCTCCAGGACGTCGAAGACGTCGAGATGAATAGGACCGAGGTTAAATTGGTCGAGGCTTATTCCGAATGCATAAATGTAAAGTTGTAGAGCGAGTAGGCATATCCAGCCCAGCAGGACACTACGGTATAGGCAATAAGTGTAAAACAGCCCCAAAGGAAGAGTGACGACTCCAACGAGAAGGATCATGTTGTCTGAACCCCACACTTCCGTAGGTTATCCACTTCTCCAGTCAGAGTCGCGAATTGTCCGTTCATTACGGCATAATAAGCAGCATAACACTCACTGGAACTTTGTGCAGACGCTGGAGACAGATGGGCTCCGTCAAGGACACAGGAAGACGAATTCTAATCTCGAATGGATCTCCCTATCAACCCATCGAATCTGCCGGAGAATATCGCTAACTGCTTGAGGCAATACGGCATCCATCACGTGAGTCGCTTCCGTGTTATCTCCACGAGAGGGCTTACTCTGGTTCACTTACATACTGGAACAACTCCCTAAACGCCGTCATCTTATAGAGGCAACCTGCAGTTTCACGCATTTCAAAGCTTGGCCAGGTTACAGAACAAGTTAGCTTATATGCACAATACTATAACGTGAATCAGCGTCCAGCTATATCGCGATAATACTTAAGATGCATGCCTGTAGTCCGTTCGACGCTAAACATGGTTCGGATGTGTTCGCGTCCGTAATCGACCATATCGTTATATGCGTCACGCTCCAGAACGGTTCGTCGCATCGCTGCGGAGACCTCATCGATACTTTCGATATCGACCAGAATTCCAGCACGACCATATTCCAAGGTCCACGAGACGGCCCCACTATTTTTTCCAGCAATGACCGGGCATCCGGCCTGAATTGCCTCGCAAATTACGATTCCGTGACTCTCTATACGGGAAGGATGTAGCCAAATGTCAACTTCCTCAACGAGCGATCGAAGAAGCTCACGATGCGGTACGCGGCCCCTTAGCTCGATCCTTTCGCTTTTGCCTTGATCTTGGACACTTACATCGCACTCGCCGAAGATTAATAGACGTGAACCGGGAACTGACAATCCCAATTTACGAAAGGCTTCCACAGCGGTATACACATTTTTGATTTGATGGAGGCTTCCGCACACACCAAAAGTCACTGCCCCTGTCTTTGGGAAGATTGATGGCACTATCAGATCCCGAGGTAGGTCTAAAATTGCATTGGGGATCACTCGAATCTCACCACGGTAGCGATGCCTCAGCCGCAGGTATGTTTCAACGTAGGGTGATACAGCTATGATGTGGTCAAATCTCCGCAAGATGGTAGCGGTATCGGCGAGCCACCGAGCGGTGTAGGCCATGCTCAATGGTCTAGGAATTAGGCCGAGTCGCGCACATTCCCAGGCCGCATCATGTATGGTCAACACTTTCGGCCCATTCCAGTCCGCCACGGCTCTGCCGCCCTCCATTGTCCAATGCGCATGTGTGATGTAGGGCTGAATTTCTCTTAGAAGTTCAAGAATTGCTTTGCGCTCTTTCTGGAGTCCACTGCGCACAAACGACCAACCGCCACGCTTTGGATAAAGCGCCACACTCAATGGAGTCGAGCGAAGAAAAATATTTTCGCTCTCCTGGGCGCCGCCTATCAAGGTGGTCGAAATTCCTCGATGAATGAACTCAGCGGCAAGAGTCTCCATGGGGACGCCTATTTCAGTCTTGATAGAAATGATACGTGCAGCAAGTTCGACTGGCAGAAGTCCGGCTATAGCACTCGTATCAAAGTGCCCCACGAGTGCCACTTCTCCTGATGATCCCATATCGTTCTCGTGTACCATTTGCGAAGTATATCAGCCCCGCATTGACCAGCAACGCGGCTGACTCACGATTGCTTTCCCATAGTCTTCTGTGTTATTTTACATAAAATTATGAAAGTTATCGTTTCACATAACATCCCGTTTTACTTGGCTCATGGAGGCCTACAGACCCTCATCCAAGCGCTGATGAAAGAACTTACGCTGCTGGGGGTTGATGTTCAGCCGGAGAGGTGGTGGGACCCAGATCAGACCGGCGATATATTGCATTATTTTGGACGTCCAATGAATGTCGGGCTAGCTAAGCAGAAGGGTCTAAAGACAGTAATGACGGAGACCTTTGATCTGGTCGCTTCCGAAAGTAACTTACGTATCAGGAAAAGAATCATTTTCACGAGGATGGCAAGCAAGTATCTCCCAGGCTATGCAGAACGTGTCAGTTTTTACCGCGACTTAGATGCACTCGTATATATTGTCCCTCATGAGTTAGATGTTGTGCGTCGTATCTACGACGTCCCAGATCAACGCGGCTTGATTATCCCGCATGGGCTTGAACCTGAAACCATCAAGGCTTTGTCGGAAGTTGAGATAGAAGGCGACTATCTGGTGAGTGTAGGTACCATTTGTCCGCGAAAGAATGCTGTTCTGCTTGCGACTTGTGCAAGAGAAGCAAGAGTCCCTATCATGTTTCTCGGCAAGCCATTCTCAGAGCAAGATCCATATTTCCTTCAGTTCCGTGAATTGATCGATGATAAGTATGTCAGGTATGTGGGATATGTATCTGAACATGTCAAACATAAGATTCTTCGCGGAGCCCGAGGTTTCGTTCTTCTTAGCCAGGGCGAGAGCGGGTGTATCGCTGTATATGAAGCTGCGGCGGCAGGACTACCTTTACTACTATCCGATCTGCCGTGGGCGATAAATGCATATCCAACGTCAAATCAATTACACTTCGTTTTACTAGATGACCCAAGGAGAATTGTACATGCGCTTAGGAGTTTTTATGGCATTGCACACAGGGAACAGACGATGACATTCCATGTGGGGACTTGGTCTGATATTGCGAAGCAGTATCTCAAACTCTATCAGAGCCTACTTCCAGATCTCAATCCCGCATGAAACTATAACTGGTCGATAGGTGACGTTAGTTAGTCGCCGTGCTTGTGACTTGGCGAGGCAGGAAATGAGAATTAAGACCGAACGAGGCCCCTCATTCCGAATCGATTCTTGATCGAGTTGTTTGTTCAGTTGTAGGGATTGGAAGGTGGTGTAGGCCTTGTGTTCGAGCCATCGCTGTAAGACATGCTAGAAAACCGGCACTCCCAAGTTCGCTGGAGTTACTTCTCGACGTTTTCGACCGCCGGCATGCAGTTGCTGGCAGTCGTTACCCTCACGCGTTTCCTACAGCCCAGCGACTATGGGTTGGCAGCAATTGCGATGGTCTGCTATAGCCTCACCAGCTACTTCACCCAGTTGGGCATGGGGCGGGCCATTATTCA
>Ga0302319_10008389_pt1 | contig 20103 bp, 20 predicted proteins | sample Bog_T0_2_FD_203319 | JGI IMG/M metagenome (GOLD analysis project Ga0302319, IMG submission 203319) | Peat permafrost microbial communities from Stordalen Mire near Abisko, Sweden - Bog_T0_2 | ecosystem: Environmental > Terrestrial > Soil > Wetlands > Peat | place: Sweden: Abisko, Stordalen Mire... | reverse complement strand
ACTGCGTGAAAAGTCCGCGCAGTTGTTATAGAAGAATTCAAAGTGAGTGCGATTGTCGTCGGCGTTCATGAGCGCGATGAATGCGTCATCCTGTTCTTCAGTGGTCTCAATGCGGAAGGCATAGATGCGCCGCTCATAGGAAGCGCCTATCAACTGGGCCCAGCCGCCATGCGTAAAGCCGCCTGGACTCAGGTTTTTTCCCAGGCTGAGCAGATGAACTTCGTGATAGTGGCTGCGCAGATTATGAACGGTCTTGCGGTCAACATGTGTGGGAACCTGGGAGGCGTCCTCGACGGAATAAAGGTAAGGGATCAGTGGAATTGCCACCCAGTCATATCCGGAAATTCCCTGGTAGCGGGCGAGAACAGAACCGAGTTCGCCAGCCTGGCAACGGCGCAGCTTGACGGGAGTTTCGGCGCAAATTCGCTGAAAATAAACGGCGTTGTGCCCGGTTGGGTTTACCGAGCCAAAAAAACCATACGGCTCCTCCATCAGCAACGCTGCCTGCGCCCGGCCCTGCGCAGGTGAGAAGGCCAAAACCGCTAAGGCCATGAGAGCGAATGCAGTGATGCGCGATCTTCTCGTCGAGAGCATTGGTCCTCCTTGGTCAGTGTGGTCAATGTCAAACACTTTCAGTATGCCTTACTTTCGAATCATGGTCTGCATTTATTTACATGCGACCAAGGCAACCGGCTTGCCGGCGTTGAAGTACAAAATGACTATTGCCGCAGAATGCGGTTTCTTTACGTTACAACACGGCGCGGAATAATTTGTTGCGTGAATATCTTAAAAAGGATAAATTCTCAATCGACAGTGACGCTTCAGAATCAAAAGCCCAGCATCACTGGTTCCATCTCCAGTCGAATGCCAAAGCGCTCCTCGACAGCAGTGGTGATCTGTCCGGCGAGCGCCATAATCTCCGCTGCGCTGGCGCCGCCGCGATTGACGAGCGCCAGCGTGTGCCGGCTGGAGATAGCGGCAGCGCCCAGCACGTACCCCTTAGTAAAGCCGGCCTGCTCGATCAGCCAGGCTGCCGGAACCTTGACCTGCCCCTGATTCTCTGCCTCCGGTCCGGCGGGAAAGCGCGGCGGAGCTATTTCAACAACGGCAGCAATCTGACGGAATTGTTCATCGGTCACTACTGGATTTTTGAAGAAGCTGCCCGCGCTGCGGCAATCGGGGTCGCCCTCGACCACCAACATTCCCTTGGCCTGACGGACACGGCGCACCTGGTCCGCCACCTCGGCAAGGCCCGGTTGCATGCCTTCCGGAAAGGCTCTCTGCAGCTCCGCGTAGCGCAGCGTCGGCGCGCCGCCGGGCGTCAGCCGGTAGTCGACGCGGGTGACGATGTAGCGCCCGCGATCCGTTGCGTTGAAGCAGCTGCGGCGATAGGCAAAGCCGCACTCCGCTGCCGCAAACTCGACGAACCCATGCTTTTGGAGATCGTATGCTCTCACCCGTGAGAGGACCGAGGCCACCTCCTGCCCGTAAGCGCCTACGTTCTGCACCGGAGTTCCGCCTACCGTCCCAGGAATGCCGGCCAGGCACTCAATACCCGCGCAATTTTCCAGCACCGTCCGCTGCACAAAACCGTCCCAGTCTTCGCCGGCAGCAACGCGATAGATCCTCTGCTCCGCCTGGCCAGATTCGTCCGGCGTGTTCATCGCCAAAATGCCGCGCAACCCCACCCGCATCACCAGGCCATCGAATCCGGCGTCAGAGACCAGCAGATTGCTGCCGCCACCTATCACAAACAGCGACACTCCGCGCTCGCAGGCCCAGGCGGCTGCCTCCGCTACCTCTGCTTCGCTGGCGGCCTCTATAAACCAGCGCGCGGGACCGCCGATGCCAAAGGTGGTGAAGGGCGCAAGCGGCTTATTTTCTTCGAGGAGCATTCAGTATCAAACTCTCTGAATCGGTCCAGAATATTTGGCTATTACCGCGTCTGTTGTCAATAACGTAATCCCTTCGACCATCGCCTGAGCAATCAGGATGCGGTCGAAGGGATCTTTGTGAATGGGCGGGAGAGTGTCAACTTCGACTGCGTGTTGGCTACGAATGAGTAACTCCTCGTAACGATCATCCAGCATTCTACCCCTGATCACCCTTGGGTCAACTTGGAATCCTTTACGCTTGAGTCCGCGTTTTATCGCAATCTCCCACAAGTTCACAACACTGAACACAAGATGAGAGTTCCCATCCTCCAGAATGGAACGCGCCTTATCGCTTAGCCGCTCCGGTTCAAGATATGCCCATAGAATGATCTGAGTATCGAGGAGAAAATTCATTCCTCATCCTCGCCGAGAAACAACTTTTCGATCTCTTTATCCATCTCACGGTCGATTTCTTCGAAGTTGTCCGGTAAGGTGAAGACGCCTCTCAAAGATCCCAACAATCGCTTTTTCGGAGCTTCAGTGACCGGTAGCTGAGTGACGATTACCACAGGCTTGCCCCTTTTGGCGATCACAAAGGAATCCCCATCTCTAGCCTCATCCACCAACCGAGAAAGATGGGTCTTAGCCTGATGAATGTTGATCGTCCGCATCGCGCCTCCCGAGTGAACTAAGTCTACTTAGTTTAGTCTACAACGCAGTCTGAAATCAAGAAACTGCTCTCCTTTGCCAAACGGCCTCCCGCATGGGGAGGCCGTCGGGTTATTTCGCCTGATTGCGTTGAATCAGTCGCCCTCGGCATCCCTGGGCAACTTCTGCACCTTGCTGTGCTTGATCGAGTAACCGAAGTAGATCACCAACCCCACCAGCATCCAGCCGATCATCACCATCCAGGTAATCAGCGGCAGATTGCACATCAGGTAAACTGCCGAGATGATGCCCAGGATAGGCACCAGCGGCACAAACGGCGTCTTGAAGGGCCGGTGCAGGCTGGGGTGACGCACGCGCAGAATCCACACTCCGGCGCAGACGATGGTAAAGGCCAGCAACGTGCCGATATTCACCAACTCGGCCAGCCGGTCGACGGGCAGGAAGGCCGGCAGAATGGCCACCACTGCGCCTACAGCGATGGTCGAAATCCACGGCGTGCGGAATTTGGGATGAATCGCCGAGGCCCACTTGGGCAGCAGGCCGTCGCGGGACATGGAGAAGAATACGCGCGACTGGCCCAGCAGCATGACCAGCATTACGGTCGCCAGACCAAAGACCGCACCAATTTTGACCAGTAGCGAGCCCCAACTGACGCCTGTGGCATCGATGCCCAGCGCTACCGGATCAGCCACGTTCAGCGAGTGGTAGTTCACCAGGCCGGTAAGGATGATGGAAACCACAATGTAGAGAATGGTGCAGATGACCAGCGAGCCGAGAATGCCCAGCGGCATATCCTTTTGGGGATTTTTAGACTCCTGAGCCGCTGTGGAGACGGCGTCAAAACCGATGTAGGCGAAGAAGATGGAGGCCGCGCCTGTGGCAATGCCTTTCAGGCCGAAGTTGCCGTGGCCGTCGGAAGGCGGAATGAAGGGATGCCAGTTGGCTGACGCCAGCGCAGGGTGGTGAAAAAGGAACCACACGCCCAGGACAATGAAAATGCCGACGACGCTCAGCTTGATAAAGACAATCGCGGTGTTCAGGTTGGCCGATTCTTTGATGCCGATTACCAGAACAGTGGTAATAACCAGAATCGCCAGAATCGCCAGCAGGTTGAAGAGCGCCGTCACGTGCGGCAGCCCGTCAGAAACGGTACCCGGCGGCAGCGAGGCCAGCGGCAGCCATCGCTCGTGGAAAAAGACCAGCACAGTGCCCGGCGTTGCAGTCAGCCGGGGCGGCAGATAAATATGCAACTGCTGCAAGAGGCTGTTGAAGTAGCCCGACCAGCCGGATGCCACTGTGGCCGCACCAAAGCCGTACTCCAATCCCAGGTCCCAGCCGATGATCCAGGCCACAAATTCGCCCAGCGTGGCGTAGCCGTAGGTGTAGGCAGAGCCTGCGATGGGAATGATGGAGGCGAACTCGGCGTAACACAGGCCGGCGAAGGCGCAGGTGATGCCCGCCAGCACAAAGCTCAGCGCCACGGCAGGGCCGGCGTGCTTGGCTGCGGCCTGGCCGGTGAGCACAAAGATTCCTGCGCCGATGATGGCTCCGATTCCCAGAGTGACGAGGTTCAGCGCGCCCAGCGAACGCTTGAGCGTGTGTTCGCCCTGTTCACCAGCCTCTTTCGAGAGCAACGACATGGGTTTGATGCGCAGCAGTCTGGACATGTATGAGGGACTTCCTCCACGGGAGTGGTATCAAACTAAGTTTAGTTCACAGGGGCTTGACGCGCGGGCCGCCGCGACCAGAAGAGATACACAGGAATGCCCAGCAGAACAAGAACCAGGCCAGGCCATGTGTATTGTGGCTTGTATCGCAATAATACGACACAGATCCACCCTGCGAGGACAATGTAGAGCGCAGGCAACACAGGGTAGCCCAGCGCCTTGTAGGGCCGAGGAGCATCTGGTTTTTTAAAGCGCAGCACAAAGAGGCCCACGATGGTGAGAATGTAGAACACCAGCACAGCGAAGATGATGTAGTCCAATAATTGACTATAAGAACCGGAGACGCACAGCACCGTGGTCCAGGCGGCCTGTATCAGCAAGCCCGCTGCGGGCGTCTTGTAGCGCGGATGCAGCTTGCCCACCGACTTGAAAAAGAGGCCATCCTGGCTCATGGCGTAGTAAACTCGCGCGCCGGCCAGCGACATTCCATTGGCGCAGCCGAAGGTGGAGATGAGAATGGCCGCGGCCATCAGGTAGGCTCCGCCGGAGTGGAAGACCTGCTCTAGCGCCGCCGTGGCCACGCGATCCTCCGTAGCGTATTGGATGCCGCGCGCCATCACCGTTGCGCCATGCGGGTCACCCTGCATGGGCAGAACCAGCAGGTAGCTCAGCGAGACCAGGAAATAAATCACCAGCACAAATCCCGTGCCCAGAATCAGCGAGAGGGGAATGTTGCGCCGGGGATTTTTCACCTCGCCAGCCGTGAAGGTGATGTTGTTCCATGCGTCGGAAGAAAACAGCGAGCCCACCTGCACCACGGCCAGAATTACCAGCACATTGACCAGCACCATCGGGCCGCCCACGCCCACCTGAACCGGGTGCAGCGAGTGCCATCCGGCATTTTTCCAAAACTGGCTCCAGCCGGCTCCGAAGTTGGCCTCCCAGGCCGTTGCGTTGCGTCCCACAGTGAAGGCCAGCAGAATCAGCGCAGCCAGCGACAGTGCCTTGGCCGTAGTGAAGATGTTCTGAATAAGCGCGCCCAGCTTGACGCCGAAGATGTTCACCACCGCGAGAAGAATCACGATGCCGATGCCGGTCAGGTTGGCAGTGTTGACGCCGATCTCCATGTTGCCCAGCACCATCGGCCCCACCGGCAGCGCGGGCACATGGCAAATGTGCCACAGCCAGTGGGTCGTCGAAACGGAGGGGAAAAAGACGCCGAGAAATTTGCCGAAAGCCACCGCGACGGCGGCGAGGGTTCCCGTCTGGATGACCAGGAAGAGCGTCCAGCCGTAGAGAAAGCCCCACAGCGGCCCCAGTGATTCGCGCAGGTAGACGTACTGGCCGCCGGCTTTGGGCATCATGGCCGCCAGTTCGCCGTAGCTGAGCGCGGCGGTAAAGGTCAGGATGGCCGTGACCACCCATGCGCCCAGAAACAGCGCCGGGGAGCTGGTGCCGCGAGCAATGTCCGCGCCGACGATGTAGATGCCGGAGCCGATCATCGATCCGACCACCAGCGCGGTGGAGCTGAACAGGCCAAGGCTCTGCACCAGTCCGGAAGGATTGGCTGGAGCTACTGAGGCAGGAATAGGGTCTGGGTCTGAGGTTGTCACTTAAAGAAAGTTTTACCGGATTTGGGCGCAATTGTCTTTCTTTTTCTTAAAGTGTCTGAATTCTGGACACATTGTATGAATTCAGGACACTAGAAGCTGTTTCATAACCTTGTTTTGAAAGGGTACGGCTTTAGCCGCATTACGAACATGGCTATCTGCATGTTTTGAAAGGGCACGGCTTTAGCCGTGCCGCTGACAGGGCAGAAAAATCGCGGGCTTTAGCCCCTGAGGGAAAGCACAAAAAACGGTCAGTATTCGGTTATGACACAGCTTCTGCGCTCATCCCAGCGCTGCCAGCCAGCGCCGATACTCGGCTGCCGGGTCCGGTTGGCGAAAGAGCGCTCCGGCAATGGCGACAAGTGTGGCTCCGGCAGAGATCGCCTCAGCCGCCGTCGCCAGCGTAATGCCGCCGATAGCGACCAGCACCGGGCCGGGGCCAGCCTCCGCGCGCAACCGCCGCACGCCGTCCATGCCGATCAGCGGTAAGCTGGTCTGCTTGGTCCGCGTCGCAAAGACAGGACCAATCGAGAAGTAATCCGCAGGAGTCTCGAGAATCCCTGGAATCATTCCCTCAGCACCACCGCCGAAGGTTCCGATGATGCGATCCGGCCCCAGCAGCTTGCGGGCCTCAGCAGGCTTCAGGTCGCCCGCGTCCACATGGACACCGTCAAAGCCAATCTTCTCAACCAGATCAGCCCGGTCATCGAGAATCAACTTTACCTGTTTGGAGGGCAGTGCGGCACGCAAGATGGCGGCGTCGGCCAACAGTTCGGCTTCCCCGCCGGTCTTGTTGCGGTACTCCAGCAGCGTGATGCCTGCCTCGGCCAATCCGCCGCCCAACCGGCGCAGGAACTCCACGCGACCAGTGGCAGGAATGAAAGAGGCATCGAGAATGGGGTAGACCTTGGGAAACTGATTGGAAGAATGCATGTTCGGTTCTCCTTAGAGCCTGTCCAAAAACTTTGATTTGTAGGGTACGGGCTTCAGCCCGTACGTTGAGAGTCGATTTTGATTTCCGGCTTTAGCTGCTGAGGGAATGCAAACTGCCGTAAAAGAATCCCTCAGGGGCTAAAGCCCACAGCTATTTCTGCCTTTGACGTACGGGCTAAAACCCGTACCCTTCACCCAAAGCCAGACAGATTCTTATACTTTCACAAAAGAAGATACTCCGGTCGTTCATCCCTTGCGCGCCTCAGCCTCGGCAAGCCATCCGCGGCGCAAATTCTCTGCGGGGATGCTCGACAGGTAAGGCTTGATGTCCAGAATCGGCGTGCCGTCGAGCATGTCCACGCCGCGCACATGAAGCGCTCCGCCCTCGCGGCCCAGCAACTCAACCACCGTGAGGCCGATGGGGTTGGGACGGCGCGGAGATCGCGTCGAAAAGACGCCGTGGGGACGATGCTCGTCGATGGGCGGCGTGGCCATCAAATCAAAGCCATCGGAATGGTCGAAGACCCATAACACGATGAGGTGAGAGTAGCCTTCAATGTCCGTGAGGCCTTGCTCAAAAGCGGGCAGAAGAATCAGCGCGCCCTCTGCCTCGTGCTTTGCGCCAAGTCCCTTGGGGATTTCCTTTGTATTTTTGAAGGGACTGCTGACAAACCCAATCGGTTGCGGAGAGAACATGGACGCAGGCGCCTCTGCATTCATTCTAGAGCGCACCGGCGCGGAGAGCCGGGAACAATAAGCCCAGCGATCACCGATCGCTGGGCTTTTGAGAGCTGACAACTGAAAATTGACAACCGTCCTTACATCTCGTCCGCCGACGGCCCATAGGCTCCGGGGATCGGCTTGTTGAGCAGGCGCAGGTAGACGCCCAGCTGGGCGCGGTGATGAATCAGGTGGTCCAACACCCAGTCGCGGAAGACGCGGTATTTGGAATCGTCGATCCAGGTCTGGCCGCCGGCGATGAACTTCCAGTTCTCGTCCCACTTGGCCGGAGCAAACTCCGCAAACGCCTTCTTGGCTTCGGCAACCTCCTTGTCGAAGCGCTCCAAAAGGGCTGCGGTCGATGCGGGGATATAGGCCTCGAACTTGTGGTCCGCCCCGAATTCCAGCTTATCGGTGGTAAAGGTCGTCTTCGCCCACTCTCCGCAGGTTTCGGCGAGGTGTCCGGCTAACCTGCCCAGACTCATCGACTTAGGGTGGGGCTTGAAGGTGAAATCGACGTCCACCGGGATCGCCTCAAGCATCTTGCGAGTCTTGGCGGTCTCACGGTCGTATTCTGCAATCAGTTCTTTTTGAAAATCCATTCAGCAACCTCCCAAGTTGCGAAACCAGCATACATCAATACGCGCACAAAAAGCGAAGATAAAGCGATAATTTCTTTCTCGCCCAGAACCCAGCCGCGCAACTCAGGAGAAGCGCGATGAAACAAACGATGCCGACCAAGCCTCTTGCCAGCCTTTGACGGGTTTGCCGTCTGCGTCGTAAGGCCCTGGCGGCGGCGCACCCTGGGGCGGCACATCTTCCGGTGGAGGAATGGGCTCATGTGGTGGTGAGTCGACTTGCAGGTAGTTGCCATGGCCAAAATCCCACCCCTTGGGAATCTGGCATGGACTCCGATAGTGCTCCGGCCGTGGTGTAGGCCCGAAGCGTCCCAGCGCCGACTCCCACCAAGGATGATCGTGATCGAGAATCTCGGATGCCAGGTCGCCGATGGGAAATGCCCACTTGAGCACATCATCTTTCTTCGAGGCGAGCGCTGAAATGACATCAACCTTTTTCTGCACAGATGCGAAGTCCTTGGTCAGGCAGTGATCGGAAACGGCCCCGGCCATCAGGATCAAGCGCCGCACCGGCAGCGTCATCTGGCTGACCGCCTGGAGCACTACCCGCGCGCCCAGGCTATGCGAGACAAACGAGATGCTGGTCGCGGCGGCAAAGTTCTTGTCCACGAAATCAGCAATCATGTTACCGGCCGCTGTTGCATTCTTCGGTTCCACGGGGTAGCTCAGGGCATGGAGGGACTCCGAATCACCCGGCCATAAAAGCCCGAGAAAGGCGCCGGGAAAAGGGTCCGTCGCGATATAAGGGTTCGGCCCGAGCAGCTTCTCCCAGTTGCAAAAATTCTTAATACCATCCTCTCGATTGACGTTGAAGCCGTGGGTTGCAATCAGCACGTCTTTGGCATGGATATGGCTCTGCAAATCGTCTGGGGATAGGACGGCGTATTGCGAGTGGTCCGTGTAGTCTTCGCCGCCTATCCACTCCCGAAGCTGCACGACGTCCGACACGTCGCCGCTGCCCCACAATGCGCGAACATCCAGAAATTTGGTCATTGCTGCCCCTGTTTCTTCACCAGTTGCATGGTATTGACAGCCGTTGCCAGGGCGCTGGAGAGGTCCTTGGCAATGGGCGCCAGCGGGGTGGCGAGCAGACCCACCAGGAAGGCGTCCATCATCTCCCGATGCCAAAAGAAATGCGACGTGCCCACCAGAGCCCATCCCCCGAACATGGCCAACGCCACAGCCACTCCGGCCGCCAGCGTCCGCGTCCAATTGCGGTACACCTGGTCGGAGTGCTGATAGGCTTCATCGAGCAGCGCCGTCAGAATCAGGTCGAAGCGCGAGAAGACGTCGCTCTCCATCGGCAGCAGCGGCGCCCCTGCGATGGTTTTTGTCGCCACCGATTCCAGCACGGCCGGGTCTACGTTTGTTCTTGTCGCCAGCACCGCTGCATTACCCTCGCTCAAGTGCAGCTTGATCAAGGATTTGGCAATCGCCTTCTGGCTGGCGATAGCGGTCCCATTGACCCAATTGGCCTCGACGGTTTCCAGAATGTGCCTCCGGGGCAAGGCATTGATCGGCTTATGCGGCAACCCGGCGCCGTTCTGATCCGGGGTAAGTTCCGTTACCCTGTCCTTGATGTACTTGAGGCCAATGCGGTTGATTCCGCCAAAAAACGGCGCCGTCTTGGCGGCATCCACGAGTCCAAAGGCTGCCGTTCCCAATCCCCCAATAGCCGTGATGACCTGACCGAGTTGCATGGTATCGAATGCGCTCATTCTTTTGCTCCCTCCTTACTCCAAAATTTATACAGACGAAACCGCTTGCGGTAAACAAAAATTTATCAGCTAGACAGAAAAGGCCGGAATCCCTTGATGGAATTCCAGCCTTGTCCGGCTAAAGCGCAGCGTTGCCCTCTGCCTCGTCGATTACGTAAGGTTTGCTTTGTCTTCGGCTCGAGCAGCCAGAAAGTTCTCCATGAACTTGGTGTCGAAGTGGCCGGCGCGGAAGCCGGGGTCCTGGAAGATTGCCTGATGCAGCGGGATCGAGGTATCGATGCCCTGGACGATAAATTGACTGAGCGCGCGCTCCATCTTGGCAACCGCCTCTGCACGGTCGCAGCCATGGACGATGAGCTTGGCAATCAGCGAGTCGTAGTAAGGGGGGACTACGCTCTCAGCGTACTGCGCCGTGTCCACGCGCACGCCGTTTCCGCCGGGAACGTTGAAGGCCGTAATCATGCCCGCCGAAGGGGTAAACTTCACGGGGTGCTCGGCGTTGATGCGGCATTCGATGGCGTGGCCGCGGATTTCGAGCTTGGCAGGCAGAATGGCGTCCAGCCGCACGCCGCCGGCGATGAGTAACTGCGCCTTGACGATGTCCACGCCGGTGATGGCCTCGGTGATGGGGTGCTCCACCTGGACTCTCGTATTCATCTCGATGAAGTGGAGCTGCCCGTCCTCGTCCATCAGAAATTCAACCGTGCCGCAATTCTGGTAGCCGATCTCCTTGAGGCAGTGGCAGAGCGTGCGGCCGATCTCCTCGCGCATCTTCGGCGTCACCTTCAGGCTGGGCGACTCTTCGATAAGTTTTTGATGGCGGCGCTGGATGGAGCACTCGCGCTCAAAGAGCGAAACCACGTTGCCGTGCTCGTCGGCCAGCATCTGGAACTCGATGTGGCGTGGGTTCTCGACGAACTTTTCCATGTACAGCTCGCCGTTACCGAAGGCGTTTTCCGCCTCGGTGAAGGCCGCATAGAAGAGGTTGGGCAGTTCCTCATGAGCGCGCACGATTCTCATGCCGCGTCCGCCGCCGCCTGCCTTGGCCTTGAGTATGACCGGGAAGCCCACCTTCTTTGCCCAGTCCTGCGCCTCCTCAACCGTGGCAACCACGCCATCAGAACCGGGAAGAATGGGCACCTTGGCCCGCTTCATTGCCTGGCGCGCTTTATCCTTCTCGCCCATCAGCCGGGTGACCTCGGGCGGCGGACCGATGAACTTGATGTTGGAGGTGCGGCAAACCTCAGCGAAGTTGGCGTTCTCGCTCAGCAGGCCGTAGCCGGGATGAATCGCGTCCACGTCGGCGATCTCCGCGGCGCTGATGACCGCCGGCACGTTGAGATAGCTGTCGGTCGCGCGCGGAGGGCCAATGCAGATGGCCTCGTCGGCAAAGCGCACGTGCAGCGAGTTGCGGTCGGCCTCGCTGTAGACGGCGACCGTGCGGATGCCGAGTTCCCGGCATGCGTTCAACACGCGCAGCGCGATTTCACCGCGATTGGCTACCAGTACCTTACGAAGCATTCATTACCTACAATGCAGAGGGTTAGCAAATCAGCAAGTTAGCGAGTCAGCAAGTCAGCGAGTCAGCAAGTCTGCGCTTGGTGCAACTATGAAGATTCTAGCGCAGCAAGTAATCCATTAATGAGTCGAGCTACTTCTTCACACTGCTCCATCAACGCTTTGATTCTTGCTGCGTCTAGAAACTTTAAATCGGCAGATAGTTCCATCTGTGTCTGCAATTCAAATAGTGATCCGCGCGATGTTGCCAGGAATTGCCTAAAATGTCCATCATTTAACCTGCCGTGTCCCTCGGCAATGTTGCTTGGAACAGAAACAGCAGCTCGACGCATCTGCGACTGAAGTCCATACATTTCAGTCTTGGGAAACGCTTCCGTCTCGCGATAGATCGCCCTGGCCAGTTCCATGGCCTTTTGCCAAACCAGCAGGTCGCGATAATGTCGCGTTCTTGCGCTCACAGGTGACCACCACTCTTCCTCATCAATGCACTCCAAGCTGACCTGCTGACTCGCTGACTCGCTAACCGGCTACCCCTGCCGGATGGAAAAGAGCGGCTGCCCGAACTCGATGGGCTGGCCGTTGGCAACCAGGCACTTGACAATCTCGCCGGTAACGTCGGACTCGATCTCATTCATCAGCTTCATGGCCTCGACGACGCCGATGACCTGCCCCTTGGTCACGCGATCTCCGGGCACGACAAACTGCGCTGCGCCGGGCGAAGGCGAACCGTAAAATGTGCCGACGATGGGCGACTTGAGCAGATGCAACCCGGCATCCGGGTCAACCGCCGCGGGCGCAGGCGCCTCAGCCGGCTGGCTTGCCGTAGTCTGCGCCGCCAGCGGCTGAGCCGATCCAAGCAGACGCGTCAATTCGGCCAATCCGGCCGGAGAGGCTTCCGCCGGGTTGAATTTAAGCCGGATCTTCAGATCGCCTCGGTCCAAATCGAACTCGGCAACCTTATATTCCTTTAGGAATTCAATCAGTTGTTTCAAATCTGCAATGTCTTGTGCTTTCATTCGATCCTTGATTTCCAGCCGTCGGGCGGAAGGGGTTTGAGCAAAATTCGATTCGAGTTTCGATTAAAGTTCAATGAGAGCCTTGGGCGCCGGGGTGAGCACCTGGCCTCCGTTACGGGTTACTGCCACCATGTCTTCGATGCGAATGCCGAAGCGTTCGGCTAAGTAAATTCCAGGCTCAATGGTGATGACCATGCCGGGAAGCAGCCTGGCCGTCTCCTCGGCCCCGATGCGCGGCGGCTCGTGAATCTCCAGGCCGAGTCCATGGCCGGTGGAGTGAGAAAATGCCTCCGCTAACCCTTCTCTGCGCAGCACGCTGCGAGCTGCCTCGTCCACCTCCGCACAGCTTACGCCCGAAGCCACTGCGGCAACCCCCGCCTCCTGCGCCTCCAGAACTGCTTCGTATGCTGCGCGCTCGTTGGCCTTGGGCTTGCCCAGATGCACGGTCCGGGTCATATCCGAACAATACCCGTTGAGAATAACACCGAAGTCGAGGGTCACAAAGCCACGGCGCGGCAGCTTGGCGGCGGTGGCGCGTCCATGCGGCAAGGCGGAACGTGTGCCCGCGGCAACGATGGTTTCAAAGGACATGGCCTCTGCGCCCAGCAGGCGAGCCTGATGCTCCAGCTCTGCAGCCACTTCAAACTCCGCCAGGCCGGGCCGGATAAAGCCGAGAATCTGCTCGAAGAGCTTGCAGCCGGTGAGCGCCGCTTCGATCATCAGCGCAAGCTCATCCTCGTCCTTGATCTGGCGCAAAGGCATAATCAAGGGCGCGGCCAACGCGGAGAGGAAGCTGCGGCGAAGGCGCGCGGGCAACGCGGCCCGGAAGCGGGCCAGATTGGCGACTGTGGTCTGAGTTGGGTCGAAGCCGGCAAACTCGACTCCAGGCTGCGCGGCAAGCCACTGAACTGCGGCAACAGAAGGAGAGCTGGCGACAATCTCCACCTGAGCGACGGAAACCTCGGCGGCGGCCTGCGTTTTGTAGCGGCCATCGGTAAAGAGGCGCGCAGAACGGCGCGTAACGGCCAGCGCGGCGCTGGAGCCTGTAAATCCAGAGAGATAGCGGAGGTCGGGCAGGTGGGTGACCAGCAAGCCATGAAGGCCCGCTTTGGTCAGACGGCGGCGGAGAAGGCCGATACGGCGAAAGTGGTCCACTTATTGAGGATAACAGGGGGATAGGGGTTAGGGATTAGTGGTTAGGAAGATGTACCGGCACAATAGCGGAGGCGATCAGTGCGGCAAAGGCGTCATTCTTACCGAGGTTGTGACTTTCGATCTAAGCGTCAACCATCTGCGCGCCAGTTACGCGATTCCAGTTGATGCGGTGGCCAGCCTCAGCGGCCAGCTCCCGAATAAACTCGCGTTGCGAGCGTCCGTTTCCTTCTCGAAAAGGATGGATCGTGTTCAATTCGCCGAGATAGTAGGCCGCACGACAGGCAAATGCAGCGGCATCCAATCCTTTTAGATGATTTTCAGCAACCAGCTTCGCAAGTATGCTGCTGAGGTTCGTTTCCATGAACTGAACCATAGCAAAGTAGTAGGATGCCGAGCGGCGTATATTGATTTGGCGGAACTCGCCTGCCCACGGATAGATGTTCTGGAATATGCGGGCGTGAATCGCTTTGAAGTGGGTCGCGTCAAAGCAGCCCATTACTGGATTGCTCCGTAGGTTAAGAATTGCTTTTGTGGCTTGTATTCGCTCGAAATTGTCGAGCTTCTTGTGATCGGTAAAGCCCGGAAGATTTTTGAGAACACCATGCTTGTAATCAAAGTGAGGGTCTGGATTAAGTGGTTCATCCTTTGCCATGATCTGTCAGACGATGGTGCGGCTGTATTCGTCCAAAAGGCGGTTTGTCTCAGGAAGTCCGATTTCGCCATTCGCATAGCGATAGAGGATTTTCTTGGTGATCTCGTCTGGTTCCATGTCCTCGATCCGCATGGTCCCGATTGTGCCTTCGACGGTGAGACGGCGGTCGTCCAGTTCTGCCGGAGTGAGGGTAATGACGGGAGCGATTGCAGCAACCATGTTGTCCCCCTATTAGGGAACCCCTGCGCAGGTGCGTGATTTTGCATCGACAACGCGAGCGCAGTTGATTTTTTGATTCTGAATAGGTTTTCTGTCGGAAAAGACGGGTTGCTGCTGGTCTTTTTCTGTCTCTGTGAGGCCGCTTTCCGGCCTCAAGAGACACTACGCCCTTTGCGGGGCCAGCCGGTTGCGGTGTTGGTACAGATTTACCAGCGCGAAGGCCGCGCACAGCCACTGGTGGTTTTTCCAGATGCCGCGATAGCGCACCTTGGTAAATCCGAAGACTCGCTTGAGGATGCGGAACGGATGCTCCACCTTCGATCTAACTCTGGCCTTGGTCGTGTTCTTGCGCTTGGCTTCTTCGTCTACATAATCCTTGAACTTGGTGCGGCGCGAAGTCATGTCCTGTGCCTGGGGCGCGGCCTCATGGATCGCCTCGGTCTGCCCTTGATAGCCAGCATCTCCCCACACCTTCTTCTCGTCGCCGTGCAATAAATCGGGCAGCATATGTTTGTCGGCCACGCTGGCCGCCGAAGTGGCGACCGAATGCACCACCGTCTCCTTGCTATCCACGCCGATGTGCGCCTTGGCTCCGAAGTACCATTGGTTGCCCTTCTTCGTCTGATGCATCTCCGGGTCGCGCTCGCCGCTGGAGTTCTTCGTCGAACTGGGCGCATGGATAATCGTTGCATCCACGATGGTGCCGGTGGTGATGCGAATGCCTTTGGTCTCCAGATAGTGGTTCACCGTCATCAGCATCTCGCCGCACAGATCGTGCGCTTCCAGCAGATGGCGGAAACGCAGGATCGTCGTCTCGTCCGGCGCGGCGGCCACGCCAAGGTCCACTCCGGCGAAGCGGCGCAGCACCGGCGACTCATAGAAGGCTTCTTCCATGCCCGGATCCGACAGGCTGAACCACTGCTGCAAAAAGTAGGTCCGCAGCATGATCGCCAGACCCACTGGCTGCCGGCCATTGCCCGCCTTGGGGTAAAAAGGCTCAACCAGCGCCAATAGCTCAGACCACGGAACTACCTGGTTCATCTGGTCAAGAAACAGCTCACGTTTGCTCTTGCGACCATGCTTCTCAAAACTCGCCTGCGATGCCAGTGTCTGCTGAAAACGCGCCATTCGCTTCATACTTATAGTTTATTCAAATATGACGCGGGTTGCAGACTTGTGCAGAGGTTCCCAAGCGTGTTCCACACCTTCCATTAAACTTTTGCTCATGCTCTGGATGCCAGCCACCTACTAGCTGAAACTACCCGCTAGAAGCGTTTCAGCTACTAGGAGCGTTTACCTGTAATCTATTGTCTGTGTGAATTGGATATTTATCACTGAAGTCGTGCCCTGATACAAAGCTCTCTATCGAATTGCCAACTAAAACGCTTTCAGATCGAGGATGGCTTTGAGGATGGTGTCGGGTTGGGGGAGGATGGCGTCTTCGAGGATGGGCTGGTAGGCGACGAAGGTGTCCATGGCTCCGATGCGGCGGACGGGGGCGTCGAGGGAGTCGAATAATTCATCTGCAATGCGGGCGGCGATCTCCGCGCCGTAGCCCCAACTGAGCATGTCCTCATGAGCTACGATGACGCGGCTGGTCTTCGTGACCGACGTGGCGATTGATTCCCAGTCGTAGGGATTGAGGGTGCGGAGGTCGAGGATTTCTACATCGATGTTGTGCTCGCGCTTGGCGCGCTCGGCGGCTTGCAGGGAGCGGGGGACGAGAGCGCCGTAGGTGATGAGCGTGAGGTCAGAGCCGGGGCGGACGATGCGGGCCTTGCCGAAGGGGATGGCGAAATCGGGTCCGGGATAGGGCGCGCGGTCGTGGGTCTCGCGATAGAGGCGCTTGTGTTCGAGAAAGAGGACGGGGTCGTCGCAGCGAATGGCGGTGCGCAGGAGGCCGTTGGCGTCGAGGGCGTTGGAGGGCATGACGACGCGCAGGCCGGGGATGTGAGTGAAGAGACTCTCGCCGGATTGCGAGTGGTAGATGGAGCCGCCGGTGAGATAGCCGCCGATGGGGACGCGAATCACGAGCGGGCAGGCCCACTGGCCATTGGAGCGCCAGAGCATGACGGAGAGCTCGTTGTGAATCTGATGATAGGCGGGCCAGATGTAGTCGAAGAATTGAATTTCGACGACGGGCTTCATGCCGCGCAGGGCGTAGCCGATGGCGCGGCCAACGATGTTGGCCTCGGCGAGCGGTGAATTGAAGACGCGCTCGGAGCCGAACTCGGTTTGCAGGCCGGCGGTTAGCTTGAAGACGCCTCCCTTCCCTTTTACTTCGGCAAGCGCGGCTTCCCGGCTGGCGTCGGCCACATCCTGGCCGTAGACAACAATGCGCGGGTCGCGGCGCATTTCGTCGTGGAGGCAGGCGTTGATGAGGTCGGCCATGGTTTTTGGTTCGGCGCTGGGCGCATGGCCGGCCTTGCCTCCGCTGACTGTTCCTGGCGCGGAGGGTTGCTCGGTGGCAAAGGCGGAGCTGGTGGGGTCCAGGTCTTCGGAGTAGACGTGACGGGTGACGTCGGCGACTTTGGGCAGTGGGGCGGCGAGAGCAAGCTCGGCGGCTTCGGAGACTTCGTGCTCCAGCGATTGCTCCAGAGCGGAGAGTTCGTGCTCGGTCAAGATGCTCTCGCGGAGCAGGCGTACGCGTAGCTTGACGAGCGGATCGCGCAAGGCGTCGGTCTCGCGCTCGACCTGGGTGCGATAAAGGCGGTCGTCGTCGGAGAGCGAATGGGAGTAGGCCCTCATGCAGTGGCCGTGAACAAATGCGGGGCCGAGGCCGGCGCGGCAGTGAGCCACCGCGGCTTGAAAGGCGCGGAAACTGGCCTCGGGATCGGTGCCGTCCACCTCGGCAAAGTAGAAGTTGGGAAAGTTGGCCACCAGGCGGGAGATGTTGCCGCCCGCCGTGTTCACCTCGACCGGGGTGCTGATAGCGTAGCCGTTGTCTTCCACGCAGAAGACGACGGGGAGCTTTTTGTTGGAGGCGGTGTTCATCGCCTCCCAGAACTCGCCCTGGGAGGTGGAACCCTCGCCGATGGAGGCGTAAACCACCTCATCGCCGTGAAAGGTTACGTCGCGATAGGCGCGGTAGTCGGACCACCCCAGCGACGAAGACCTGCCGCCGGGGACCCCGGATTTTAACCCTGACTTCTCTGCGGCTTCGGGATGGCGGCTGAAGTAGCGGCCTGCCTCAGCGCAACCGACGGCGTGAAGTAGTTGCGTGCTGGTGGCCGCTGAGAGGCTGACGATGTTGAGCGCACGACTGCCCCAGTGAGTGGGCATTTGGCGGCCAGCGCTGGCTGGATCGGCGGCCGCGCCGACGGCTTGCAGCATCATGTCGGCGGGGGTGTAGCCCAGCGCCAGAGCCAGCGCGCGATCGCGATAGTAGGGGAAAAACCAGTCGTAGCCGGGACGCATGGCCAGGGCCGCGCCGATGCCCAGCGCCTCGTGGCCCGCGCCGGAGATCTGGAAGTAGATTTTCTGTTGTCGCTTGAGCAGGATTTCGCGGTCGTCCACACGGCGGGAGAGCAGCATCAGCCGATAGATTTCAACCAACTGCCGAGGGCTGAGGCTGCCGGCGGCTACCGACAAGGACGCATCAGCGCTGGAAACTGCCAGTACCATTCGCTTCACTCCTAAAATGCCTGGTTATTCCTGAATTGCGGGAATGCAAGAACTTACAATTCTGATTGTAACAACCCTAACCCTGCCAACAGATTAGATTAGAGAGAGGAGTTTCTGGATGCACGCAATAGTTTTGTCGTTGGCGGTAAGAACCGGATTGTTTGCGGAGGGGCGGTTCCTGGGACGCGTGGTGGACGAATGGGCTATCGATGCCCAGGAATTCATCCGCGCCAAGCTGCCGCACCTGGTTATGGTGGCGTTGATCGGCTTTGTGCTCAGCCGGCTGCTGCACCTGGTTACGGCGCGGATGATCCACATCGCCGAGCAGCACGCGCCGGCGCCAGCCCGCGTCTCCCAGGTGAAGACGCTGGCCGGAGTGATTCGCACCACGGGATTGGCCATTATCGGCGTGGTCGTCGGCTTGCAGTTTCTGGCTGCCGTAGGAGTCAATCTTGCGCCACTGCTGGCTTCGGCTGGAATTGCGGGAGTGGCCATTGGGCTGGCGGCACAGAATATTGTGCGCGACGTGCTCAACGGGATGCTAATTCTGATTGAGGACCAGTTCAATGTGGGGGACACGGTGCGGCTGGCCGGGGCGGTGGGAACCGTGGAGGCGATGAGCCTGCGCAAAACCACGATCCGCGGCACCGACGGAACCCTGTACATCATTCCCAACTCGCAGATCACCACCGTGGCTAACCTGAGCGTGGGCTACTCGGTGGCCACCGTGAACGTGAGCGTGGATTTCAGCGCCAATCCCGACAAGGTGCTGGAGCTGTTGAAGGGAATTGCCATGGAGATTCGCACGAGCGAGGAGTTCAGAGAGGTTTTTGTGGCCGACCCGGAGATTCTGGGCGTGGATGCGATCAAAGGCTCAGAGCTGATCTTCCCGGTGGTTTTCAAGACGCTGGCTACGAAACAGTTCGAGCCGGTGCGGGAGTTTCGGCGGCGTGTGCGGCTGGCACTGGAGGAGCAAGGATTGCTGCCCGGCGACCCCAACCGGGTATTCAGCACTTTTGTTGACAAAGCGGCGAGCGGGCAGCCAGCTACGGAGGCCACGCCGGGAGCTGATCCAACCACGCTCAAGCCACAAGGAGGCAATCCCTTCAGCAGTGAGTGAGTGGCGCCGATGTTCTGAACATTTTAGCCGGCTAGCCGGGATTACTGCGGCGTAGTCGTGGTCGTGGTTGTGGATTGAGTCTGCTGGTCCGGGGACGGTTTCGTGGTTGTCTTCGTCGTTTTCTTCTCCTTCGTCACCCTCTTGTGATGCGTGACCTTCGTATTGTGCTTGGTCGTCTGCGTAGTTGTGGTTTCCGGAGTGGACGGAGTCTGTGTCGTCGTGGTGGTGGATTGCGTGGTTTCTTGCGACCATACCGGCAATGACAACGCAAGCACGGTGAGCGACCCGCAGGCTACAGCAAATATCTTCCTGAATTTCATTCGATTCTCCTTATTTTGTCCGGGAGACTATGCCTTGGTGCGCACGTATCCGGTCATGGCGAACAGCCTTGTTTGAAGCATCGATAGGATCGCTCATCTTTGAGCGTACTTCTGTGCAGAATGGCTCATCTTGCAAGCGGGCGTGCGAGGGCACGCAAAAAACAAATCCATTCATGGGCAAAATCACCTTGCCGGGACTTACATTCTCAACTGGGACTAAAGTGTTGAGCAGGCTCCTCCTGCTGGGATCCGGAGTAGCCGGGCGCGCGGAAGACGACGCGATTGCGTCCCTGGGCTTTGGCGGCATACAAGGCGCGGTCAGCGATGGTGAGCAGGGATTCAATGCTTCCGTCTCCATCGGCTGGGTCGTGGACGGTGGCTCCCATGCTGCAGTTGAGTGTGAACTGGGCTTCGTGCGCACTGATCTGCAGGTTTGAGATTGCTGCCTGAAGGCTTACCAATCTGTTTTCGACGATTTCGCGGGGAATCTGCGTGAGGACGAGCAGGAACTCTTCTCCGCCGTAACGGCCGGCATGGTCATAGGGGCGAATTGCGGCACCGACCGCGGCGGCGAACCGGCGCAGCGCATCATCGCCTGCCAGGTGCCCGTGGCGATCGTTGATGCGCTAAAAATGGTCCAGATCGATCAG
>Ga0302319_10008387_pt1 | contig 20108 bp, 12 predicted proteins | sample Bog_T0_2_FD_203319 | JGI IMG/M metagenome (GOLD analysis project Ga0302319, IMG submission 203319) | Peat permafrost microbial communities from Stordalen Mire near Abisko, Sweden - Bog_T0_2 | ecosystem: Environmental > Terrestrial > Soil > Wetlands > Peat | place: Sweden: Abisko, Stordalen Mire... | reverse complement strand
GACGAACCGATGCGGGCGTCACCTTTAGATCGCCCGCGCGCGATTGGCGCGCATCGAGCGCCAGCATATTGGCGTAACTCCAGTCATGCAGCCCGGAGGGATGATGCTTGGGCCGGGTGCGCGGCGCAACCACAACAGGCTCAACCAAATTCTCGCCACCCTCGGCCAGCACGGTTTGCATCGTCGCTGCGCCCGGCTTGAATCGCTTGAGCGCGTAATGCGCGCTAGCCGAGGCACGCGCGCTCAACAGCCAATCGCCTTCCTGCGTCTCGGCAAGCGCGCCCGCATACTCGGCGCGCGGCGCAGCAACTGGAGTCTCTGTCGCCAGCGGCGAAGTAAACTGCGCCAGCGAAGCGCCGTGCGTAAACACCACATCCCCCGACGCCAACTGCTTTCCGCCCCAGCGCGCACGGCCGTGATCGCAGCGGTACGACTCGACCCCTGAACCGTCGGAGTAAACCAGAAACAATTCAGGAGTAGGACCCGCCCCGAGGGGGAAGCTGGATTCAAACAGAATGCGCCCATCCAGCAGCACATCCGCGGGGATTGCGCTGCCCGGCAGGTAATAGAGCGGAAGCACCGCCGAACCCGCATCCGCGTCGATCGGCGCAAGCGCCGAGAACGCAGTCTTGCCGGCGGCTTCCAAACGAAAACCCGTGGGCGTATGACGCGCATAGACCAACTGGCCGCTGGGCAGATAGAAAGGGCGAATGGCATCGCCGTCTCCTGCAATCAATTTGCGCAGCGAACGATCGGCAAGCGTCAACTCCCATATCTGCCAGGGATCGCCCGCGGCCTGCTTGCCCGCGAACAAAACTCGCTTGGCATCGAAGGAGACATTGGCATCCGCGCTTGCGGCAAATCCAGCCACCAGCGGCTCGGCTTTGCCCTGATGCACAAGCAGCAGTCGCGCGCCCTTGGGAAAACGCTCGCCTCCGCGCAGAGCAGCCAGCGGCTCGTAGACGGGCGCGGCGGTGACAAGGATGTCTGCGTCGATGCGCGCGCTGGGGCTTGGGGCCGCTTGGGGACCAAACCCGCAAACTGGAATCAAAAGCGCAACCGACGCGGCAATCCCAAGGGCCCTGGTGGAAGATCTCATCCAACGGCCTCCATGGGCCGCAGATCAGCCGCCTCGCGCAGAGGAAGTCCCCGCTTGCACTGTTCTTGTTCAAGCTCGCGCAGCGACAGATACGGATCGAGCGCGGCCATCATCTCGTCAAACGCCGCGAAGTCGAGCGACTGGTCGCCATCGCTCCACGCCTTGTCCGGATTAGGATGCACCTCGACCAGCAGGCCATCGGCGCCGGCTGCAACCGCAATGCGCGCCAGCGCGGGAACCAGATCGCGATGCCCGGCCGCATGGCTGGGGTCGGCAATCACCGGCAAATGCGAAATCTGCTTGAGCAGCGCAAGGCCGGCTACGTCGAAGGTGTTGCGCGTGGCCGTCTCAAAGGTGCGGATGCCGCGCTCGCAGAGGATGACGTTGGAGTTGCCGTTGTCCAGAATCAACTGCGCCGAGCGCAGCAGGTCTGCAATGGTCGCCACCATGCCGCGTTTCAGCAGCACGGGCCGCCCAGACCGCGCAGCAGTTTCAAGCAGCGCGTAGTTCTCCATATTGCGCGTGCCGATCTGCAAAATGTCGGCATACTCGGCGACCAGGTGAACGTCGTCTTCCGACATGACTTCGGTTACGATGGCCAGGCCGCTGGCTTCCCGCGCTCGGGCCAGCATCTTGAGGCCGTCGAGACCATGGCCTTGAAAAGCGTAGGGAGAGCTGCGCGGCTTGAAAGCGCCGCCACGGAGAATGCGCGCGCCGGCGCGGCGCACACGATCCGCGGTAGCCATCAACTGGAGCTCGGTCTCAACCGAGCAAGGCCCAGCCATGGTGATAAATTCGCCGCCGCCAATCTCCAAATCCAGAACCTGCACCACAGTCTGTTGGCGCGTCCCGCTTTTCAAGCAATCGGGGGTTTCGGCGAATCGTTCGTGCCAATCTTCACGCACAATGAGCCTTCCTATCCTGGAAGGCTCAGATTATCGCTGACTTAGGGGTACTACCTCCATCGAAAGGTGGAGATTTTGCATGCGAGGTCAACAGATGTGATGCAGCGCACAAATCAGCTCAGCCTACCCGCATTTCCTGACAAAAAGTCAAGGAGGCGGGCACGTTTTCTGCAATCGAGGCAGGATGCAGCGTTCAGGCGTAGGAGCCGGCCTCGATAGGCTGCTCCGACTCAATGGCGCGCAGGCGCTGAGCCCACTCGTCGAGCCATTGGCCGCGCATGCTCTCCTCGACGCGAGCCGGGCCATAATGGATGGCGGGCGCGAGGACGCTGAATCCAGTGAACTGGAAGATGCCGCGGTGAATGGGGCGGAGGATGGCGAGGATGGCGCCCTCTTCACCACCGGTTACATAGCTGGACTGAAATCCGCCGGTGGTGAGCGAGAGCATGGCGCGCTTGCCGCGGAACGGGCCTTTTTCGTAAATGCGCCCGGAGCCGTAGGCGCGGCCCATGGCGAAGACGCGATCGACCCAGCCCTTGAGGATAGCGGGCAGGCCGAACCACCAGAGCGGAAACTGAAAAATGACCAGATCGGCGGCCTCTACCTTGCAGATTTCCTCCTCGAGTGCGGGTGCGAAGCCGTGTGTCTCCGTGGCGTGCCGTTCTTCCAGCTGGGGCTTGAAGTAGTCGGGGTCCTTTTGTTCGAGGAAGTTGGCCCGGCTGGAGCGTGGATCGAAATCCATCTTGTAAAGGTCGCTGGTAACGACCGTATGGCCGGCGGCAGTGAGAGTGGCTTTGGCAGTTTCGTACAGGGCGCCGTTGAAGCTTTTAGGCTCGGGATGTGCGAAGACGATGAGGACATTCATGGGCTTGGCCTTTCAGAAGCGTACGCGCGCACTGATCGGTAGATGTCTGCGGATTGGCGGGCGTTGCGGGAAAGTGAATGTGAAAACGAGATGGATGCGGCACGATGGGGGCGTTGGGAATGCGAAGGAAGTTGATTCCATGTTGAATTCTAGCCAAGCGCCATGGGCGGCGGCCGATAGCCGAACGCAGCATCGACAACTGCCGCGATCCCCAGCGCGGTCTCGTCCTGAAACGGCCGCGCAACAATCTGCACACCGATCGGCAGCCCCGCAGTCGAACTCCCCACGGGAACCACCGCCGCCGGCGCGGCCAGCGCGTTGAACCACTGGGTGTGCCGCACCGCGTCAAGATATTTCACAGTCTGGCCCTCGACCAACCACTCGCGCTCGCCGTGGCGAAAGGCGGGAATGCTGGCTACCGGGCACAGCAGCACTGGATATCTGCTCATCTCCGCAAGCGTCTCGGCGCGCAGCAGGTCTAGCGAGGCCCACGCGTCCAGTAACTCGGCGGCGGTGAGCGGCGGAACGGCCTGGGAGAAGCCGAGAAACTCTTTGAAGATGGGGCTTAGTTGAGCCTCTCTTCCCGCTATGGTAGGGGCATAAAACATGGCTCCGCACTGCACAAAAAACTTACCCCATAGCTGCCGCAGCCGCTCCAGCGTACTCGGCCGGAACGGCTCAACGCGAAAGCCCGCGTCGCGCAGCACCAATGCGGCGGCCTGCACAGCCGCGCGCGTCTCGGCTGTCACGGGAACCAGACCATCGTCCTCAAAGAAGCCAATCGTATTCGTTCGCAGTTCTTCTATGCTTGGCTCGCGCAGCGCAACCGGAGGACTGGCCGGATCGTTCGGGTCCTGGCCGCTGAGCGTGCGGAATAGCAGCGCGACATCGCCGATCGTGCGCGACATCGGCCCGATTGCGCCGAGAATCTGGAACGGCCCCACGCACGGCGGCAGGTGGCCACGGCCGGGAATGCGCCCCGGTGTTGGCTTGAGCGAACAGATCCCGGTGAAGTGCGCGGGCACGCGCACCGACCCGCCGCTATCGCTGCCCAGGCCCGCGGCTGAAAGGCCCGCCGCGATGGCCGCCGACTCGCCGCCGCTGGACCCGCCCGGCGTGCATTCCAGATTCCACGGATTTCGCGTCTGCCCGTGAAGCAGATTGTCCGTCTCGTACGCCATCAGGAACTCCGGGCAATTGGTCGTGCCCAGAATCAACGCCCCCGCCGCGCGCAGCCGCGCCACGACCACCGCGTCTTGAGTTGGGATTTCGCCCTCGTGCAGCAGGCTGCCAATCTCACACTTCAATCCACGCGTCGCAATCGAAGACTTGACCGTGACCGGCAAACCAAACAGCGGTCTGCGCGCACGCTGGCCACGCCAGGCGTCGTGTTTCCGCGCACGCTCGCGGACACGCTCCGCATCGAAGTCGTCGAACGCGTTCAACTGCGGATTCAGCCGCTCGATCTGGCGGATGTGCGCCTCAGCCAGATCGACCACGGAGATCTCGCCGGAGCGCAGATGCTCCAGTTGCCGCGTGGCAGGCGCCAACACTACATCATTCATGGATGCGCCGCCGGGGTTGACGCTGGCGACTGATCCTCGTTAGGTGTTGACGGCATGGCCCGATAGTCGAAGCGATACGACCGCACCGGCTCGCCTGAATCGAAGCGGTCGTTCCAGTTCAACTGATAGTCCAGGGCGTCCTTGTCGTCGGGATAACTCTCACTGGCCGGATAGGGATAGGTGCTCATGGCATGGAACGGCAACTGCGCCACGGTGAACGGCGAGGCGTCCCACCAATCCATATCTTTCACGAAGCCGTTGGCGTAGAAGAAGTAGTCGCGCTTCCAATGCGCAGGCAGAGCGGGCAGCTTCGACGCATCGAACTCGGTGGCAATCTCCTCGCCGCTGCCGAAGATGGCAAAGCGATCGTCGATGCCCTTGACTAGCGCCGTCACGTCGCCCATGCGTGTGTAATTGCCGCGCTGATGCTGAAAAGGTCCAGTCAAGCTCACGCGGTCGTAGTCGTAGTCGAGATCGCCGGGGCTTGCGCCCTCAATCTGTTTCGGGTATCCGCGGAAGTGCAGCGTGGCCAGCGCCAGCGGCACCTCTGTTGTTTTCGCTTCCGCATCGGTGCTTTGGTCGATGAGCACCTGGTCCCAATAAATTTCAAGGTTGGTCACGAGACGTATGCGCCGCGCTCCCGCGGGCAGCTTGCCGGTCAGGTCCACGACAATGGTGCGTTCCAGGCCGGCAGGAAAGCCCACATCGTCAGCGACGCGCTGCCATGAACCATTGGACAACTGCGCTTCCACATAAGGCGAGATGGGCTTTACGCCCGCTTGCCACGCCGCATAGAGTGAGGTTGCGCTGAAGTAGTTCACATAGCCTGTCATCAGCAGCCGCAGCAGGGACTGCGCATCGAGCGGACCCAAATCGAGTGTCAGGAAGTGGAGGTTCGCAAAGCCGTCGTAAGGCAACGGGGTGAATCCGCTCGCGAACTGATGGTCTCGGCGGCTCAACTGATCGAGCACATCGTGTCCTTCCCCATCCCAAGCGCCCACGGGCAGCCGCGCGCCTGCCGAAGCCACCACGCGTCCCGAGGCAAATGGCGGATCGTCGAGGAATCGCTCGTCTGGATTCACCTCTACATTTTCAGGATGATCCACCGCAACCAGCCGCAACTGGTCGATGTAATTGACTTCCTCCATCGGCTCCATGAAGCGCAGGCTCAACTTGCCGTTGACAGGCGCAATCTGCGCGCCGTCTACCCCCGTTTCAATCTTGATCCATTCGCCGGGGTTGGGAATATTGCGGCGCGCGGGCGTGAACCAATGGCCCACCACGCCCGCGCCAATTACATCCGTTACTAACTTGTACTTACGCCCGTCCCATGCAAACAGCACCGGGCACGAACTTCCGCGGCGGTCGGCCTCTTTCATCGCTATCACCGCCCGCCCCTGAGTTAGCCGCGGCAGGTCGATCTCATCCTGCAACACGCCCGTTGGCCACAGAATTCGCAGCAGGTCGATGCCCTCCGCATCGCCCAGCCCCACCAGAATCTGCGGCGGCCCTTGGGTCTGGTAGCCCGAGGCTCCGGCTAGCTCCCATTTCTGCCATTGACCGTTGGCAAAGACCTCAACCTTCACGCCGAGGGCGGTCTTGTTGTCGGCAAAGCCCGTCAGGTCAAGGCGCACAAAGTGATTCTTGTTTGCGCCCACATTGCGCAACAGCACCGGCGGCGCATTCAACTGCGTCACAATCAAATCCGCCGCGCCGTCGCCATCTACATCGGCGGCAATCAGCCCGCGCGGCGCGGTCAGCTTCACGGCGTCGAGACCCAGCGCGTGGCTCACATCCTCAAAGGTGCCATCGCCCTTGTTGCGGAAGACCTTCACGCGCGGGCCGGCGGTTGTCTCTACAATGGCCGCCAGATCGATCCAGCCATCGTTGTCGATGTCGATTGCGGTAACGCCCCATCCGCGCAATGCGTCCTTCAGCGGGAGTTCCACTCGCTCGAACCGGCGGCCAACACCTTCCGGTCCCGCAACATTCCGCCACAACGTCAACCCCGGCGCACCGGCGTGTGTAACAGCAAGGTCCATCCAACCGTCTTTGTTGTAGTCCAGAACGGCAATGCCCTCGGTCGGCGGTAGCTTCTCGCCCTGGTATAACGCCTGCGTTGGATACTTTCCCTCGCGCGGATTTACATAGAGCAGCGGCGCTGCACCGTCACCCGTTACCGCCAGATCGACGGCGCGATCATTGTTGAAATCCGTGAGAATCGCCGATGAAGTCTTGCCGCTACCGCCCAGCCCCGTTGGCTCAGTCCATTCGGTAAACGTCTTGTTGCCGTTGTTGCGCCAGAGCACATTCGATGAGCCGCCGGCCGCCAGTGGTATCCCAGTCAAAAACAGATCCAGATCGCCGTCGTGATCGTAATCAATGAACGTAATTCCCGTAGGCCGGTTCATCGGCGCGAGGCCAGCCTCGGCCGTCACGTCCTGAAATTTTCCATGGCCCAGATTGCGGAAGAGCAGCACCGCATCGTCCAGCGCAACGGCCAGGTCGTTCAACCCGTCGCCGTCATAGTCGCCCACCGCGCAGGCCACGGCGTGGCCCGATGCCTTAAGGCCAGCTGCCGCCGCGTCCCACTCTTCAAAGCTGCCGTCGCCCTTGCTGTGCAGCACGCGAATGGCCTGAGCGCCTGTCTGCATCAGCACCAGGTCCATGGCTCCGGGGCCAGTCACATCCGTCATGCATGCGCCGCCGGTCGTGGTCCACATCTCTTTGGGTGTCCCAGGTCCCGCTTTTGGGACCTGGGAGTTCGATCCCAGAACCTGCGCCACCAGCTTCACCGGAATCATCGCCCGTCCGCCGGTCGCCGGCTCTTCCACCGCGGTCACCGTCGAGTAGCGCCCCTGCTCGCCATAGGCCAGCCCAATGGGCGCTCCAATTTTGGTACTCGTCAAATGCTGAAAGCGCTTGAAGTGCGCTTTCGCTTCATCGACTTTGCCGGACCGTTGCAACGCCCGCGCCACCTGAAACTCTGAGGAAGCATGGAGCGGATCAATCTCCAGCGCCTTCTCCAAAATCGCGATGGCCTTGTCTAAGTCCTTCATCTCCTGGTAGCAAACGCCTTCAAAGTAATAGGAATCCGCATCCCTGGGATCGAGCTTGACCGCCTGCTGGAAGCTGGCGAGCGCCGGTTCGAGTTGGTTGTCAGCGTGCTGCGCCAGGCCCAGGTTGTACCAGGCCTGAGCATTGTTGGGGTCCAAAGCGAGACCCGCCTGGAGTGCCTTTCGCGCATCGTCCAGCTTTTGCATCGCCATCAGCGCAATGCCCTCATTGATCGCGGCCTGCGCCATCTTGGGATCGCGTTTGAAGGCCTCGGCAAAGCTCTGCGCCGCGCGCTCGGTAAACTGCTGGCCCATCTGCGCCACGCCGCGATTGTTGGCCCGCACCGCCTCGGCGTCAAAGCGCGCCTGCGCCACGCCCGCTGTCGCGATAGACGCAATAAGAGCAAGGGCCAATGCCCCGGTGATCCTCATGGTGATTTTCCCCAACCCTGTTTGAACTTGTTGAAATAGAATGCCGCTCAATCATCCAGTGTATGCGAGCAGCCGCTCGACCCGCACCCATGGCCTCTTCGCGCCCGGCGGCCTCCATTCGATCCGATCCGCGTCTCCGTCTACGCCAATTTATACTTCTTCTGTGATCCCGACTATCGAGAACGTCGATTTGCGCAGCTTTCTGGAGCGGCCTACTGTGCTGGCATTGTCGCGACAGAATTCCCCGCAGGTCACTCGATGAGCGCATCGGCAAACACCAAGAGGCACATTGGCGTAGTGACCACCTCGCGGGCCGACTACAGCCATCTCTACTGGCCGCTGCGCGAACTCGCCGCTCACGCCGAGGTCGAGCTTGGGGTCTTTGTACTGGGCGCGCACCTCTCGCCGGAGTTTGGCAACACGATCAAGGAAATCGAGCGCGACGGCTTTCCTATCAAGGCTCGGGTTGAGTGCCTGCTCAGCTCTGACACCGACACGGGCATGGCCAAGACCATTGGTATCGCGATCCTCGGCCTGGCCGACGCTCTGACGGCGTGGCGGCCGGATCTGCTGCTGCTCATCGCCGACCGCTACGAGATGCTGGCGCCGGCTTCGGTGGCGCTGGCGCTGCGCATTCCCATTGCTCACATCGAGGGCGGAGAGATCAGCCAGGGAGCGATCGACGACCAGGTGCGCAATGCCCTCACCAAGCTGGCATCAATCCACTTTACCTCGACCCCGACCGCACGCCGCCGCGTGATCGCCCTGGGCGAGGAGCCCTGGCGCGTGACGCACGCGGGCGCGCCTTCCCTTGACCACCTGCGCCGCTCCAATCTCCTTATCCGGCCTGACCTCGAAGCCCGCCTCGGCATCACTCTTCGGCCACCCGCCATTCTGGCCGCATATCACCCAGTCACCATCCTCAAAGACACAACCATTGAAGCCGAGGCGCTGTTCTCCGCGCTCGCTCAGGCTCCTGGGCAGCTTCTTTTCGTTTATCCCAACGCCGACGCCGGCAGCTACGCGCTGATTGAACGGACACGGGCGCTGGCTGAAACGCGTTCGCATACGCACATTTTCGTGAACCTCGATCCAATTACGTATTGGAGCCTGCTGGGCCAGGTGGACGCGATGATCGGCAACTCATCCAGCGGCATTATGGAAGCGGCCTCCTTCGCCCTGCCCACGATCAACGTCGGCATTCGCCAGCAAGGGCGCGAGCGAGCGCGGAATGTGATCGATACTCCCGCCGAAACCGCGGCGATTCTTTCAGCCCTTGGGCAAGGCCTCAGTCCGGAATTCCGGCAATCCCTGCGCGGCATGGAAAACCCTTACGGCAATGGAACCGCAGCCGAAACCATCGCACGCGTCCTCAGGACCGTCTCGCTTGACGGTCTGCTCATCAAGCAGCCAACGCCGCTGCCGGCCCAGGCTGAGGATTCCGATGAGTCTTAAGCTGAACTTCCCACAAAGTCAGGGTGGGAGACCTCATTTCTGACCACGCCATGACGATACCCCTCTCCGCCCCCGACATCACACAAGCCGAGATCGACGCGGTCACGGCCGTGCTGCGCACGCCGCACCTGAGCCTTGGCCCCGAGCTGGCCGCCTTTGAAGCCGCTCTCGCGCAATATCACGGGCTGCCCGACGCCGTAGCGGTCAGCTCCGGCACGGCCGGCCTTCATCTGGCTCTTCTCACTCTAGGCGTTGGGGAAGGCGACGAGGTGATTGTGCCCTCTTTTGCCTTCATCGCTGTGGCCAATGCGGTTTTCCAGGTCCGCGCCAATCCGGTGTTTGCGGAGATCGACCCAGCGACTTTGAACCTCGACCCTGCCGCCGTCGAGCGCGCCGTAACGCCCCGCACCCGCGGCCTCCTCGTCGTCCACACCTTCGGCGTCCCGGCTGAGATGGACGCCATCCAGGCAATCGCCAGCCGCCACGGGCTTTTCGTTATCGAGGACGCCTGCGAGGCCATCGGCGCTGAGTTTGGCAAACCGCCCCACGCCCGCCGCGTGGGCAGCTTCGGCGATCTTGCCGTGCTGGGGTTCTATCCCAACAAGCAGCTCACTACGGGCGAAGGCGGCGCAGTGCTGGCCCGCGACGCCGGCCATGCCGCTCGGCTGCGGTCTCTTCGGAATCAGGGCCGGGCTTCGCAGCTCGGCGGCGATTGGCTCGATCATGCCGAGCCGGGCTACAACTACCGCCTCTCCGAACTGGCCTGCGCTCTAGGCCGCGCGCAGCTTTCCCGCATTGGCGAAATGCTTGCTCTGCGCCAGGCCGCCGCCGAACGATATGACGTGCTGCTCGGAGCCATCCCAGGGCTCGAAGCTCCGGCGCTTGCCTTCCCCAATCGCACCATTAGTTGGTTCGTTTACGTCGTCCGCCTGCCTGGCCACGTTGACCGCGACCGCGTTCAGGCCGCGCTTGCCAGCCAGGGCATTGCAACGGGGCGCTACTTTGCCCCGATCCATCTGCAACCGGCGTGGCGTGGTCATCCCAGCGCCAAGGCGGCCGCGTTGCCCATCACAGAGCAAATTGCCCCCCGCACGCTCGCACTCCCGTTTTTCAACCGGATCACAGCCCGCCAGCAAGAGGAAGTTGCCAGTGCGCTTCAGGACGTTCTCCGCTCTGAATCCCAGGTTTTTTGAACCTGATCAATCCAATTTGTCATGTTTTTTATTTGGCGCAGTAATCGCCGCGACGCGGGGAATTGTCGTCTGGAGTTTTGCTGATTGCGGGAACGGAATGATCTGGATTCAGACTTCCAAATGACATCGTTCAGGTCGAAAGCCAGCGCAGATTATTCTATTGGCGGCACAACGAGAATAGCACTCTTACACAAGCCGGAATCTTCCTCAGCCTGTTCGGTCTCCGATCGGATTTTTTGCCGGCCGATGCCTTTCCAGGAAACATGGCCGCTCAACTCCTAGCTCATTGCCAGAATCTGGGCTTCAATCTGGGCGAGAGCGTTCTCTAGAGCCTCGCGACGCAACGGATTCGAAGTCTTTTGCGAAAGGATATTCTCCCGTTGCAGGTTGAGCGCCTGTTTCTGGCGTTCCCGCACCGTGCGGTGCTGTTCGGCCACCCGTCGGGCATCCTCGCTCACAAAGCCGCTATCGAAGTCCACCTCTGGCTGCTCCAGGGTATTTGCCATTTGCTCCTCCAGGGATTTACTTTCTCAGTTCGCGAACCTATCTCTATTCTACGAGTGTTTTGCCGCGCCGCGCCGCCTGGAATCAAGATCGTCTCCCCGGCAAGGCGGGAAAGTTTCCGTGGGCATTGGCGAGATTCTTCCGTTTGGCATTGATTCTTCGGGGTTTGCGCAAGGTTTCCCGCGCGCCGGACCGCCGGCCAGTCGTCCGTCAAGGTAATACGATTTCTTTCAGATACCCCAAAATCTCCAGAGTCATGGGCACGCGTAACCCGAAATCGGACGCGGCGCGCATCCGCGGCGAGTTCCAGTGCGGCCCATCCGGTGCGCCAGAACTACGTATCGACCCGGTTCCGGCTAGGGCGTCTGCCCGGTTCGTTTTGCGGATCGGAGTGCAATCGTTCCCAGCAAGGCGATCACCGCGGCCATCGCCGCCCACATCAAGGCTGGATGCCGCTCAGTAAACGGGCGATCGTCGGGGCGGGGCTGGCAGGCGGGATTCGGCTGTTCCGGCCCGGCTGCGATCTGTGCGGCGTTGGCCTGGGGCGTGAAGAGCGTTGCGTAGTCGTAGCGCGGAGCGGCCAGCACCGGGTCGCCATACGCCAGCAGATAACTCCCATTCGCCTCGGCATCGAAGCAGAGGGTCCGCTCCAGCATCTCAAGCCGGACCGATTGCAGGCTCAGCGGCGCATCGTCTCCGTTCTCGATGGTCATGGTCCATTTCGTGGGCGTGTTGAAATCCACCCACGGCGCGTCGATGGCAAGACGTTCTTCGTCGATGCGGCGGCCGTTTTGCAGGCTGTGAACGCGGAGGAGGCTTCCCGAAGCGTTTACCGGCGGCGGCGGCTGAGCCGCATCGATTCCCTGCTTCGCTGTGACAGGAGCAACCACAATGCTCAAATCGCGGCTGAACTGGGCGGGCTCCGCAGCCGGCGAAAACAGGATTCGATCCACTGGGACATGAGCGGGCACAGTGAACTCGAAGACCGAGGCATGGCCCTTCCGCTCGAAGCGCGAGGTCTCAAGAACCGCATCGTACTTCGGCTCAGTTGACGGCGGATTGCCCACCGAGAGGCTGCCAACGCTCCCAAGTGTCAGCGGGCCGCCGATGCGGAAATGCAGGTAACGGAAGTCGGATTCCGGCAGATGAAGAACCGTACTGCGGCCCAGCCGCTGGTGGGTGAGATCGAAGATGGTGTAGGAACCGAGTTTGGTTTCGGCGCTCCCGCTCTCAGCCTGGCTGCCGGTCACCGTAACCGTGGCGATAAAGTCATGGGCCGCGATTTCAAGCTGAATATCGCTGTACGGCCCATCGGGCACATTGGCGTCGAAGACCACCTGACCGTTGCGCAGGCCAAGGTTCAGCGGGGCAACGGACTTCTGCTCGGTCTGCGTTGAAGCGGCAACGCGGATCACGTAGGGAGTTTCAGCGCCATCGCGGTAGAGGCGCAGGTCGGCGAGTTGCGGCGCGGCGTGGACAAAGATTCCGGAGTCGAGGATAAGACAGCTTTGCCCGGATTGATGGGAAGGGCTTTGGATCGGGCGCTCATACCGGAAATACCGCAACTCCGGAGAGACAGTAACGGCGGCCAGCAAAAGAACAGCGGCGCTAAGCTTCATGCTTTTCACCGTCCCCCGCGCGCAGTTTCAACCAGTCGCGCTGATAGACAAAGCTGACCGCGAGCAGCAGCGCGCCCAAGCCGAGAAAGCTGAGGATCCGGTATCCCTGGCTCAGCTCGCTCATGTCGTAGAGGAAGACCTTCGCAATGGTGGCCGCCAGCAGTACCAGCGCCTGCCAGCGCAGAAACGCCGAGCGCCGCAAGAATCCCGTCGTCAGCAGGATTGCGCCGAAAATCATGAACCAAGCCGAGTAAGTGAATTGCGCGTACATCTCGTAATTGTGGAGCATGTACACATCGCCGCGCCATTGCAATGTCCACCAGAAGCTGTCGATCTCAAGACCGATCGCCAGCAGGATCAGCGCATTCACTGTGAGCAAAGCCCCGGCGGCAATCGCCGGCCAGTTGCCTTTGTACTCCGGCCCTTCTTTCGCTGTTGCCTTGATTGAGATCCAGGAGGCAAAGGCGAAGACGGCAATGGCAACGCAGTAGGTTCCAAACCGCTGGTTGAAGATCGGCGTGGCCGATGCGGCGGGATTCACGGTCAGCAGCGCAACAAAGCCCATGGCCAGGCACAGCAGCGCCAGCACGCGCAGCAGCCTTGAACACAGCCTGCTTGCCACCCACAATAGGGCCGCGCCCTCCACAAGCCAGCCGATGGTCAGCCATCGGCCCTGGGTCTTGAGCGGAATGGCAATGGTGAGGAACACAACCGCCGCGGTGAGATGCAAGGAGGACAGCAGCGCCGAACTCTCATGCAAACTGCCCTGCGCGGGCAAGCGAAGGAGCAACAAGTAGAACGCCGCGAAGCCGACCGCCAGCCACGCCCCGGCCCAATCGCTCTTGAACCCATCAAAGATGTTGTAAGACGCCAAGAATCCCAGTGCTGCATTGGCAATCGGCAATACGGCGAGCGCAAGATTATCCCACGTGGAGTGCGGCGTGCCATCTTCCAAATCGACTCGGACCAGCCGCGGCGCAAAGGCAAAGATCAGGAAGAAGCAGGTGAGGAAGAAGGCCGTTGTCCCAAACTGAGTCTCGGAATAGTATTGGGACCACCAACCAACGAAGAGCAACACAGTGCCCGTAAAAGCCCCAAAGAGCAGCCGCGACCAGGGACGCAGCGCAACCAGAAAAAGCACTGCAACGTCCAGCACCAGCAGATAACCGAACAGAGTCACTTCGTGGTTCTCGCCCGTGGAAACCAGGAGCGGCGTGGAGAGGCCGCCGACGATTGCATACAAGGCGAGCAACTCCGCATCCTGCGACCACGCCATGAATCCGTTGAACGCCGTCACCAGAATCATGGCCGCAAAAGCCACACCCGCGGGCATCAGATGGTAGAGAGAGAAGGCCGCCCACAGCGATAGATACAGAGTACCGCTGCCCACGGCTTTCAGAGAATAGGAAAACGCTGCGTACCCCCTGGTGCGGAAGCGCTCTGACCAGACGATGAACCCCGCGCCCGCAACCAGCCCGATCAGCACCCTTCCCAACGGGCCAATCCAATGATTATCCATGGCCATCTTGAGAAACCAGGCCACGGCGATCAGCATCGCCAGAATGCCGATGCGATTGAACCAATGGGAACCTATCTGGCTCTCCAGCGAGCGATTGTCTTCCGCCTTGGCCTTCGGATAGGCGCCGAAGCTCGGCGGCGCTATCGGCGTTTGTATGGGCGGCGGCGCGGCCTTGTGCTCGATCGGAGCCGCCGGCTGCGGCTGCGCAATTGCTTGGGCAACGCTGGCTTGCCGCTGGGGCTGAACCGCGGCGGCGTCCGGAACGATTCCGTGGCGGCTAAGCGTCTCTTCAAGCCGGCGCACGCGGGCGCGCAGCTCCGCAACCTGCTCGATAAGACTGGCTGAGGGCTCTGTTTCCATTGCCGTTCACTCTACAGCATCGGCCAAGGCATTTCCAGCGAATATTTGCGGCAAATTCTTTGCTTGGAGAGGATTGGCGGCGGCTGGACAGTACAAAGCCGGAATGCCGGCTGAATCGGCGATTGCGCCTGAGAATGGAGATTCAATTGGCGCATCGCCCAATCTCCCTGGCGTCCGCACTAAAATGGCTTGGCGGGGCCCGGAACGGTCATTTTGCAACTCCGCATTTTCGATATTGGCGGATTTTTTATCCCCGTCCCGCACCCTGCGGACTTATCTTGGGTACACTGCCTTGGCAAGGGGGAAATCCCCGTCCGTGCGGAAGAGTGAGGTGCGCCATGCCCGAAATTCCCGTCAGCCTGCTTCCAACACTGGGATCGATGAAAGACCAGAAAACCGAGATGAGCGTGGACGCGCTTGCGCGCTCTTTCCTCGACAACCTCTTTTTTGTGCAAGGCAGGCCGCTGGAACGGGCGACCGTCAACGATCTCTACATGGCCCTGGCTCACACCGTGCGCGATCGCCTGGTGGAGCGCTGGATATCGACCGTAAAGAACTACCGGACTCAGGATGTGCGCGTGGTCTGTTACCTCTCGGCCGAGTTCCTGACTGGGCCTCACCTGGGCAACAACCTCATCAATCTGGGCATTTATGACGAAACCGAACAGGCCATGCGCCAGCTCGGCCTGGATCTGAACGTCTTGATCGAGCAGGAAGAAGAGCCGGGCCTGGGCAACGGCGGACTGGGCCGTCTGGCCTCCTGTTTCATGGATTCGCTGGCCACGCTGGACGTGCCCGCCATCGGCTACGGTATTCGCTACGAATATGGCATCTTCGACCAGCAGATTCGCGACGGCTGGCAGGTGGAGACAACCGATAATTGGCTTCGCCTCGGCAATCCCTGGGCGCTTGAGCGCCCAGAAGATGCCTTTGAGGTAAAGATGGGCGGACGCACCGAAGAGCACATCGACGGCAGCGGCCACCTGCGCGTGCGTTGGATTCCGCAAAGAGTGGTGCGCGGCATTCCCCACGACACTCCCATCCTGGGCTATAAAACCAACACCGCAAACACCATGCGCCTGTGGTCGTCGCAGGCTGTGGAGAGCTTCGATTTCGGCACTTTCAATACGGGCGACTTTTTCGGCGCCGTTGCCGACAAGGTCTCGTCGGAGAACATCTCGAAGATTCTTTATCCCAACGACGAAGGCTTTCAGGGCAAGCAATTGCGCCTGGCGCAGCAGTTTTTCTTCGTCTCCTGCAGCCTGCAGCACATCCTTAAAATTCAGGTCACAGAGAACCGTCCGCTGGCCGAATTGCACCGCAACTTCGCCATCCAAATGAACGACACGCATCCGGCCATCTCCGTGGCCGAGCTGATGCGCCTGCTCATGGACGAACATTCGATAGAATGGGACACGGCGTGGAGCGTGACCCAGCATACGCTTTCCTATACCAACCACACGCTGCTGCCGGAGGCGCTTGAGCAGTGGCCGCGCGGGCTCTTCGGTTCCCTGCTGCCGCGCCATCTTGAGATTGTGGACGAGATCAACCGCCGCCATCTTGAGGATGTGCGGCAGAAGTTCCCTGGAGACGCAGGGCGCGTGCAGCGGCTCTCGCTGATCAACGAGGACGGGGAGAAATTTGTGCGCATGGCGCATCTTGCCGCCCTGGGCAGCCACGCCATCAACGGCGTGGCCGCGCTGCACACCGAGTTGCTCAAGACCAGCGTGCTGCGCGACTTCTACGAGCTGACGCCGGAGAAATTCTCCAACAAGACCAATGGCGTCACGCCCCGCCGCTGGATGGTCCTGAGCAATCCAGGCCTGACCAAGCTGCTCACGTCGCGGCTCGGCGCGGGCTGGATTCACGATCTGGAGAAGCTGCGCCGTCTGGAGCCGTTCGTCTCCGACCCCGAGCTTCATGAGGAATGGAGAGCAATCAAGCTTGAGAACAAGGCCCGGCTGGCTAACTACATTCGTGACAGGCTCAGCATCGCCGTCGATCCCGCCTCGCTGTTCGATGTGCTCTGCAAGCGGCTGCATGAGTACAAGCGCCAGCACTTGCAAGTGCTGCATATTCTCACGCTCTACAAGCGCATCCAGCACGACCCGGAGGCAGAGGTGGTTCCGCGCACATTCCTGTTCGGCGGCAAGGCCGCGCCCGGCTACCGGATGGCAAAGCTCATCATCAAGCTCATTCACTCCGTGGGCGAAGTCATTAACTCCGATCCACTGGTGCGGGGTAGGCTCAAGGTCATATTTCTCCCCGATTTCAGCGTGAAACTGGGGCAGAGGGTTTACCCCGCCGCCGACTTATCCGAGCAGATTTCTCTTGCCGGAAAGGAAGCCTCTGGAACCGGAAACATGAAGTTTGCCATGAACGGCGCGCTTACCATCGGCACCCTCGACGGCGCGAACATCGAGATACGCGAAGAGGTGGGCGTGGATAACTTCTTCCTCTTCGGACTTACCACACCGGAGGTAGAGGGCAAAAAGCGCGCGGGCTACAATCCACGCGCATTCTATGACTCGAACGCCGAGTTGCGCGAGGTGCTGGACGCGCTTTCAAACGGCGAATTCTCGCACGACGACAAGAGCCTCTTCGCGCCGCTGGTTGGCTCCCTGCTCAACGGCGACGACTATATGCTGCTGGCCGACTACCAGTCTTACATCGACTGCCAGGACCGCGTCAGCCAGGCCTACAAGAACCCGGAAGAGTGGACGCGCATGTCCATCCTCAACGTGGCCCGCATCGGCAAGTTCTCTTCTGACCGCTCCATCCGAGATTACTGCGCCGACATCTGGAAGACCTGGCCGGTGAAGATTCAGTTGTAACTCTTAATGCGAAACGCCTCAGGCAAGTTTCTGCTCGATGGATTCGTCCAGAATCTCCCGCACGGTTAGCGGGACGATCACAATGTGTTCGGTTCTGAAGAATCGATTGATCTCCTTGAGAGCATCGCTGCTGAAGTCGAAGCCCACAAAGAAACCCTTCTTCCGTTTCGTCCGAATCATGGCGGCTTCAAATTTGTCGATGTCGGGGCGGCCTACTTTGTCCATCTGCTTCACTTGGATCGGATACCAATCATCCATGAAGTCAAGTTGCCCGGCTTCTTTGCCCGACACTGCCGGCTCGGAGCCAATGGGATAGATGCGGCCGTCGATGCCCATGTCGCCCACCTGGGTCTTGTTCGGAATGCCGCCCAGCGCGATGACCGCCCAGTTTTCGAACTCGAACGGCGGAATGGCGCGGAGCTGCTTTTCGGTCCACGGCAGGTCGCGAACGATGAAGCCCTTTCCGTGAAGCCAAAAGTTTTCGTCTTCGCGGAGTTTGCAAACATCCCGCAGGCGTTTGGCCATCACGCGGCAAGCGGTCGGGGAGATGTCGATTCCAATCCACTGACGGTTGAGGTTCTGCGCGGCAACCAGCGTGGTTCCGCAGCCGCAAAAAGCGTCGAGAACAACATCATTCGGATTCGATGAGATTTCTAGGATGCGTTCCAGCAGCTTCAATGGCTTCTGCGTTGGGTAGCCAAGCCGCTCTTTGGCTTGCGAGTTGATCGGCGGAATATCCGTCCAAACCGTGTCGATCGGGCGTCCCTCTTGCTCATCGAGGTAGCGCTTCATGCGTGGCACCGCGCCGGGGCTCGGCTGAACCACAATGCCGGTCTCGTACCCCTCCTGCATTCGCTGCTTTGTCCAGCGCCATACTTTTTTGTGCCCCAGAAATTCGTAAGTCAGGTTAGGCCGGTCTGGATTTGGATTTGTCAGATCGCACAACTGATAAAGCCGTCCATCCGGGTCGCGATGCGAGTATTTGCCAGCGGCTTTCGCATCGAGATTATCCAGATCATATGGATTGTAGGGCCGGTTGAAGACGGTTTCCCCACCGCCCCCATAGAGAAATAGCGTGTCGTGATTGTTCGGGAAGCTTTTGAAGGCCAGGCCTTTTGCAAGTGCACGGTGCCAGATGATCTCGGTGATGAAGTTGTTCTCGCCGAAAATCTGATCGAGCATTACCTTGACATAGTGGCTGGCATGCCAATCGCAATGACAATAAAAACTTCCAGTCTTCTTAAGAATGCGCGACAACTCCACACATCGCGGGCGCATGAATTCGATATACGCTCTGGTGGATTCGTGGCGATCTTCGAAGGATCGCTTTTCTTTCGTCTCACCCCAGAAAATCTCGTAGGTCCGGTTGGAATTGAAAGGCGGGTCAATATAAATGAGGTCAATGCAGGCATTGGGCAGCTTTTTAAGCTGCTCCAGATTGTCGCCACAGTAGACGACCCGCGTGTCGAGAAGAGAGGAAGGCTTCGCCATTGATACGAACAGCTTACAACCTTCAGCCCGGCTTTTCATGCCTAAAAGCGTTTTCCGGATAGTTCCAGACGTTCGGATCGAATCGGCGACCCTCAAGGCTAGCCATTTCCAGACACCCATTGACAGTAAATTGTCGTTTCAGTATCCCCGTCGCAACACCCCGATGAACAATCCCGTGACAGGCAGCCTTCATTCGCGATACCCTGTTGTGTATGCGCAATTGGCGCAACTGAAGGAGTTTTTCTACTCTCATGCCCATCCAAACCACCACCAACATCTGGCACAATGGCACGCTCATTCCATGGGAGCAGGCCAACATCCACGTGATGAGCCATGTCATCCATTACGGCTCCAGCGTTTTCGAGGGAATCCGCTGCTATGCGCAACCGCACGGCTCGGCCGTCTTCAGGCTGCCCGAGCACATGCAGCGCTTGCTCGACTCAGCCAAGATTTACCGCATGGATGTGCCCTTTTCTCTGGAAGAGCTCTGCGCGGCGGCGGTGGAGTTGGTTGAAGCCAATGGCGTTACACCCTGCTATATCCGGCCCATCGCCCTCCGCGGCTATGGCGAAATCGGCGTCAGCCCCAAGGGTTCGCCTGTCGAGGTCTACATCGCCAACTTCCCGTGGGGCAAGTACATCGCCGGCCACGGTGGCGCGGACGTCTGCATCTCCAGTTGGAATCGCCTGGCCCCCAACACCCTGCCTTCCCTGGCAAAAGCCGGCGCAAACTATATGAATTCGCAGCTCATTCAAATGGAAGCTGTGATCAACGGCTACCAGGAGGGCATCGCCCTGGACGTGAACGGCCTGGTCAGCGAGGGCTCCGGCGAGAACATCTTTGTTGTCCGCAACGGCCTGCTCTACACCCCGCCTCTGGCCAACTCCGCCCTGTCGGGCATTACCCGCGACAGCGTGCTCACCATTGCGCGCCACCTGGGCTTCTCCGTCACCGAACAGGCGCTGCCCCGCGAACTGCTCTATATTGCCGACGAGGTCTTCTTTACCGGGACGGCCGCCGAGGTCTCTCCCATCCGGTCGATTGATCGGATCGTAATCGGCGACGGCAAAACCGGCGAGATTACAAAGAGCATTGCCGATGAGTTCTTTGGCATCGCCAACGGCCTCAAACCCGACCGCTTTGGCTGGCTCACCCCGGTCAAGGTGAACGCCACTGTCAGCGAACCGGTCACCGTCTAGCATTCTCTCCCC
>Ga0302319_10008385_pt1 | contig 20112 bp, 15 predicted proteins | sample Bog_T0_2_FD_203319 | JGI IMG/M metagenome (GOLD analysis project Ga0302319, IMG submission 203319) | Peat permafrost microbial communities from Stordalen Mire near Abisko, Sweden - Bog_T0_2 | ecosystem: Environmental > Terrestrial > Soil > Wetlands > Peat | place: Sweden: Abisko, Stordalen Mire... | reverse complement strand
GCTCAGGGCCTTCAGTCTCTGGTCCTCAAATATGATTCGTTCAAACATTAAACGAAACCGCCGTATACAAACAAGTACGTACGGTGGTGTGGGAGGACGGGGCCGCGAGGCCCCTCCTACCCGATTCGTTTCTTATTGAATTGACAGCCCAGCACCCTGGCCTACCCGATTGCCCTCTGTCAGGGGATAGCTCAACGCTATCCCCTGTTTGTTTTTGGCCGCGGCCCCAAAGCGAAGCACCAAATTCCGCACCCCTCGCACTTTCCGATCGGCAATAACGGATAAACCCTGTCGCGCCGCCGCACGCGATGCATCCAGACACGGCATCGCCAGCATCTGGGCCGGCCCGCCGCGCGAAATCCGATCAAAATCGGGATGCCCGCCGCAATTCCGATCAGGACCGCCCATACAACCGAATTCAAATCTCCCATTTATTGCGAAACAATCCATTCTCTCCGCCACATCTGAACCAGATATGGGTATTATTACCACATTGACTCGTCGCAACTTCAATCGCTCCGTCGCTACCACTATGCTTGCCCAAAGTGCGTCCGCCCAAACACCTGCCAGGCTCGGCGCGGGCATTAAGCTCGGCTTCGATACCTATTCCCTCCGCGCCTTCGGATGGAAAGACATCCAGCTTCTCGACTTCGCCGCCAGCCTGAAAGTTAATACCGTGCAGATCTCCGATCCTGGCGACTATTCCAGCCTCGACCCCGCGCACCTCCGCGACGTCAAAGCCCACGCCGACCGGCTCGGCATTGAAATCGATTCCGGCATCGGCTGCATCTGCCCCGTCTCCAAAGGCTGGAGACCCGCGTCCGGCCCACCCGAAAAAATGATTGCCGAGGGCTTCAATATCGCGACGATCGTCGGAGCGCATTCCATGCGCTGCGTGATGGGCTCGCCCGCCGATCGCCGCAGCGATACGCCCATTGAGCAATTGATGGACGCGACCATCGAAGTTTTCAAATCCGTCCGCGCTCAGGCTCAGGATCTCAACGTCAAAATTGCGATCGAAAACCACGGCGATATGACCGCCCGCGAAACCCGCACGGTTATCGAAGAATCGGGCCGTGATTTCGTCGCCTCGTGTCTGGATACCGGGAACCCTATGTCGGTGATGGAAGACCCGCAGTTAACACTTGAGGTCCTCGGCCCGTATGCGGTGACCACACACGTCCGCGACACCGTCCTCTTCGAAACCCCGCAAGGCGCGGCCTTCCAGTGGGTCGCGCTGGGCGATGGCATCGTCGACTGGACCGCCTTCTTCACGCTTTACCAAAAGGTGTGCCCGAAAGCGCTCCTGCAACTGGAGAACATTACCGGAAGGCCGCCGCAGATTCTGCCTTATTACGAAAAAGACTGGTGGAAGTACTTTCCAAAAATGCCCGCTGCGGATTTTGCCCGCTTCGAGGCCATGGCTCACAAGGGTCGCCCGTTCATGGGATCGATGATCATTGAAGATGCACCGGGAAAGAAGCCGCCTGAATACACTGACGCGCTTAAGGAACAGCAACGCCAGGATTTGACAAGAAGCATTCAGTTCGCCCAGCGAAGCCTTGGCATAGGCCTGTAAGGCAGTTTTCAACCGGGTCTTGTCGCCTGCGGAACGACAAGCAAGGTGGGCCAGGGCTCCGGCAGTATAGATAGACAGCTGTAGCGGAACCCCCTGTCATACCTGACGGTCTCGAAGCTGTTCGGAATGTCGTCGAGGCCATGGGTGGCTTTGAGGCTAAGATCAGCACCGTATCATCTGTTGGGCGTCCGAAAAAGTGGGGCTGGCCTCACATATCTGGTCATTCGCAGTCGCACCGGAGTTCTTCCTGAATGGCTTCCGGAGACTTCCCCTCTTTGAAGCGGTACACGACCGAATCCAGCGAAATGCCCGTCCCTGCAACGTAGTACCCACCATCACATCGCTCAGTGTATTCGCTGTGCATGTCCCGCGCCTCTTCCGGTTATATGTAAAGCGCGGAAAGGTAGAACCCACTGCGAGCTCATCGCGCCAGGCGTTGGATTGGACCCGGCGATGGGGTTCTAAAGTTATTTCTCGAATCTGCCGATCAACTCCCCGAACTGACACCGGGGCAAAAGACCCCGGAACAACGAGGAACGCAGATCCATGCATTTTCACACCCGGTATTTCACGCTGTTGGCAGCCGCATCTTTACTGATGGCGCCGGTGGCCGACGCGGCAGAGGCCCGCGTTCTCCCCAACCACGTTCCAGAAGCAGTCTCTAAAGCTCGCCGCCTGGGACCAATGTCCCGCGGGGCTGAGCTTCGCCTCGCCATCGGGTTGCCCCTGCGCAACCAGGACGAACTCGACGCTTTTATCAAGGAAGTAGCCGATCCGACCAGCGCCCACTACCGCGCCTGGCTGACTCCGGACGAATTCACGCTGCGCTACGGTCCTTCTGAAACCGACTACGCCACTGTAAAAACCTTTGCCGAATCGCACAACCTCACAGTCACCGGCATCCATCCCAATCGCATGATCCTCGACGTTACCGGCAAAGTCTCCGACATCGAATCAGCCTTCAACATCGCCCTTACGGCGTGGAGCGACGACCAGCGCGGCTCGTTCTACGCCCCGGACCGCGATCCTTCCGTCGACGCCAGTCTCCCGATCCTCGATATTGTTGGTTTGGACAATTACGTAACACCGCGGCCGATGAACTTAAAAACGACGCCGCTGGCCTCGGTCTCAAGGGACGCGGCGACGGGTTCCGGCCCATCCGGTTTGCTGATCGGCAACGATTTCCGCTCGGCCTACGCCCCCGGCGTAAAGCTGACTGGAACGGGTCAAACCATCGGGCTGTTCGAACTGGACGGCTTCTATGCGGGCGATGTGACAGCCAACTTCAGCGCCGCCGGCCTGCCCGCGGTTCCCGTGCAAACGGTCTTGCTCGATGGCTCGAACGGAGCGCCCGGCGGCGGCAATATCGAAGTGATCCTCGACATCATGATGGCTGCCTATATGGCGCCCGGCGCGAAGATCATTGTCTATGAAGGCTACAACTGGAACGATGTCCTGAACCGCATGGCGACCGACAACCAGGCCAGCCAACTGAGTTCTTCGTGGGGCTACAGCCCGATCAACGCCACCACGGAGCAAATTTTTCGGCAGTATATCGCTCAGGGTCAATCCTTTTTCCAGGCCTCGGGCGACAGCGGAGCATACACCAACGGAGTCATGACGCCTTCGGACGATCCCAATCTCACCGTGGTCGGCGGCACTCATCTGTCGACTTCCGGCCCAGGTGGTTCGTGGATAGGCGAAACCGCGTGGTCCGGCAGCGGCGGCGGCGTGAGCAAGTCCTACGCCATTCCCAGCTACCAGCAGGGCATAAAAATGGCCGCGGTCGGGGGGTCCACCACCATGCGCAACATTCCCGACGTGGCTTTGACCGCCGATGTCCAGATGTTCGTGATTTACAACAACGGCCAGGGCACGTCTGTAGGCGGAACCAGCGCCGCGGCGCCCCTTTGGGCCGGTTTCACGGCCCTTGCCAATCAACAGGCGCACTCGAAAGGCGGCAATCCGGTGGGTTTTCTCAATCCCACTCTCTATTCGCTCGAAGCCCCTCAATACGCGGCCTCAATGCACGACATTATCTCCGGCAGCAATGGCTTTCAGACCGCGCCGGGCTATGACCTGGTAACGGGCTGGGGTTCGCCCGCCGGCCAGGGGCTGATCGATCAGCTCACAGGCGCGTCGAGCACGCCTTCTTTCTCGATTTCCGGTACCCCTGCGGCGGTTTCCGTGCTTCAGGGTGCCACTGCTTCAAGTGCCATCGCAATTACTCCGCTGAGTGGCTTCTCGGACAGTGTGGCCCTGAGCGTTTCGGGCTTACCCTCCGGAGTAACGGCATCGTTCAGCGCGGCCAGCGCCACCACATCGAGCGTTCTGACTTTGACCGCGTCCGCAACCGCGGCGCCGGGAGCAACCACCGTTATCGTGTCCGGCAAGTCCGGAACTCTCACCAGCACCTTTTCGCTCAGTGTTACCGTGGCGTCGCCATCCAGCTTTACAATTGCCGCGAGTCCGGCGACCATCGGGCTGGTACAGGGAAATTCGGCTAAGAGCACGATCACCCTGAGTCCGGTGAACGGCTTCACCGGCTCGGTGACACTCACTGTTTCCGGCCTGCCCGTCGGCGTCACGGCGGCGTTGACACGCGGAACCACAGCTAACACCGAATCTCTCAGCTTCTCCGCCAGCGCGACAGCGACGGTCGGAATCGTAAACGTGAAAGTCACCGGCACCTCGGGCGACATCACGGAATCGGCTACCATCGCTCTGACCGTCACCTCCGTCGCAACCTTTAGCCTTACTGCCACGCCAGCCTCAGTGAGTGTGGCACAGGGCGGTTCCGCTGCCAGCTCGATCGCGGTGAGCTCTCAGAGTGGCTTCAGCTCTCCCGTCGCTTTCACTGTGTCCGGGCTTCCGGCCGGTGTAACAGCCCAGTTCAGTGCCGTGACCGCCTCGGGGACAAGCACCCTCACATTCGCCGCCAGTTCGTCGGCAGCTTCCGGTCCCGCAACAGTCATCGTCTCCGGAACGTCCGGCACGCTGATCAAGACCGCGCCGATCTCCCTCACCGTCACTGGCACGCCTTCTTTCACGGTCGGCGCATCGCCTGCGAGCGTGAGCGTAATGGCGGGCGGCACAGCCAGCGCGGCAATCCTGGTATCGGCTCAGAACGGCTTCACCGGGAAAGTCACTCTCGCGGTATCCGGACTTCCGGTCGGAGTGACAGCGGCATTCGCCTCTTCCCCAACGGCGCCTGGAACCACCCTCACCTTCACCGCCGCTGCAACCGCCGCGGCAGGAACTGCGACCTTTACCGTCACCGGAACATCCGGCACCATCACGAAGACCGCGGCACTCGCCCTTTTAGTTCTGCCCGGAGCCGACTTCTCGCTGGAATTCCCGCAGGGGTCTCTGAGCATCTTTCAGGGCACATCCGGCGCCGGACTGGTTCGCATCAGCGCTCTTAACGGGTTTACCGGCTCCGTCGCGCTGACCGCCTCCGGCCTGCCGACTGGTGTAACCGCCAGCTTCACTGCCATCGGCACTTCGGGGCTCGATACCGCAACGTTCACCGTCGCTTCAACGGCGGCAAAAGGTTCAAGCACCATCACCCTCACCGGAACTTCCGGGGTACTCAGCCACAAAACCACGTTCACACTAAATGTTCTGGCCCCCGCGGCCGGCACGGCGCTGGTGAATCTGGCAACCATCGCGAACATCTCCGGCACCGCTATCGACACCGTACCGTTTACCGGCGGAGGCCTCGATAACGGAGGACGCTCCTACTCCGGTCTCCTTCTCGGCGCGTCTCAAACCATCGGCGGCATCGCCTACAGCATGGCTCCCTTGACCGGATCGAGCGCGGTAAGCGGCAAGACCGTAACCTTGCCGTCAGGTCAGTACACCGCACTCAAAGTTCTGGCAACCGGTCTCAACGGGAACCAGACTGGTCAGACCTTTACGGTCAACTACACCGATGGCACCAAATCGACATTCACCCAGAGCCTGAGCGACTGGTTCAAGCCCCAGAACTACAACGGCGAAACCACCGCGATCATGATGCCCTATCGAGACAACAGCACCGGAACGATAGACGGCGAGATGTTCGTGCTTTACGAATACACTTTCAACCTTACGGCCAACAAAACCGTCAGCTCCATAGTGTTGCCGAATAACCGGAACGTCGCCGTCCTTGCGATGACGCTCACCAGCGCCGCCAGCCTGACAAAATAGCGCGGTACGGGTCTGATATCATCGTGCCGGCATGAAAACGACCCGCTTTTGTTTTGGCCTCGCACTAACTCTGGCTGACCGCCGCTTCGGACCGTGTAATAACCGCTAAAAACGATCGAAGGCTTCGGACCCCAGCCGTCCGGCGTTCGGGAATTCAAAGGCATTGCTCCGTTTTGCCCCGCCCAGCCTGTAGCGATCTGCCGAACTGGCCAGAGGCCGAAGGCGGGGGTACCTCGCAATTCCTCCGCATCGGCTTGCCAACCGCGGCTCAGACCGAGCAGCATCGCGGTCGGTACGGTACCTTCTCCTGGACAAACTGGCAGGCGAGCTTTAACGCTGGTGAGCTTTTAACAATGCTGGATTTTGAAACGCTCACCGACCGGGCCGCGTCTGCGGTAAACTGGAGACACCTATCTTTTCCCGAGGACGTAAACAGATGCGTGCAAAAGGTCTTTGGGTCTCGTCTTTCGGCCTGACTCTTCTTTTCGTAATATCCCCGTCGATCGCCCAGCAGGACAATTCCAAACCCGCTGATTCCACCCAGGCCGCTCCTGCCGACTCCAAAAAGAAAGCCGCTGCCAAAACCGATCAGAAGCGCGAAACCGTCGCTAAGCCTCTCACCGAAAAGCAGCGCAGGGCGAAAGAAGCCGCCCTCAAAAAAGAGCTCGAAACCCCCTGGAAGAGGTGGCTGAACGAAGACGTCACATACATCATCACGGAAGAAGAACGCAAAGCTTTCAAACAGTTAAACACCGACGATGAACGCGAACAGTTCGTCGAACAATTCTGGCTCCGCCGCGACCCCACGCCGGATACCGTTGAAAACGAGTTCAAAGAAGAGCACTACCGCCGCATCGCCTACGCCAACGAACATTTTGCGTCCGGCGCCCCCGGCTGGAAACTGGATCGCGGCCGCATCTACATCACCTTCGGGCCGCCCGATGAAATCGATTCCCATCCCTCCGGCGGCAGCTACGAGCGTCCCGCGGCTGAAGGCGGCGGTGAAACCTCTACATATCCCTTTGAAGACTGGCGCTACCGCTATATCGAAGGCATCGGCAACGACATCATGATCGAATTTGTCGATACCACCATGTCCGGCGAGTACCGGATGACCATGGACCCGTCCGAAAAAGACGCCCTCCTCTACGTCCCGAACGCCGGCCTGACCCTGGCCGAACAGATGGGACTGAGTTCCAAGACCGCCCGCTTCCAGCGTACCGACGGTACTCACATGGGCTCGCCCCTCGGCGGAACCCCGGCCAGCTACGACGAATTCACCCGCCTCGAACAGTTTGCCAAGCTCCAGATGGCACCCAAGGTCAAATTCAAAGACCTCGAAGCCGCCGTCAACACCCGCATTACTTTTAATATCCTGCCCATGCAGGTGCGCATCGATTATGTTCGCGTCACCGACACCTCGGTCCTCGCCAACATAACAGTCCAGTTCCAGAACAAAGATCTGCAGTTCCAGGCGAAAGACGGCGTCGAGAAATCGGTAATCAATCTGTTTGGTCGCGTCACCACCATGACCCGCCGCCCAGTCACCACTTTCGAAAAGCCGCTTGAAATCACTATTCCGCCCGAGTTGCTCCAGAAGGCCACCCTGAACCGCTCGATTTACCAGCAGTCGGTTCCGCTGGCGCCTGGCCGTTACCGCTTGAATGTGGTCGCGAAAGATATCATCGGGGGCAACATGAATAACTATGAAGTTGCCCTCGACGTCCCGCACTTCGAAGAGGAAAAACTGGCTTCGAGCAGCCTGATTCTGGCCGACGACATTTCGCGTCTGCCGACCAAGAGCATTGGTGGAACCATGTTTGCCATCGGCGACACTAAAGTCCGGCCACGCCTCGGCAACGCCTTCACGCGTGACGAAAAGCTCGGCATCTACCTGCAGGTTTACAATTTCCTGCCGGACGAAAAGACACAGAAACCGTCCGGTGAAATCACTTACGAAATCGATAAAGTGAACTCCACGGACAAGGTTCTGGACTTCACCGAAGACATTTCGAAGCTTCCGAACGTGTCCGCGAATCAGGTGACCATCGCTAAACTCCTGCCGCTCAGGAACATCGCGCCGGGAACGTATACCCTGAAGATTAAAGCAACGGATAAGAGGGCGAACCAGACCCTGCCGATTCAATCCGAAAATTTTACGGTAAACTAAAGAAGCGAATTTTTATCCGCGGCATCCTTGCACGTAAGGACCCTGCCGCAGAAGAGTCCGGTAGTAGAGGATTAGTGAGAGGCGCCAGAGGATTTATCGCGAAGTGCACGGCGTCGGTCGCTGGCCTGTTGGCCGCAGCCCTGAGCTTAGTGTCTCCACTGCTGGTGTCTCCGCTCCTCGCGGCCGACCCGCCCATCCGCTTCTCGGGTGTGCTCAGCGGCCTTGTCACCGACACGGCAGGGAAACCACAACCCGGTGCGCTCGTCTTCCTTTTTAATAAGCAGGACCGCCTGCTGCAGCGTTCCGCCACCGACATAGGCGGGACGTTTTCCTTTGACGAACTGATTCCCGACCTCTATTCCGTTCGCGTCACCTTCGCCAGCTTTGTGCCCGCACTGAAAGACCGCGTCATTGTAAAGCCCGGGATGCGAAGCCTGCTCGAAGTGAATTTGTCGCGAGTCTTCAGTTCGGTGCAGATTGTTTCAACGGTCCCTGCTGCCGGCGGGCTTATGAGCGACGATTGGAAGTGGACGCTCCGCTCCGATGCCGCCCTTCGCCCAATCCTGCGCTTTCTTCCCGCGGCGGGCCTGTCGCGCCCGACATTAGACGCCATCCCCGATAAGTCCGCCATGTTCTCCGGCTCGCACGGTCTGCTGAGCATCTCCGCCAGCGATGGCGCCCAAACGGTGAACGAAACCGGCGAGGCCGATCTCGGCACCCAATTTGCTTTCTCCACTTCCCTTCACGGCGGAAACCATGTGCAGGTCAGCGGCAATGTCGGTTATGGCGCCGCATCGGGATCGCCCGATGCGTCTTTCCGGACCACTTATAGCCGCCAGTTTCTGGGCACTTCGCCCGCCGTGTCCGTAACCATGCGACAGCTGTATGTGCCCTTCCGCGCGACTCAGTCCGGCGATAACCCTGTTTCCTCGCCCTCGCTCCGCACGCTCGCCCTGAGTTACGCCGACAAAACCGAGATTTCTGACAACCTGACCGCCGAATACGGCTTTGAACTCGACATGGTGTCGTTTGTTGACCGCCTGCATTACCTCAGCCCGTTTGCGCGCCTCAATTACGCAGTCGGCAACGGCAAGGTGGATTTCACATGGACCTCCGGTAACGCTCGACCCGAACTCGGCATTTCCTCCGACGATCCTAATGCCGACCTGCATCGCGACCTCGCCGCTCTCTCGCTGGTTCCCCGCGTCACTCTCGCCGATGGCCGAACAAGGGTCCAGCGCGGCGACGATTACGAAATCGGCGTCACCCAGAAATTCGGCTCGCGCGAGTACCGCATCGCGGCCTACAACGAGCGCGTCTCCAATACTTCCCTCATGATCGCCAACCCGGAAGTGGCCGGGTTTTCCGGCGAGCTCATGCCCGATCTTTTCTCCAACAGCGCTCTGTTCAACGCGGGCGTATTCGATAGCACGGGCTACATGGCCTCGGTTACCCAGAACCTCGGTGACAATTACAGAGTTTCCGCTACCTGGGGTTCGCTCGGCGTGATCGAAGCGCACCAGACGGCGCTCATCGAGTCGGCGGACGATCTGCGCCGTTCCCTCGGCGCGGGGAACCGCAACGCAGTCACGTTCCGCGCTTCCGGCACCATGCGCCACACCCGCACCCGTTTTGTCACCAGTTACCAATGGGCGAACTACCGCTCGGCCATGCCCGGGCCGCAGTATTCCACCGGTTCCTCGCGGCCCGAGCCCGGCTTCAACGTAATGCTTCGTCAGCCCATCCCGTCATTGTTCGGCTGGAAGCTGGAAGCCTCCGCCGAAGTTCGCAACCTCCTCGCGCAGGGCTATTTGCCTCTCGCGATGGCCGATGGCCAGCAGCTTCTTATCGTAAATACGCCCCGAACCTTCCGCGGCGGTCTCGCCTTCGTATTTTGATGTGGCGCACGCTTCAGCGTGCAGCGTCGAGTTCACTCGATGTAAACTGTCTGTATGCGGGCCTTCGCGTCTTTTTGTTTCGCCGCCACCGCTTTCGCTCAACCCGTCACCTTCAACCGGCAAATCGCGCCTATCATCTATAACAACTGCTCCTCCTGCCATCGCCCGGGAGAAGCCGCGCCATTTCCCCTGCTCTCGTACCAGGACGTTCAGAAGAAAGGTCAGATCGTCGCCGCGGTTACCTCCGCGCATATCATGCCCCCGTGGAAGGCTGAGCCCGCTTCCTACGCCTACCGCGATGAGCGCCGCCTCAAAGACTCCGATATCGCGCTCATCCGGCAATGGGTCAAAGCCGGCATGCCCGAAGGCCCCGGCCCTAAACCCGAAACCCCGAAATTCAACTCCGGCTGGCAACTCGGCGACCCCGACCTCATTGTCGAAATGCCTGCCGGCTATCACGTGCCCGCCGACGGCCCGGATATCTATCGCAACATCGCCATCCCGCTCGGCCTCGCTGAAGACAAGTGGATCACCGCCATCGACATGAAGCCCACCGCGCGCTCGGTCGTTCATCACGTGCTCTACTTCGGTGACCCGAGCGGCCAGGCCCACCAACACCCCCAGGAAGGAGATCAGCCCGGCTTCAGCGGCATGCGTGCCGGAGGAGCCACCATTCCCCTCGGCGGATGGGCCGTGGGCGCACAGCCTCACTTCTTCCCCGAAGGTCTCGCCCTCAGCGTTCCTAAAGGCGCCGACCTCGTCATCCAATACCACTTCCATCCCACCGGCAAGCCGGAAACCGAAAAGTCCACCGTCGGCATCTACTTCGCCAAACAGGCCCCGGCGCGCAAACTCATCTCCATCCAGATGCCGCCCACTTACTCTCTCTTCGCCGGCCTCAACATTCCTCCGGGCGACAAAGACTACGTCGTTCGCGACACCTACACGCTTCCCACCGATATCGACGCTGTAGGAGTCGGAGCCCACGCCCATTACCTCGGCAAGAAACTCACCATGACTGCCACGCTGCCGAACGGCGAAGTCAAAACCCTGCTTCTCATCAACGACTGGGATTTCGCCTGGCAGGACCGGTACTTCTTCAAAGACTTCGTAGCGCTTCCCAAAGGCACCCGCCTCGACGCCGAAGTCCACTGGGATAATTCCGCCGAAAACCCGCACAACCCGTCCAATCCGCCCATCGCGATCACATGGGGCGAGCAGTCAAAGGACGAAATGGGCAGCGTCAGCCTGATCGCCGTTCCGCGCGTTGAATCCGACTATGCCATGCTGCAGAGCGCGCAAAGAACCCGCGTCACCGAAGCCGCACGCGAGCGCATTCAAAAGGATCCCTCGTTTATGGCCAGGCTCCGCGAACTGATGGGCCGATAACGCAATGCCACTTAAATCAGAAAGGTGGGACAGGCGGTTTCGCCTGTCGTCTTTTGTGCGGCAGACACTTATGTCTGCCCTCGGCGGCCTTTCATGACCTGGCTATCTCTCCTCGCACTGGCCTCCGCGCTCAACCCGTCGCTTCATCTCCGCGATATCGACGGCGTGGAGCGCCACCCCCTGAAGGTCGATAAAGGCCACGCCGAGGTCCTCTTCTTCATCACCGAAGACTGCCCCATCTCCAACTACTACTCCCACGAAATCCGCCGCATCTGCGACACCTACGCCGCAAAAGGAGTCGGCTGCTCGCTCATCTACGTTGACCCGACCCTGACCGATGCCGACGCGACTAAACATGCCCAGGACTACGGCCATGGCGCATACCCCAAAATCATAGACCGCAATCACGCCCTGGTAGCCGCTACCGGAGTCACCATCACGCCGCAGGCAGTGGTGATCGCCCCCAACGAAACCATAGCCTACCGAGGCCGCATTGACGATTCCTACATAGCTCTCGGAAAGAAGCGCCGGGTCGTAACCGAATTCAATCTCCGCGACGCTCTTGACGCCGTCTTAGCCGGCAAACCCGCCCCAAAGCCCGAAACTCAGGCCATAGGCTGCTACATCCCCCCGCTCTCGGCCTACCAGCATTGAAATACCTCTTACTCCTCGCCCTGCCGCTTCTCGCCCAGGCTCAAACCCCGGTCATCCTTATCTCCATCGACACCCTGCGAGCCGACCACCTCGGTCCCCAAACCCCCAACATCAACTCTTACGTCGAGCACGGCACCGTCTTCACTCAGGCCGACACTCAGATCCCATTCACCCTCCCCTCGCACACCGTCCTGATGACCTCAACCTATCCGTTCCAAAACGGAGTCGAGGAAAACGCCGGCAAAGTCCCCGAAAACCTAACCACCGTGGCATCCATTCTCAAGAACCACGGCTATCAAACCGCCGCCTTCATCGGCAGCATTTTCCTTGAAAAACAACTTGGCCTCGACCGGGGCTTCGATACCTATGACAGCCCCTTCAGCTTTGAAGCCTTTTCAAAACTGTCCGGCACCATGCTCTTCGCCGGAGGTCCGCACAGCGCCTATTCCGTTCGCGAACGCCGCCCTGGCCCGCTCGTCATCAGAGCCGCCAATCAATGGCTGGCCGCCCATCGCAATCAACCGGCCTTCGTCTTCATCCACCTCTTCGACGTCCATCGGCCCTGGCAATTCGGCTCCTATGACGCCCAGGTCGCGTCTGTCGATAAACTCCTCGGCGCCTTTCAGCAAACCCTCAAACAACAGGGCTGGTGGGACCGCTCCCTCGTCATCGTCACCGCCGACCATGGCGAAGGCTTGGGCGATCACGGCGAATCCGACCACGGCTACTTCGTCTACGAAAGCACCCTCCATGTCCCGCTCATAATCCACTGGCCGCAAGGCGCCCGGACCATGCCGGATCACACCGATCAACCCGCCGGCCTAATCGACGTTGCGCCCACTATCCTGGACTTACTCAAAATTCCCGCGCCAAAATCCTTCGAGGGCCACACCCTGCTCGACGCAAGCGCCAGGCCAGTCGTAGGCGAATCCACCTATGGCCGCGACTGCTTCGGCTGGGCTTCGCTCCGCGCCATAAGAGAAGCTGCATTCAAATACATCGAAGCCCCCAAACCCGAGCTCTACAATCTCGACAAAGACCCCAACGAAAAAAACAACCTGATCCGCACTAATCCCACCGACGCCGCACGCCTCAAAGCCGACCTCGCGAAATACCCCATCAAAGCCCCCCAGTCCCCAGCCCACCCGGAAAACAACGAAGCCCTGAAATCCCTCGGCTATCTCGCGCCCGGCCCGCAAGCCACCGCCAAAACCCCGCCAGCCGACCCCAAAGACAGACTCCCCGAACTCCTCCGCTACGAAGACGCCCTGAACCGCATGGAAGAAGAGCGCTATGATGCCGCCATCGCCATTTTCAAATCCATCCTCGCCGCCGATCCGCGTAATCTGCTCGCCCGCCGCGACCTCGGTGTCGCCTTAATTGAGAAACACGATTACGCCGGAGCCATAACGCAGCTCCGCCAGGTAGCCGCCAGCGCCGGAGACGACTACGTCACTCGCTACGAACTCGGCATCGCCCAGGAAAACCTGCACCACCTTCCCGAAGCCGCCGCGCAATTCGAAACCGCCTGCCGCCTCGCCCCCGCCGCCACTCAGTGCAAAGAAGCCCTGGACAGGGTTGCTCAGGAAAGCGTTCGCGCTAAACCGTGATTCAACCCCGAGCCCGCGACATCGCGAGAGTAGCCGTCGGCAACTTCCTCGAGATGTACGACTTCATGGTCTATGGCTACTACGCCACCTACATCGCCAAAGCCTTCTTCCCCACCGGCAGCGAATTCCTCTCGCTCATGCTCTCGCTGGCCACCTTCGGGGCCGGCTTCCTCATGCGACCTCTCGGAGCCATCGTACTGGGCGCTTACATAGACCGCGAAGGACGCCGCAAAGGCCTCATCGTCACCCTCGGCCTCATGGCTGCAGGCACTTTCTCGATCGCCGTGATCCCGGACTATGCATCTATCGGCATCCTGGCGCCCCTGCTCGTCGTTGCGGGCCGGCTGATCCAGGGCTTCTCCGCCGGAGTCGAACTCGGAGGAGTCTCCGTCTACCTCGCCGAAATCGCAACCCAGGGCCGCCGAGGCTTCTTCGTCAGCTGGCAATCCGCCAGCCAGCAACCCGCCGTAATTTTGGCCGCAACCTTCGGCCTCATCCTGAGCGCGAAACTCACCCCCGCTTCCATGGCCGCATGGGGTTGGCGCATCCCGCTCCTCGCCGGCTGCGCCCTCATCCCGTTCGTCTACCTGATGCGCCGCAGCCTGCCCGAAACCGAAGAATTCCTCGCCCGCACACATCACCCCGATACAAGCGAAATCCTCCGCACCATCGCCGCCAACTCCCGGGTCATCGTGCTCGGAACCATGCTCGCCACCATGACCACTGTCACCTTCTACATGGTCACTGCCTACACACCAACCTTCGGTGCCACCGCGCTCCACCTCGCCGCCACCGATAACCTCATCGTCACCCTCTGTGTCGGAGGCCTGAACTTACTGCTGCTCCCCACCATGGGAGCGCTCTCCGACCGCATCGGCCGCCGGCCCATCATGATCGTCTGCACCGGCCTCGCGCTCCTCACCGCATATCCGGCCATGCAATGGCTCGCCGCCGCACCCTCTTTCATACGTCTGATGACAGTAGAACTCTGGTTCGCGGCCTTTTATGCCAGTTACAACGGAGCCATGGTCGCATACCTGACCGAAATCATGCCAATCAATGTAAGAACCACAGGCTTCTCCCTTGCCTATAGCCTGGCCACCGCCATCTTCGGGGGCTTTACCCCGGCCATCTGCACCTGGCTCATTCACGAAACATCGAACCGAGCCATCCCGGGCCTCTGGCTATCGTTCGCCGCGGCTCTTGGCCTCACCGCCTCGCTCATACTAAAGGTGAATGACCAACCACATCAGACGCATCTCCTCGCGCGAGATCCATAAAGGTAACCTGGTCACCGTCCGCCTCGACAACGTCATCCTGCCCCGAGGCACCGAGGCCCTTTACGAACGCGTCGAAATCAAACACGGCGCCAGCACCCTTGCCATGGAAGATAACGGAGACGTCTGGCTGGTGCGCGAATGGAAGTATGCGATAGACCGACCTTCGCTTGAAGTGGTAAGCGGAGGCATCGAACCCGGAGAAGAACCGATCGCAGCGGCCATACGGGAACTAAGAGAAGAAGCCGGACTAACGGCGGAACGCTGGACGCCAATGGGATTCGTAGATCCCTTCACAACCATGCTCAAATGCCCCAACCATCTCTTCTTAGCCCAGGGACTGACCCACGTCGATCAGGAACCCGAAGAAGCCGAAGTCATCGAAAGAGTAAGAATGCCGCTCCAGGAAGCGGTGCGCCTCGTAATGGAAGGCGAAATCACCCACGGCTCAAGCGCCGTAGCCATCCTCAAAGCCTCGCTGCTTATTCCGCGCCCTTAGGAAACGCCACAAACCGATACCCCACCCCTCTGACAGTCAACAGATGCCGAGGCTTCCCCGGATCCTCTTCGATATACCGTCTCAACCGAACGATAAAATTATCCAAAGCCCGGGTATCGGTATCTTCCCTTAAACCCCAAACGTCCTCCAGCATGGCCCCTCGCGACACCGGCCGGTCCGCGTGATTGATCAGATACCGCAGAACATTCATCTCCATCAAAGTCAGAGGAAACACCTGATCCCGCACATGCAGTTCCAGTAAATCGAACCGAACCGTCTTATCTCCGAACGTAAACTCATCCGCAACGCTTGCCGGCGCAGGCTCCGGAGCCCGCAGCCACTCCCGCCGCCGCAACAGCCCGTTAATCCGGGCAATCAGAATATCCAGCTCAAACGGCTTCACCAGGTAATCGTCCGCGCCGGCCGTGAAGCCCTGCAGAACATCGCTCGAACGCCCGCGCGCCGTCAACATCAGAACCGGCACATACTGCCCCTCCTGGCGCATTTGCGAAACAACCGCAAACCCATCCTGCCCCGGCAGCATCACATCGAGCACCACCACATCGAACTCTTTGCGGCCCTCGCCGGTCGACAGTTCCAGCGCCGCTTCGCCGGTCTCCACCACGTCAACCTCATAGCCTTCCTGCTCGAGATTGAAGCGAAGCCCCTCCGCCAGATGCTGTTCGTCTTCAACCACCAATACGCGTTTCATCCCGGCGCTTTATCTTTCAAGAGGAAACTGCACCACGAACGTGCTGCCCTTACCCGGCCCCGCGCTCTCGGCCCAGGCCCGCCCACCATGCCGCCGTGCGACCGACCGCACAATGAACAGCCCCAGGCCCGTCCCCTTCACCCGCGCCGATTGCGGCCCGCTGATCCGATAAAACCTCTTGAATACGCGCTTCAGCTCCGTCTCCGGAATTCCCGGGCCGTTATCGCGAACCCGCACCTGGGCGAAGCGCCCGTCCGCCCCCACCGTCTCTACTTCCACGCGAGCTCCGGCCCCGGAATACTTGATCGCGTTATCGAGCAGGTTAGAAACCGCGGCGCGCACTTCGTCCAGATCGCCGGCAATGCGCAGCGGCTCCGCGGGCTTATAGGAAATCGATTCTTCCGGCAAGTGATTCAGCACCCGAGCCCGGTCCACGCTCTCCGCCACGATATCGCAAAGATCGATCGGGGAAACCTGCGCCGGACGCCGCGACGAACTGATTCGGCCGGTCCGCAAAATCTGCTCGATGGTAGCCAGCAGCCGGTCGCTGTCCTGCAGAATGGTTTTGTAGAACTCTTTGCGCTTAGTCTCGTCCACCGCGCGAGTCTGCAGGGTTTCCACATAGAGCCGGATAGAAGCGACCGGCGTCTTCAGCTCATGGGTCACCGCGTTGATAAACGCATCGTGCTGCTCATTGCGCCGGACTTCACGAACCAGAAATATGGTGTTGAGGACTACTCCCGTGAGGATCAAAGCCAGCAGGACGATGCCCAGGAAAAGCCGGACACCAGCCCGCCAGTCCAGCACCAGACCTCCGATGTAGAAAAGGAGGGTAACGACAATCAGCCCCGCGCCAAGCGCAATGAAGAAGGCAATCGACTTCTTCCTGCTGATCCCAATCACACAACCAAATGTAGCGCACCTGTGGGGTAAGCTTAACCCGACTTTCGCACCTGGAGGGCCTTTTCGACTATTCTCGCCGTGAAACCGGAGTTAAGCTGAATGCCTGGAAAGGCTGGCATCGGTTCAGATGATCGATGTCTGGATTCCGACGCGAGATAACCGGTGGCTCGTGCTGCCTCGTTACACACAGCCATCGCCGGAAGTGCAGATCCTGCTGGACACACTGCACATGGAACTGCCCGCACAGCCGCCGCCCCGAATCAAGAGTCCGGTTACCGCAGATGCTGTCCCATCGCTGCCTCTCGAAGTCCCGCTGTTTCGATAATCAACCCCCATTTTGTGGTGAAGACCTTCGGGTACCGTTTACTCATTCCATTGCCTTTATCTGTCCGAATATCCCCCAGGTGCGAAAGTCGGGTTAAGCTTGCGCCGGGGCTTTAGCCCGGCCCGAGTGAACTCGACGCTGCCCGCTGAAGCGCACGCCACAGGGCGTTTAAGGCCGGTTTGCAGGGCGCTGACGGGGTTGCGGCGGGGTTGGGCTCTCTCGGTATCGCCTGTCCGGGCGCAAGGCGGCTTCAGGGGCGGAGAAATGGGATTGGGAAAAATCACTTTTCCCAGAATTTATATATTCTTTATGGAGCTTTTGTTCCAGGCTGCGAGCGGCAATTTCACCGTCCCGGTGAGTTTGATCGTCGTCGACAGCAATACCAGCACCTTTCAACAAGTGCCCGCCGTTAGCTTCGCGACGCCTGTGGGGTCCAATCCGCTGGCCCAGACACTAACCATCGCCAGTACAGGGACGAACTTCAATTTCTCCGCAACAGTACAAACTGCCAGCGGCGGCGCCTGGTTGCAGATCAGTACCGTGTGTGGTCCTGGCTACAGCCAATTCACAACAGCCGCATGTTCGATCAGTGTCAACGCTTCGACGCTGCCCGCCGGCAAGTACGCCGGGCAGGTTACCTTCAGTAACGGATCTACCGCGATGATCGTACCCGTCACATTGACGGTCGGCAATCCCTCGGCGCCATCCATTACGTCTGGCGGCATCGTTCCTATCAACAGCTCGATAGCTACGATTCAGCCAGGCGAGTGGGCGTCGATCTACGGAAGCAATCTTGCGAATGCGACGGTCGTTTTGAAAGGGGACTTTCCCACCTCCCTCGGAGGCACCAGCGTGACGATCAACGGGAAACCAGCGTATCTCTGGTACGTCAGCCCGACGCAGATTAATTTTCAAGCCCCGAACGACACTGCGACGGGCACTGTTGCCGTCGTGGTTACAACGGGAAGCGGAAGCTCGACATCGACCGTTACGCTGAGCCAGTTTGGTCCCTCATTTAGCCTCCTCGACTCCAGGCACGTTACCGGCATTATCCTGAGGTCCAACGGCTCAGGGAGTCAGGGTGGCGGAGTCTACGATATTATTGGCCCGACGGGGAGTTCACTGGGTTATCCGACCGTCGCAGCAAAGGCAGGGGACACCATCGAGTTATTTGGCGTTGGATTTGGCCCAACGACTCCAGTGGTATTGGCTGGCCAGGTTTTCTCTGGCGCAGCGGCGACCACCAATTCAGTCAAGCTCGTCATTAACAACGTAAGCTTGACACCGGCTTTCGCCGGTCTGTCCAGCGCTGGCCTCTACCAGATCAATTTGACTGTTCCGCCAGGTGTCGGTACGGGCGATGTTTCGCTCTCGGCATCCGTGGCCGGTGTTCAAACACCGTCAGGCATTGTGATTTCGCTGCAATAGCTGAGGCTTCGGAGCTCAGCGGAACTTGGGGAGTAGGGATCCGCTGCTCCATGATCGAACTCGAAAGGACGGTATAAACGATGGGTCAGTTTTCAGTCAGAGTCGTTCGCGCAAATGCCTTGTTGATTTCCGCTCTCGTCGCCGGTTGCTGCAGCTTGATAAACGTCACTCCGTTTGGAAGCGATATTTCGCCCGAACCACGTAAACAAGGCTATAACAGCAGAACCGCGTTGATGAATGCTGCTCGATATGGATGCACAGAAATGGTCAGGCTGCTCATCCACAATACATCTGTCTGATGCTAAACGGATCGGAGGTTCTTGTCGCGCGTAAGCCGTCGCGATTTCATGCAGGCTGGTGGGCTAATGCCTCGCATGGTTCTCCTTCGATGTTTGGCTGGCGAGGCGCTCCTCAGAACCACGGCGATGATCCTGAAACGATCTGGGTGCATGGCCACAACATGGGTGAGCATTCGCTAGCGGGTGGCAAAACGTATTCGTTTACGGCGTAATAAGCTTCCGACTGACGCACACGGTCGGGATCCTGTTTTCCTGCCACCTTCAGGCGGGGACATAGCGCTCGACCGAGATATCCTTCGCATGCTCCCGCGTCTTCGCTACGTCATAGGCGAGTTGCATCCGGAGAAGATGGTCCATATCCGGGCCGAAGGCCTTTTCGATTCGCAGAGCCATTTCGGGCGTTAGGGCTGCCTTGCCGTGCAGAAGATCGGATAGCGTGGCGCGGCGCACCTTCAAAATATTCGCCGCCTTCGACACGTTGAGGCCGAGGGCTTCGATGACTTCGGTTTTGATCAGGTCGCCCGGATGGGGCGGGTTCTTCATGGGCATTGCGGGCCTCCTAATGGTAGTCGATCAAATCAATATCGCTGGCCGTGTTCGTCTTTTCCTCGTACCCGAAAATCAGCCGCCAGTTTCCGGTGACGGTCAGGCTCCAAAACCCTTTCAGGTCGCCTTTGAGCGGATGCAGCTTCCAGCCTGGAAACCGGCCGAGCTGCTCCAGCGACGCTGCGGTTTCGAGCGCGAAAAGAAGCTTGCGCAGCTTGTCAGCCATCTCGGACGGCACCCCTTTGGCGTTCCCGTCTTCGTGGAGCAGCCTTAGCCCTTTGTGGCGAAAGCGGACAAGTTGCTTCTCATCCCATTCATGAATCCAGTATGTACGGTTATGCCGTACATGTCAAGTGCTCGGCGAGGCCGAGCGCGCCGGGCTTATAGTTGATCCGAAGGAACAGGATCAAAAGGGCGGATTCCACAGCCGTCGGCTGCGGCGCCTGTGGAAAAGCTCCGGTTTTCATCCCTTGGACCTTGAGCCCGAAGTGGCGCCGACGGGTATTCATTTCGGATAGTAAATCAAGGCAGGCATCCGGGTGCTTAAACGTTTTGGGGGTTCGGCCCGTTTTACGTAAGACAGCACCGCTCGCTGACGCGCGCGGCTCAGCAAGTGCTCTGAAATCAATACC
>Ga0302319_10008381_pt1 | contig 20113 bp, 16 predicted proteins | sample Bog_T0_2_FD_203319 | JGI IMG/M metagenome (GOLD analysis project Ga0302319, IMG submission 203319) | Peat permafrost microbial communities from Stordalen Mire near Abisko, Sweden - Bog_T0_2 | ecosystem: Environmental > Terrestrial > Soil > Wetlands > Peat | place: Sweden: Abisko, Stordalen Mire... | reverse complement strand
CTCAACACGATCCCGCGCGGTGTATGGGCATGGCGCTCACGAAACGTGACCACGTGCCGCGCTTCGCTGGCGCTCACGGTGCTGGCCGCCTTGACCTCCACCGGCAGCAGCTGCCCGTTCTCCTCGAGGATGAAGTCGACTTCCTGTCCGGAACTGAGCCGCCAATGGTAGAGGTCGCGAGTGGGCGCGCCGTCTCGCCAGACGAGCAGGTCGCTCGCAACCAGGGTCTCGAGGTGAAAGCCGGTGGGCGTGGTCTCGCGTGAGGCGGCCAGGGCAAGCGCCGCGTCGACGCTGTAGAGCTTTGGTGTCTTGATCACGCGCTGGCCTGAATTTCTGGAATACGGCGGGATGAGCTCGATGAGGTAGCTGCGTTGAAGCGCCTCAAGCCAACGCCGGATGGTGGTGACCGGCGTGCCCAGGTCGTTGGACAGGCCTGTGAGGTTGAGCTCCTGCCCCGTTCGGGCCGCGGTCAGTCGTACGAAGGCTTCCAGCCGCGTGGCAGATTCGACCTCCAGAATCTCGAGGATGTCGCGGCGCGAAAAGATCTCGACGTAGTCGTCGAGCATTCGCAGGCGCTGGGCCGATGGGGCGGCAACGGCGCGAGGGAACCCTCCGGCTTGGACCACCGATCGCCAGTCGAGCGGTCCGCTGGAGGCGGCGCGTCGCTCCAGTTCAGCGAGCACGACCGCATCGTCAGGCTGGAACAGGAAGCTCCATCCCCGGTGTTCCTCGTCAAATCGCAGTTCACTCAAGGTGAGGGGTCGAAGCGTCCGGTAGGTTGCGCGTCCCACCAGGGAATCGCTGACCGATTTGCCAACTTTGGGCTGGTTAGACCCGCTGAGCAGGTACTTTCCGTTGCGCCCGTCCCGGTCTACGACCGCCTTGATGGCGAGCATCAGGTCGGGGGCCCGCTGCACCTCGTCGATAAACGCTCCCCGGTCTCCCAGGTCCGCCAGTAACCCCTCGGGGTCGGCGATGGCCTGCTCGCGGACGTCCCGTTCGTCGAGCGTTCGTCGGGCGAAGCCCCGCGCTTCAGCGATTTCCTGGCAGATCGTACTCTTGCCGACCTGGCGCGCTCCCATGACCGCAACCACCGGGTACAGGCTGAGGTCGGCGCTCAGTTGGGGGCGGATGACCCGCGGATAGTGGGTGTTTGCTTCGGGCATCTCTATGCGTTATATTGCCGTTCGGCGGTCAATATACCGTAGGAATATTGTCATGGCAAATGCGTACTCGGCGGACGATCTGCTGGAATTTCTCGACCACGCCGGCGATAAGGGTCTCATGCCTGCGGCGACCGCCCAGGCCCTGGCTGTGGCCACGAGGAACGTCCTCGGAATCCTGTCTGACGATGAGAAGGCCGACCTGCGTCAGCTGGATCTCGACGCGATCGTCAGGCGCTTTACGAACAAGCGCGCGAAGGATTTCAATCCCTCATCGCTCAAGGAATACGGCCGCCGGCTGCGCCGAGCGGTCGACCTGTTCCTCAGCTGGCGAAATGATCCGGCGAATTTTACGGTCAAAACACGGACGACCACTGGACCGCGCAAGAAGGAAAAGGAGCTCGGAAACAATGAGCCTATAACGAGGGAAACGTCTACGGAACAAGCCCCGGATGAGGTGGCGGGAACGTATCGTTCGGCGATTCCGATTCGCCCAGGCCTCGTCGTGACGTTGGTCAATATTCCAAACGACCTGACCAGCGCCGAGGCGGAGCGGATCGCAGGTTTCGTCAGGATGCTGGCGCTCGAATGAAGGCTCGCATTCAAGCGTAGGCCGCTGCGAAACCACACGACGTCAAACATACCGGAAACCCCAAGGCTCATGGCGAAAAAGCTCAAGAACACAGACACCACCGCCAACCTCGGCTTCGAAGCCAAGCTGTGGGCCGCTGCAGACGCGCTGCGCAACAACATGGACGCGGCCGAGTACAAGCACGTCGTCCTCGGCCTCATCTTCCTGAAGTACATTTCGGACGCCTTCGAAGCCAAGCACGCCGAACTCGCTGCCCAGAAGGATGAAGGAGCCGACCCCGAGGACCGCGACGAATACCGTGCTGCCAGCATCTTCTGGGTGCCGAAAGAAGCCCGCTGGCAGCACCTGAAGGCCAACGCCCCGCAGCCCACCATTGGTACGCTGGTGGACGACGCGATGGCCGCCATCGAGCGCGATAACCCCTCGCTCAAGGGCGTGCTGCCGAAGGACTTTGGCCGTGCGGGCCTCGACAAGCAGCGTCTCGGCCAGATCATCAACCTGGTCAGCGACATCGCCCTCGGCTCTGCCGCCGATCGCTCGAAGGACACGCTCGGCCGGGTGTACGAGTATTTCCTATCCCGCTTTGCCAGCGCCGAAGGCAAGAGCGGCGGCCAGTTCTACACGCCCTCGCACGTGGTGCGGGTGCTGGTCGAGATGCTTGCCCCGTACAAGGGCCGCGTCTATGACCCCTGCTGCGGCTCGGGCGGGATGTTCGTGCAGAGCGAGAAGTTCATCGAGGCCCACGCCGGCAAGATCGGCGACATCTCCATTTACGGCCAGGAGTCCAACTACACCACCTGGCGCCTGGCCAAGATGAACCTCGCAATCCGCGGCATCGACGCGCAGATTGCGCACGGCGACACCTTCCACGCCGACAAGCATCCCGACCTCAAGGCCGACTACGTGCTAGCAAACCCGCCGTTCAACGACAGCGACTGGCGCGGCGAGCTGCTGAAGGACGACCAGCGCTGGGTCTACGGCACGCCGCCGGCGGGGAATGCCAACTACGCCTGGGTGCAGCACTTTCTCCACCATCTGGCGCCAACCGGGCTTGCCGGCTTTGTGCTCGCCAACGGCTCGATGTCCTCTAACCAGTCCGGCGAGGGCGAGATCCGTAAGGCGATCATCGAGGCGGACCTGGTAGATTGCATGGTGGCGCTGCCGGGGCAGCTCTTCTATTCGACGCAGATCCCGGTCTGTCTCTGGTTCCTCGCCCGCAACAAAAGGAACGGCCGCTTCCGTGATCGGCGCGGCGAAACGCTGTTGATCGATGCCCGCAAGCTCGGCACCTTGGCCGACCGCGTGCACCGCGAGCTGACGGACGCCGACATCGCGAAGATCGCCGGCACCTACCACGCCTGGCGCGGTGACAAAGACGTGGGCGAGTACGCGGACGTCCCCGGCTTCTGCAAGGCCGCGAAGCTCGAGGACATCCGCAAGCATGGCCACGTGCTCACGCCCGGCCGTTACGTCGGCGCTGAGCCAGCTGAGGACGACGGCGAGCCATTCGAGGAGAAGATGAGGCGGCTCGCAGCGACGCTGCGCGCGCAGCAGGCCGAGGCCGAAAAGATCGATGCCTCCATCGCTGCCAATCTCAAGGAGCTTGGGTATGGCGGGTGAGGCCCCCATCGAGCACGACTCCCGTTGGCCCGTTGTTTCGCTCGCCGAAATCGCGACCAAGATCGGCGCGGGGGCGACACCAAAGGGTGGTGCAGACGCTTATCTGCCAGCTCGCGAACGATACGCTCTTGTGCGCAGCCAAAATGTCTTCGACCGCCGTTTCGATCATGCCGGGCTCGCGTTCATAACCGACGAACAGGCCGATGGATTGCGAGGTGTAGTTCTCCAGCCTGCTGACATCCTTCTCAACATCACCGGGGACGGCATCACATTCGGTCGTGCCTGCATGGTGCCGAACGACGTGCTCCCCGCGTGTGTCAACCAGCACGTTTCAATCATCCGCGTCGACGCCCGGCGCGCGGACCCGGGATATGTGCTCGGATTCCTCACGCACCCAGACGTCAAATCGTACATAGAGTCCTTCAACGCCGGAGGCTCTCGGCGTGCCGTCACCAAGGGCCATATCGAGTCATTTCGGCTTCCGCTTCCTCCACTCTCCGAGCAGCACGTCATCGCCCATGTCCTCGGTACGCTGGACGACAAGATCGAGCTGAACCGACGGATAAACGAGACGCTGGAGGCCATGGCGCGGGCGCTCTTCAAGTCGTGGTTCGTGGACTTCGATCCCGTGCGGGCCAAGGCGGAGGGGCGGGACCCAGGGCTGCCCAAGCATATTGCCGACCTGTTTCCGGATTCGTTTGAGGATTCGGAGTTGGGGGAGATTCCGACGGGTTGGACCGCTGTGCATCTGCCGGATGTGATCGAGGTGAATCCAGGTCGGACAATCAAGAAAGGTGATGTGGCGCCTTACCTTGACATGGCCAACATGCCGACACGCGGCCACTCTCCGGATCACGTGTTTGACCGCGCGTTTGGCTCGGGGATGCGCTTCAAGAACGGGGATACGCTCGTTGCGCGAATTACGCCGTGCCTTGAGAATGGGAAGACGGCTTACGTTGATTTCCTCCTCGATGAACAGATCGGATGGGGGTCAACGGAGTACATCGTTTTGCGTCCGAAGCCGCCGCTGCCTTTGGAATTCGCTTACTGTCTGGCACGCAGCAGCCGGTTCCGGGAGTTCGCTATCCAGAGCATGACGGGCTCCAGCGGACGACAACGCGTACCCGCCGAGTCACTTTATCACTACCTCCTAGTAACTCCTTCTCCAGAGATTGCGGAACACTTCGGTCACGTCGCTGGAGCACTTCTTTCGCGCGCTTCGAATTCTGCGCGTGAGTCGCGCGCCCTGGCAGCGGTGCGCGACTCGCTCCTCCCCAAGCTTGTATCCGGTGAGATCCGGATTAAGAACCCGGAGGAAATCGTAAGAACATTGCGACCTCAAGAAGTAGCCGCAATCAAATGACCACGCGGCGTTCAAGTCGATCGATTCTCGACATGTCTGCAAAGCAGGCTCGGGTGTTTTTATTGAAGCCTGAAAGCTTCTGCAACATGGATTTACCCGTCTATTTCACGTTTCGAGAGTTGCTCTCGGCTGTTTCGAAAGAATTACTTGGCAAGTCACTGGCGAGCCTATCGACTAACCCTCGCGACCACGACGGCGTTAATTACGCAATGCTGTCGAACAAGGACGGCCGACACGCGTGGAGACCACTTCAGTTGGTCCATCCAGCGCTCTATGTCTCCCTTGTAGAGCAGATTACTTTCCCGAACCAGTGGAAAGTAATTCGCGAGAGGTTCAAGGAGTTTCAGAGTCTCCCGAATATCAAATGTCTGAGCATTCCGTTGGCGGCGTCATCCGGTCGTAAAGACAAGGCCGCGCAAATTCTCGGCTGGTGGCAAGGAATTGAGCAGGGCTCGATCGAGCTTGCGCTGGAGTACAACCATGTGTTCCATGCCGACATCGCGGATTGTTACGCAGCGATATATACGCATTCAATCGCGTGGGCTATTCACACAAAGCCCGTCGCCAAGGCCAAAAAGGGAGACAAGACCCTAATCGGGAATCTCATCGACTTTGCTATTCAGGACATGCGGCATGGGCAGACGAACGGCATTCCCCAAGGTTCTGTTCTCATGGACTTTGTCTCGGAGCTTGTCCTCGGGTACGTAGACTTAGAATTGAGCAATCGACTGATAGCAGACGGCATCACGGAATTCCGAATACTTCGCTACCGCGACGACTACAGAATTTTTGTGCAGAACCCGCGGGAGGGAGAACGAATTCTCAAAGCTCTTACCGAGGTTTTGATTGATCTGGGACTTAAGCTCAATACCAGCAAGACTGCGGGATCATCGCAGGTCGTCGCTTACTCGTTGAAACCCGACAAGCGAGCGTGGTTTCGCGGACGCCAGGGCGACCCGAATCTACAGAAGCATCTACTCGTCATTCATGGCCATGGCATCGACTTTCCGAATGCAGGCAGTCTAACGGTCGCCCTAACACATTTTCACCAGCGATTGATTAAGACGAGGCGAATTCAGAATCCAATCGCTCTCATCAGCATCGCTGTCGATATTGCCTACGGTAGCCCAAAGGCGTTTCCCGTCTGCGCAGCAATAGTCAGCAAGTTGCTGAGTGCAATCAAAACAGATAGCGCTCGGACCGCCGTAATAAGGAAGATACATCAGAAGCTGTCGCAACTGCCGAACACTGGACACATGGAGATTTGGCTCCAACGAGTTAGCCATCCCTTTGAACCGCGGTTCGCGTACACCGAGAAGCTGTGCATGCTAGTAAAGGGCAAAACGGTTCAATTATGGAACAACGACTGGATCACGGCGAAGAAATTGAAGGCGGCATTGGATCCAACAAAGATTGTAAACGAGACGAAATTGCGATCGCTCAAGCCGGTCGTCAATCCAGTTGAGATAGCGCTGTTTACGACGGAGAGGTACTGATTGGCCACGTTCGCGGAATCCGTCGTCGAGGATGCCGCCCTCGCCTGGCTCGAGGCGCTGGGCTATACCGTGCTGCACGGGCCGCACATGGCCTTGGGCGAAACCGACGCTGAACGTAGCGATCCGAACTGCCGGGACGTTCTTTTGGAGGGGCGGCTGCGGCGGGCAATGGCACGTTTGAATCCAGACCTCCCGCCCGACGCGATCGAAGACGCCTTCCGCAAGCTCACCCGAGCGGATGCGCCGTCACTTATCGAGCGCAACCGCGCGGTGCACCGGATGCTGGTTGATGGCGTCACGGTCGAGTACCGGCGCATGGACGGCTCGATCGCGGGGGCGCAGGCGCGCGTCATCGACTTCGACACGCCCGCCAACAACGATTGGCTCGCCGTCAACCAGTTCACCGTCTCCGAAGGGCAGCACACGCGCCGTCCGGACGTCGTGCTGTTCGTCAACGGCTTGCCCCTGGCGGTCATCGAGCTCAAGAACCCCGCCGACGAGAATGCAACCGTGTGGTCGGCGTTCCAGCAGCTGCAGACCTACCAGGCGCAGGTGCCGACGCTGTTCGCGACCAACGCTGTGCTGCTGGCTTCCGATGGGGTGCAGGCTCGCATCGGCTCGCTCGGTGCCGGCAAGGAGTGGTTCAAGCCCTGGCGCACGATCACCGGACGCGAGGACGCGCCGTCGCATCAGTCGGAACTACAGGTGATGCTGGAGGGCGTGTTCGAGCGGCAGCGGTTTCTCAACCTGCTGCGCCATTTCATCGTGTTTGAGGATTCCGCGGCGGCCGGCGGCGCCGGCACACTCGTCAAGAAGATGGCCGGCTATCACCAGTTCCATGCCGTGAACGCGGCAGTGGAGGAGACCCTGCGGGCGGCGCAATGGGTGACGGCGGACCGGGTGGCGGATGCACCCGGCAGGTATCAGCCGGGGGAGCGGCCGGGGGGCCTACCCGGCGATCGGCGCGTCGGCGTCATCTGGCACACGCAGGGTTCGGGCAAGAGCCTGACGATGGCCTTCTATGCGGGGCGCGTGATCCTTCACCCGGCGATGGCGAACCCGACAATCGTGGTGCTGACAGATCGGAATGACCTCGATGATCAGCTGTTCGGTACCTTTGCGCGTTGCCGCGACCTGCTGCGCCAACCGCCAATGCAGGCGGCCGACCGCGCCGACCTGCGCGCAAAGCTCGCCGTCGCCTCCGGCGGCGTGGTGTTCACGACCATCCAGAAGTTCTTCCCGGAGGAGCGAGGCGACCGGCACCCGGTGCTGTCGGACCGCCGTAATATCGTTGTGATCGCCGACGAGGCGCACCGCAGCCAGTACGACTTCATTGACGGTTTCGCGCGGCACATGCGCGATGCGCTGCCACACGCGTCGTTCGTTGGCTTCACCGGCACGCCGATCGAGAAGACCGACGCCAACACGCGCGCGGTCTTCGGCGATTACATCAGTGTCTATGACATCCAGCGCGCCGTCTTGGATGGTGCGACGGTGCCCATCTACTACGAGAGCCGGCTCGCCAAGCTTCAGCTGAAGGACTCCGAGCGTCCGAAGATCGATCCCAAGTTCGAGGAGGTGACCGAGGGCGAGGAAGTCGACCGCAAGGAGAAACTCAAGAGCAGATGGGCACAGCTCGAGGCGGTGGTTGGGTCGGAGACCCGAATCCAGCTCATCGCACGCGACCTCGTGGAGCATTTCGAGACCCGGCTCGCCACGATGGACGGCAAAGCCATGGTGGTGGTCATGAGCCGCCGCATTGCCGTGGACCTGTACCGTGAACTCGTCGCACTGCGTCCGGCATGGCATGGCGACGGAGATGATCAGGGTACGCTCAAGGTAGTGATGACCGGCTCGGCCTCCGACCCGCTCGACTGGCAGCCGCATATCCGCAACAAAAAGCGTCGCGAGACGCTGGCGGAGCGATTCCGGGACGCCCGCGACCCCTTCCGGATCGTGATCGTGCGCGACATGTGGCTCACCGGTTTCGACGCCCCGAGTCTGCACACGCTGTACGTCGATAAGCCGATGCGTGGCCACGGACTGATGCAGGCCATTGCTCGCGTGAACCGCGTGTTCAAGGACAAGCCCGGCGGATTGGTGGTGGACTACCTGGGGCTGGCCGACGAACTGAAGGAGGCGTTGGCAACCTATACGGAAGCGGGCGGCAAGGGTGAGACGGCGCTTGACCAGGCCGAGGCGGTTGCCTTGATGCTGGAGAAATACGAAGTCTGCCGCGGTCTGTTCCATGGATTCGACCGGGGCAAGTGGCTGACGGGTACGGCGCCCGAGCGGCTCTCCGTTCTCCCTGGCGCGCAGGAGCACATCCTCCGGCTGGAGGACGGCAAGAACCGCCTACTGCGCGCCGTCACGGAACTCTCCCAAGCCTTTGCGCTGGCGGTCCCGCACGAGGAGGCGTTGAGAATTCGGGATGACGTGGGATTCTTTCAGGCCGTGCGCGCGGTGCTCGCCAAGAATCTGGCCGGTGACAGCAAGACCGACGAGGAACTGGAGCACGCGATTCGCCAGATCATTTCCCGGGCGGTGACCAGCGACGGCGTGATCGACATCTTCGCGGCCGCCGGCCTCAAGAAGCCCGATATCAGCATTCTGTCGGACGAGTTTCTCGCTGAAGTGCGCGGGATGCCCCAGCGAAACCTCGCGGTTGAGCTGCTGCAGAAGCTGCTTCGCGGGGAAATCAAGAACCGCTCGAACCGTAATGTCGTCCAGGGGCGTTCCTTCGCCGACCTGCTCGAAGCATCCCTCCGCCGTTACCAGAATCGAGCGATCGAGACCACCAAGGTCATCGAGGAACTGATCCAGCTGGCCAAGGACATGCGCGCCGCCAATGCCCGCGGCGAGGCGCTGAAGCTCAGTGAAGATGAGCTCGCGTTCTACGACGCTCTCGAGGTCAACGACAGCGCCGTCAAGGTACTCGGTGAGCCCACCCTCGCCGGCATCGCCCGCGAGCTCGTCGCCACTGTCAAGAAGAATGTCACGATCGACTGGACCCTGCGAGAGAACGTCCGAGCCCAGCTGCGCGTGATCGTAAAGAGGATCCTGCGCAAATACGGCTACCCGCCGGACAAGCAGGAAAAGGCGACGCAGCTCGTGCTGGAGCAAGCGGCGCTACTTTCGACGGATTGGGCCGCAATATCGTGAAGCTCTTAGTCCAAAGGAATCGCATCGGGATTATGAGATTGCCATGGCTCAAAAGCGTGAGCTACAGAGGGATCCATTGATTGAAACTGAAAAGCTACACATGGTCAGTCTCGACTATCTGTCGCCTGTACAGACAGTCCAAGATTAATCTGGAGCCGCCATATCAGCGACGACCGGCATGGAGAACGCGCCAGCGCGAAGACCTCCTGGATTCAATCTTCAACGGCATTCCGTTGCCCGCGATCATCATCTACAAGACGCGTGCAGGCCGAAGAACGACGGTCTTCGAAGTGATGGACGGTAAGCAGCGGGTCGAGACCATACTTCACTTTCGCTATGGGCGCATCATCAAGGGGGAAGACAGGCTTGGCTTCTGGTTGCGCAGGGATCAGCTCAAGCAAGGAAAACGCCTCTTCTTCAAGGACCTATCAAGCAGCGCGACTCGAAAGGAGCAAGGGATTGGAGTCCGTACATTCCTTAACTATAGAGTCCCGGTAATTGAATATAGCGGCGAACTGACCGGGCTGGCAGGTCAGCGCATCGCACAGTGGGAGATCTTCACGAAGATCAATTCGACTGGCTCTCGCCTCACAAAGAACGAGATTCGTCACGCGCATGCCACACCTCTATTCCATGTCGCCAGCAGGTTGGAGCATCGCTGGTATCGTTTGATGGTTGATAAATGGCGGGTGTTCTCAAAGGCTGAGGCGGATCGCTACCAATATCACGAGATGATGCTGGAGCTAGCAACAATCAATTTGAACGGCGGGATATCTGATCGCCGCACGCGGCTGGACGAGTTTATGCGGCTTGATACGGTCACCAGAGCGCGGCTAGCGAGAGCCGAAACCGCCGTTAGCAAGGCCATTCGGTGGGCCAGAGCCATCATGAAAGACGACGGAATTCGCCGGACTAGACTATCAAAGAAGGTCGACTTCTACTCATTCATCGGAGTATTGATGGAGCTCATTGGACAGCGAACAGTAACGACAAGTGCCGCACACAATCGCAAAGCGAGAGCGTCCGTCAGGCAGGCGCTTTCCAAGTTGGCACGAGTCGATGGTCGTGTCGCGAGGTACATGTTCAAGACTTTGCCGCCTCGTGAGCGCCGGCTCGCTGGGTACATTGTTGCCACGCGTGAGGCGACAGACCAGATTCGTAATCGCCACACCCGTCATGAGTTCTGGTCGGAGATTTTATCGCCATGCTTTCCGACGAAGATGGCTGCACGACGACTGTTCGGCCCGGACTTGAAAAATGCGTTATGGAATGCTGCGAGAGTTCGTGCTGGAAGAATAGATTGCCCGAACCCGCAACGTCGTGAGGACTGTTGGGGAAGAATCGCCTATGAGGAAGCAGTCGTCGATCACAAGAAGGCCTATGCGAAGGGCGGTCTGAGCACTTTGGAAAATGCTCAACTGCTTTGCAGAGCATGTAACTCAGCCAAAGGCGCGCGATGATATGAAGTTTAGGTCAAGCGTTTCTGCTGCCGTTGAGACAAGTGGCCTGACTCGTGGATGACCGATCTGTTAGACAGGCGACCTTCAAATGGCTCGAAGAGCAGACTGATCTCAATGGCTACTCCCTGGAGCGCACTCTCCTCGCGCAGGGTTTTGAATACCAGGGTGAGCAGATTCGGCTCGTCGGTCCTCAGGGGATCTTCAAGCCGCGGTGCCTCGATCTCCCGCTATCCATCACGACGGTTGCCGGTGGGCCCTACGCGGACTCGTTTCGACCGGATGGCCTCCTAAGCTACCGCTACCGCGGCACTGATCCCCGTCATCGAGACAACGTCGGGCTACAAGAATGCCTGCGGCAGCGCAAAGCACTGGTCTACCTGCACGGGATCGAGGCGGGGACCTACGTGCCGGCGTGGCCTGTATTCATCGTCGGCGCCGACGACCGCACGCTGACTTTCACCGTCGCCGTCGACGATGCGCTGGCCCTGCGCCAGCTGGATGCCCTGCCGATGGGATCGTCCGTGCAGGCCGATTCTGAGATCCGGCGTGGCTATATCACCCGCCTCGCGCGTCAGCGCATCCATCAGCAGGCGTTTCGCGAGCGGGTTTTGCACGCCTATCTTGAACAGTGTGCACTCTGCCGTCTGAAGCACGGCGTGCTGCTGGATGCGGCGCACATCGTCCCGGACAGCGACCCGGAGGGCGAGCCGGTTACTAGCAACGGCATCTCTTTATGCAAGCTCCATCACGCCGCCTTCGACAAGCACTTTCTCGCGATCCGTCCCGACTATGTGGTTGAGATCCGGGCCGATCTGCTCGAGGAGACCGACGGCCCCATGCTGAAACACGGGCTGCAGGGTCTGCATCACCAGCCCATCGTCGTGCCGTCGCGCGAAGACCAGAAGCCGAACAGGTTGGCGTTGGAGCAACGCTACCAGCGGTTCAAGGACGCCTCAATGGAATCCCGAAGATGACAGAACAAATATCGCTGGACCTGCCGTCTCATCGAAAGCTGCCGGTGGTCGACATCATCAAGATGATACTGGACCGCGGCGAGCTCTCCAAGGACGACATCCGCTTGCTCTGGGATGTGTCCGAAGAGGACTACGAGGTGCACAAGGGGCGCCTTTCCAAGGAGAAGCTGATCGAGCCTGGCCCCAAGGGCAAGGGCGGATTCGTTGCACGATTCAACAAGCGTCCCAAATCCACCACCGAGGAACTCGAATCCAAGCGGGTCGAGTTCGAGACGCCGTCGGAAGAGGCGGCGGCAGAGCGGCTCCGGGAGCTGCTGTCGCATCAGGACTTCGAAGACCTGCTGGGTGGCCCGCTGGTGTATACGATACGCAAGGCGCGTCAGGCGCTGACCGGCGAAGATCGGCGTGGCAGCAAGGCGGAGCTCGCCGCCGCGCTGCTCACAAAGCTCGGCATCGATCTGTTCGCCGATACCAATGTGCGCGAGCTTGTAGCCAAGCGGGCGAAGGTGCCGTATCCCCGCCGCTGGCATCCGGGAAAGGGAGCGGCACTGGGCTTCGTTACTTCGACAGCTTTTCCAACAGATTATGCAGGGATCCCTGCGGAGGAAACGCCGCCAGACTTTGAGTATCTCGAGGGGCGCATCGACCTGGCCGCTCTACAGGACTTCCAGGTTGAGGTCCAACGCAAGCTCCGCGAGGTCATCAACGCGCCCTCGGGGCGCGCCATCGTGACGTTGCCGACGGGCGCCGGCAAGACGCGCGTCGCCGTCGATACGATTCGGGACTGGCTCAGTGCGCGCTACGCGGAGGCGCGTACCGGACATGGCAACGTTGTGCTGTGGCTCGCTCACACCGACGAGTTGTGCGAGCAGGCCTACGCCTGCTTCCGTGAGGTGTGGCAGGCGTCCAGCGCGGTATGTCCCTTGCTACTGTTCCGATTCTGGGGTGGCTATACCCGTGATCTACAGAAGCATGGGGAGACGCTCACGGCGCTCGACCAGCAACCCACAGTCCTCGTATCTACACCTCATCGCCTGGTTAACCTCATCGAGGGCTCGGTGGCGGGTGGCAAGGAAATCGTGGAGACCCTGTTGCGAGTTGCTGGACTCGTCGTCGTCGATGAAGCGCATCGCGCTGCTGCACCGTCTTACCGTCGGATCATCCGATCCTTCGCCAGCGCGCCGGCCAGCCCGTCCATCGTGGGCCTCACCGCCACGCCCTTTCGCCAGGAGTACGCACCAAATGATCCAATCGCCGGAACCCGCGAGCTGAGAGAACTCTTCAACCGGATCATCGAGCCCATCGAGACTCTCGGCGAAGATCCGCGCGAGGCACTGCAGAGTCGCGGGTACCTCGCCCAGCCGCTTTTCTCGGAGATCAAGACCAAGACACAGCTCAAGACACCGTCAGGGATCGATGTCGACAATCCGACGGAGAGCGACATCGAGAGGATTGACTACGCGCTGAAGCTACGGGCCGACAATTCCGATCGCCGGATGCTGGTGTTGAAGGAAATCGCGGCGATCTGCGCCGACTCGAACAGTCTGATCATCTATTTCGGGCCAACCGTTCAGGATGCGGAATGCATGGCCTTTCTGCTGCGCCAGCAGGGCATTGAGGCTGCGTTCGTGAGCGGTGGCACACGCGACGTCACCCGGCGAAAGATCATTCACGACTTTCGTGCCGGGCGGGTGCAGGTGCTCTGTAACTGCGAAGTTCTGACGACGGGTTTCGATGCCCCGAAGGTCACGCACGTCATCATGGCCGTAAGCGTTAACCACGCGGCGTACTTCCCGGCCTCGATCTGATGCGGACAATGCCCTCCAGTTTTCAACAACTGGAGAGGACGATGGAGAAGGTCAGGCGGCGGCGGTACGGCGCACAGACGTGGCAGAAGATCCTGGGGCGATTCGAGGAGAGCGGCATGGACGCGCCGGCGTTCTGCACGCGGGAACGAGTGAGCATGCCGAGCTTTCGGCGTTGGCAGAAGCGGCTCGGGGGTGAGTCGGATCGCGCGGTGGTCGCCCGGGCTGCAGATATAGCCGGTAAGCCGGCCGGGTTCATCGACCTGGGCGGTCTGCGGACTGGCGAGACTCGGTTTGAAGTGCGCCTCGAGCTGGGCGGCGGTATCGTGCTCTGCCTCGCGCGCAACTAATGTTCTTCGCCGAGGCGCAGATCCGGGTGCATCTGTACGGGCAACCGACCGACATGCGCAAGTCCTATGATGGGTTGCAGGCACTGGCGCGGCACACGATGGGATGTAATCCGCTCGATGGGGCGCTGTACGTCTTCGTGAACCGGCGCGGCTCGCAGCTGAAGTGCCTGTACTTCGATCGCAGCGGATTTTGCATCTGGGGCAAGCGGCTCGAGAGCGGCAAGTTCATCAGTGACTGGCGTTCCGTGCGGTCGCGCGAGATGGACTGGACAGGATTGAAGTTGCTGCTCGAGGGACTGGAGGGGAAGCGGGTTCGCAAGCGCTATTCTCTGCCTGTGGGGATACCGCAAACCCTATAAATCAAGCCCTCTGCGTCACTCATCATGCTAGGATGAGTGACATGGGAAGCGCATCTTCTTCCGACTCATCGAGCCTCCCCGAGGCGATCTCGATGAGTGCCGCGGAGATGGTGTCGATCCTGCGCTCCCAGGCCCGGACCATCGCCACCCAGGACGAGCGGATCGCCTCGCTCACCCACCAGATCGAGTGGTTCCGTCGCCAGCACTTCGGGCAGAAGAGCGAGCGATTCGCGCCTGAGCCCGATCCCGCGCAGCTGCATCTGGGCGAGGTGTTCCCGGTCCCCGCCGCGCCGGCGGTGGAAGAGCGCAAGACGATCGCCGCGCACACCCGGCGCACGGGGAAACAGGACCTCGCCGAGACCGCCGAGGAGCTGCCGTTCTTCGATGAGTCGACGGTGCCGGTGCGCACCATCGTCCTCGTGCACGAGGACGTAAAGGGACTCTCGCCGGAGGAGTACGAGGTCATCGGCGAGAAGGTGACGTATCGGATCGCGCAGCGCCCGGGCGCCTATGAGGTGATCAAGTATCGCCGGCCGGTGATCAAGCTGAAGGCGAACGCGCAGATCCTGGCCCTGCCGGCGCCCGCCGGAGTGCTGCAGGACAGCCGCGCCGATGTGAGCTTCGCCGCGGGGCTGCTCATGGATAAGTTCGCCTGGCACTTGCCGTTCTACCGCCAGCATCAGCGCCTCGCGGCGACGGGCATCCGGGTGAGCCGCCCTTGGCTGACCCAGATCGCCCAGGCCGTGATCAGCCTCCTCACCCCGATCTACGACGCGCAGTTCGCCTCGATCCGATTGAGCCGCGTGAAGGCGATGGACGAGACACCGATCAAGGCCGGACGCTCCGGGCACGGCAAGATGCACACCGGCTACTTCTGGCCCGTGTACGGCGAGCAGGACGAGGTGTGCTTCCCGTTCCATGCCTCCCGGTCCGCCGAGTGTGTCTCGAGATCTCTGGGACTCACGCCCGCGGCGAATGGCGTGCTCGTTACCGACGGCTATGAAGCCTACGAGAAATATGCGAAGAAGACCGGCATCCACCACGCCCGATGCTGGGCGCATGGCCGCAGAGCGTTCTTTAAGGCATTGAAGGACGAGCCGACCGGCGTCGGCGAGGCGCTCGAGCAGATCAAGGCGCTGTATGCGGTCGAAGACGAGATCCGTGAACTCAAACTCTCGGGTGACGCGAAACTCCTTCACCGCCTGACGCACAGCAAGCCGCTCGTCGAGCGGTTCTTCGAGTGGGTCGACCAGCAGCTCGTGCGACAGGACTTCACGCCGAGCAACCGCTACATCAAGGCGCTGAACTACGTGCGCGGCCGACGCCTCGGGCTTGAGGTCTTTCTCACCGACCCGGACGTCCCCGTCGATACCAATTATCTCGAGCGCGCGTTGCGTGTGGTGCCGATGGGGAGAAAAAACTGGCTATTCTGCTGGACCGAACTCGGTGCCAAGCACGTCGGGGTGATCCAGAGTCTGATCGTCACCTGCCGTCTGCACGGGATCGATCCGTACACCTACCTCGTCGATGTCCTGCAGCGGGTCAGTGAACATCCCGCCAGCCACGTCGCCGAATTGACCCCGCGCCTCTGGAAACAGCACTTCGCCACGAACCCGATGCGCTCAGACATCCACGACTTCCCGCGATAGTCCATACGCCGCGGGATTAACGCTTACTCATGGCCAGGCCCACGGTCAGCCAGGTGCTCTACGAGCAGATGGTAGGCCGAGGATTGCGCGGCGAGCGTTTCGGCGGAACCGCGACCTGTCACGTGGTCGACCTGGAGGACAATTACCGGGTCGAACGGCCGCAGTTGGGCTACAAGCGATTTCGCGCGCTGTGGCTGGACCGGTAAACACGAGTAGCTATCTCGCTGCGTCGAATTCCAAATGAAGGCGAGAGGATTTGGCACCGCTATGTTTAGTCGCGTGAAGGGGCCAACCGATTGTCGGCGACAGTTCGCGAACGGCGAATCTGCTCGGCGAGCCATGTCTGCACCTCCGCCTCGATCCAGCCTACCGCGCGCAGGCCAATGCGCACCCGGCTCGGGAATCGGCGTTCGGCTTCGAGCTGGTAGATCATTGAGCGTCCGAGGCCAGTGACTTTGCAGACTTGCGGAAGACGGAGAATTTGTACGGCCGTTGCAGTAGCAGCGGATTGAGCGGACATGATTGTGATTCCAATGTGTGGTTCCGGTAGCTTCTGGGCAAGTTGTCACCGACAGCAAGGTTACCGCTCACCGATGCAAGATCACCAGGCCGTATCTGGGGGCAAAACTGGGCAAAACCCCCGGGGAACGATCGCGGCGAAATTTCTTGAGCCGTAGCGCAGTCGTCGTGCCGCGGCCTTCACGCGCTGCAGCGGCTGCAAGAAGCGGAGGGTTTTGGCCTGTTTTGAGGGTAGATGCAGGATAGGCGCGTGGCCGCTGTTGTTAAACAATACGGACGATGGTTGCAGACCAAATCATCGCGGCGCGCGTTCCCGCCGACACCAAGGCCCGTCTCAAGGCGCTGGCGGCCGGGCGCGGAGTCAGCGAATCCGCGCTGCTGAAGGACCTGTTGCAATTGACCCTCGGCGGTTCCGTCATGCCTGAGCCCGACGGCGCTGAACCGGTGGTCAGGACAGGTAGGCGCGCGCGGCTGTATGTCCGGCTGCGGCCCGACGATCAACTGCTCCTCAGGGAACGTGCCGGCGCCCGGCGTATGGCACCCGCGACCTATATCTCGGTGCTGGTGCGCGCACACCTGCGACAGCTGACACCTCTTCCAGAGGAGGAGCTACGCGCGCTCAACCGCGTCGTCGCCGACCTGGGAGCCATCGGCCGCAACCTCAGTCAGATGGCCCGGTCGACCCACCAACCGGCGCCCGCGGCCGAAACCCGGTGCATCGATATCATGGCGATGATCAAGGTCTGCGAGGCGCTGCGGGATCACGTCAAGGCCCTGCTCAAAGCGAATGCTGTGAGCTGGAAGGTCGGTCATGCCGAATCGCGTCCCTGAGGGTGGGCTTTTCGATCCACTGAGCTTCGGTCGGCGTGGCCCCGATCGGCGCGACCGCCTGTCGCCTGCGCAAATCCGGCAGATTGCGCGCACCGTGGCCCGCACGCCGGAAGTCATGGTCAAGGTGTTGCCATCCGCTGCAACTTCGGTGTCGGCGGTGCGCCAGCATCTGGCTTACGTCGGCAGGAACGGGGAGGTCGCGCTGCAGACCGACGACGGGCAGCAACTTCAAGTCCGTGACGCAGCCGCAGACCTGGTCCAGGACTGGGACCTCGATCTGGCGGAATGCCAGTCGGGACTTGGCGGATTGCAGAGTCAGCGGGCGCCGAAGCTGGTGCACAAGCTGGTGTTCTCGATGCCGGCCGGAACGCCGGCGGACAAGGTGCTTCTTGCGACGCAAGGATTCTGCCGCGAGCAGCTGGCGCTTAAGCACCGCTACGCGATGGCGCTCCATATCGACGAGCCGCATCCCCATGTCCATGTGATCGTCAAGGCAATCAGCGAACAGGGCGAGCGTCTGAATATCCGCAAAGCTACCCTGCGGGGGTGGCGCGAGGAATTCGCGAGCCACCTGCGTCGCGTCGGCGTCGCCGCCAATGCGACGCCGCGCTTCGTCCGCGGAGAGACGCGCCCGCGGAAGGCCGATGGGATTTATCGCGCCGCTCGACGCGGCGCGTCGACCCACATGCGCGATCGGGTCGAGGCGGTGGCAATCGGACTATGCGAAGCAGACCGAACCGGTGATCCAGCCAAACTACGGATACGCGACACACGGCGACACCTCGAACGCGGATGGCTCGCCACCGGCGACGCGCTGAGGAGCCAGGGGCACACCGCCCTCGCCGACCAGGCCCGGCAGTTTGTCCGCGACCTGCCGCCGGCCAGGACGGAGCGCGAGTGGCTCATGGCGGGATTGCTCGAACAACGCCGCGGCCGTCACGCCCGGGAATGGGAATTGACACGCTGAACGGCCCCGGCGCTGTTTCATGTCGTGGAAATACGGTCGTCCGGGGCAATCGAAAGGGGGTCCAGATTGATGGTCCAGGCTTGGCGCCTATCCCACCGAATCACACACGGCGAATACGAACCTGGAATCCCGCTTCCTGGACATTCCCGCTCCGCGTGTTGGTTAGAATCCACGCTCACCAGTTTGGTGGCCTCCGTATGGTCGTGCCGGGAAGGGGATCCGGCAATAGGCTTTGCTCTAGCATCCACCGACGAATGGGTTTGACGAAGTCGGCATGCGTGCTGAGCTCTTTCGATGTCTTGCGAACTGGCGCGCCAGGGGTGACAAGTCCGATCAGCTTGCGAGTCTGCGCTTTGACAAGCGACATCGACTCAGCGAGATCCGAGTCGTTGGACACAATGACCGCGCAATCGTAGGCGTCGAGCCAAGCATCGTTCAAAAGATGGATCGCGAGATTTACGTCTGAGCCCTTTTCCTCGGTCTTCCACACCTCAACAGTGTTGGGCGGTGGGTTGACGTTCGCCATCCGCACCGGATGGCGAAGAAAGTGTCCGTAGTGAAGCTGCACCAACGGGCAATAGGAATGCAGAGCGCGCAGGTATGTGTCCTGCCTGACATTGACCTGCGGATCGCTTGGTGAGGGCTGCACTCGTGCCGTGAAGTAGCGAATCTTCACCAACTGATTTTGGGATCCAAGCAACTTTTGAAACAGCGATACCGGGTCCAGCCATTTCCACGGAGTACCCCGAACGGCGCCGTAGTAGAAATTAAATCCGTCGATATAGACGATTGTTCTATAGGGAGGCTTGGCGTTCGCCATTATTCTGATCCCCCAAAAAGCAAGGGCCTCCGAAGAGGCCCCGCACCCAGCAGCCGAAGCCATTGGGGTAGTAGTGCGAGAGTATATAGGGCCTCCCGCTCGGATATCCAGGTTGCGAGCGTGAAAGGTGTCTCATGGTGCAAATTTGCCCCTTACGCCGCCTGAAACGCCTTCCCGAACCGCCCGATCACGACCTTCCTACCCTCCTCGATCTGCGCGTCCACCAGGTCAGCCCACCACTGCAGCATTTCCCGGCGCTGCGCGAGGTACTCGGCCTTGTTGTAGACGCCGCGGACGCCCTTCTGCTCGTGCGCGAGCGCCTTCTCGATCCAGTCGGAGTTAAAGCCTGCTTCGTGGAGCTGCGTCGATGCCGTGCGGCGGAAATCGTGGATCACGAAATCCCGCACGCCGAGGTCGAGCGAGCGGATTGCCTGGTTGAGCGTGCTGTGGGCGATCGGCTCCTTCAGCGTGTTGCGGCTCGGCAGCACCCACTGCGACTTGCTGGCCAGCCCCTTCAATTCCTCGAACATCGCCACGGCTTGTTTGGACAACGGCACCAGGTGCGGCTTGTCCTTCTTCATGCGCTCCGCCGGAATCAGCCATTCCGATTTTTCGAAGTCGATCTCGTCCCAGCGCGCACCGATCAGCTCGCCTTTGCGGATCATGCACAGCACCAGGAGGTGCAGCGCCAGCTTGTACTGCCGGCGGATGGAAGACTGGTAGATGCCGCGCAGCAGCTGGCCGATCTCGGCTTGCGAGAGCGCCACATCGCGGCTGCGGGCCGTCGCGATGAACCGTGCCTCGATGGCCGCGGCCGGGTTGAACCGTGTCTTGCCGCGCGCGATCGCGTAGGCGAACAGCCGCTTGATGACGTTGCGGGTCTGGAGAGCCATCTGGTCGGCGCCGCGAGCCTTCACGGCATCCGTGATGGCGAGGATGTCGGGGATGGTGACGTCGGCCACCGGCTTGTCGCCGATGGCGGG
>Ga0302319_10008379_pt1 | contig 20115 bp, 14 predicted proteins | sample Bog_T0_2_FD_203319 | JGI IMG/M metagenome (GOLD analysis project Ga0302319, IMG submission 203319) | Peat permafrost microbial communities from Stordalen Mire near Abisko, Sweden - Bog_T0_2 | ecosystem: Environmental > Terrestrial > Soil > Wetlands > Peat | place: Sweden: Abisko, Stordalen Mire... | reverse complement strand
GGCATGACCGAGAGGCGCGTGTGGCGCAGGAGCGGCACCCCCGAGAGCCCTGGCTCCGACCTGATCGCGATCAGTGACACGGGCTTCCTGAGCGCGTCCCCAGCCTCGATCTCGACCGAGACCCATGCCGCGTCGTCTGCCGTCGGGTCAGGGTAGGCCGCCCGAGAAACTCGCGCGGTGCCCACGACCTCCTTGGGACCGCCGCTCGCGTAGAAGAGCACCCGGTCGCCCGGCCGCATGAGCCTGAGGTTGTTGCGCGCCTGGTAATTGCGGACACCGTCCCAAGAGGTGCGCCCGTCCTTCACGAACGTGTCCCACGCGTAGCTCTCGGGCTCCTGCTTCACCAGCCAGTATCGGGTCTTCATGGATGTGGGGCCGTTCAGGGGATTGGACAGGGTTCGGGGACCGGGATCAAGCCGCGGCCTTTGCCATTGCGCTCGGGACGGCCGGCCGGACAGGATCCAGCGCACCCCGCGGCCATGGCCTACGTCATCTTTCAAACCGACTTTGGCGCCTGCGCCCTCGCGTGGCGTGACGCCGTTGTCACCGGGTTCCAGCTGCCCGGCCCAAACGAGGTGCTGACCGAGGGGAGAATTTCGCGGCGAGCAGGGGAAAGGGTCGCGGAGCGCGAAGCCCCCGCCTGGATCGGGTCCCTGCTCGAACGCGTCAGGCTTCACCTGCGCGGCACGCTGCAGGATTTCTCGGACGCGCCGATCGACTGGTCCCTGGCGAGCGATTTCCAGGCCGCTGTTTACCGGAGGACGCTCCAGGTTAAGGCGGGCTGCGTGGCGAGCTACGGCGAGATTTCGGCCTCGATCGGCCTTGGGCCCGAGTCGGCGAGGGCCGTGGGGGTGGCCCTGGCCTCAAACCGTTGGCCCCTCCTTGTCCCGTGCCACCGGGTGGTATCGGCCGGGGGCAAGATGACCGGATTCTCGGCCCCGGGGGGGATCCGCACCAAGACGCGCCTCCTGGCGCTTGAGGGGGCGGAACTGCTCTCGGAATAGGGCTGCGTAGTCACCGCACCCCGACCCGTCCGCAGCGTTAAAAATCTTTGAATCAATGTGTTCGGTAGGCGGCATCGGCCGGGGCGGGCGGGTTTGACGTTGCGTCGCGCCAAGCGTGCCTGCGACTGTTCGGGCACCGCGTCCAACCGGCAGCAACGCTTCACTCCACGTGTCCCCATCGCCCGAACTCGTCCTTGTCGTGCCCGTGTTCAACGAGGAGGACGCCATTGTCCCGGTGCTTGAGGAGTGGCGCGGGGAGCTCGTGCGCACCGTGGGAGACGGCCGGTTCGGGATCCTCGTGGTCGACGACGGCTCGACCGACGCCACCCCGGCGCGCCTCTCCGCCCTCGGCTGGCCCGAGCTCCGGGTGCACCGCCATACGAACCGGGGGCACGGGCAGAGCTGCCTCGTCGGGTACCGGGAGGCCCATCGGATGGGGGCAACCCACATATTCCAAATAGACTCGGACGGCCAATGCGACCCTGCCGGCTTCGCCGCCGTCTGGGCCCTGCGCGGGAAGGCCGCGTCCATCTACGGCAGGCGCACGAGCAGAGACGACGGACTCGCGAGGAGGGTGATCAGCAGCATCCTGCGCCTCTCCCTCAAGGTGACGCGCCGCACGCGGCTCAACGACACGAACGTCCCGTTCCGACTCTACCGGGCTCCGCTTGCCGCCGCGGCGGCGGAGCGGATCCCGCCGGACTTCAACCTGGCGAACATCGCGATGGCGCTCCTCCTCGAGCCCGAGGGATTCCTTGAGGTGCCGATCCATTTTCGCGACCGGATCGGAGGACAGCCGGCCGTGCGCATGTGGGGGTTCGCGCCCAAGGCCCTGAGGTTGCACCGGGACCTATTTAGGCTAGGCACCTAGGGATGCGCGACAGTTACGACTACCTGATAGTGGGGGCGGGCCTTTCGGGCCTCGTCCTTGCCGAACGCCTGGGCTCGCTGGGACGAAGCTGCCTGGTCGTCGAGAGGCGCAACCACATCGGCGGCAACTGCCACGATAGGAAGGATCGCAACGGCCTCTTCTACCACGTCTACGGGCCCCACTATTTCCGGACGAACTCCGAGCTCGTCCGCGCGTACCTGAGCCGCTTCACGGAGTGGACCGACGCCAAGTACCGGGTGAACGTATTTACTCGGGGCCGCTTTTGGAGCTTCCCAATAAACCTGGGCACGTTCCGCCAGTTCAGCGCAAACCCCGCCGCCACGGAAAAGGATTTCAGGGACTACCTTTCCCGCAGCGCCCTGCCGATCCCAAGCCCGGCAAACTCGAAGGAGGCGATCCTCGCGGCCGTCGGCACCGAGCTCTACGAGCTCTTCTACAGGGGATACACCGAGAAGCAGTGGGGCCGTCCCGCGGAGGCGCTCGACCCGTCGGTGTGCCGGCGAATCCCCATCCACCCGGGCCTGGACGAGCGCTACTTCAAGGACGAGTTCCAGGCGCTGCCGAAGCTGGGCTACCAGCCGATGTTTGACGCCATGCTCGAGGCCTCGAAGGCGGACCTTCGCCTGGAGACGGACTACAGGGAGGTGCTCCCGAAGGTCCGCCACCGGCACCTGATCTACACCGGGCCGATCGACGAGTACTTTGACTGCCGCTTTGGCCCGCTCCCCTACAGGACCGCGCGCTACGCCCTCGAGGAGGTCGACGCCTCGCGGGTTCCCGACGGCGGGTTCCTCCAGCCGGTCCTGCAGGTCAACTACCCGGGCCCCGAGCCCTTCACGCGAACGGTCGAGCTTAAGCACGTGACCGGCCAGGTGAGCCGCAGCTCGAACCTGGTCCGCGAATTCCCGGCGGAGTACCGGCCCGGGGAGAGCGACCCGAACTACCCGGTCCCCGGCAACGAGAGCGAACTCCTCGCCAACAAGTACCGCGAGTTGGCGGAGCAACAGGCCGGGGTCACCTTTATCGGCCGACTGGCCCAGTACCGCTACCTCAACATGGACCAGGTGGTCGGGGCCGCGCTCCACACCTTTGACAAGCTCGCGGGCGTCGCCGTGTGACCGCCAGGCGGCGCCCTCACCGCGGCGCGGGCGCCCGCTTCCAAAGGCCCACCCTGCGCCCATCGTCGTTCGGGCTCTCGTAGGTGAGGATGTCGGTCCAGATGTACTCGGGGCCCACGGCCTTATTCACCTTCCCCCAAAGCTCGGGTGTGTCGCCCGGCCGGTACCAGAGGATGTAATCGATGCCCTGGGCCACGAGCCATGACCCGGCATTGGGCATCTCCCCGTTGTAGAAGCGGGTCAGGCTGTCGTGGCGCCTGCGGACGTCCTCGCGGAATTCCCTCCAGAGGAGCTCGTGGCCGTACCAGCCGAGCCACATCCGCTGTCCCGCAAAAAGGGGGATGACCGCCGAGTTGGTGAAGCCGCCCTCCTTTTCCGGACGCTCGATGACGACGCCGGGAGGCTCGACCTTCAGGCGCCCGAGCATGAGCCGCGGGAACTCCTCCTTCGTGAGATAGGTCGTGCCCTCCATCTTGCCGATCGAGTCCCTGGGTCCGCCCATGAAGGGCCGCCAGAGATCGAAGACATAGAAGCAGGGATAGAAGCAGAAGAGAAATCCGGCGACCCGGACCCACCTGCGCCGGGCCTGCTCAAGGACGAATGGCCCGAGCGTCATGAGCGTGCCCGCCGCCACCCAAGGCCACCACTTGAGCGTCGTGTTGAAGCGGTCGTACAGGCCCGAGTACACGTCATCCACATAGAAGTACTCCGAGAAGAGGAGGATCGTGAGCCAGAGGACGCCCAGCCTGCGCCCCTGCGGGTTGCCCGAGAGGAAGCCGAGCGTGATCAGGGCGATCGTGGGCAGCATGAACAGGATGAACAGGAGCGGCGGCGTGTGCTCGTTCCAAGGGACCATCCTGAGCGCGGCGCCGTAGCCCGCCGCGGACGCCGTGAAGACCGACAGGTAGACCCATGCCAGGAGCCAGATGAGGGCGGCACCGGCCGCAACCGAGGGCACGAGCCGGCGCCACTCCCGGTAGTTGAACACCACCCAGGCGACGACTCCCAGGGCCTGGAGCGGCAGCACCCAGGTGTTCGCCAAAAGGGTCCACGTGAGCGTGCACCCCGCAAATACGGCGTAGCGGTTCTGGCCGGAGCGGGTCCACATCAGCATCGCCATGGCGCAAAGGCCCAAAAGGTAATAGCCCGAGAGGGGCGCGTGGTAGTCCCCGAGATAGATCGAGTAGGAATACGGCTCCCCGGGGAGCTCCAGATGTTCGAACTTGGACTGGTAGGCCTTCAGCCACGGCCCTAGCGGCGGCTTGTCCATGGGGGCGCTCCCGATGTAGCGCATGCTGGTCCAGGGCAGGACGTCCTTGTCCGTCAGGTGCACGAGGAGCGTCATCCCCATCCCCCCGATCACGAACGCGGCGATCACCAGCGCCCGGACCCAGAACTTGCGGGCCGCCATGAAGACCGCGCCCGAGAACGCCGTTCCCCCGAGCGCAATCAGCAGGCACAGTCCCAGGTTGTAGCATTCCCCGGTCTGAAGCCCCAGCACCCTGCCCATCAATGCCGCGCCGTAGTGCTGGAAGCTGTAGTATTGGGTCGAGAGGTAGGGGTAGAGCCAGGCGTCCGGCACGGGGATCGTGGCTCCCGTGTAATAGCTGCAGATGTAGGAGAAGTCTGCGATCTTCTCCGAGGACCCGTCGATATCCGGGGAGGTGAACCGCCACAGGAGGGCGTAGAGGAAGACGGTCGCCGCGACTCCCAGGCAGCCGATGACCCGGCGGGGGGCAAACTCCGCGCGCCACTCCCCGAGGAGCCGGACCGCCCCGGGGCCCAGGGCCGCCGGCACCCAAGCCACCGCGCTGAGCCCGATCATGGCGACTGAGACAACCGTCGAAACCTGGCCGAGGCCGGTCAGGGTGGGACCCAGCCCATAATGGCACTCTATCGCGTAAACCGCTGTGACGGCCAAAATTGGGCCAGCGGCCAGCGCGAACCACCTGTTTCTCCAGTACAAGCCCGCGATCAGCATCAACCCCCACAGGTTGACTCCCAGCAGGGCCAAAGTGAACAGAAGACCAAGATGTTGCATGCTTACGCGGGAGTGCGGCGATTACGTATTACGATTGTTTGACGCAGAATTGCGTTGAAACGCATTCCTAGGTGCAATGCAATTACGACAAGCAGAGTCAGGTCCACACGGCAGCAACTAAATGGTCGAAAGCCTCAAATTCCCAGACGTAAAGGGCCCCCCCAGAGGCGGGCGCCGCAGGGGCGTTCGGGGCGGGTTTACCCTCGTGGAGACCATGGTTGCGACGGTGCTCCTGGCCATGATCATCCTGAGCATCCTGGCGGTCCTGATCGGTTCGTACCGGGTCGCCGCAAAGGCCCGCTACGCCGACCACGCCCGCTACGTGATCAAGTCCTTCGCGGACCAGTTCCTCACCCAGCAGCCCCTGGACACGAACGGAAACACGCTCACGCTCTTCCAGCCCACCGTTGACCCGACCACGGGCAACCTGACTCCGCTTGGAACAGGCTTGGCCTGGACCAATTCCTACGGTGTTTCAGGCCAGCTCTCCACGGACTCGCTAGGACTCTACTACTACGTGCTCCTTGCGGACAATGCGGGCGGGTCGGCCAACGCCACCTTCGCCCAGTATGGTGTTAACGCAACGGGCGTCACGGGCACGGTGACGCGCACGGTCCAGTACATCTATTCAAATTCGGGAGCGCCGACCCTGATCGTTCAAAGCCAGTCCGCCGGTTACCTGCTGCTGGGCACTTTCACGATCACGTACCCCTTCCAGGGCCAGACGATGTCCCAGTCCATTAACGTGGTGAGGTCGATACCATGATCGGACGGGGCAATAAGACCCAGGACGACGGCAACCCAGGGGGCCCGAAGGCGGCGCCGGTGGGGTTCACCATGGTTGAGATGGTGGTGGCCCTGGGGGTCGCCTGCATCCTCATGGTCGCAATTGTCGCCTTCCTCGTGCAGGGCGTCGTGAGCACGACCAAGACGACCTCGATAAACGACGCGACCACCAAGGGCCGCTACGTGTTTGAGCACCTCTCGCGCGAGATGGCGCGCGCCAACGACCTCACCACGGCCAATTTCACGGGCGCCCCCCCGACGCCGACGCCCGGCGTGTCCAACTACCAGGGATTCAGCTATTACATTTCAGTCGAGGACCAGGCCACCACCCCCAACACGACGACCCCGGTCACCAGCAACACGATCCAGCTGAGCCTGCCGCCGGCCTCCCCGCCCGACTACCTCGTGCCGCAGCCCGGGGACTACATCAAGCTGCCGGGCATTAACCTCGGGACCAATGGCACCGTGATCACCGGCGCGTCGGGGTCCTCCTCCGGCGGTACCTGGACCATTACGCTGAGCGCACCCATGTACACGATTGCGGGTGTCAGCACCGGTGCGCCCGATGTCCCCCAGAACTCGGTCGCAACGATCATTCGCCAGCGGTCCTATTCCATACAGCAGGACCCGACCACGGGCGACACGCAGCTCTGGTGGTACCCCAACACGACCACCATGCCGACCACGATGGTGGTCGCAAAGGGACTTCCGACAAACCCCGACGGAACGGCCCAGTATCCCTTCACGGCAATCACCAAGGTCGCCAACACGAGTCCCGCCTACGTCTACGTCGGGATCAACATGGCCCTCACCGAGGCCAACAACCAGCGCATCGCGATCACGCCCTCGGGGACCGCGAATTTCCAGGCGGGCGTCCTGGCCGGACAGTCGAGCTTCTACTCTAACAACACGATCAACGCCGTCTTCGCCAACCGCAGCACGGCCACGACGGACCTGATCTATCTGCCGACGCCGACCGCGGTCCCGACACCGACTCCCTCGCCCTCACCCACGCCGTCGCCGACTCCGACCCCCTCGCCCACTCCGACGCCGAGCCCGACGCCCACCCCGACTCCGTCGCCGACTCCGTCGCCGACTCCCACCCCGTCGCCTACTCCGACCCATACGCCTGCGCCCACGGCGACGCCGACTCCTTCCCCGACACCGTCGCCGACCCCGACTCCGTCGCCCACGCACACCCCGTCGCCCACGCCGACTCCGAGCCCAACGCCCACGCCGACCCCGTCGCCCACGCCGACACCGACGCATACACCGACCCCGACGCCGTCGCCGACCCATACCCCTTCGCCGACCCCGACCCCGTCGCCCACGCACACCCCGTCGCCCACGCCGACTCCGACGCCGACTCCGTCGCCCACGCCCACACCTTCGCCGACGCCAACCCATACGCCGACGCCCACGCCGTCGCCCACCCATACGCCGTCGCCGACCCCGACGCCGACCCCGACACCGACTCCGACGCCCACGCATACGCCGACGCCGACGCCGTCGCCGACCCCGACACCGTCGCCGACCCCGACTCCGTCGCCCACACCGACACCGTCGCCGACCCCGACTCCGTCGCCCACCCACACGCCGTCGCCCACGCCGACGCCGTCGCCGACTCCCACACCCACGCCTTCGCCGACCCCGACTCCGTCGCCGACCCCGACGCCGACCCATACTCCGACGCCGTCACCCACGCCGACGCCCACACCTTCCCCGACTCCGACCCCGTCGCCCACGCCCTCGCCGACTCCGTCGCCCACCCATACGCCGAGCCCGACTCCGACGCCCACGCCTTCCCCGACCCCGACCCCGTCGCCCACACCGACGCCGTCGCCCACACCGAGCCCGACGCCGACTCCGTCGCCCACCCCGACGCCGACACCGACGCCGCCGCCTGACGGTTAAGATCTTGTCCGCCCTATGAAGACGCATCTTTTCGGACGACAAAACCTCCGAGGCAGTGCCCTGCTTGCCGCGATGATCGTGATCACGATCCTGTCGTTCGCGGCTGCGGGGATACTCTCCTACAGCCTCACCACCTACCGGAACTCCGTGAGGCAGGCGGCACTCGACCAGGCAAAGGAGCTTTCCGACGGCGAGATGGAGAACCTCTACTTCGAGTGGAAGTCAGAGCTCCTGGGAAAGACCCCGTATGCGAACATCGAGCTCACGCTTCCCATTGGCCCGAGCTCGAACGCGGCCTCGCTCCAGGGAAACAACTTCCCGTTCCTGAGCAGCACCGCCGCGGCCTGGGGCTTGACCAACTATGTCTCCTCGGACTGGAGCGTGACCCGCTACCTCCATTGGAACCAGGTGCCCAACACCTCGGACGGGAGCGCCACGGGCATCATGCCGGGAACCGTGAATGAGATCGGCAAGAACTTCTACTATACGGCGAAAACAAGCGCGACGCTGACCTCGCCCTTGTTTGGGACCATCACCTACCACTCGGGGCGCCATTTCGTCTACTCCAGCACCTCCCTTTTCCAGTTTGCCGTGTTCTACGAGGGCAACCTCGAGCTGGCGCCAGGCTCCGACATGCTGATCCAGGGCCCCGTCGCCACGAACGCGAGCGCCTACCTGGGGACCGTGTCGGGCGTCACGCTCACCCTGGCCTCCTCCGTCTATTACTTCCAGGACTATGAGGGCGCCTCGGACCCGCTCTCGGGCGAGACCGACGCCATCACGAGCACGGGCCTGAACGACCCGATTTACAACCCGAATCCCCTCTCGGCCCCGCCCAACCAGGCCACCCAGCGCGCGAACCAGGTCCAAAAGCTCTCCTCCCAGGCAAGCTTCATCGGGGACGTGAACGTCGGTGCCGACGTGCTCAACCCCTCCTATGCCCAGGCCTACACGAACCCCAATACGGGCCAGGTCGACCCGAACGAGATCTACCGGGCCGTCATCGCGCCGCCGCCCGTCGTCTCGGGGACGACCACGCTCCTCACCGAGGATCCGCTCGTGGCGGCCAGCCGCATGTACAACGCAGCGGGCCTCCTGATCACCATCAACCAGGCGAACTCGGCAGCCACGCCCACGGTCGACATCGGCGGCAAGCAGTCGGACGGGACGATAAACACGACTGCCTACGACACCGATTTCGCAGCCAACAAGGACAACGGCACGGCGACCTCAATCATTGGCGCCCCGATCCCCTATTCGGCCAACCCCACGCAGGCGCTCAAGCGCTACCCGATCGTCGACCCGCGCGAGGCCCTGAACGGGGTGAGCGCCGTGAACATCTCTACGCTGGACATCGGGAACCTCACCACAGCGGTCACGGCCGCGATGGCAACGGACCCCAACCTGGCCGCGAACTACAACGGCGTCGTCTACGTCTACGACAACACGAACAACGCCACGGTGAGCCCGGGCACCCTGAACGGGATCCTGCTCAAGAATGCCACCACGACCCCGAACCTCCCGGACTCCCAGGGAAACCCGCTCGGCTTCACGGTCGTGACCAACAACGGCCTCTACGTGCAGGGTGACTACAACACGACGACGATCACCGTGGGCGGCCAGCAGGTGCCCAATCCCTCCGGAATCATGGGCGACGCCGTGACGGCGCTTTCCTACGGCTACGACCCCACCCTCAACCATTACAACACCGCCGCCCCCAACAACGGCCTGCAGGCCTGGGCGAGCCGCAACGCGACGACGAGCCCCGGCGACGGCCCCGTCACCGGGACACCGTACGGGATGACGATCGACGCGGCCATCTTGACGGGAAACACCCCGACCAACACCTCGGTCTCCCCGGTCATCAAGAGCGGCGGCGCGCAGAACCTTGTCCGCCTGATCGAGAACTGGTATTCCAGCGGGCAAGACCTGCAGCTCTCGATCACGGGGTCCCTGGGTCAGCTCTTCAGCTCCGATTTCTTCCAGGGCGCGTGGCCCGGCACGGGCGCCTATGCGGCCCTTGGCAACAACCCGGCTTACCTCCAGCCCCACCAGCGCAATTTCAGCTACGACCTCCATTTCCAGCAGCGGACGCCCGCCGGCTCGCCGACGACCACCAGCTTCCACAAGGGCAATTTCTTCTTCTGGTGAGACGTGCCGGCTTTGGGAATGCCTGAGGCACCGACTTCCCCTGCGGCCCGAGCGAGCGGGGGCCGCGTTGAGTGGATCGACGAGCTAAGGACCTTCACGATCGTCCTTGTCGTCAACATGCACGCCTGCGTGACGTACAGCCACGTCGGCAGCTGGTACGTGAACGACGGTGCCGATCCCGACGAGGTGGCGAGGTTCCTGTTCATTCTCTGGCAGGGCCACCTCCAGTCGTTCTTCATGGGCATCCTCTTTCTGATCGGCGGGTATTTCGCGGAGCGCTCCCTCGCCCGGAAGGGGCCCGGGGCATTCCTCCGCGAGCGCCTCCTGAGGCTCGGCGTCCCGACGCTCTTCTACATGGTGGTGCTTAATCCGCTCATCAACCTGGTGATCAATCCCGCCGGCTACGACATCCCCTCGCCCGGCCGCTCCTACGCGAGGTACCTGGCAAGTTTCAGGTTCCTTGGAGGAAACGGGCCCATGTGGTTTGCCGCGGCGCTCCTCATCTTCTCGGCCGCGCTCGCGGCCTCCCGCTCGCTTCGCCCGCCGCAAAGCGCCCGCACTGTTCCCCCGCCTCGGGCGCCCGCCATCGCGCTCTGCGCCCTGGCCCTGGCCGCCTCCACGTTCCTCGTGAGGACCGTGCAGCCGCTTGGCACCTCCGTGCTCAACATGCAGCTGTGCTATTTCCCGCAGTACATCCTCGCGTTCATCGTGGGCGTTGCCGCGGCGCGCGGGAACTGGCTCCAGCCGCTTGCGCGCTCGGGCGCGGCGCGGCGCGCGGGATGGGCCGGGCTTTTCGGGGGGCCGGTCGTTCTTTCGGCCATCCTCGTGGCGGCTGGCTTCCTCGCGGGCCATCCTTCGGAGCGGCTCGGGGGCGGATGGAACCCGTGGGCCCTGGCCCTGGCGTCGTGGGAGCAACTGACCGGGACCTGCCTGGCTCTTGGGGCTCTGGCATTCTGCTCGGCCCGCCTCGACCGTCCCAGCCGGGTAGGCACGTGGCTCTCCGACAGGTCGTTTGGCGTCTATCTTTTCCATCCCGTCGTGCTGGTGCTTTTCACGGTGGCCCTCAGGCCGGTTGCCGTGGACCCTTTTGTGAAGGTGTCCCTCCTGACCTCCCTGGGCCTCCTCGGAAGCTTCCTTGTCGCGGACCTGGCGCGCAGGCTGCCCGGAGTGCGCGCGTTTATCTAGGCAGGGCGGCGGGTTTTGGCCCGTGGAACATCACGGGTGTATCCTTTGTCTACCTGTTTGCGTCATATCTCCGCATAACGCCATGAACTCAAAGGTCCTCCTCCTCTTTCCCGCGGCCCTCGCCTTGCTGGCGCCGGCCCGCGCCAATGCCTATGTCGGCTTCCGGCTTAATCTCGCCGTGCCGCTCTACTACCCGGCTCCCGCATATTATTATCCAACTGCTGGTTATGCCACGACCGCCATCTACGGTGCTCCTCTCCGGGCCGAGGGCGAGCAGGTGACCCCCTCCCCGGGGCCCAGTTACGTCTGGATCTCGGGCCATTGGTCCAACAGCGCCCAGCGCTGGGTATGGGTCGCGGGGCATTGGGAGCTTCCCCCCTCTCCGAGCGCCATCTGGGTCGCCGGACACTGGGCGCAGTCCAACGGGGGCTGGGTCTGGGTGAACGACACGTGGACGGTCGGAAATCCCTCCGCCGCCGAATCCCAGACACCCCCGGCTCCGCCTTCGGCCCCCCCGGGCGCGTCCGCGCAGCCGGCCGCGCCCCAGGCGGTCCCCTCTCCCTCGACACCGCCTCCGCCCGCCCCCGTGATGGCGGAGGGCATGGTGGTCGACCAGGAACCGCCTGCGCCCATCTCGGAGGCCATTCCCGTGTGCCCCTACCCGGACTATGTGTGGCTCGGCGGCTATTGGGGCTGGAATGGCGGCTGGTTCTGGACCGGGGGGCACTGGGGGCCCAGGCCGTACCATGGCGCGGCTTGGGTAGCGGGCGGATGGGCCAGGGGCGCCCGCGGCTGGGCCTGGCACGGCGGCCGCTGGCACTAAGGATCGCCGGGGAGCCGGCAGGGCCCGGCTTGGATATGTTTAGACTTGTCTAATATCACACGTTAAACTGGCGTCCCGGAATGAACCGGGCCCAGTATGCGCGGTACCTCGCCCGGCGTGTCGCCGAGGCCCTTGCGATTGCGGGCGGCGCGGCGGCGCTCGCCTGCGTGCTCCAGCGCCAGGGTGCGATTCATCCGGTCCGGCCCCTCTGGGCGCATGCCCGGGGATGGCCGGCGCGCGCCCTCGAATGGGCCGGCTGGTTCACCTGGCCGGCGGTCTGGGCGGCGTGGGCCCACCTGCTGCTCGGGCCCAAGCAGCGAAGGCCCGTCTACCTGAAGACCCCCGGTGCGATGTATTCCTTCGCCGGAATCCGTGTTGACCGGAACGCAGGCTGCCGCGGCGGCCTGGCAACGGGCGCAACGGGCTCGGGCAAGACGCTCTGCTGCATCCTGCCCAGGCTCCACTCGCTCTGCGTGAACGAGTGCGGCGTGGAGCGCGACGGCTGGCAGGATGGCCCCATGGCAGGCGAGCTGGCCCGGGCAAAGCGCGAGCACGCGGCCCAGGCGCGGGCCAGCCGCGACGAGGCCGCGCGGCTCTGCTCCCTGCGCGTCGCCGCCGCTTCGCGGGGCAATGCGCCCGACGAGGGCTCGCTTGACCAGCGGATCGAGCGCCTGAGGTTCCAGGCGGAGCTGCGCGCGCAGGCACTCCAGCGGACCCTCGACCGGTTCAGGCGCGCGCGCTACCGCGTGCCTCCCTGGGGCGGCTTCATCTGCGGGGAGAAGGGAAGCGAGTGGCAGACCACCGAGGCGCTCCTAAGGCACCACGGCAGGGAGGAGGACCTTTGCGTGCTTCGGACAAGGCCCGCCCGGGCGCCGGCCGAGTGGCGCCCTGCCGTCCGGCTAAACCTCCTCTCGATGGGCGAGGTCCCCGCCGACACCTACGCCAAGATGATCGTCGAGACGGGTCTCTCGGTCGAGGAGGCCAGGGGCAGGGACGAGTTCTTCATACCCCAGGCGCGCGACAAGATCGCCTGGGGAATCCGGCTGGCCCGGGCCGTGGAGCGGGAGGCCTCGAGGGCGGGCGCGGCCGCGCCGGCTCCGACGCTCCTTGGGATCCTCCATATCCTGACGGTCCCCGAGAGCTACCGCCGGTACCTCCTTAAGGCCACGGCCGAGCACCCCGGGCTCCCTGCGAGCGAGGCCTTTTCCGAGGCAAGGTTCCAGCTTGAGAACAACTACTGGAGCCAGCCGCCCGAGCAGCTCGGCGGCGTAAAGGGGACGATCCACAACTTCCTTGTCCCGTTTGCCGAGCCCGAGATCGCCGAGGTCTTCTGCGCGGACAGCACGTTCGACCTTCGGGACATCCAGCTGGGCAAGGTCGTCTGCCTGGCGATCCCGCAGAGGTTCTCCGTGCAGCGCCGGTACGTCGCCACGCTCTTGAAGACGCTGGCCTACCAGGTCGTCCTGGAGCGCTTCGACAGGCGCCAGGACCACCCGGACTGGTCGAACCGCAACGTTGTCCTGGTGGAGCAGGACGAGTGGCAGAGGCACGCCGTCCGGGCGGACTGCGAGGTCGACATCGTGCGCGAGGCCCGCGGTGCGGCCTATGCCGCGACGCAGTCCCAGAACGCCGTCTGGCTCAGGCTCGGGGGCCGCGAAAACGCCGCCCCCCTCATCGCGAACCTGCGCAACCGCTGGATCTGCCAGGCCGCGACCGAGGAATGTGCCGAGGAAAGCTCCCTGATGGTGAGCAGCCGGGTCGCCCGCGAGGTGTCGTTTTCAGAGGGACAGGGGGGCCGCACGACCAATGTCTCCTTTGCCGAGAGGCCTATCCTCTCCCGCCACGAGCTGCGCACGCTGCCGCCGTTCCACGTGGTGTTCGCCCCGGCCGAGGGCCGCTGGCTCTACCGGAAATGCATCGCCATGCCCGCGACCGCCGAGGGGAGGATCCCCCCGTGGTGGTTTGGCGATTGGAACCCCGTGCACGGGATGGCGCGGCTGCTCGGGCTGCCCGAGCGCGTGGCCGGTCTGCGGCTGCATCCAGGCGAGGACTACGTGCCGCCGTGGAAGGCCTCCGCGCCCCTTAGGGCGATCCTGTGGTGGCTCGCGGGACTTGACGGGACCTTCCTCATCATCGGCGGAATGCGGTCGGGCCCAGGCAGATGGAAAAGGGGGGATTAAGCCATCATTATTAGACTTGTCTAATTACATGGTTTAAAGGAAGTGTACGGCCATGACGACTGCGGGCGCCCGAATGACCACCCTTGGGTTGCTAATCCTGCTCTGCACCGTTTTCGCCCACCGCGGCTCGGCGCAGGTGGGAACCTCCTCCTCCGAGGCGATCGTCATGGGGACCGGCGGCTACACGCTCAACTTCGGCGTCCTTTGGACCTGCGACGACGATCCCAGCGGAACGGTGAGCGTTCCGGGGCGCGTGGACCTCGTTGATGCCAGCGGCAACACCGTGGGACAGGTCTTTGCGACCGCCCGCGCCTCAACCCCGTCGTTCACCGTCAGCGGAGCCGGGTCCATCTCGAACGCGACCCTTTCCGTCAGCATCTACGGAGCCGCCGGGTCCCCCGCCGATGGAGCGCTTCACGCCACCTGGAACATATCCGGACCGGCGCCGGGTCCCTACACGCTCAGGTTCTGGTTCTTCCAGGCGCACGTTTCCGGCAACCCCTTGAGCGCAATCAACACCACAACCATGAACTCCGGGGGAGGCGGCACCGTAGGGAGCGCTCCAACGCCAACTCCAAGTCCAACCCCAACTCCCACGCCCACACCGACGCCAACGCCCAGCCCCACTCCGACACCCACCCCAACCCCGCCGGCCACGCCACCCGCTGTCACGGCCACCGCGCCCGCTGCCGCGACCGCATTCCAGCAGGTGAGCGTCGGCGCCCTTGCCGTCAGGTCGAGCGGCGGGAATCCGCTCGCGCTGGTGACGGTCGACCTTTCCACGGACAATGGAGCCACCTGGACCCGGGTCGTGGCCGACAGCCACCCGAGCAACCCCTCGGACACCGAATCCTCCTCAACCGCGTTCGCCGCGGCGGGCACGGCGATCGTAAGGGCAACGGCGACGGATTCGGGTGGCCTCTCCTCATCGTCAACCGTGAGCCTCACGGTCGGCAGGGCGGCCCAGCCCGCGCCCTCGATCACCCCGTCCTCGGCTACGGTCACGGCCGGCCAGTCCGTGCAATTCTCGGCGGCGGGAGGAGCCACCGGGAACTATTCCTGGGGGGGATCCGCCGCCGGCACGGGGCCTGCGGCCTCCGCCACGTTCCCCTCAAGCGGGTCCTATTCCGTGACGCTTGTCGACGCGGGCAATGCGAACTACCTCCCGTCACCAGCAGCCGTGGCAATGGTCACGGCCGGGCCCGCCCTCTACACGCTGTCCCTCACCGCGTCCGCCGGGGGAACCGTGACGGGAGGAGGCAGCTATCCCGCCAATGCGTCGGCAACCGCTTCGGCGGCGCCGGCCGCAGGCAACGCGTTCGTAGGCTGGACGGGAGACGTGGTGTCCCCGGCACAGACCGTAACCGTTGCAATGACTTCCAACAAATCACTCCTGGCGAGCTTCGCCGCCCTGCTCACGCAGACCCTCTCGGCCACGACTCCCACCGGAATCTCCACCCGCTCGCCCGCATTCACGGTGGCCGCCCAGGCCTCGAGCGGGCTGCCCGTCACCCTCGCGCTCGACTCGGGTCCCGCCACGCTGAACGGCTCCATCCTGACGCCGGGCACTTCGCAGGGGGTCGTGACGCTCACCGCGACCCAGCCCGGCAACTCCGAGTACCTGCCTGCGGCGCCCCTGGTCATCACGTTCTCGATCGGCCTCCCCCCGGCAGGGGTCCTTCTCACTGACGACTCCGCCGCAACGAAGCGGTCGGACCGGGTGACGCACACCACAAGCTACACGAGCGGCCCCGCGCACTGACCGCACACCCCATGCACCGGCCAACCTACCCCTTTCCCCTGGCCGCCCACTCGAGCCATCACTCCCACTACCACCGGTTCCTGCTCGGGGCCGACCCTGCCGTCGTGGCTCCCTTCCCTAAGCCGTACTGCACGGGCGCCCTTGTGGGGGACTTCAGTCGTCTCGCGGGCGACCTGAACCTGCCGCGCTGGAGGAAGCTCTACCACGGCGCCTTCCCCTGGGTCCCTGGGTTTGGCCCCCGCCACTACGACCTTAGCAATGTTCCGGCCCACCGCCCGTTGCCGCCCGAATACTCCAGGCCGGAGCGGAGGAACGGGGCCTATGACTTCGTGCTTTGCGCCGACCCGGCGGTTTCGGCGCTCGGCCTGGTGGCCGGGGATCGCCGCGTCCTCGAGCGCTTCTTTGCGCTTGGCAACGACTTTTGCCTGCGCGTCGAGGACGGCGCCTGCGCCCGGGAGCCGGGCCCAAGCGGGTCGAGGTCGACCGGGAGGCTCCTGGCCGGGCAGTTCGCCGAGCCCAACAACCGGTGGCTCATGCCGTTCCTGCATGTGCATGCGCGCGTCCTGAACCTCACCTCCTTCAGGGAGGCGCCCGCGGCCCTCGCCTGCATTGACTCCGGCGGCCTCGCCCGATCCGGGCAGAGGGCGCAGCGAGGATGGGCCTCGCGCCAGGCCGAGGTGCTCGCCGACCTCGGCTATCGCGTGAGCATAAGGGGTGAGGACGCCGCAGAGCTTCACGTCGAGGGCGTGTCGCCAAAGCTTGTCGCTGCCACGCAGGCGCCCCGTATCGCAGTCCTGCGGCTGCTTGAGCGCATGATCCTCGGGGATCATCCCCCTTCCGCGGAGCGCCTTGGCGCCGAGCTTCCGGCCCCCGTGATCGCCGCGATGGCCGAGCACGTTGAACGCACGCTTGCCGGGGCGCACAGCCTCTACCGGCCGGCCAAGGTCGGCATTCCCTCGGAGGGCCCGTGGCGGACCGCCGTCCGGGATTGCCTGCGCAGCCGCTGCCCCAGCGCGCTGCTCCTGTTAGATGCGGCCGCCGCCCGGGCCAGGGCCGCCCCCTACGGCGCGAGCCTCTACCCGACGCCGCCGCTTGACGCGGCGCATCGGCACGCGCCGTCAATCGAGACCGGCGACCCCCTGGTCCAGTCCCCCTGCGACCCCGAACTGAGCGCGGACTCTCCCGGCGAGGCCAATCCGGCGCCGGCGCTCCCTTGGCTCGTCCGGGAGTTCGAGGCGATCCTGGCCGAGGTGAACGAGAGAATCGCCCGGGCCGGACCCGGGGACCCCCTGGTGGCGCTCCGGGGCCTGCTCGCGACCATCGACCACCTCCCGGTGGGCGCGAGCCGTGAGCAGCTGGCGCAGTCACGCGCCCTGCTCGGCGTGGAGCTCGAGAGACGGGGAAGGGACACCCCGGAGGGTTCGCCGTGGGAGGCCCGCGCCGATTCTCCGGCCCGCGATCGCCTGGTTCCCCTGGAGCAACTCTTCGACGACTTCCTGGTTCCCAGCCGCGGGTACGGCCGCCCGATGGGGGGGCCGAGCCTGTGACGACAGGCGAGCCGCCATGTCTGGGATGGCCGGACCAGCAGGGTCTGCTCGCCCTCGGGCGGGACCCCTGGCGCATCAAGGACGCCTGCGAGGGGACGGTCATCTTCGGGGGCACCGGCTCGGGGAAGACCTCCGGGAGCGGCAGGGCCCTCGCTCAATCGTTCCTCGGCGCGGGCTTCGGCGGCCTGGTGCTCTGCGCAAAACCCGAGGAGCCCGCCCTCTGGAGGGCCTATGCCGCGGAGGCCGGACGCCAGTCCGACCTTGCCATGTTCGGGGGCCGCGAATCGTGGGGCTTCAACTTCATGCGGTACGAGTCCCTCCGCTCCGGCGCCGGGGCGGGCCTCACGGAGAACCTCGTGAACCTCTTCATGGAGGTCTCCTCGATCGGCTCGGGCGACGCGCGCACCCGGGGAGGCGACCCGTTCTGGGAGCGGGCGATGCGGTCGCTTGTCCGCAATTGCGCCGACCTGCTTTTGATGGCGGGCGAGCCCGTGTCGCTGCATGCGATGTTCGACGTGATCCGGGGGGCGCCCCCGGACCCCTCGTGCCCGCCCTCGCCCGACTGGAGGAGCCGGTCGGCGTGCTGGGCAAGGATAGAGGCCGCCCGCCACCGCGCGCTCGGCACCCCCTGGGAGATCGACTGCCGCGAGGTCGGGGGCTACTGGCTCGGGCATTTCCCGACCCTTGGAGACAAGACCCGCGGAAGCATCGTCGCCATGTTTTCCACGCTGGCCGAGGGGCTCATGCGCGGGAAGATGAGGGAGCTCTTCTGCGAGGGGACGAACCTTTGCCCCGAGGACGTGATCGGCGGGCGGATTGTCGTGGTGGACCTGCCTGTCAAGGAATGGTCGGAGGTGGGCAGGATGGCAGCGGTCATCTGGAAGTACTGCCTGCAAAAGGCGATCGAGCGCCGCACGGACAACACCCTCGGCCGCGGGCGCCCCCTGTTCATCTGGGCGGATGAATGCCAGCATTTCACGAGCCGCTACGACATGCTCTTCCAGGCGACGGCCCGCTCGTCGAGGGCCGCGAGCGTCTACCTGACCCAGAGCTACCCCAGCCTTGCCGCCGCGCTCGGAAGCGGGAGCGAGGGAAGGACGATGACCGATTCCCTCCTCGGCAACATGGGCACAAAGATCTTCCATGCGAACAGCGACCGCGAGACCAACGTGTTTGCGGCCGACCTTGTCGGCAAGCGCCTGCAGTCCATGCGCAACTCCGGTGAGGGCTCGAGCGTCAGCCTTGGCGCCCGGCCGAGCGTCGGCTCGAGCTCGAGCCGCGGGAGAAGCGAGGCGATGGACTACGAGATCCAGCCCATGGAGTTCTCGATCCTCCGAAAGGGCGGCCCCGAGAACGCCTACGCCTCGGATGCGCTCGTCTTCCAAAACGGCAGGCTCTGGTCGGGTTCGGGCCGCGCCTGGCAAAAGGTGTCATTCCGGCAGAAACCCGTCGTTGAACCCGAACCCGGCCACGCGGTCCATGCATCCATGGGCCGCGCCCGCTAAGGGCCGCGCCCGCTACTTTCCGGAATACCAGAAGCCGCGGAGCCAGTTGTGGGGCTCAAGCTTCTTCAGCACGTCATGGCCCAGGGGAGGCATGTCGCTCACCTGGCAATTTGCCTCGGCCTGCGCTGGGTTCCTCACGCCCGCGATCACGGTGCTCACGGCGCGGTGCGAGAGAGCGAACTTTATCGCAGCCTGGGGCAGCGTGAAACCGCTGCCCCCGAGCTCAAGCCCCACCTTCCTCGCGCGCTCAACGGCCCGCGCCAGCCGGTCCCCCTCGAAGTACCTCCGGCGAAAATCGCCCTCGGAGAAACGCGTGTCGGCCGTCCATTTTCCAGTCAGCGAGCCCTCGTCAAAAACCACCCGGACGATGACCCCCACGCCCTTCTCGGCCGCCGTTGGAAGGAGCTCCGCCGCGGGCTCCTGCTCAAAGATGTTGTAGATCACCTGGACCACGTCGACCCAGCCGCCCCTCATCAGGTCGATGACGCTGTTCTGGTCGTGCTCGGGTGTCGAGACCCCGACAAACCTGACCTTGCCCTCGGCCTTGAGCCTGCGGAGCACCTCGAAGGGTTCCGGGTCCCGGTTCCAGGCGCGGGTCCAGGTGTGCAGCTGCAGGATGTCGATACGGTCGGTCCCGAGGTTCTTGAGGCGCTCCTCCACGTTCTGCCGCAGGTACTTTTCAGGGTAGCGGACGGACGTCTTGCAGTAGGGCGACGGCGGCCAGGGCCCCTCGACGGGGGGCGTCTTGGTCGCCACAATGACCTCGTCGCGCCGAGACTTGAGGACCGAGGCGATGATTTGCTCGCTTTTGCCGTTACCATAGCCTGCCGCTGTGTCGATTAGGTTAACCCCCAGGTCGAGGGCGCGGTTTAGGGCACCCTCCGAGTCGGCCTCGCTCTGGGGCCCCCAACCGCCGCCAATGGCCCAAGCACCGAAACCAATCTCAGAAACGTTTAGACCTGTGTTGCCGAGTTTTCGGTATTTCATTGGGGCGAAAGGGCATCATCCGCACGTTGGCGGGGGCGTCAAGAAACACCCATGGAGGTCGTTGAAGGACCGGGCCCCGTGGTTATACTTATACCTTTCTGATTGACCAGAAGGGACTTTGGTCTGTTTTTGATACACTAATCAGCCATGAACCCCCGCACACATATCGGGTATGTCGCTGCCTGACGACGTCATCTCGTTGTTGCGCGACGAGGCGTAC
>Ga0302319_10008378_pt1 | contig 20123 bp, 13 predicted proteins | sample Bog_T0_2_FD_203319 | JGI IMG/M metagenome (GOLD analysis project Ga0302319, IMG submission 203319) | Peat permafrost microbial communities from Stordalen Mire near Abisko, Sweden - Bog_T0_2 | ecosystem: Environmental > Terrestrial > Soil > Wetlands > Peat | place: Sweden: Abisko, Stordalen Mire... | reverse complement strand
CTCCACGCTAATCGTCGGTCGCGCTCCGCTCTCGATGCAGGACCTGGCCACACTCGATGAGACAGTTCAACGGCTCCACTACAGGACCCTCGCGGCGCCTCATCGCGCGTCGAGCGAGGCAATCATAGACCGCATCCTGCACGCCGGCACGATCGACGAGCTGATACGAATCGGCAGCGAATCACCGCTCAATCTGGTGCCGACCTGGGACGCAAATCCATTCTTCTTCAACCAGCTGCGCGTGTCGAATCCCGCCGCGCCCTCTTTGAGGCTGCGCACCGCCGTTGGCGAATCGGGCGTACTTCACGGGAATCTGAAAGCGTCCCTCACATTGTTGACTCTGGTGATCATATCGATAGTTGCGGTTGTGATGGTCATCATTGCCCCGGCAATGAGTTCGGCGCGTCGCTCCGACGCGAACGTGACTTTCTGGAGCAGTGCGTATTTCCTGCTGATCGGAGTGGCTTTCATGTTCGTCGAGATCAGTCTAATCCAACGGATGTCGTTGTTTCTCGGGCACCCCATCTATAGTCTCGCAATCGTGCTGTTCAGCATCGTGCTGGCGAGCGGCCTCGGCAGTTTGCTTTCTGAAAGAGCCGTTTCCTTGTCTGTCGGCTCGCTGGTGGCGTGGCCTTTGCTGTTGGCTGTCTTCTTGGCTCTGTTGCCATTGGGGTGGGGAACGGTGCTGGACGCGACCGAGAAGGGTTCGCTGATCGAGCGTGCTGCAGTTTGTCTCGCGATGGTTGTCCCGGCCGGCGTACTCATGGGCTTCATGTTTCCCACGGGAATGCGGCTTTGCAATCGCATCGACTCGCGCATCACGCCCTGGTTATGGGCCGTGAACGGCGCCGGCGGCGTGCTGGCGTCGGCCGTCGTGGTGTTGGTGAGTGTTGCAACGTCGCTCAATCATTCGCTCTGGGTCGGGGCCGGCGCTTACGCGTTATTGCCCATCGTCGGCCCGCAGCTTTTGAAGCTCGAAAGGAATTCAAACACCGCGCCCATGCCGGACACGATTCCATTGACGGACGGGTAACGTTCGAATCAGCTCGGCGCTGCGTTACCGACGAATTCGGCACCTACCTGGTTTGGTAGGGGTGAAAGGTATAATCCCTCGCCTTCACCGCCAAATGGCACACGTTCCCGCAGGCAGGCGTTCCCGCCTTGTCCGCTGAGAAGGTGGCCGACGCTGGGTCATAGTCAAATTGGGCGTAGCCCCATCCGCCGGTCGCCGGAAACCTATTACTGTCCTTCTCCATGAAGAAGAGGTCAGCCAACGTATCCGGCACGTCCACCGGAAACGTGGCTTCGGTGCTCTTCTTCGGCTTCCACTGGAGCTTCGCAATCTTGGAGCCGTTCGGGAACGGCTTGCCGTTGCCCGGAATGCCGGATTTGAAGGCCGCAATGATCACGGGATTGCCGAGGATCACTTTCAACCGGTCGTCGGTCTTCGAGCTGGAGATCAACTGCCAGTCGCCGTAACCCTTGAAATCCGAGAACTCGATTCCATCCGGCAATTTCAATGCGTACTTGTCTTGCGCGGAAATCGCGACGCCGCTCACAACCGCGAGTGCCAACACCGCCGCGACCGCGATCAATATGCCTTTACCGTTCATTGTCCGCCTCTCCCGGTCTGTTGCTGGCTTACAGTTCAATTGCGCCTCGGCTCGCATTTCCGACCTCGGCCACATCGATCTACAGCTCAATTAAGCCCGCTCGGGCCAACTGTTGCCATTGCACCAAGGTATCGAGTGCAACGAAACCCGAGCGGGAGTTGGCGTCGCGCGAGCAAAAATACCTCGGTCGTGTCTTCGTCAAAAAAATCGTGACCGGCGTTGATCGGGCCGACGATCAAGACCCGCGAGCTTGCTGGCAATGACTCTGTGCGAAGGTACCGATCGCGACCGATGTGCCCGGAATGCACCCTGGACTTGCGGCGTTTTTAAAGAGTCGACCGCGCTCTTGATCGAAATCTCTGAATCTTCGCTGATTCTTCGCCCAATCTTCCGCCGATTTTCATGCAAGCAACCCATGCCGAGGCAGATAACGGCCGTGCGCATTGACCTATTAGGGTTCGATTGTCTGAAAAACGGAGGAAATATGCAGCTCACCACCATCGGTCTCGTGATCTTACTCGGTACGTTTTGGGTGTGGGACGCCTCGGCGAGCACTACTTCCCCAACACAGGAAGCCGCGATGGGCCTGAGTCCGGCCAATGATGTCTGGAAGTCTATCGGGCCGGGGCCCGGTGGGGTCGAATCCCAGGTCGTCGCTGATCCGGCGAGCCACGCGGTTTATGTGGCAACCAACGGCGGCGGCGTGCTGAAGAGCACCGATAACGGCCTGCATTTCGCCCCCACCAACACGGGCTTCGCAACGACGCAGATTCAGCAGCTCGGAATCGGCGTGAACGATCCGAAGACACTCTATGCCGGCGCGATCGATTTCCTCTATGTCTCACACGACGCAGGGGCGACCTGGACTGCCACGTCGAACTTCCTCTCGGCGTTCGCGATCGCGGTCGATCCTAACGATGCGAACACGGTCTATACCGGCTCGAGCGCAATTCAAGTGTCGCACGACGGCGGCGCGCACTTCACCGATATCACCGGCACGGTCTTGGGCGTGGTCTTCGGTATGGTGCTAAATCCGAAGAGTCCCCTGGAGCTGTTCGCGGGCACCACCGGCGGTGGCGCATACCATACCATCGACGGCGGCGCGAACTGGACTGCGCTCGCCATCGACGACACCGTGTGGTCATGGGCGATTGACTCGGTCGACGGCACGGTCTACGCCGGCTCGAACCACGGTGTCTTTAAGAGCACTGATGGTGGCAATACCTTTGTGCATGCGGGCTCTCCGGGCAATGGCATCGTCTATTCGCTCGCGAAGAGCGGCACTAAACTCTATGCGGGCACCGGCGGCGGTGGCTTTTCGGTGAGCAGCGATGATGGCGCGACGTGGACCAACACCGGCATCGCGAGGGGCATTGGTCTTTCGCTCAATACCGACACGGCGGGCAACGTGTACGCGGGAACCAACTTCGAGGGGGCATTTGTAAAGCCCTTGCAGGGCAAGTACGAGGAACCCGTACATTGGCGGCCGATCGCGTGGGACAACATCCGCAGCTGCGATTGCCAAAATGGTCACGCGATTGCGATCGACCCGAATGACAGCGAACATGTCTTTTTCACCACCAACGACGGCGGCCTGTTAGTCAGCAAAGATGGCGGCGCCAGTTGGTCGGACCTCGCGGCGAAGGGTCTCGGTGCACGCGCTCCGCGCGGTGTCGGCTTCGACCCGCGCAATTCAAGGCGCATCTACGTCGGTGGCTACACCGGAAACGGATTCTGGCGCACCGCAGACGGAGGCGATAGCTGGACACAAAGCTTCTTCGGGCCGCCTAACATCTATCCAACCCAACCGGTCGTGGATCCGATCGACGGGACGGTGTACGTCGCGACGCTTTCCATGGGTGTCTACAAGAGCACCGACTTCGGCGCCACCTTCACGCGTATCGACCAGGCACCCGGCGCGGCACCGGGCATCTATCTCAATATCGGTGGTCGAGGCCTGGCGATGGATCCGCACCATCGCCACACACTCTTCCTGGCCGCCCGCGGCAAGGGCACGTGGAAGACAGTTGATGGCGGCGCGTCGTGGGTCCAGGTCGATCCCACCTTTGCTCTGTCCGTGACAGTCGACCCGAGCAACTCGAACGTCGTCTACGCGGCCGGCGATCCGTCCTCCGGGGACCCGGGGGTCATCAAGAGCATCGACCGGGGCAACACCTTCTTTGCGTCGGGCAACGGCTTCCCAGGCACCAGCCAGAGCGCGCGTACCGGTGCGCTACAGGTCAACCCGAGTGATCCGAACCAGCTCTTCGTCGGCTTCGAAGGCGACGGTGTCTACACATCGAGCGATGCGGGCGCGACGTGGGTTGGCGCGAACATGTGCCTTAAGAATACTGTCGTCGAGGGCATCACGATGGATCCGTCCGCGCCGAAGACGCTCTATGTTTCCACCTTTGCGTCAGTCTTCAAAACGACGGGCGATTACGTCAAGCACGGCACGTGTAACCCCCATCCCGGCGGCGACGGTCGCGACTCAATGGAGAGCATACGATGACCAGGGGTCTGCAGAGATCGGCAAAGTTGACCCGTAAGCCCTACGGCCTCGCGATGGGGAGTTTTGCAAACCATTAGCAGGTCTGATTTTCGGCTTCGGCGATGAGTAATTCTAAGAGCCTACTGCCGATCCGGCCTCGAGTTCGCGGGCCGCTGTCCGTGCTCAATCAGGAATTGATCTGTCATACCGAGGTAGAACTGGTTGCCTAAACCATACTCATTGAGCAGGTGCTCATGCCGCCGCCGCATCTCGCGCTATCTGGGTGCCGCCCCGGGATCGGCGCGGGATTCGGGGAGCCATCCTCGCCTTGGCGGGTGCCGGACGCTCGCTGCACCTGACGGCCATCACCATGGTCAATTTCGCGGACATCGGCCCTGCTCAACGGCAGCCGGCCTCGGTATTTTCTTCGCTCTCGCAGCAGATCGGCATGGGAGCCGGCGCGGCCTGGGTGCGCTGCTGCTGACGTTGAGCCAATTCTTCGGGGGCGCGCTCAGGCCGGTTATCGTGGACTTTCGCTTCGCATGTGTTTTTGCGGGCGTGTTGAGCACCTTGGCGGTGTTCTCGTTTCTGTCTCCGTCGCGCACCGTCGCCGACGAAATCAGCGGTCGCGGCAAGCTCAAGAGCGCGTAATGGTCAGGAGCTCACGTCGGGGCTCGCTGGAAATCTACTAACCGCCATCCGCCAGCGTAAACCGCCCATCCAGCCGACGAGGCCGCTGGGCCAACGCGTCGTTTCTCAAGGAAGACGGCAGCAGCGCGTCGGGAAAGTCCTGGTAGCACACGGGGCGCAGGAAACGATCGATGGCAAGCGTCCCCACGGAAGTGCTGCGCCCGTCCGAGGTCGCGGGAAATGGACCGCCGTGAACCATGGCGTGCGACACCTCGACGCCGGTGGGCCACCCGTTCGCGAGAATGCGGCCCGCCTTTCGCTCGAGCACCGGCACCAGACGCGCCGCCAGCGCATCATCCTGCGGCGTCAGGTGCAGCGTCGCGGTCAGTTGCCCTTCAAGATGCTCCAATACCTCCAGTAGTTGCGTCTCGTCGCCGCAGCGAACCACAACAGAGGAAGGTCCGAACACTTCATGCGTGACGTCAGGATTCTTGAACACATCGAGCGCCGACACCGAGAACAACGCGCCGCGACCGCAATGTTTTCCCGTGGATTCAGCGCCCCGCCCCCTGGTTTGCACGATGGGATGGTCGAGCAAGCGCTGCACCCCCTTCTCGTAGGCACCGTGAATGCCGGGCGTCAGCATGACCGCGGGAACAATCCCTTCGAGCGCGGCCTTGGCCGATGCAATAAAGCGCTCGAGGCCCGGACTATCCAACGCGATGATCAAACCAGGATTGGTGCAGAACTGTCCCACACCGAGGCTGAGTGAAGCCACGAATTCTTGGGCCAACTGGTCGGCGCGCTCGGCAAGCGCACCCGGCAACAAAACCACCGGATTGATGCTGCTCATCTCCGCGTAGACCGGAATCGGCTCGGCGCGCTCACTGGCAATTTTCATCAATGTGAGTCCGCCCGCGCGCGAGCCCGTGAACCCAACCGCCTTGACGAGAGGGTGAGCCACCAATGCGCCGCCGAGATCATTTGAGTTGCCGTTGAGCAAGGAGAAGACGCCCGACGGCAACTTGCCGAATTCGACGGCCTTCGCAATGGCTTGCGCGACCAACTCACCGGTGCCGGGGTGTGCCGGATGGCCTTTGACGATGACAGGGCAGCCGGCGGCGAACGCCGACGCCGTGTCGCCGCCCGCGACCGAGAAGGCGAGCGGGAAATTACTCGCGCCGAACACGACAACGGGGCCTAAGGCGACTTTTCGCTGACGCAGATCCGAACGCGGCAATGGCCTTCGCTCCGGGAGCGGCGGATCAACTCGAATCCCCATCCACCCGCCACTGCGCAGTTCGTCCGCAAACAGACGCAGCTGACCCACGGTTCGGCCGCGCTCACCGGTCAGACGGGCGAGAGGCAGGCCGGACTCGGCCATTGCCCGCTCGAGCAACTCATCACCGAGGGCAAGGATCTGCTCCGCGATCAGAACCAAGAAGGCCGCACGCGACTCAGCTGAGGTTTCGCGAAATTCATCGAAGGCGGCCCACGCCAACGCACAGGCCTGGTCCACCGCGCCCCGGTCCGCAGCGAAAAACGCCGGTTCGAGAGGCTCGCCGGTTGCCGCGCTCACCGCTTGAAATGTACGGGCGCTGTCGATACGTGCGCCGCCGATGAAAAGCTTGCCGGAAATGGTCAAAGGCGTCTCTCATGTCGAGTGTTTCTCACTCGTTGTGACATGGAATGGATGTTAACTCCGAATTAGATTTAGCTGTAGCGATATAAGATTGCAACTAAGGGCATCGACAGCTGCTGCACCTGCCCGTCCCGCCATAGATATTAATCGCTCTCGATGTCGATCCCTGCCATGCGTGCTTATTGGACGAAGCGGTCCATCGCGGGTGGAAGGACGGGGTGATCGTCATCTGCGTGAGTCCACGCGGAATCCCGGCGGCACGTTCCGCGCGTGCGCATCAGACATTGAAGCGCTTGCAGCAGCAGCCTTTGGCAGTGCTGATATTGGACCTGAACGCGGTGGCTTCCTACAGATGGTCGCCGTGAGATGGCCTGACGGACTGACTTTCAGTCACGAGTTGCCGAAACATATCTCGCATGTGTAATCAAAGCCACGTCCGGTAACTCACTACCATAGAAGCGCCGTACGACAGCAAGCCGCCGCTCTTCCGGCGTCAGGTGGCTGGGAAGGGAGGACTGGACGATTTTGCGAGCTGACTCAAATAGAGAGGACGCTGCCAGCAATCGCTCCGCAGGTGTCATTGCAAGATGATGATCGTCGACAACCTTAGATATTTCGGCTGAAGTGTCGTTCATTGCGTCAGTTCGTTGAGCAGCGTTGCGACGCCCAAGTGTGGCGCCCATTTGCGAATATAGCCGAGATCGATTGCCCCAGCGAGCAGCTTGCAAATGTCCCGTCGCTGCAATTCCGAGTTGCGATCCAGCAGCCAGACGAGCTTCGATAGAATAAAACCTCCACCGCTGACGCATACTTCGAAGATCGAGCAACACTTCGCTCCCGCACAGGTCCGCGCCGACCGTTGCGGGGCTCGAGCGAAGCGACCAGTGCGTAATTTTATCTGGTGAGAGACAGACTCGAACCCTCATCATCGGCATTATGAATAACGGTATTTGAGTGCAAATTCCTCTCGGGCAACATTCTTGACAGCCGTCAAATCTTTTCGGGTGTTGTTCCCGCCGACCTCGAGAGGATCATTTTGTGAACGAGCCTCGCCGGCTGTTTCCAGCGCGTGGCAGTCAGATCGGATTCACGACCATGCTTCGCCTGGGTCCCCCGCCTTTTCCGGGGTGATTGTGCGTTGCTTCCCGCCGCCGCCACATGACGCGGTTGTCCCGGCAGAGAAGCACACAGATGCATTTGACACCCGTCCGACTGGAGCGGCCAAGCCCGCACGGAGATTAGGGAGGGGAACTACCCGAGCGCCTCGGTACGAGCCGGGATTTCATTGACCCCACACGGGGTACTCCCCGTCGCGTGGCCCATCAGCGACTTGAGCGCATACTGTACCAACCGAGATGAATTACTGAGGTTCAACTTGCGTTTGAGACGCTGGCGATGCGACTCGACCGTTTTAACGCTCAGATTGAGCGTTACAGCGGCGTCGCGCGTGCTCATCCCCTTGCCGATCATATGCAGAATCTGCAGTTCGCGATTGCTCAACCGCTCGATCGGACTACGCGGCGTGTATACACCGCCCGCCGCCATTCTCTCGATCATGGTGACCGCAAGCGCCGCGGAGACATAGATTCCGCCATTGAGCACGCGCCACAGCGAAGTCAAGAATTCTGCACTCGACGCCTGTTTCATAACATAACCGTTGGCGCCAGCTGACAGCATGCGTTCGGCGTACACGTTTTCATCGTGCATCGACAGCACCAAGATCGCCAGTTGCTGATGATGCGCGCGCGCATCGCGCACTAGCTCAATGCCATCGCCTTGCCGCAAGCTTAAGTCGGTGATCATCACATCCGGATGCAGTTCTCTGATTGCCGCGCGGGCTCCACGCTCGGTCTCCGCGTCGCCGCAGACGACGAGGCCCTTCTGGTTCTCTATTACGCGGCGCAGACCTTGTCGTACGATGCAGTGATCGTCGACGATCAACACGCGCTTCGCAGACCGACCTCCTGCGGCGGGCTCCGACCGTGATGCGGGATAATGTAGCCGCTCCTCATTATTAGGTAGCATCGTTATGTTTCCTATGCGCGGCGCGATCCACTCGAGATTCCGAGATTAAAAGAACGTGGTCACCGATCATGACTATTCCGGTCCGGACACCTTACAGCAGCGACGACGATGGCGATGTAGGGAAACCCTGATAGTTCGAACCCGCGGCGCAGCAGGCCGACGAGTGAGTGGCATCCTAACGCGCATGTCACGCTTGATTGATCACCCAGGTGGGTTCCACCGAGGCGCTGGAGCGTCGAACGGGTCACAGTACGGAAACATAATCCTGATTAAAAGCCGACGCTGCTGCGCTATGTGGCCCACCGAACAGAGCAGGGCCTTTTCGGGCAAGTATGGTCTGCCGATGTTCTCCGCGCACTGCGAAGCTTGCCATGACTGGGAAACTTTTCAACTCACGGTACAAACGCGCGTCCGCGCGCGGCCAGCGATCGACTGGTCTATGACTGGGATCCAAAATTAGGATGTCTGCGAAAATCGCAGCAAAGGTGCTTTTGGTCGATGACGACGAGCTCGTGAGCCGCTGCCTAGGTCCGATTATCACGGCCGCTGGTTACGAAGTCACTACCGCAGCGGATGCACAAACCGCTCTGCTATCGATGCGCCACGATTTCGCGTCGATCGTCATTCTAGACGTCAAAATGCCGGGCATGGACGGACTCGATCTGTGTCGCGCCATTCGACGTCACACCTACTCCGGCTACGTCTATGTCATGCTCCACACGACGAAAGACACCGATGCAGATGTTCTCGCCGGCCTCGAGGCCGGTGCGGATGATTATCTCAGTAAAAGCACGCCGAAATCGCAACTTGTTGGCCGTCTGCGCACCGCGCAGCGCATTTTGACGCTCGAACATTCTCTCAAATCGGCCTTGGGCGAGCGCGAATTGATGGCGATGACCGATGTTTTAACCGGTGCATTTAATCGACGATATCTGTTGCATCACCTGCGTAATGAGCTGATTCGCTCACAGCGAGCGCGCTGCGAGCTTTCACTGCTGATGCTGGATTTCGACAACTTCAGCTACGTCAATGACCGTTATGGTCACGCCGCAGGCGATATGGCGCTTATCGAACTGGTCAAACGCATTCAAGGTTGCCTGCTGCGCGAGAGCGACTGGTGCGCTCGTCTGGGGGGAGATGAGTTTGTCATCGTATTGCCGCAGACGGATCTCACCGGTGCGCGCGTCATCGCGGAAAAACTACTCAATACGGTCAACGCCGACCCGATACACACGGCAGCCGGAATAGTTCGCATGACGGTCAGCATAGGAGGCAGCGGCTTGGCTGCCATCCCCGTCTGCAAACCGAGCAGCGTGGAGACGCTTCTTGATCTCGCCGATCAGTGTCTCTACCAGAGTAAAAACGCAGGTCGCAATCAGGCGACGATGTCGACTTTGGTCGATTCAATGGTCGAGCCGCACCTGGCTCTTCGTGCCTGACTCATGCGATTTCGGTCGTTCGCGCTCTAAGTTCGATCACCCGCGCGGCGGCGCAATTCAGGGAGACCGTTTCGGCGCCACCGATGCCGCTTCACGAATTCGTCGCTTGACGCATTCTATTTGGCGAGTCGCAACGATTTCGACGTGTCACGGTTTCCCTGCATGATTTCTGTTGAGCACCCTGTAAGGTCCGCCAGACTCTTGATGTTGCAGGGCAAGCCGTATGCAGGTGTTGGCAGTATTCGCAGTGGTGAAGCTCGGCCCGGGATACCCAACTCTGGGCGTGACGTGAGCACTCGACAGACTGTTGACTCGATCCCGTTTGACTCGGAATGCACGCTCGCCCCCAGCTCTCATCGCGGTGGCAAGTCACTCACCTTTTGCTTGGACAAGCGATCGATACTTGCCACGGCGCCACCCAGTGTCGGGCCCGGACCTGCCGCCTTACAGTTCTTGACGAACCTGGCAGGCGATCTGACGCGCGGGCCGGTCGATTTGCCGTGTTTCCCGCATGTCGTTATCAAGATTGGTGATGCGCTGAAGGATCCCACGACGTCGGTCGACGCAACAGTGAAGCTAGTCGGTGCGGAGCCCAGGTTGGCAGGTCGACTCATTCAGACTGCGAACTCGGTCGCGTTTAATCCGAGCGGCGCGCGAGTTACGGAGTTGCGCACCGCCATCACCCGATTGGGCCAGCAGCTGGTGCGCGGAGTGGCCATGGCGTTCGCCGTGCAGCAAATGAAAGACGAACCCGGACTTCGCTCCATCGCACAGGATCTGAAAAACTTATGGAAGAAGAGCATTGCTGTCGCATCGATCAGTCAGGTGATCGCGCGTCGCACCAAGGTGAAGCCGGACGAAGCGTTTCTCACCGGGCTTCTGCACGGCATCGGCCGCCTTTACATCATGGCGCACGCGGTCGGGGAATTTCGCGCTTTGAGCTTGGATCCGGAATGCGCGGAGATAATCGCCTCTTGGCATCCATCGATTGGAAAGGCGGTGCTGGAAAATTGGCGGGTGAGTGAGGCGATGGCGGAATCGGTAGGGGAACAATCAAATTATGAGCGGGCGCCCAATCGCGAGGCCAACTTGACGGATGTATTGATCGTAAGCATTGCCCTGGCCGAATCCCTCGAACAGGCACCCTTCGAACTCTCGCGAATGTCGGACATCGTGTCGTTTCGCAATATCGGTCTAACTCAGGAAGACTGTAAGACCACGTTGAGGCACGCAGAATATCAGCTTGCCTCGCTTCACGACGCCCTAGGTTGCTAGCCATTACCGTTACCTTGACGCGTTCGCGACTTTTCGAACCGAAGGCACCTAGCGATAGCTCGTCAGTGTCAACTGCGGGGCAAAAGCCGCGCGTACTCTCGCTTTACGGCTTCGTAGCATTCGCAACTATGTTTTTCTAGCGCCGCGCGGTCAAACACGTTGATACGACCACGCGCATAGCGGATCCATCCCGCCTCCTGTAATTTTCTCGCGGCTTCCGTGACACCTTCGCGTCGCACGCCGAGCATATCGGCCATCAATCTTTGCGTCATTTCAAGCGTATTGCCGTCCAAGCGATCCAGACTGAGCAGCAACCAACGGCATAACTGTTGATCGAGCGTATGGTGTCGATTGCAGGCGGCGGTCTGAACCATCTGGGTTATCAATGCCTGGGTGTAAAGCAAAAACAAGTGCAGCACGACCGACGATCGATCGAATTCCTCTTTAAATCGATCGGCCGCCATTCGAAAGCCCTCACCAGCGCTTTGTACCAGCGCGCGGCTGGAGGTCGCGCCACCGCCCATAAACAGGGACACGCCGACCATGCCTTCGTTGCCGACGACAGCAATTTCCGCCGACGCGCCGTCCTCCATGACATAGAGAAGCGACGCGATGGCTGTGGTCGGAAAATAAACGTAACTAGACGCCTCCCCCGCCTCATAAAGCACTTTGCCCAGCGGCATTGGGATCAACACTAGGTCGGACTCCCAACGCTGAAAAATGTTGCCGGGAAGCGCCGCGAGGAGATGATTTTGTCTAGCGTCCGACGCTGCCGTCATGACCGCTTCGCCAATCAATCGCAGGGCGAATTTTGTCGTGCTCTAGCAAACCAAATCCCTCTGGTGCCACCTGAAAGCAGCTGCTCCGCTCGGCGATTATACCGCTTCGCCGGCCTCGTTTCGCGCGAGTCAGCTCGAGGTTCCTTTTATTGCAGAACAACATTCCCCGCCGTCCGTGCAGCGTGGCGTGCTCGCCCGAACAGATGTCCGTCGATCATTGTGTGACGAGTCGCGCAATCCGCTTTGCAGCAAAGCGTACTCTGCAAGCAGCAAGCGCTTATTTATGGATCACCGACGGATGCCAATCTATTGAGCCGAACGCCCCTATCGCCTGTCGTTCGCATTGTCGTCGTCGACGATCATGCGATTGTACGTGAATGCATTCGTTCGCTCCTCGATCACCAAACCGACATGACTGTCATCGGGTTGGCGGCAAGCGGCGAGCAGGCCATTCTCATTGCCGAGCGACTCAAGCCAGACCTCATCATTATGGATCTAGCCCTGCCGGGGTTGAACGGAACTGAGGCCACGCTGCTTATTCTCGGCTTGCTTCCTCGCGCGCATGTTATCGCATTGTCATCTACTTCGATTGCGGCGAGCGTGCATCTTGCCTTACAAGCGGGCGCGATGGGCTACGTCGTTAAGGAAGCTGTTGGAAGAGAACTGGCGAGTGCGGTTCGCACGGTGATGGCGGGCAAACGATATCTCAGCCCGCAGATTCGAAGCGCTTTCGATGCGTACAATCCGGTTGCCGAGGACTCGCGCGCGCGTTGGGAGGACTTAAGCTCACAGGAGCGCGAAGTGCTGCGTCGCACCGCTGACGGCGCATCCGCGCTACAGATCGCCGAGGTCTTGTCGCTTTCGCCCAAGACCATCCACAGCTACAGAAGCCGCTTGATGCGCAAACTCAGGCTGCCCAACCGATCGACCTTGATTCGTTACGCGATGCAGCATTCTTAGCCGGTGAATTCGTGCATCTGTGATGTCGGTCGCCCAATTGGAGGCGGTGGCGTCGCGATTGTCACATTCTCCCTACATCCGGAGCGAAAATCGCTTGGCACACTGTGTTGAAGCATCGATTGCCCGTCACAGATGGAAGGCGACATGGAAGAAAAGCGGGAGTTACTCTCGGCCACGCGTAGCCAAGCAATTCCGTGGCTCTCAGGGCGCAAAGAAGATGATGAGCGCTGCACCGCGCCGGAACATTCCGTCATCTCGTCGCCCGACATGCTGCCGGCTGTCAACGCGTGCCCGAGTTTCATTGGTGAGCCGCGTGAGCGCAGCCTCGCTCTTAGCGTGCCTCGGATTGCCGTCGATATTCCGCGTGTGGTGCCCCCTCTCGAAAGTTGTCACGGCCCATTGACCGGACTACCCAGCTTAGCGGAGGTCTCCGGGCTGATCAGCAGGCTCATCGCCGAGGCGGACACGCGCCGGCAATCGGTCGCTGTGGTGTCATTTGAACTGGAAGGCTTGCCCTGCCCTGGCGAAGGAAATGGGTCCGCGAACGCTGACCTTCTCAAATCGGCCGCCTCTATGATGAGTACCATGGCCTGCCCTCACGCAGTCGTCGTAGGGCATGGTGAATGCGGTTTTACGGTGCTAATGACCGGGTTATCGAGTGCGGCTGAAACCGCCATTTGCGTGCAGCGAGTCTTGGATGCGATCGCGGTTCCGCGTCAGGTGGGCGAGAACACGCTGCGCATCATCGCCAGTGCCGGCGTCGCCATGTTTCCTAAAGATGGTGAAAACTTCGACACATTGAGTCGAAACGCCCGCGGCGCAATGCACGAGTCCCAGCTTAAGTGTCCTGGTTCGCTGCGCTTCCATGCGGGGACCGACGGCATCGTCGCCCGACGTCGATTCCGATTGCAGGCCGATCTTCGCCGCGCCATTCAGAACGGCGAGTTGACGTTGTTTTATCAGCCACAATTCGAAATAGCCTCCGGGCGCGCGTGCGGAGTGGAAGTATTGGCTCGTTGGTTTCGAGGCAACAGTGCGGTGGAACCCAGTGTCTTCATTCCGCTGGCCGAACAGACCCAGTTGATCGCAACGCTCGGTACCTGGGTATTGCAACAAGCCTGCCGCACGGCACAAGCGTGCCGGACCCGAGGCAAGAAGTCGATGAGGATCTGCGTCAACGTCTCGCCGCACCAACTCGACGAAGCGTTTCCGAGCGTGCTTCAGGATGTATTGGACCTCACGGGATTTCCTCCCGAGTGCTTGGAGCTTGAGATCACCGAAAGCGCCCTGATCGGCAATGCCGACTTCATCGTCGATTGCTTTCATCAGTTGAAAGCAATCGGTGTGCGCATCGCCATCGATGATTTTGGCACGGGGTACTCGAGCTTGGGCTATCTCTCCAGATTGCCGGTCGATCGCCTCAAATTGGACAAATCACTGGTCCACCAATTGACCACCCAGTGGAGGGATGTCGCTATTTTGCGTGCCATCATCGCGTTGGGACACGAATTAGACATCGAGGTGATTGCCGAGGGAGTCGAAACGGAGCAGCAGTTGCAAGTCCTAAAGCAACTAGGCTGTCCGCAAGCTCAGGGGTATTTGTTCGCCCGACCTGCGCCGCATAGCGAAGTCCTGGGAACGATCGCTCGACGCTGGGGGTCACGCCCGATGCGTCGACGCGCCACGACAGAAATGATCTCGAGCACGTGTAATGCCTCTTGAGTGCAGATCCCCTGCCGAAGAGGCTGCGGAGCAATCTCTTCACGACACCACCATTGTGCAGCAACTGGCGCCTGAGTGGCGGTGTCGTGTCCTGATTGTCGAAGACGATGACATCGCACGGGCGCATCTATCCGCAGTGCTCAAGAGCGCCCATTACGATGTTCGGGTCGCGGTTTCAGGTGAACAGGCATTGCGCATTCTCGACACGACTCCGTGCCAGATTGTGCTGACCGACTGGCAAATGCCCGGGATGGATGGCCTGGCGCTGTGCCGCCGGGTGCGAATTGAGCACATCGAAAGTTATGTATACGTCACGGTGCTGACGGTGCGAGACGGCAAGCAGGACATGCTGACGAGTCTCGCGGCAGGCGCCGATGACTACATTGTCAAAGGCTCCTCAAACGAGGAGATTCTTGCGCGCATGGAGGTTGCCCGGCGCATTACGCGTCTTGAGTATTCGTTACGGCGAAGCAATCGAGAAAATCGCCGTCTCTCGGTCACCGACCCATTGACCGCAACGCACAATCGCCGCTACTTGATGAAATATCTCCCCCGTGAACTCGCCCGCGCGCAGCGCTACAACCGGCCGCTGTCGGTGCTGTGTTGCGACCTCGATGGGTTCAAGCAAATAAACGACCGGCTGGGGCACGCCGCCGGCGACCATGTTCTTAAGGAATTCGCGCTGCGGGCCACGCGGTGTCTGCGCGAGACCAGCGACTGGCTTGCCCGCTCCGGCGGCGATGAGTTTGTGATCGTCATGCCTGAGACAACTCTTCTGGGAGCCAAAAGCGTGGCCGAGAAATTGCGTCACGTGCTGGCAACTCCCCCGCTCGTGATTCGCGATCGGGCGCTCAAAATGACCCTAAGTATCGGCGTGACGGCATTGGAAACTCGCGATGAGATCTTCGATACCACGGCATTCGAGCTGCTTCGCGCCGCGGACCAGGGACTGTACGCCAGCAAGCAATCCGGCAAGGATCAGGCGACATCGGCGTCGACGCGGGGGTCATGATGCTGGCCGACGGGCCGGCGTTTTTTAGGTCACTAGAGCCACGCAGGCATCAGCGCCGTCGAATCGGCATTGGCCCATGATAAGCCCCTTGCAGAGCGTTCGATGTCAATACGGGTGCGTAGATGGAAACGATCCGGCCGGTACAAAGAGGTCTGATGTTCGATTGAACGACCGTTGCGATCCCGAACTAATCTGTGCACGCATAACAACGCGGATTTGGGCTCGACATCGAGATATTGGGCGGCCAGTAGATCGGCGCACACTGCAGTGGTCGTCTGCTCCGCATACACAGGCTCAACACCCATCGTTTCCAACACCGCCAACACCGCTACGCGGTCGAGCTGTCCGCGTTTGAGGTGCTGGACCAAATATTCGGGAACGTGACTTATGCTCAGCATAAAGGGTTCTTTTTGGAAGCTGCGACAGCGACGCACGACCACACACCTATCGCCAAAATCGGGATCGCGGCTGCGTACGAAGCCCGGCGTAGTGGTCGATTGTATTTTCAACAACCGGCTGGTTGTGCGCTGTTTCCCAGTTTTCGGATGAATCGCCTGCACGATGGCGTCGGGCGATATTCTCGGTGTGGGTTGCTGCCGTGCAAAGCTTCCACTTCCTCGTCGCCGCACGATCCGCTTCTCAAGTTCCAGCTGCCGCAAAGAGCGTCGTACGGTGTTTCGCGAGACGGCAAACTCGCGCATCAGCTCGGATTCGCTGGGAAGTAAGTTCCCCGGCTCGATAAGCCCTTTATCCAATGCCAAGGCAAGGAGCAAGTACAGCTGATGGTAATAGGACACGCCGCGCCGGCGCTGAATGGTTCCCAGTTCAAGCATGCCTCGATCTCCTAACGCCGTTACTACTACCTTTTTCGGTACATCTTGACGTGCAATTCGTCGTTGCTGCGACTGCTCGACCGCACTGGCGCGGAGCCCAAAGTCGGCCTTCAGCGGGTTGCTCCGTCGCGTCGCAGCATTCGTACCGAAGTGTAGGAGATAAGTTGTTCCTTTCCAGGGACACGTTTCGCATTTCGTGACGGGCCCGCGCAAATCCTTCCTGCTCAACGCGTATAAATCGTTCTCATAGCAGGTATCACGGGATCTCATTCAAGTTGCGGCGGCCGCGCCGACTGAAAGACGATAGGCTATCGGCAGTAGAGAATGTTCGGCATGACCTCGAACTCCTCGCTGGGCACTCACTGACAATCACAGGAGGGGTCCTCCCTCCCCATAAAAGAGCATCATCTCATGGACGGAAAAATCGTAGTTGTAGACGACGACCCAGGCACGATCTACCTCATCGGGCGCATATTGAACGAGGTGAGCGATCTGCGCTTTGCCACGAACGGCGAGAATGCGTTGCAAATGGTCCACGATTCGAAGCCGGATTTGATCCTGCTCGATGCCGAATTGCCAGGAATGAGCGGTTTCAAAGTCTTTGATGCATTGAAGGAAACTACTGAGGCTCGCAATGTGCCCATTATCTTCATCACGAGCCACAGTGAGTTCGGGTTTGAGGAGTCAGCCTTTGAAATGGGCGCCGCGGACTTTATCGCAAAACCGTTCACTTCCTCGCGCTTGCGCGCCCGCGTGAAGACGCATTTACGTACCAAGCACTCTGCCGATGAACTGCGGCGCACTGGCAGCAGGGATGCAACCACGGGTATGGCAAGCCTGCATCAATTCGATGAGTCTCTGCAGCGAGAATGGCGGCGCGGTCTGCGAGTCGGCGACCCGATGGCGCTGCTGCTCATCGATATAGATTACTTCGCCCAATATCACGAACGTTACGGGCACGCCAAGAGTGATACATGTCTGCGCAGAGTCGCCGCGGCTATCAAGTCGATTACTCGCCGGCCGGCGGATCTGGTCGCCCGGTGCGGCGGCGAACAGTTCGGAGTGCTGCTGCCGCAGACCCCCCGGCGCGGCGCTGAATATATCGCCCGTCGGATCCTCGCCGCCGTCGCAGGACTAAAAATACCTTGTGAAGTCGCTGCAGGCGCTCGGTTTGTGACTGCAAGCATTGGTGTGTCGTGCTACGACGAGGACAGCGCATGCTGGCTGCAACCGTCTTCGTCGCTGCGCTGCGACGAAGAGTCGCGCAACACTTCGTTGGCGAACAACCTGCTGCTCGCAGCTGACAAGGCGCTATATTCCGCCCGGCTCGCAGGCCCTGCGCACGCGCGTCTGTTGGATGTCGCAGAACTCGAGACGCCTTTTCGTATTCAGGAGATCGAATCCAAGGCTGGCGAAGAACGCCAAGCAAAGTGGGCGTAGCGAGACGCCTGCGTCAAATCTGGACCGCGCTGTCGGGCACGGACCCACCGTGGACTCCGCTGGCTGCGGCGCTGGGGGCCGCTATCGGCGGCTTTTTGCTTACGGGCATAGGCGTTCTGGGTGGCCCTCGGGCTGAACTCGCGGCGGGAGCGGCACTCACGGCGATACTGTCCGTGCTGATGTTCCTGTACATCCGGCGCACGTCTCAAGAGTTGGCGAGCGGATTCGATTCCGCACAGAACGATCTTCATACCATTCTTGATGCCATCCCGGCGATGATTGCGTACTGGGATAGGGATCTGATCAATCGCTTCGCCAATCTTGCCAGCGAGTTGTGGTTCAACGCTAAGCCGGGGTCTCTACACGGCCAACATCTTCGTCAGCTGCTGGGCGCGGAGCGATTTGATCAGGAACTCAGGCATGTCGAGGCGGCTCTGCGCGGTGAACCACAGACCTTCGAGCAAGCGATGGCACAAACCGATGGCGCAGGTTTCCGCCATGCGCTGACGCACTATATCCCCGACATTCGAGACGGCGCTGTACGCGGCTTCTATGCGTTGGTGTACGACGTCAGTGAGCTCACAAATAACCGCCTGGAATTGGCGGCCGCGCTGCGAGAAAACGAAGAGTTGCTCCGCACCTTGGATTTGCATTCCAAAGTCTCGGTGACAGACGATAAGGGATATATCACTTACGTCAATGAGAATTTCTGCCGCATCCTGGGCTATCGTCACGACGAAGTATTGGGGCGCCCGCACAGTATCGTCAACTCGGGGGTGCACAGCCACGCATTTTGGACGCGAATGTGGGACACCCTGGCCAATGGCCAGCCGTGGCGCGGTGAGATATGCAATCGTGCGAAAGATGGCACTCTGCACTGGGTGGACAGCATCATCGCGCCATTTATCGGCAAGGATGGGCGAGTACAGAAGTACGTATCGATTGGCACCGATATCTCCGTCGCTAAAGAGACAGAAACCAAGCTGCGTTATAACGAGGCGTTTCTGGAACGCACCGGGACGGTTGCCGGCGTCGGTGGTTGGGAGTTCGACCTGCGCACCCGCGCTCTTACTTGGTCGCCGCAAACCTACCGCATTCACGAGGTAGATCCTGGCTATGTGCCGAGCATCGACGCAATAGTCCCGTTCTACGTAGGCGAAGCCGGCCCGGCTATTCGCAACGCAATTTCAGTGTGCGAAGCGAACGGAACTCCCTGGGATCTCGAATTGGCCGCCGTAACTGCCAAGGGGCGCGCCATTTGGGTGCGTTCCGTTGGCGAACTCGAATGTGAGAACGGCAAACCGGTGCGCCTCATGGGTGCGCTGCAAGACATTACAGCTCGAAAAACCACTGAGAGAAACTTACAGGAATCGAGCGAACGATTCTCAATCGCAGCGGATTCCGCAGGCATCGGCGTTTGGGAACTGGACGCCACGAGCGGCGAGTTGACCTGGGATGACTGGATGCATCGCATCTACGGAAAAGAGAAAACTGAGCAACCTAAACACTACTCCAGTTGGCTCGATGCCTTGCACCCGGAGGATCGCGATAGATTTCAAATCGAAGCTGAGGCGGCGTTCTCGGGTATCCAGGATTTCAATTCGGAGTTCCGAATAATCAGACCGGACGGCGATATCCGCTACGTTAAGGTCGCCTCGCGCAACGTCCGCGGCCCGGAAGGCGGCATTTTGCGAACCACGGGTGTGAATTCCGACGTCACCGATTCGCGGCGCAGTGAGATGGTGGCGCGCCGTGAAACTGCCTCCCTGCTGCGCACCATACTCGACGCAGCATCTGCGGTATCGATCATTGCAACCGACCGAAACCTGAATATAAAAGTATTCAACGCCGGCGCCGAACGGATGCTCGGCTTCTCCAGCGCAGATGTAGTGGGCGTGGAGACGCTCGAGCGGATTCACGATCCCGCTGATTTACAGGTGCGCTGTCACGCCCTTCGTCCGGCGCTCGATCGAGGGGTGGATACAGAACGCTTTATTACCGATCTCGCCATGCTCGACAGACCTCTTGAGTGCGTTTACGTGCGTAAGAACGGCACGCGGGTCGCCGTCTCGCTGTTTGTTACACCGATGCAATCCGACGAGGGCGAGATTTTGGGCTACGTGAGCGTTGCGCACGATATCACCCGACAGAAGGAAACTGAGGCGGCGTTGCTCCAGGCGAAGGCCAAGGCGGAAAATGCCAATAGCGCAAAAAGCCTGTTCCTCGCGAACATGAGCCATGAAATTCGTACTCCGATGCACG
>Ga0302319_10008376_pt1 | contig 20126 bp, 11 predicted proteins | sample Bog_T0_2_FD_203319 | JGI IMG/M metagenome (GOLD analysis project Ga0302319, IMG submission 203319) | Peat permafrost microbial communities from Stordalen Mire near Abisko, Sweden - Bog_T0_2 | ecosystem: Environmental > Terrestrial > Soil > Wetlands > Peat | place: Sweden: Abisko, Stordalen Mire... | reverse complement strand
ACATAATGAAACTTAATCCGACCTCGATGACTGGCGGCGCGCTCAGCGCGCGCGCTTTCCCGGTCGTCGTTTCCGGCGGCGGCGACGCGGCCAAATCCGTGATGACGGCCATTTTGACCGCCGCATTATTGATTTTGTTCACTTCGGGATGCGCCGGCCGGTTGACGGTTGGCCCGGATTATCAAGAGCCGACGAACGCGATTCCGCAAACTTATAAGGCGGCCGAATACGGCAATTGGAAAATCGGCGAGGCGCTCGACAATGTGCCCAAAGGAAATTGGTGGGAACTTTTTGGTGACACGAATCTGGACGTGCTCGAAACCCAGGCGTTGCAGGCGAACCAGCAATTGAAAGCCGCCGTCGCGCGTGTGGACCAGGCCCGGGCAACGGCCCGGGTCGCTCGCAGTGAATTTTTGCCCGCGATTGATTTCGCTCCCAGCTACCAGCGGGAACGGTATTCGCCGAACGAGGTGCCGAGTTTCGGCAACGTTACGGCGGACACGTTCAGCACGCCGTTCGATTTAAGCTACGAAGTGGATTTGTGGGGCCGTGTGCGCCGGAATTTTGAAAGTGCGCGCGCCGACGCGCAGGCTTCGCTGGCGGAATTTTACAACGTGCTGCTCACCCTGAACTCCGATGTCGCACAAAATTATTTTTCGCTGCGTTCGCTCGATGCGGAGATCGCCACGGTCGCCAGCACGGTGGCTTTGCGCCACGAACAGGTGCGGCTCACCAGCGGACGCTTTCAAGGCGGCGTCGGCAATAATCTCGATGTGGCGCAGGCGCAGACCGATTTGGCCACGACCGAGGCCGAGGCCGCTGCGCTCGCGCAGCAGCGCGACCAGCGGGAAAATGCCATCGCGATTCTCGTCGGTGAGAATCCATCAACGTTCACACTGCCCGCGCTCACGGAAACGAATTGGGATCCGCAGCCGCCGGAAATTCCCGCGGGTCTGCCCGATGATCTGTTGGAGCGCCGGCCTGATGTGGCGCAAGCCGAACGGCTGCTCGCCTCGGCCAACGCCAAAATCGGCGTCGCCAAAGCCGCCTTTTTTCCAGTGGTGACCCTGACCGGTTCCGGGGGTCTTTTGAGCGCCGATGTTACGACCTTGTTCAATTGGGAAAGTCGAACCTGGTCGTTTGGTCCGGGTGTTTCCCTCCCGATATTTGCCGGCGGGCGCAATCGGGCGAACTACCGCCGGTCGCAAGGGGCCTATCAGGAAGCGGTGGCCAATTATCGCCAGCAAGTGCTCGTCGCCTTTGGCGATGTTGAAAACAGCCTGTCCGGCATCCGGCATTTGGCCGAACAATCGGAAGCGCAAGAACGCGCCGTGCAAAATGCGCGGCGCGCCACCGAATTCGCCACCGACCAATATCGCGCCGGCAAAGTGGCTTACCTGGAAGTCGTGGACGCGAGCCGTGACTCTTTGACGGCGGAAAGTGCGAAAGCCCTATTGGCGGGCCAACGGTTGATCGCTGCCGTTCAACTCATCAAAACCTTGGGGGGCGGCTGGACGGAAAAACAACTTCGGGAGAGCGCATTGCCCGGCCATTCCCTGCCTCAACAGAAGAAATAAGGCACCGCGCGTCCGCGCTGAGCAGAGCACTCTTCGGATCAAGGATGGCTGCGGTTATGGGTTACTTCGGGCGCTGAGGTTGGGGTCGTTAGGCAATTGTCTCGCGAGCTTCCGAATAACCGGGCATCAGTTTTTTGGAGTCGCTTCCGGCTTGGGAGCGGGTGGCCGCATGGGGGTGAGCGCCGCCAAAATGGACTTTTGCACGAGCGGATTGGCAAGATTTCCCAGGTGGCCGCCTTCCGGAAATACGGTCAATAAGTTCGGGGCAAACGTCGTATGGAGCCAAGCCAAATCGTCGTCCGTCAGAAGAAAATCGTTCTGATTGACGATCACGCGGATGTCAGGATTGGCGCGCAGGCCGGTATCATACGTCCGTAGGTCACCGGCTTTAACCAGTGTTTCTGCCGCATTCAAACCGAGGCCATGGGCCTGATAATAGGGAGCGGCAAATTTCTGGAAATAATCCTGAAAAGAATACTGCAGAATTTCCTGATACACTGGGTCGCGCCGCCAATAATTGAACGGGTGTTGCAGGACGCCCTGATTATATCGCCTTTGGCTGCTGTATATGATATCCCGCAGGTTGAATCGAAACGTCATGCCGATGAGAAATTTGGATTCGATGGCGTCGAAAGGCAACGTGGAACGCGGCGAGAAGGAAAGTTTGCTCAAGACAGCCACCTTCAAAAAAGTGTTTTCGATATTGTCGACCCGGTTGGTGGCGGGCCAGCCCAGAGGCGCCCGGTAGAATTCGTCCAGCGTGGAAATCCCGTGCGCCAGGCGAACAGGGGTGTTGATGGCAACGTAACGGTCAAACTGGAGCAGATGGTTGGTGGGACCGGTGGCCGCGATGTACAAAGTCTCAAACGCGCCCATGGAATATCCCATCAACGCCTTGTTGCCCAGCCGGTCCGGGTACAACTGATGCAAATGGCGGTCAATTTCGGTGAGGGCCACATGCAGGTCGTGGCCGTCCACCGGCAGATACGCCGGCAAGGCGGCCGTGGAAGCGTGTTCCATGAACTCGGCATTAAACGGACTGCTGATGACCACCGCGGAGAAGCCATTTTTATAGACCAGCTCGGCCAGCGCCAGGGAGGCTTCGGCCAGCCGGTGGCCGCCCAAGCCGGGAACAATATAAACGACGTTGGCCGATCCCGGCTGCAACCAGTAGGTAAAGTCCAATTTTTTGTTCGTGGCCGGAATCAAGACCGAACGCGTCCGGGCATGTCCGGGAAAATTCGGGTCTTTAAAGGTGAAGAAAACCGATTGTAATGTTTCCAGAGAGGCGGCGTCTTGAACGCCTTTCACCTGAAAGTCCGCCACCTGGTTGGCACGGGCAAACGTCCAGGCATATTGGATTTCGGAATACGGATCCGCTTCCGCCTGGCTGAATCGCACGGATTCGCCGACCGTATCGGAGAGGTTATTATACGTGGCGAAGATGCTGAAATAAGAATACGGACCAAGATAGGTGAGCGGCCGGCTCCAGTAGAAATCGTAGGGCATGATGTAAAGTAATGGGTTAGCCGCGGTGTCGGCGGCCAGCCCCACAGTGTCGCGATCATTGCTGGGTCCGAAGAACGGCAGCATGATAAAGAAATCCGGGTGCCAGCCCCATTTGCCGAACGTCTGGCCAAAATCCGCGTCGGAGTTGGGGATTTTCCATTTGGTGGCCACGTCCCAGAACCCGGCCACCCCCACGGTGGTGTTGCAAAGGAACCGATAGGATTCATCTTGCGCCCCGGTCCATTTTCCCTGGAGCAGATTATTGATTAATCGTCCGGGATACAGGAGGTTTCTGGCAAAATTGCCAATATCGGTGCGAACCGGCTTCACCACCACAAACCGATAAACGCGACTCGTTGGCTTGATGACATCCTTCATGAGTCCCTTGTTAAAATCCCACATCACCCGGTTGAACGGTTCGATAGGGTCCGGAACCGATGGCGGAAGGACCACTTTATTCGCCGTCAGCAAATTCGCGGAACCGGCGTTGGTCCCTTCTGCGCGCGCGAAAAGCGAAAGGGCTAACAGGAAAACCATGAATGGCGTGGTGCGGAGGGTCCGGTTCGTTTTGATTTTATTCATGAAATCGCTTCCAAGTTGCGGCTGACCTTGCGTGTTCTCAGCTTCTAGCCAGTCGAATGCAGTGTTTTTCTTTAAAAGTTGATTCCTCCTCACCCCAACACAATGCCGGAGAGGTTGTTCCGTTGATATGGGGTATAACCCGAACACGTCCGCATCCCTGCGTCGTTTACGCAGGCCGCCCTTTTTGGCGAGTTTTTCCATGGTCTCGATATAGGGCAACGAATCAGGTACGGCAGCCTTATAGTACTGGGCGCATTTCCGCGAAAATCGGCTAGCAGAGATCTTCCGCAGCGCCATCGCAAGTTCCTTTTCGCACCAGGTTGTGCCGATCTGACGGGGCTTTACTGGTGAAAGCGAAACGTCCATTTCGTCTGAAATCATTTTGGCGAATCACATGCGAATTGCACTGTGGGCCGCAAATTGCAAAGCAGCCCCGTTTTGGTTTAAGGAAATTTCCCGGCGGAATTTTCTTTCGGCCAACCGTGCGGTCACGAATTCGCGGAAAAGAATCGAATTCAGCTTTACCGCGCCCGAAACGGCGCTGGATGCCGCCATAGCTGGCTTAATCACTGTAGCCCATGCGCAACTTTTCACGCCATCCTATCGGCGACGCTGCGAAATTCGCATCTCTTTTGCGTACATGGCCTGAGGTTTTTGTCCGCCGATACGGCTCGATTACTTCCTTGTCGCATATTCCTTGTGAATCAAGCACGAAACATGCCGGTCGGTTTCATCTTGCGTATCAAAGTCGACGGTTGCCATTCCGTTCATAGCCTTGCTCCAAAAGCGAACATCAGGCAATTCCTCAATCCGCAGCTTAAGCGGAACTCTTCATAAATCTTGCTTGCCAAAAACCAGACCAATATTGATCAAATGATAGCAATATTTAGTGGTGATTTTCTTTCAGTGCCACGGGATTAAGTCGATAGCCATGTATCAAAGTGCGGGCAAGTGAGGCTCGAGCACTCAGTCCATCATGCCGTTATGGGTCGGAAACCGCCGTTTAAGCGGAAAACTATGGAATTCGCATATTATCTTAGGCAGGGAGGCTTTAGCTTATTGCCTCTCTTTGCCTTGATGCTGGCCCAATCTGCTGTCGCTGAATCGACCAACGCGCCAGTGGATTTCGGGGGATTGGATTTGGCACAACTGGGAAGTGTAAAAATTGACATCGAAAGCATTAATCCCCGTCCCGTCCGCGAGCAACCGGGTATTGTTACGGTGATCCAGGCGAAAGAAATTCAGGAGATGGGGGCTCGGGATTTGACGGACATTTTGCAGCTGGTACCGGGCTTTGGGCTGGGACAAGATGTCAACGGGGTGGTTGGCCCAAGTTTTCGCGGGCTGTGGGCGTATGAAGGAAAATTGCAATTGATTGTCGACGGGATTGAGTTCAATGAAACCCTTTACGGCACCACGCAACTCGGGCACCACATCCCGGCGGACGCCATCGCGGAAGTCGAGATCATCCGCGGCCCCGGTTCGGCCAAATATGGGGGCACGGCGGAACTGGCCGTTATTCGCGTCACCACCAAAGGGTCAGCCCAGAATGGCGGTTACGCCGTAGTGACTCCTTCTTACGCGGGCGGGAATCTCGGCATCGATTACACCGGCGGCTTCGGTTATACGCTGAAGGACGGGCGGGTTTCGGCGAATGCGTTTATCGGGGACAATTTTCGGTCAGACCGCCGCTATACCGCTCTGGACGGGACGTCCTTTGACATGACGCACGACTCGGACATTCATACGCGCATGGTCAACGTGGGGTTGGGCTGGAAAGACTTGGATATTCGCTTTATCTATGATCGTTATCAACTCGAGGACCGAATTAATTTTGGCGAGCCACTGCCTTCGTCGGAGCAGATCAGTTTTGAGTCGATAGCGGTGGCCGCGAATTATAATTGGAAAATCACCGACTGGCTTACGCTAACCCCGAACGTGACCTATCGCCGCCAGACTCCTTGGTCGGGCGGCGTTCCGGGGAGCACGGTTACAGAAGTAACCGATCGTTATATCGGGGAGCTGAACGCGGTCGCCAATTTGTCCGATAGTGCGGCGTTGCTCTGGGGGCTGCGTTATCAACGCGATAGCGCCCTGGCGGAGGACACTAGTTTTTATGGCGTTTCCCCCAGCCAATTTTACAACAACGGCACTTCGGATTCGGTCGCTTATGACACGTTTTCGACCTATGCCCAGCTGGATTGGGACTTCACTTGGGTGAACCTCACCGTTGGCGGCCGCTACGAATATCAAGATGCGGTGGGCGGCCAGTTCGTTCCGCGCCTTGCTTTGACCAAAGCATGGGACCGTTTTCACTTGAAGCTGCTATACGACCAAGCGTACCGGACGCCAAACATCAATATTATCAATTCGCCGGAAAACCGACCCGTCAAGCCGGAAAACACGACCAGCTACCAGCTCGAAGCCGGATATCTTTTCGAGCATGGTTTTTCCGCCACCGAAAATATTTATTACATGCAGATAAGAGACCCGATTGTTTATGGCGTGGATCCGGGTACCCAGGACGAAGGTTACAGCAATGGAGGCAAGATCAGCACCTATGGCACCGAGGCCGAGCTGCGCTATGAGCAGCCGAAATTCTCGTCAACGATCGGCTATTCACTGTATGTCTTGGACGAAAATACGGTGACTACGTGGCAGTCGGGTGATCCGCGACTGGCGCTGGGCATTCCTGCGCATAAGCTCACCGCGAGTGCAACCTGGCACATTCTCGACGCGTTAAGTTGGAACGTAAACAGCAGCTTCACGGCCGCGCAAAGAGCCTATATCTATCCCAACAGCCAACCGGTTGAATTGGACCCCACTTTTCTGTTAAACAGTTTTATTGAATATCGCTGGCGGTACGCATCGATCGGCCTTGGGTTGGCGAATTTGCTCGATCAAAAGCAATTTGTTGCGCAACCCTATAATGGGGGCGAGGCTCCGCTGATTCTGACCGGGCGGGAAGTCTTTTTGAAACTCGGCATTCAGTTTTGAAACGGCGTCCGATAACGTTCGCATGGAACCATTAAAACCCATAACCGTCGGTCGCAGCCCTGGGCTGCTGCTGGGATTGCTGGCGTTTTTTCTGGCGTTGCTTGCCGGAAGCAGCCCGGCAGACGAGATTCATACCGGCGATGCCCACGCCGTCATGGCCGGCTATCTGCGGGCGCTCCCGGCATACGTGGCATGGCCCACAAATACTTTTACGTCGCACCAGGATCCTTGGCAGGTCGGGATTCTGGGAGCGGATCCTTTCGGTAACCGCCTGGAAGAAGTGTTGCACGACCGGCAAGCGGCCGGCCGGGGTTTCCAAATTCACCGGGCCGCAAGTTTGAAGGACCTGCCGGCGTGCGAAATTATTTTCGTCGCGATCAAAGAAGAGGATGAACTGAAAAAAGTTCTCGCGGAACTGAATTCCCGTCCAGTGCTTACGATTGGGGAATCGAAACATTTTCTAGACTGCGGCGGGATAATTCAATTGCAGGTGCAGGGCACCATACGAATGTCCATCAATCTGGATAGCGCCCAGGGGGCACATCTGACGATTCCGACCAAGATGCTAGAGCTGGCCGCCGAAGTCATCGAAAACGGTGCCCATAAACATTTGAAATAAAATATGCGGCTCAAACCCATCGGCATACAAAAAAGGACCCTGGCGGCCATGCTAGGCACGGCATTGCTCGCCTTTGTGGTCTTTGGGGTGGGGGAAGTTGTTTATCAAACCAGCCAGATAAAGCCGCGCGTGCGGCAATCGCTGGAATCCTGTGCCGAATTGATCCGGGGCAACACCTACGTTGCGGTTGAGTTTGGCGACCCCGCGCGCGTGCAAGAGATTCTAACCGGGCTGCAATTGGCCAATGCCCAGATTCAGCGCGCCGACCTCATCTGTTCCGACGGCACGCTGGCGACCTATCCCGCAGGCAGTCCTCCGCTGGATTCCTCGGTGTGGGGCCACACGAACCAATTTCAATTTAACCATGATTATGCCGAACTGGTGAAAATGCTGCCGACCAGCGACCCGGCCAAACCCGTACTTTTGTCGCTACGGATGAGCCTGGCGGAGGTTAATCGAAGCCAGCGGAAAACCCTGGTGGAGATTTCGCTCATGGCGGGCTTAATGCTTTTTATCGTGGCCTTGATGCAGTTTGTGTTGATGCAGCGCTGGGTGCTGTCGCCTCTGGCGCAGCTGGCTGCCATTGCGGATAACGCGGGGAAACAGGGCGACTATTCACCTCGCATGCCGGCCCACGACCGGGATGAGTTTGGCCAGTTGGGTCAGAGTTTCAATGAATTGCTCGTTGCGGTCCAGCAACGCGAGACGGAGTTAAGGCGGCTGACCAATTTTCAACGAGCCATCCTGAATGACGCGGCCTATTCCATCATTTCAACCGACACGGCCGGAACGATCACCAGTATTAATCCCGCGGGCGAGCGGTTAATGGGCTGGAAGGCCGACGAGCTGATCGGCAAAGTTTCGTCCACCATTTTCCACGTGCCGGCGGAAATTGCGGCCCGCGCCCGACAGTTGACGGCAAAACTGGGGGAACCCATCCCGGCCGGCTTTGAAACCCTTGTGGCGGAACCCCGCCGGGGGGAGCGCAGTGAGGCGGAGTGGAATTATGTTAAAAAAGAGGGAAGCCGCCTGCAGGTTTTGCTGTCGGTGACGGCTTTGCGCGATGATCAAGGCAGCATCTTTGGCTTCCTTGGAATAGCGATCGATATCACTGCCCGTAAACTTGCCGAGGCACAAATGAATCTTCAGCTAAGCGCGATGACTTCCGCCGCCAACGCCATCATGATCACGGATCGCAACGGCAAGATTGAATGGGTTAACCCGGCTTTCAGCCAACTCACCGGCTATACGGCCGCCGAAGTTACGGGGCAAAATCCACGCATCTTAAAATCGGGGCTCCACCCTGCGGGATTTTTTGACCAGATGTGGGGCGCGATTGCGGCGGGTCGGGTCTGGCACGGAGAACTGGTCAACAAACGGAAAGACGGCAGTTTTTATAATGAGGTCACGACCATTACTCCGGTGCGAGTCGATCAGGGCGAGATCACCCATTTTGTCTCGACGAAGGAAGATATCACCAACCGGAAGCAGACCGAGCAGTTGTTGGGTTTTATCGCCCAAGAGGGATGGAGCAATCCCCAGGAAGATTATCTCGAGCGTTTGGTGGAATATATCGGACAGACGTTGGCGGTAACCTCCGTGCATATTGGGCGCCTAAAAAATGAGGAGACGGTGCGCACCACCGGCTACTACGCGAACGGCCTGATTCGACCCAACATTGAGTATGCCATTGATGGAACGCCGGCCCGGAACGTGATTGGAAAAGTGCTCTGCCACTATGGTGAAGATCTGCGGGAATTATTCCCGCAGGCCCGGTTCCCTGCGGAAATGGCGGCACAAAGTTTTGTCGGTATTCCCTTGACGGATTCGGCAGGTCGCGCCCTGGGTTTGATGGCGATTCTGGACAACAAGCCGCTGCCGGACGCGCGACTCGCGACCACCATGCTGCAGATCGCGGCCGTGCGGGTGGCCGGTGAAATTGAGCGCCGGGCAAAAGTGGATGAATTGCGCTGGAAGACGGCCCTGATGGAGGCGCAAATGGAAGCCGCTCCGGACGGCATCCTAATGATGGATAATCAGGGAAAGAAAATTCTCCAGAACCAGCGGATGAACGACTTGTTGAAGATTCCCCTGCATATCTCCCAAGATAAAGACGATAACGTGCAGGTGAATTTTGTCGCGAACCGGGCCAAGGATCGACGCAAGCTGACGGACAAGGTTGCCTACCTATATGCCCATCCGGGGGAGGTGAGCCGGGATGAAGTTGAGTTTGTCGACGGCACGATCGTGGAGCGCTACTCATCGCCCGTCCGCGACAAGTCGGGCAGCAGTTTTGGACGAATCTGGACTTTTCGCGATATTACCCAAGCCCGCCAGTTGGAAATGCAATTGCGGCAATCCCAAAAGATGGAGGGCATTGGCCAACTGGCGGGCGGAGTAGCCCATGATTTCAATAACATCCTCGCCGCGCTGCTCATGCAGACGGACCTCATCGAGATGGTGGAAAAACTGCCGGGGGAAGTCATTGAAGGCTTGCAGCAAATCCGCGCGGACGCCAACCGGGCGGCGGATCTTACCCGGCAACTGCTGCTCTTCAGCCGCCGACAAGTCATGCAGGCAAGCGTCTTCGATTTGAATGAACTCGTCACCAATCTGGCCAAGATGCTGCAACGGATCATTGGTGAAGATATTCGATTGCAGCTTCATTTGCATGCCGGTCCCGTTTTGCTGCGCGCCGATGCGGGCATGATTGATCAAATCATTATGAATCTCGCGGTGAACGCCCGGGACGCCATGTCCGCCGGCGGACGATTGCGGATTGAGACCACGCAAAAACATGTGACGGACGAATTGGCCGGGCTGTATCCCGACGCGGCCCCCGGGGATTATGTTTGTCTCAGCGTCAGCGACTCCGGCGGTGGTATTCCGCTGGACGTGTTACCCAAGATTTTTGAGCCGTTTTTTACCACGAAAGCAGCGGGCAAAGGCACCGGCCTCGGGCTGGCGACCGTCTTCGGAATAGTAAAACAGCATTATGGTTGGATTAAAGTCGACAACCGGCCGGGGTTGGGCGTGACTTTTCGCATTTTTCTTCCCGCCAGCAGCGAAGGTGCTACCCAGGCGGCAAAAATCGAGGCCAAGATCAAACCGATTGGCGGCAAAGAAACGATTCTTTTGGTGGAGGACGAGCCGGCGGTGCGCAAATTAATCTGCATCATGCTGGAACGTCGCGGTTACCAGGTCGTAACGGCATCCAATGGTATCGAGGCACTCGATATTTGGCAGAAAAAATGCCAAAGCGTGTCGCTGCTGTTAACTGACCTGGTGATGCCTGGCGGGATGAGCGGTCATGAACTCGCGCGGCAGCTTAAAGCAGTTCAGCCCAACGTGAAAACCATATTCATCAGCGGTTATAGCGCCGAGACCGCCGGCAAAGAACTGCAGTTGTGCCACGGTGAAAATTTTGTTCAAAAACCGTTCGGGGCGGATCAACTTTTGGAAACTATTCGCCGAAGCCTGGATAGCTAAAAATCGGACGGTGACCATGTCTGCCCAACTAAGGTTGGCCGAGTCGAAAAAACTGGTTCGGGAGCGAGTAAGGAAACGTCACCTGGATCTGATTGCTGCCCAGCGTGGGAAGGTTTGTTACCTGAGACCAGATGGAGCGAGTTTCCAGATTTGTCGTGCTATACAGCAGAAAGCCGGCGGCGTTGCTGACACCCCAGGTCAACGATAATTGGTTGCCGGCGTTGGCAATGGACAAAACCGGGAGCAGGGCCGGGGGGGTGGCAACCGGTTCACCCAGTGTATAGATCTGGTCTCGCGCCACATCAGCCAACGCCAGTCTAGTTCCGTCCGCCGAAGTTCCCGCCGAATTGAAATAACCCGTCAAGGCGTCTTCGTTCCAGTTAACTCCCGAATTGGTTGACCGCCAAACCACGCCGGGGTTCAGGGTGCTATGGTCAAACAGGCTCACCGCAATCAAATGGGTGCCGTCGGCCGAAGAAGCCACCGACATCCAATAGTTGGTTGGCGGGCTGGCATTAGTCCACGTGGCTCCCGAATCCACCGAGATATAGATCAAACCGGTGCCGCCATTCTGTGAAGGGCCGGCGTAAGCCGCGGCCGCCAGCTTGGCGCCGTCGGCGGAACACGCAACCGAATACCAGACATTGCTCGGAGCGCCCGACGGTATCCATGACGCACCGGAATCCGTTGAGGTATAGATCGGGCCGGGAAGGAACGAACCATTGCCGATCGTCGCTTCCGCCGCAACCACCAGCTTGGTGCCGTCGGCCGAAGAGGCAACCGAGGACCAGGAGCTGCCAAGCCAAAAATCTGCTGGCCGTTCCGGCGTCGTCCACGTTCCTCCTGAATCGGCCGACAAATAAATCGAACCGAAAATCCCGGCATATCCCGCTGCCAACAGTTTTCTTCCATCGGCGGAGGACGCTACGTAGTATTGACCATTCGCCGTGAGCGGGTGCTGCTGCCAGGTTGCTCCGGAATCCGCCGAGGTGTAAACGGCTCCCGAGCCGGACGCAATAATCTTGGTTCCATTCGTGGAACAGGCAACTGAACCTGAAGGGGTTGGACTTAGAAACAACCAGGTTAGCCCGGCATCCAGCGACTCGTAAATGCCATCGTCGCCTGCGGCAATCAATAGGTTTCCGTCAGAGGAACCGGCAATCGAACGCCACGTTTCACCGGGCGCACCGGTGAGTGTCCACGTCTGTGCCGGTCCCGACGCGGGACAGAAATAAAGAGCCATTATCATACTGGGTAAGCACAAACCCAGCATTCTGATTTTCATAACATGGGACGCTAGCACTCACGGTGAAGCAGAGCAAGAACAGAGCCGGGTCGCGATTGCATTGGACGTTGCATCAACGGAAGCTGAATTTAAGCGACCTTGCGAAGCCTGGCTTCGAAGGGTTGTTGGCAATTAAATTGTTCGCGGGGTTTTGCGGATGGCGGGGTATTAAAGGCAACGGTTGAATTAGTTGTTTAAAAATATGAAATCAAAAATGACCCTGGTTCTGAGTTTTGCTTCGATAAGCCTCTTTGCGGTGCCGCTTGCAGAGGCACAATGCTGCGGTGGAATGACCGCAGGTTCGTCGTGTCCCATGTCGACGGGGATTCCAGCGGCGGTCGCCGCCACGAGTGCCACTCAACAGCCCATTTTGGCCCAACCCGCGCAATCAGTCTTTGACAGTTATGCGAGAATCCAGACGGGACTGGCTCAGGATTCGTTTGCTACCGTGCAGCAGAATGCCGCCAGCTTGGTGAAATCATTACAAGGTGATTCGGCCAAGGCACTTCCGGCGGTGCTGAGCGATCAGGCGACGGCTCTGGCCAATGCGAAAGACCTGGCTTCGGCGCGGGAAGCGTTCAAGCCCTTTAGCCGGTCGTTGATCGATTTTCTTAAAGCGCAGAATCTGCCGGCGGGCGCCTATTATGAGGTTTATTGTCCCATGGCCGATGCGAGTTGGGTGCAGACGGATAAGAACGTGGCTAACCCTTATTTTGGGAAAGCGATGCTTCATTGCGGGCAGATTAAGAGTTGAGGAATGGAGCGGGAGAGTATGGAGAGTACCAAACCATAACCCGCTCCCATGAACCTCGAAACCGGGACCATCGTAATCTCACCCCTCACGTCGGCCCTCTCTACGTTGAAGGGCGAGGCAGAATTGGCCGCCGCTAGCTGGCCATGCTTGGCAATTCAATCAGGTTCGAGGGGCAACTCGCGAACTCGATGCGGGATTCGTGGATTAACCTAAATGGTTTCCTATGATCGTGGGCCTCCGCAGGGGTTTATTCTTCCGGTTCTGGGCTTTGAACCGATGATGGCTGAGGGTATGCTATCACCAATCGGATTACGGCGGATCAACTGTTTCAATTTTTGCGAGACGGTGACGCTGTATTTCTTTGTCGAATGAATTTTTGCAATGATATGCGGGGTTGGCTCCGATGGGGGGTGGGGCTGGCATGCTTGCCGGCCGTGCTCGCGGTGTCCGGCTGCCACGGACTCCCCGTCACCGGCGAGGGGCAGGCGCGCCAACAGGTGAGCGATATTACTGCCGCGTATCGTCCCGACAACAAGCCTGCGGTTTTGCCCACATTAACCACCAATTCCAGTTTGGCGGATTTTCTGCGGTTTGCGATGTTGAATCATCCGTTGGTGGCGGCGGCTTATTATGACTGGGTGGCGTCGGTGGAAAATATTACAATCACACGGTCGCGACCGGACCCGCAACTTACGTTTCAAGCGTACATTGAGGACTCGCTGACCTCGCTGATGCCGGGGCTGAATTGGAGTATTCCGGGACCAGGCAAACTCGCGGCCCGGGGACGAGTGGCCACCGGAGCAAGCACGGGAAAGTATTTCACATTTGAAAGTGCCGTGCTGCAAGCGGCATTCAATCTCAAATCGTCCTACTACAAACTCAGCTTGGTGCAGGAGCAAATCCGGCTGAACCGGGAGATGTTGTCGCTGCTGGGCCACTCGGAGCGCGTTACCCGGGCATTAAGTGAATCGGGCCAGGCTTCTTCTCCGGATGTGCTACGGGTGCAAAGCGATATCGACCGGATCCGGAATGCGGTGGCCAGTCTGGAAGATTCGCGCGAATCGCTCCGGGCAAATTTTAAGGCGGCACTGGGGCTGACGCCAGCGCAGACGGACCCGCCCATTCCGGCGCAATTTGACACGGGAAATCAGAATTTCACCGGTGATGATCTGTTGCGCACGGCCTTGGAGAACAATCCGCAGTTGAAGTCGATGGCGGCGGACGTGCGGACGGCCGAAGCGAGCATGGCGGTGGCATACCAGGAGCGCGTCCCGGATTTTAATGCGGGCTTGCAGGCGGAAGTTTATGAGCCGCCTTTTTTCTGGCCGCAAGCAGGCATGACGCTGCCGATCTGGCGTGACAAGCTGGCGGCGGAAGTGGCGCAAGCCCAGGCGAACGAACTCGCAGCGGAGTCGCGGTTGACGTCAGCGCAAATCGACTTGGCAGTTAATTTTACCGAAAGAGTATTCACTTGCCGGGAGACCAGCCGCAACCTGGCGTTGGTGGAAAACAGACTGATTCCCCAGGCACAGCAAACAATCGATTTGATCCGGGCGGGATACCAGACGGGGACAGCGGATTACGCGAGCCTGACGGATGCGGAACGGCTGCTGCTGAATTTGAAACTCGAGGCGGCTAATGCCCGGACGCAACGCGCGATTGCGCTGGCGGATTTATCGCTGATCGTCGCGGGGGTGCCGCCGTTGGGGGCGCCGCTGTTATCGAATGCGCATCAACGTTGAACTCACTATGAATTTGAAATGGAAACAAATTTTAGCCGGATTGTTGCTCATGGCGGCGGTCGGTCTCGGCGCAATCATTACGGGCTGTTCGCGCCAGGCGGACGGTGGCGGGGCACCAACTTCGGTGGAAGAAACCCTCTACACTTGCGGAATGCACCCTTGGATCATTCAGGACCATCCTGGCAACTGTCCGATTTGCGGCATGAAATTGGAGCCAGTTCACAAAACGGCGGCCGGGGCAGAACCAAAAATTCTTTTTTATAAATCCACGATCAAACCGGGCGAAACCAATGCCGGGCCCGGGAAAGACAGCCGGGGCATCGATATGATCCCGGTTTATGCCGAGGCGCCGGCGGCAAATTCCGCCAGTATCAGCCTCGACCCGGCCACGATCCAGATGATGAATATTCAGACGACCGAAATTACCCGCGGTCCGCTGCGCCGAACCATTCGCACGGTGGGAACGATTGGGTATAACGAAACGGCATTGAGCGACGTGACGACCAAGTTCAAGGGGTGGATTGAGAAATTGGAGGTGGACGCGATGGGCCAGTTGGTTCATCGCGGCGAAACGCTCTTCGAAATATATTCGCCGGAGCTTTATGGGACGGAGGCCGAGTACCTGGCCGTACTGGATGCCACCAATGCTGACAGCGCGGCGGCGTTGGAGAAACTGCGGTTTTTTGACATTTCGGAAGCGCAGATAGTGGATATGGCCAAGACCCGCAAACCGTCCAAGACCTTGGCAGTCGTATCGGCGGCGGATGGATTTGTCGTGGAAAAGAACGTGGTGCAGGGCCAGATGGTGGAAGCGGGGACGCGACTTTATCGACTGGCCGATCTTGGGATCGTTTGGGTCTTTGCTCAGGTATATGAACAGGATTTGCCCTATGTGCAACTCGGCCAGGAGGCGGTGGTGAAACTCTCATCCATGCCGGACCGGGAATTCCGCGGGCGGGTCACTTACGTTTATCCGGAAGTGGATGAGCGAACGCGCACGGCGAGGGTGCGGCTGGAGTTTGAGAACCCTGGCTATTTTCTGAAGCCCGGAATGTTTGTCTCGGCGCAGATTGTTTCGGAATTAAAACCTTCGGTGTTGCTGGTGCCGGATTCGGCCGTACTCCGGAGTGGAGAGAAGAACACGGTTTTCGTAGCCTTGCCGGGCGGGAAGTTTGAAGCGCGTACGGTTAACCTGGGACAGTCGGGTGAATCGAGCCACTATGAAGTCATCGCTGGTTTGCGGGAAGGGGAACGCGTCGTGCAATCGGGTCAGTTCATGCTGGATTCAGAGAGCCAGTTGCGCGAGGCGATCGAGAAGATGGGGCATCCGGCAGGCGCGGACGTATCAATGTCGATCGCTGCGGAAACGAATAATTCAAGGCCGTCGCCTGTGGCGGATTTGGAAGCAGGCTCGCTGGTCTACGTGTGCCCAATGCCAGCGCATGTTTCGATCACGTATGATCATCCGGGCAACTGTCCGATTTGCGGCATGGCTTTGGTACCGGTGACGCGGAAGGAACTTAAACTGCTCCAACCCGGTGGCCAGGTGCTTTATTATACATGTCCAATGCCGGAACACAGCAGCGTGCACGAGAACAAGCCGGGCAAATGTCCGATCTGCGGTATGACGCTGATTCCCGTGATGGCACCGCCGGAGCCAGTGACGAATGGAATGCCATCGAGCACCGGATCTTCGTCGAAACAGCTTTACACCTGTTTGATGCATCCGGAAGTGATTTCCGACCAGCCTGGCAAATGCCCGAAATGCGGCATGGATCTGGTACCCGTTCAGGATGCGGCGAAATAAAGACGCTCCATGCTCCAACGCATCATTGATTTTTCGCTGCGAAACAAGTTCATCGTCATCCTCGCGACGGTGGCACTCGTGATTGGCGGAAGCTATGCGGTTAAAAATATTCCGCTCGACGCCATTCCAGATCTGTCGGACACGCAGGTGATCATTTACACGCCGTGGGAGGGCCAGGCGCCGAACATCGTCGAAGACCAGGTCACCTATCCGATCACCACGAAGATGCTTTCCGTCCCGCGCGCGAAAGTGGTTCGCGGCTATTCCTTTTACGGCTACTCCTTCGTTTACGTTATTTTTGAGGATGGCACGGACCCGTACTGGGCGCGGAGCCGCGTGCTGGAATACTTGAGCAGCATCAGTGGTCAATTGCCGAAAAACGTCACGCCATCGCTCGGTCCGGACGCCACCGGGGTGGGGTGGGCGTTCATGTATTCACTGAATTCGACCAACCGCAACCTGGCTGATCTGCGCTCGATGCAGGATTGGTATCTGAAATATCAGCTCGCCGCAGTGCCGGGAGTGTCGGAGGTCGCGTCGGTCGGCGGCTTCGTCAAACAGTATCAGGTAACGGTGGACCCGACGAAATTGCGGGCGTATAACCTGTCGTTGTCGGAAGTGAGCAAAGCGATTGAACGGAGCAACGGAGAAGTGGGCGGTCGGTCGCTGGAATTGTCGGAACGCGAATTCATCCTGCGCGTCAAGGGCTACATCGAGAATCTGGACGACTTGAAAAAGGTGGCCTTGGGCGTCGGTGAAAATGGGGTTCCGATTTTGTTGCGGGATGTGGCGAATATTCAGTTCGGGCCGGACATGCGCCGCGGTATTGCGGACTTAAATGGCGATGGGGAAACGGTCGGGGGCATTGTGGTCGTGCGATACGGCGCCAACGCTTACCAGGTGATTCAAGACGTGAAGCAGCGGCTGGGCGTGGCGATGAAGGCGCTGCCGCCGGATGTGAAGGTCACGGTTGCGTATGATCGCACGGCATTGATTGACCGGGCCGTGAAAACGCTCGAGGAGAAGTTGCTGGAAGAAAGCATTGTCGTCGCCTTCGTCTGCCTGGCGTTTCTGCTGCACCTGCGCAGCGCGTTGGTGGCGATCATTGTTTTGCCGATCGCGGTGTTAATTGCCTTCATGGTGATGTCGGGGCAGGGGCTCAGTTCCAATATCATGTCCTTGGGCGGGATTGCGATTGCCATTGGCGCGATGGTTGACGCGGTGATCATCATGATCGAAAACGCGCACCAACATATGGAGCGCGACCAGGGAAAGAAACCGCATTGGGAAATCATCCGCGATGCGGCGGTTGAGGTAGGGCCGACGCTGTTTTATTCGCTGCTGGTGATCACCGTTTCGTTTCTGCCGGTGTTTACATTGCAAGAGCAGGAGGGACGACTGTTCAAGCCGCTGGCGTTCACGAAGACTTACTCCATGGCGGCGGCGGCGCTGCTTTCCATCACGCTCGCGCCGGTATTGATGGGGTGGTTTATTCGGGGAAAAATTCCCAAGGAAGACCGGAATCCGATCAATCGCTTTTTGATCTGGCTCTATAAACCGGTGGTGGATTTTACGATTCGGTTTCGCTGGCCGATGGTGGTTTGTGCGGCCCTCTGTGTGGTATGGGTTTTCTTTCCATGGAATTCTTTGATAGCACGTCGATTGCCGCCGGGACGCTGGCAAGAAATGGCTTTGTCCATCGGTAAATGTTTTCCTTATCAGAACATTGGATCGGAATTCATGCCCCCGCTGTATGAGGGCGACCTGCTTTACATGCCCACGACGTTTCCGGGAATTTCTCCGACCAAGGCGCGGGAGCTGCTCCAAGTGACGGACGGCATCATCAAGTCATTTCCCGAAGTCGAAACCGTGTTTGGCAAGGCGGGCCGCGCCGAGACCGCTACGGACCCGGCGCCGATGGACATGATCGAAACGACGATCCAGCTCAAGCCAGAAACCGAGTGGCCGGCGGTGGACATTCAGGACGACAATGGGAAGGTCATTGCGCAGCGTCATCGCACGCCGGATGAACTCGTTTCGGCGATGAATACAGCAGTACAGATCCCAGGGCTTAACAATGCGTGGACGATGCCGATTCGGACACGGATCGACATGCTTTCGACCGGCATTAAAACACCGGTTGGAATCAAGATTGCGGGCGCGGATTTAAAGGAATTGGAGCGGATTGGAACCGAAGTGGAAGCGGTGGTGCGCCAAGTGCCAGGCACCGCCAGCGCCTTTGCCGAACGCGTGACCGGCGGACGCTATATCGAGTTTGAAATCGACCGGGACGCCATCGCGCGCTATGGGCTGACGATTGGGGATGTTCAGGACGTGCTGTCGGTTGCGCTGGGCGGAATGCCTTTGACGACGACGGTGGAAGGGCTGCAACGGTATACGATCAATCTCCGGTACGACCGTGATTTTCGGTCCGATCTGGATTCGCTTAAACGGGATATTGTGGTTCCGACGCCAACGGGCGCTCAAATTCCGTTGGGCGAACTGGCGGCGGTGAATGTCGTTGATGGCCCCATGTCGATCAAGACCGAAGGCGCCGTGCCTAACGACTGGGTTTATGTGGACATTCATGATATTGACGTGGGCACCTACGTCCAAAACGCGATGCGGACGGTGAGCACCGCGGTGGCCTCCGGTCAAATTAATCTACCGCCGGGCTATAATATTTTCTGGAGCGGACAATATGAGTATATGCTGCACGCCCGGCAGCGCCTGCTCATCGTCGTCCCGCTGACCTTGCTGCTGATTGCGCTCATCATTTTTTTAAATACGCAATCGCTGCTCAAGACGGCGATCGTTTTGTTGGCGGTGCCGTTTTCGCTGGTGGGCGCCTTCTGGACGCTCTACCTGTTGCACTACAATTTGAGCGTGGCGGTCTGGGTGGGAATCATTGCGCTGGCAGGTTTGGACGCGGAAACGGGAGTGATTATGCTGCTCTATTTGGAGTTAGCGTATGCCGAACGGCAAAAAAAAGGCACCATGGCAACCACGGATGATTTGCGCGGGGCGATTCACCATGGAGCGGTGAAACGGTTGCGGCCGAAAGTAATGACCGCCTGCGTCATCATTGCGGGTTTAACGCCGATCCTCTGGAGCCATGGAACGGGGGCAGACGTGATGAAACGGATTGCCGCTCCGATGGTCGGTGGGGTAATGACCTCCACGGTCATGGAACTGGCCGTCTATCCGGCGATTTACTTTCTGTGGCGCTCGCGAAATCTGGCCAAGCCGCAACTTCAGTCTCAGCACAGCGTTCAATTGCACCGGATCGAACCCGAACAATAAACGGAAATCAGCCGGTCATTGCGGGTGGACACTGATGAATTCCTTGTGCAGCCGGGCGTAAACGCCTTGCTGCCGCAACAGGTTTTCGTGCGTGCCCCATTCGACGATGCGCCCCTGATCCATCACCAGAACCAGGCCGGCTTTTCGGATCGTGCTGAGCCGGTGGGCAACGATGAACGCCGTACGGCCGCGCAACAAGATTTCCAAGGCCCGCTGCAACCTGGCTTCGGTGACGGAATCGATGGCACTGGTCGCCTCATCGAGCACCACGACGCGCGGATTCGCGAGCATGGCGCGGGCAAAGCAGACCAATTGCCGCTGGCCAAAGGAGAGGGCCGAACCGCGTTCGGCGACTTGCGAGTGCAGTCCCTTGGGCAGGTTTTCCAGCAGGTCGGCGCAGTCCAATGACTTCAAGACGGCGCGCACTTCGGCTTCCGTTGCGGCGGGCCGGGCGAGGCGAAT